>WBZQ01002723.1_pt1 | contig 11259 bp, 7 predicted proteins | sample 5204251 | NCBI WGS metagenome assembly WBZQ01 (sample SAMN12412402, study PRJNA552823) | activated sludge metagenome | isolation source: activated sludge from nitrification reactor of wastewater treatment plant... | place: USA: Virginia | collected 2017-09 | reverse complement strand
GGATGCCATTGTGCAGATGGGGCGGCGGGCCTTGATCTGGCAAGCCGATGTGGCGGATCGGACTGCCGTAGAGCAGATGTTTGCCGGCACGGTGGCTCATTTGGGCGCCATCGATATTGCAATTGCCAACGCTGCCGTGTCAATTCGTGAACTGGTCATTGATGCCCAGTGGGAGCATGTCAAACGCACCATTGAAGTCAGCCAGTTTGGTGTTTTTCACACCTGCCAATTGGCTGCCCAGCAGATGGTAAAGCAGGGCATTCGCAGTGGGCGCAGCGCTGGCAAAATTGTCGTCATCAGCTCGATCCACGAAGAGATTCCAGTGGCTACCAGCGCCGCCTACAACATGGCCAAAGCTGCCATCAATCACCTGGTGCGGACATTGGCCAATGAGTTGACAATTCATCATATCAATGTCAATGTCATCAATCCGGGTTGGATCGATACGCCCGGCGAGCGCGCCTTTGCCACTGAGGAGCAGATTCAAGCCGGGGCCAAGCGTATGCCCTGGCGGCGTTTAGGCACGCCGGAAGACATTGCCAAAGCCACCGCTTTCTTGGCCAGCGATGATGCCGATTATATTACCGGCACAACGCTGCGTGTTGATGGCGGTTATGTTTTGGGCTTGAGTTTGCCGGAAAGTGATTAAATGAAGCGTGATAAGTGACGAGTGAGTCTACACTCACTCGTCACTTATCACGCTTCACTCGTCTTCAGGCGCGCGGCAAATTGCAGGGCTTGCCGCTGCCGTAGTAAAATAACCAATAAATCCAGGTTTCCTCGTTGCTCGCTGCCAGCCCGATTGATGGCGCGAGTGTCCATAGCATCAACATATCAAATTATTCGGTAGATATTCAGACTGCAAATTCAGGAGGTCAAGATCCATGAGTGCAACCACGCAAGAAAAGACCGCCTATAAGGTAATCGGCACCCGCCCTATCCGTCATGATGGGGTGGACAAAGTGACCGGCGGCACGCTCTACGGCAAGTTCTTGCGCAGCCCCCATGCCCACGCGCGCATCATCTCTATCGATACCAGCGCGGCGGAAAAGCACCCCGGCGTTACGGCGGTGGTGACATCCAAAGACCTGGCCGAAGCCGAAGACAAAATGCAAGAGATGGGCGAAGAGAGCGCCAATCTGCGCGAACTTTCCAGCAACATCCTGGCCCGCGACAAAGTGCTCTATCACGGCCATGCCGTAGCTGCGGTGGCTGCCACCAGCCCGCACATTGCCGAAGAAGCCTGTGCGTTGATCAAGGTGCAATACGAAGTGTTGCCGCCGGTGCTAGATTGTGTCGCTGCCATGCAAGATGGCGCACCGATCCTGCATGAAAACTTGCGCACCGACGAAATGGGCAAGAAGGGTGACAAACCCACCAACGTCGCGGCCCACTTCCAACACAAGCGTGGCGATTTGGAAAAAGGGTTCAGTGAAGCCGCCGCCGTTGTGGAACGCGAATTTAGGACCGAAATGGTACACCAGGGCTACATTGAGCCGCACGCCTCCACCGCCCAGTGGCGACGTGATGGTTTTGTCCTGGTTTGGACCTGCACCCAAGGTGCCTTCAGCATTCGCGACCAGGTCGCTGGGTTGCTGCGCCTACCTGTCTCCAAAGTGCGTGTCACCCCAACCGAAATCGGTGGTGGCTTTGGCGGCAAATTTACCGCCTACACCGATGTGCCGGCAGCCTTGCTCTCCAAGAAGAGCAACTATCTCCCGGTGAAGATGGCCATGACCCGCACCGAGGTGTTGCAGGCTTCTGGCCCGACCTCTGGCTCCTACATTAAGGTCAAGATGGGCGCCGACAAGAACGGCAAGATTACCGCAGCCCAGGCCGAATTGGTCTATGAAGCGGGCGCCTATCCTGGTTCACCGGTCGGCGCTGGTGCTGGCGTAATTCTTTCGCCCTATCGCCTGGAAAATGTGCAGATCGATGGCTATGATGTGGTGGTCAACCGCCCCAAGACTGGCGCATACCGTGCCCCAGGTGGCACCAACGCCGCCTTTGCCTCGGAAGTGGTGATCGACGAATTGGCCGAAAAGCTGGGCATTGATCCGCTGCAATTCCGCCGCATCAACGGTGCCGTAGAAGGGGATCGCCGCCCGGATGGTCCGGTCTTCGCCCGGATTGGCTATGTCGAGACAGTCGAAGCAGCCATGAATCACCCGCACTACAAAGCGCCGCTCGGTGGCAAGAACCGCGGACGCGGGGTGGCTTCGGGCTTCTGGTTCAACGGCGGTGGCAAATCTAGCATGCACGCCACAGTCAACTATGATGGTCGCGTCAACCTGGTCGAAGGCTCCACAGATATTGGTGGCTCGCGCGCTGGCATTGCCATGCAGTTGGCTGAAACCCTGGGCATTACCGCTGAAGACATCAACCCGCAAGTGGCTGATACCGACACTGTCGGTCATAACGATGGCACCGGTGGCAGCCGCGTCACCTTTGCCACTGGTTGGGCGGCCTACGAACTGGGCAAAGCCCTGGCCGAAGTGATGAAGAAAGGGCTGGCTGATCTCTGGGATACTTCTGCCGACAAGATCACCTATGAGAATGGCGTCTTTGCGCACAATGGTGACCAGGCAACCTTCAAGGAAGCTGCTGAGAAGCTCAATAGCTCCGGCAAGCCGATTGTGGCCAGCGCGTCGGTGCGTCCATCTGGGGTTGGCCCAGGCTTTGCCACCCACATTGTAGATGTCGAAGTCGATCCCGAAACCGGCAAGGTTGATATTGTGCGCTATACCGCTGTGCAAGATGTCGGCAAGGCCATTCACCCTAGCTATGCCGAAGGGCAAATTCAAGGTGGTGTGGTCCAGGGCATCGGCTGGGCGCTCAACGAAGAATATTTCTACGACAAAGATGGGCATCTGCTCAATTCGTCGTTGCTTGACTATCGCATGCCCACCACCCTCGATGTACCCATGATCGAGACGGTGATGGTAGAAGTGGCCAACCCTGGCCATCCTTATGGCGTGCGTGGTGTGGGCGAAGTGCCGATTGTACCGCCAGCCGCTGCCATTGCCAATGCTATCTATCACGCCACTGGGAAGCGCCTCTACCACTTGCCCTTAAACCCAGCACGTGTGGTGAGCGCCCTGCAAGGGAAGTAGTGAGCGCACCTTATAGCGATCACCCTTAAAAGTGGCACAACCGTGCCGGTCTGTAAGTATGCAAATTCGTGCCACTTTTAAATGGTTGGTCTATTAGCAGTGCTGTAATCTGAATCTGTAAGCGTTCCTGAGTGCTCGGCAATTTACAATGCCGGGCACTCACTATTTCAGCCCTCCTTACGCGCAACTGATGAAACGACCAATCGCCTTTATGATGTTGCTTTATCTGGGAGAGAACCTATGTCGCTAGAACAAGAACAAAAACTGGCTAAAGCCATTGCTGGATTGCAACGGATTCGTCTAGGCTACTTTCCAACGCCACTGGAGCATTTGCCCCGGCTGAGCGCTGCATTGGGTGGCCCCCCTATCTACATAAAGCGTGACGATCTCACTGGGCTGGCCCTGGGTGGCAACAAAACACGGATGCTGGAATATAGCTTGGCCGAAGGCATCCGCCGTGGTGCAGATACGGTGGTCTTTGGCGCGGCGGTGCAATCCAATTACTGTCGTCAACTGGCTGCAGCCTGTGCCAAATTGGGGTGGGAAGTTTATCTGGTGCTCCGCCCTGAGCGCGAGGCAGACCGTACAGAGGTTCAAGGCAACCATCTGTTGCAGCGCCTTTTTGGTGCGCATGTCACTATCTTGCCGGATAACAATCGGGCCAATCAGCAGGCCGCTATTGCCACCAAGGCCGATGAATTGCGCCGCGCTGGCAAAAAGGTCTATGTGCCACGCCAGGCTGATACAGTGGATCTCGATGCCATTGCCTATGCCGAATCAGCGCTGGAAATTGTCCAACAGTGCCGAGAATTGAATATCCAGCCAGCCCAACTCTATGTGACTGCTTATGACACTACGCAGGCTGGTTTGGTGCTGGGGATGCACGCCTTGGGGAAGCCGATGCACGTACGCGGCATCACGCCGACATTGGATCCCAGCGGTGCGCATATTGGACGTATGGTCAGTATGGCCAATCACGCTGCGGAACGGCTGGGGTTGCCCTTAGAATTCCACGAAAGCGATTTTGACAACGACGATAGTTTTGTCGGCGAACGCTATGGGGTCGCCAGTCCAGCTGGGCTAGAGGCCATTCATCTGCTGGGACGTACCGAAGGCATCCTCATTGATCCGGCCTACACGGGCAAAGGGCTGTCGGCCCTCATGGCCCATATCCGCCAGGGGAAATTGGACAAAGAGACCCCAGTGGTCTTTGTCCACACCGGTGGCGCGCCAGCCCTTTTTGCCTTTGCGGCTGAGTTGACGGCTTCATGAAAATCACCAGCATCGAAGTGATTCCCTTGGTGCACAAGCTGGAAACAGAATTTCTTGGCGACACCTATAAGATTGTCAACCGTAACACCATTGTTACCCGTGTGCAGTTGGAAAATGGTGTGTTGGTCGAATGTTTTGGTGGTGATGAAGATATGAATCTATGGATTGGCTGAATATCACGCGCTGGCCGCTGTCGGCGCAACTGCTCCTGTTGGCTGGGATCGATGCCCATCTGACGCTTTGGTTGAGCCGACAGGCAAATGTTCTGCAAACATTGCTCGCCTGGTTGCTGGCGTTGCTCCTCTTTCTTCTAGCAATTCTCCGCTTTGATCAGGAGCAAGAGGATGCCCAGCCGCTCAATTTGGGATGGAACCGTTACGATAGCTGGGCTATATTGGTGTTAATGTTGCTGGCGTTGGCTTTGCGCGGCTTTTACCTGGATCAAGCGCCATTGGCTATGCACAATGATGAAGCCGTGGTCGGCGTGCGAGCAATGAGTTTGGTGGGAAAACCGCTGGCCGCCTTTTGGGTGCCGGATGAGATGAGCCTGACAAATATCTGGTATTATTTGCAGGCTGCCTTTATTTTGCTCTTTGGGCAAACGGCCACTGGGGTGCGGATGTTTGCGGTTTTCTCCGGTGTGCTGACTATGCCGGCAGCTTACCTGTTGGTTCGCCTCCTCTTTACCCAGCGCATGGCGATTGGCGCGGTTTTCTTGCTGGCGACCTATCACTTTCACATCCATTTCAGTCGCCTGGGGTTGGCGCCCATTGCCGACCCATTCTTTGGCTGTCTGGTCTTTAGTTGTTTGGTGATTGGCCTGCGCACCCGGCGTCGTTTTTTCTTTGCCCTGGCTGGCATGATCCTGGGGCTGGCGCTCAATTTTTACACCGGATCTCGCCTCTTTGTCCCTTTAACCATGCTGCTAGGCTTAACCTGGCTGTTGGCCCAGCAACAGATCTGGCGGACCTGGCACCAACCAGAGGTATGGTTTCCCTGGTTTTTGGTCGGCGCCACGCTTTTGGTCAGCGCGGCGCCGCAGTTGCAGGCCGCATTGATTAACCCGCACAATTTTTTTGTCCGGGTGACGGTACCCAGCGCTGCGCCAGAAGCAGCCCAACAGGCCACAAAGCATGGTTGGTCACAACTGCGCTTTTGGTTTGAGCAATTCCGCCACGCCTTGTTGAGCTTTTACGTTTACCCAGAATCTGGCTATCAAGGCTTTTATGACAAAGAAAATCCACTGATGCGCGGCGTGGCGGCCTGGCTGATGGCCTTGGGCTCGGTGCTGACGCTGTGGTGGTGGCGTCAATGGCGTTCACAGTTGCTGATCGGTTGGTACCTGCTTACTGCGCTGGTTGGTGGCATGTTGATGGCCGATCCTTCCGCGCAACAGCGCTATGTCACCCTGACGGTGGTGGCCTGTCTGCTGGTGGCGCTGGCATTGGAACAGGCCCGCCAGTGGGCTGTACGCTGGTGGCCACGCGGGCGCTGGGCCACCGAAGCTGTGATCGGTGCACTTTACATCAATCTGGCGGTGACCAGCATCTATGCCTACTATGTAGACTATCTGCCACGGGCCAATTACGGCACGGCTAGCTCTCAGATCGGCACTGCCTTGGCTTATTATTTGCGGGGTCAGCCAACTAATACCCAGGCTTGGTTTGTCGGCAAACCGGTGGAAGGCTACTATCGGTCGCACATTCCCCGCTATTTGGCCTCCCAGGTGACCCTCTCTAACCTGACGACCTTGACTGGCCAGCCACTGAGTAGCCAACAGCCAGTGGCGTTACAATTGGCCGCCAAAGGAACTGGACCACTCATTTTTATCACCGCCCCTCAACAGAAGCAGGAACGCGCCGTGATTGAGAAATGGTATCCACACGGTTCGTTGGAACCCATTATTTGGCCCCAACGTAAAGATCCGGTGCTCTTCGCCTATCGACTTGAACAGCATGGCGAAGAACAGTCGAGCCAGAGCATTAAATAATGCGAAAGTCCACCACTATAGCAGCAAACGGTTGCATCAAGATTTTGCCAAAATTGTGCAACCTCTTTATGATTGTGCATGAACTTGCCGTTGCGTAAAGTTTGCTGTACGTAAAGTCTCTGCAATTGAAGAAGGACCGGCTACGAAGAGCCTCTTCCACTGCGCCGTTTCCACTTGCGCAATGCTGTGTATTCCTCACTTTGCAGCATACAACGTACAGAAATTCCCACTTATTTTCAACTCTATTTCTATCCTTTAAGGAGGAAACCACATGCGTAAGCTTTTAGGATTGCTGGTTGTGCTATCTTTGCTGCTGGCTGCCTGTGGCGGTAGCGCAGAGCCAACCGCAGCCCCGGCCCAACAAGAAGCAAAGCCAACCGATACACCCGCCCCTGAACCGACCAAGGCCGAAGAGACTAAACCGGCTGAAACGAGCGGCGCGGCGGATATTGCGGTCTTATTGCCCGACAGTGCCTCATCCGCACGCTGGGAGAATGATGATCGCAAATTCCTGCAAGCAGCCTTTGAAAAGGCAGGCGTCACTTACAGCATTGTCAATGCTGAAGGCAAGGCTGACACTCAGGCTACCCAGGCTGAGCAGGCCATTACCAACGGCGCCAAGGTGATCTTGCTGGTCAACCTGGACAGTGGTTCTGGTGCGGCCATTATTGCCAAGGCCCGCGAAGCCGGCGTCAAGGTCATCGACTATGATCGCCTGACCATTGAAGGCGATGGAGCCGATTTCTATGTCAGCTTTGACAACGAAGCGGTGGGCAAGCTGCAAGGCGAAGGGCTGGTCAAGGCTGTGGAAGCTGCCAAGCTCGAGAAGCCCATGGTCGCTGTGCTGAACGGTTCACCCACGGACAACAACGCCACCCTCTTTGCCAATGGCTATCACAGCGTCATCGACAAGAAATTTGATGACAAGTCGTGGACCAAGGTTGACGAGCAAGCTGTGCCAGATTGGGACAACCAAAAGGCGTTGACGATTTTTGAACAGATGTTGACTGCCCACCCAGAAATCAACGCTGCGGTGGCCGCCAATGATGGTCTGGCGCAGGCGGTGATTTCCGCCCTGGAAAATGCTGGCCAAAAGCCGATTCCGGTTACTGGACAGGATGCGACCGTCGGCGGGATTCAGAACATCCTGGCCGGCAAGCAGAGCATGACCGTCTACAAAGCCATCAAGGCCGAAGCCGAAGCGGCCGCTGCCCTGGCCATTGCCCTGGCCAAGGGTGAAGATACCAGCAAACTGGCGACCGGCAAAGTGAACAATGGCCAAAAAGATGTCGCTGCTGTGTTGCTGGTGCCTGTTTCAGTCACCATCGACAACATTGCCGATACCGTGATTGCCGATGGTTTCCGCACCTGGGATGAAGTTTGCACCGGCGACTTTGCCAAGTTCTGCACCGATGAGGTGAAGAAAGGTAGTGGCGCCGCTGCCCCAGCCGCGAGCAGTGCGATGACTTCTACTGAGACCACAACCACCACTACCCCGGCGGCGAGCAGTGCCATGACCGCAACGGAAACTACAACAGCTACGGCTCCTTCAGGCGCCAAGCCCGCTGGGAGCATTGCCGTGTTGTTGCCAGATAGCGCTTCTTCTGCACGCTGGGAGAACGATGATCGCAAATTCCTCGAAGCTGCTTTCAAAGCCGCTGGTGTGGACTATTCGATTGTCAATGCCGAAGGCAAGGCTGACACCCAGGCTACCCAGGCCGAACAAGCCCTGACCAATGGCGCTAAGGTGATCTTGCTGGTCAACCTGGACAGTGGTTCTGGCGCGGCAATTATTGCTAAGGCCCGCGAGGCTGGCGCCAAAGTGATCGATTATGACCGCCTGACCATTGAAGGCGATGGCGCCGACTTCTACGTCAGCTTTGACAACGAAGCGGTCGGCAAACTGCAAGGCGAAGGGCTGGTTAAAGCCTGCACTACCGCAGACGCCAAGGTTGCCATTCTCAATGGTTCACCGACCGACAACAATGCCACGCTCTTTGCCAATGGCTATCACAGCGTCATCGACAAGAAATTTGATGACAAGTCGTGGACCAAGGTCGACGAGCAGGCTGTGCCGGATTGGGACAACCAAAAGGCGCTGACGATCTTTGAACAGATGTTGACTGCCCATCCGGAAATCAATTGCGCCGTGGCCGCCAATGATGGTTTGGCGCAGGCGGTAATCTCGGCACTGGAAAATGCTGGCCAAAAGCCGATTCCGGTTACCGGACAGGATGCCACCGTTGGTGGGATTCAGAACATTCTGGCCGGCAAGCAGAGCATGACCGTCTACAAGGCCATCAAGGCCGAAGCGGAAGGTGCTGCTGCCCTCGCCATTGCCTTGCTCAAGGGTGAAGACACCAGCAAGTTGGCTGCGGGTAAAGTCAATAACGGCACCAATGATGTTCCGGCTGTGCTTTTGACCCCGGTTTCCGTCACCAAAGATAACATCAAGGAGACGGTGATTGCTGATGGTTTCCGCACCTGGGACGAAATTTGCACTGGTGATTTTGCGCAATACTGCCCAACCAATCGCTAGCCATCAGGAGCGAGTGAATCAGTAAGACAGTAAGACAGTGGGGTGTAATCCTCCTCGCTGTCTTACTGTCTTACTTGACCCGCTGCTTATAGGAGAAGAGGAAACGAATGGCTGTTCAAGCACGCTTAGAGTGTAAAGGGGTTTCAAAACGATTTGGCGCAGTGCAGGCGCTGACCAATGTTGATTTTGAGGTGCACCCCGGCGAGATTATGGCGCTGGTCGGTGACAATGGCGCTGGTAAGTCCACCTTGATCAAGGGGATTGCTGGCATTTATCCCTTAGATGGCGGCGAGGTGTTGTTTGATGGCCGGCCTGTCCACATTCGTAATCCGCGTGATGCGGCCAATCTGGGCATCGAAGTGGTCTATCAAGACTTGGCCTTGGCCAACAACCTGGATGTCGTGGCCAACATGTTTTTGGGCCGTGAACAGACCAGCGGTATGGGGCGGCTGGATGAAGCCAGTATGGAACAAGCGGCCATTGAAACTTTGAGTTCGCTGGCAGTCACGACTTTGCGCTCGGTGCGCCAACCGGTGGCGAGCCTTTCTGGTGGTCAGCGTCAATCGATTGCCGTGGCCAAAGCCGTCATGTGGAATTCCAAAGTAGTCATCCTCGATGAGCCGACCGCGGCCTTGGGTGTGGCCCAGACACGTCAGGTGCTGGATCTGGTAAAACGGTTGTCGCACAAAGGACTCGCTGTGGTGTTAATTTCCCACAACTTGCATGATATTTTTGAAGTGGCCGACCGCATTACGGTGTTGCGCTTAGGGCAGAATGTTGGTGTGTATACACGCACCGAATCCACCCAGCAAGAGATTGTGTTGGCGATGACCGCAGGCAAGTTAAATTTTGTACCCGGCATGGCCGAGTCTTAAAGGCTGTATTTGCTATCATTTGTACACCAGACAGGTTGATGAGCCAGCCTGTCGTTTTGTCAAGCAACGAGTGAACCATGAGCGCCTCAAAATCAACTGTAGAAAATGCCCTGCAAGCGAGCCAAGCCCAATTGTCGGTTGGTGATTATGTTGGAAATTACCTCAAGCGGGTACGCAGCGGTGATCTAGGTAGCCTGCCGATTATTGTGGGGTTGCTGATTATCGCAGCGATTTTCCAGACGCAAAACGAAAATTTTTTGACGGCGCGTAATTTTGTCAACCTGATCTTACAAATGGCTGGCATTACCATTATTGCTATCGGCGTGGTCTATGTGCTGTTGCTCGGTGAGATCGATCTTTCGATTGGCTATGTCAGCGGCGTTGCTGGGGTGCTAATGACCTGGCTGCTCAAAGGTGGGTTGCAGCCCTTTAATTTGCTTAAATGGATACCTGGACTTGATCCGGAAAAACTCACCTGGATGCAAACCAAGTTGCCGGCTTTGCCCTGGTATGTCGCCATTCCCGCCGCGTTGCTCGTAGTGGCCTTGATCGGTCTCTTACATGGCAACATCATTACCCGTTTTCAACTGCCGGCCTTTATTGTCACCTTGGCTGGGTTACTGGCCTGGAATGGGGTGGTGCTTATTTTGGTTGGCGAAGGCGGCACCATTATTCTCCAAGATCCCGTTGCCCTGGGTTTGGCCAATTCCTACATTGGCAACAGTGATGCCAAAGGCGTCTATCTCTCTTCCACCTGGGCCTGGGCGGTTGTTGCGCTTTTGATCGTTGCCTACGCAGTAGCGCAATTCTCGCAGATCGCCACCCGACGTGCGCGCAAGCTGCCTCATACGCCGCTGGTGCTGGTCATGCTCCAGGTCGTGCTTTTTGCCGTGTTAGGGATCGGCGCGGCCTATGTTTGCATTCAAGATCGCGGGCTGCCGGTCATTGGCCTGATCATTATTGTCTTGTTGGCGCTGTTTACCTACATTGCCACCTCCACAAAATTTGGTCGTTATGTCTATGCTGTGGGTGGCAATAAAGAAGCGGCTCGCCGCGCAGGTATTGCTGTAGAACGTATCCGGGTCAACGTTTTTATCATCTCCAGCTTGATGGCCGGCTGCGGTGGATTGGTGCTGGCTTCGCGTTTGAGATCGGTTGCCACGGATGCTGGTGGTGGGAACCTGGTCTTAAATTCGATTGCGGCGGCAGTCATTGGTGGCACCAGCCTCTTTGGCGGCAGTGGCCGAGTGACGAGCGCACTGCTCGGCGCGCTGGTGGTCTCCAGCGTAGAAAATGGCATGGGTTTGCTGGGCCTTAGTTCAGGCGTCAAATTTATTATTACCGGCCTGGTGTTGCTGGTTGCTGTTTTGGTCGATTCCATCTCTCGCCGTAGTCGCACCCAATCCGGTCTAGTCTAATCCTCTCTTTGGTTGCAACTCCATAAAGGCGCAGCACCAGGCTGCGCCTTTT
>WBZQ01002720.1_pt1 | contig 11268 bp, 6 predicted proteins | sample 5204251 | NCBI WGS metagenome assembly WBZQ01 (sample SAMN12412402, study PRJNA552823) | activated sludge metagenome | isolation source: activated sludge from nitrification reactor of wastewater treatment plant... | place: USA: Virginia | collected 2017-09 | reverse complement strand
GTAATGCTCTTTCAACGATTTGTGCATCGTGCGCCAGGTTTCAAAAATTGCCAGCTTGTTTTTGAACGAATACTTTTTGCACTTCTCGAAATAGCTTTGAATGACCAGTTTGTGCGCGGCAGAGCCAGTGATGCCAATAAAGGAATCTCCCACCGGCACGATTTTGTTGTTGCCTGTCAGGTGTTCCGCGCCCAGTTTCATATTGCCCCAACTGGTCAACGTATCCGCCGCGATGCTCACACGGCCATTCTTTTTCACCACCACTACCGTAGACATATGGTCATCATTCCTTCTCTTTCAAGCCCGTTCCAACCCTGCGAATTTTTCGATCAGCTTCTTTTGTCCGAAGCCGGGAAAATTGACGGTCAGTTTGGTGTTTTCGCCGTCGCCTTCGCGCCGAATGACGATGCCGACGCCGTATTTGGCGTGTTTGACGCGCGCGCCGATTTTGAAGCGCGGGCCTTCTGCGCTGCTGCCTGCTGTGGGCGAAGCGCTGGTGTTCGCGCGCGACTCAAAGCGTGTCGGCTCAGGTTTCACGTCAACCTTTTTGCCCTGCCGCGCAAAAAACTCTTTCACGCTGTCGGTCGTGTTGTAAGTCTGGCCGGCATAATTGCTCGTGCGTTTGGGCGGCGTTGGCGCGGAATACGATTCGCCGCGCAAAGCACGCGCCGCTTCGCGGTTTTCCATCGTCGAGCCTTTTTTGGCAAAGCGCAGCCAACTGGGCGCTTTTGACAAATCTTCGAGCAATGCGAGCGGAAATTCATTCAGGAAGCGCGACGGCTCGGCGGGCATTTCGTCGCCATAGACGCGGCGTTTCATGGCGTGCGTCAGATACAGGTATTTTTCGGCGCGCGTGATGGCGACGTAACACAACCGGCGTTCTTCTTCCAATTGCGCAGGGTCTTCGTTCGCGCGCGAATGCGGAAAGAGGTTTTCTTCCAGCCCAACGATAAACACCAACGGAAATTCCAGGCCTTTGGCCGAGTGCATGGTCATCAGGGTGACGTTGGCCTCGGCTTTGTAATCGTCGGTGTCGGCCACCAGCGCCGCGTGATCCAAAAAGTCGCGCAAGGTTTCGCCGCGTGATTCTGATTCGGCGGCGGCGTTGACCAACTCGTCCAGGTTCAGCAAGCGCGCTTCGGCTTCTTCGGTCTTTTCGTCGCGCAACATCTGTTCGTAACCGCTGTCGGTCACCGCTGCTTTCACGATTTCAGAAAGCGGCCGGTCGGGTTGCGCCACCTTTTCGCTCAAGCCATTGATGATGTTGCGAAACGCCGTCAGCACCGAAACCGTGCGCGCAGCCGACAGATTCTGTTCGATGATGGTATTGAGCGCTTCCCAATGCGACGCGCCCAGGGCTTTGGCTTGCCGTTCGATTTCATCAATGGACGTTTTGCCAATGCCGCGCGCGGGCGTGTTGATGATGCGCAACAGCGCCATCGAATCGTGCAGGTTGAGCGCCAGCTTCAGATACGCAATCACATCTTTGACTTCGGCGCGCTCGTAAAAGCTGAATCCGCCGACCAGGTTGTAACGCAATCCAGCGCGGCGGCAGGCTTCTTCCAACGAACGCGATTGCGCATTGGTGCGATAAAGCACGGCGGCGCGCAAACCGGGTTCGCGGCGCTGATGTTCTTCGATCTGGTTGACGACCCAGCGGGCTTCGGCTTCACCGTCGAGCAATTGCGCGTAACGAATCAAATCGCCTTCGGCGGCATTGGCGCGTAACCGTTTGTCAAAACGTTGTGTGTTGTGCGCGATGACCTGATTGGCGGCATCCAGAATGCGCTTGGTCGAACGATAATTGTCTTCCAGCTTGATGGTTTTGGTGCCGGGAAAGTCGCGCTCGAAATTCAGAATGATGTTGAAATCCGATCCGCGCCAGCCATAAATCGCCTGTGATTCGTCGCCCACCACACAGAGACTGCGATTGGTCCAGAAATCTGCCGGGCGACGGCCCAGGTTCAAGGCCAGATCGCCTTCGACAATCAACCGCGCCAGACTGTATTGAATGCCGTTTGTGTCCTGAAATTCGTCAATCATCACGTGACGGAATTTCTGGTGGTAATACTTGCGCACCTCAGCCGAATGCCGCAGCAACTGCACCGTGCGAATCAGCAGATCATCAAAATCGAGCGCGTTGGCAGCTTGCAGCCGCTGTTCATAGAGCGCATATACGCGTGCGGTGGCCGCGCGTCGCTGATCACCGTATTCGGTTTTTGAAGAAAACAGTTCCGGGTCTTCGCCGCGATTCTTGGCGCCACTGATGGCGGTTTGCGCCTGCCGCGCGGTCAATTGTTTATCGTCGTACCCGCAATCCTTGATGCAATGGCGCAGCAGTTTTAGCTGATCGTCGGCGTCGTAAATTGTGAACGACTTCGTATAGCCTTTGCCCAGCTTGTCTATGTCGCGCCGCAAAATCCGCACGCACAACGAGTGAAACGTCGAAAGCAACGGCGAGCTGACGCGCGGTCTGCCCGAGAGCAACTTTTCGACGCGTTCGCGCATTTCGCCAGCGGCTTTGTTGGTAAAGGTCACCGCCAGAATGTTGTCTGGACGCACACCGCAATTTTCGATCATATGCGCCATGCGAAAAGTTATGACGCGCGTTTTGCCGCTGCCCGCACCGGCCAAAATCAATACCGGCCCCGAAACCGTGATCACGGCTTCGCGCTGTTGCGGATTCAACCCCGCCAGATAATCCTGTTTCGGCGCGACGGCAACCGGTTCCTGCCAATCAGAAAACACATCGGGCGGCGGTTCGGACAAGTCAAGTTCCAGCCATTCGGGCGGCTCTGCAGCTGTTGACGCTGTCAGCGCTGCGGGCGTTTCTGGCGCTTTGCTCACAGGTGGCGCAACCGCCGTTGTCGGTGCTTCTTGCGGAGCTTCGCCCGTGCTTTGTGCGGCAGCCAAGGCTTGTAACTTATCGAAAAGAGGATGATTCACTGCGTATTTCCTGTGTTTGCACGAACTGAACGAATCGCGTAATTCAACCGGCACAGTTGCCCTGCGCCTGCCGACGAGCGCTGCCAATCACGTTCTGACAACGACTGTTTGGCCACGAACAAACGAAGAGCACGAAGGAAAGGTTTTTCGCCTTCCTCCCTTCGTGCCCTTCATTGCGGTACCTGTTTTCGCTCAGGATGCAGCGTTATTCCGCGATCAACATTTTGGCAATCGTCTGTTTTTGCATGTTCGATGTGCCTTCGTAAATCTGGCCGATCTTGCAATCGCGGAAGTATTTTTCGACCGGATAATCTTTGACGTAACCATATCCGCCGTACAGATTCAGCGCCAGTGAAGCCACGCTTTCGGCGACTTCCGAAGCGAACAATTTCGCCATGGCGGCTTCTTTGATGAACGGCTGTTTGGCGTCTTTCAAGCGCGCCGCGTTGTAAACCATCAAGCGCGCCGCTTCGATTTTGGTGGCCATTTCGGCGATCTGAAATTGCACGCCCTGAAAATCGGCGATGCGCGAACCGAACTGTTTGCGCTCTTTGGTATACGCCAACGCGGCCTCATAAGCGCCTTGCGCCAGGCCCAACATCTGGGCGCCGATGCCGATGCGGCCTTCGTTCAGGGTTTCGATGGCAATTTTGTAGCCTTTGCCGATTTCGCCCAGCACGTTTTCTTTCGGGACGCGGCAATTGTCAAACAGCAGTTCGCAGGTGGAAGACGCGCGAATGCCCAGCTTGTCTTCTTTTTTGCCAACCGTGAAACCTGCAAAGCCGCGCTCGACGATAAACGCCGTGATGCCTTTGTAACCTTTGCTGGGATCAAGATTGGCGAACACGATGAAAATCCCGGCTTCGTTGCCGTTGGTGATCCACATCTTGCGCCCGTTGAGCAGGTAATGATCACCTTTATCTTCGGCGCGTGTTTGCAGCGCAAACGCATCCGACCCGGAACCGGCTTCGCTCAAACAATACGCGCCAACGGTATCGGTGGTCAGCCGCGTCAGATATTTTTTCTTGAGCGCTTCCGTGCCGTAATTCAAAAAGGCGTTGATCGTCAGCGTGTTGTTCACATCCACCATCACGCTCAAACTGGCGTCCACGCGGGCGAGTTCTTCAATCGCCACGCAGGCCATGAAAAACGAACCGCCCGCACCGCCGTATTCTTCGCCGGGTTCGATGCCCATCAATCCCAGCTCGAAACACTTCTGGATGATTTCGGGGCGCATTTTCTGTTGTTCGTCCATTTCCCGAACGTACGGTTTGACTTCCGCTTCGGCGAATTCGCGAACGCTGGCGGCAAACAGCCGCTCTTCTTCAGACAGGACGGTCAACGGCTGCGCCGCTACGAGTTCCATTGCTTCTTGTGCTTGTGCCATAAAAGTTCTCCTCTGCCGTGGCGCAAAAACGCATGATTGCGCGATCTGCTTAATGAAATAGCTGTCTTGGAAAAATGAATCGTGATTCAGTTTCCCATCTTACCTTAGCGATTTTGCTTTGCCAAACTTGGCTCAAATCGCGTTTGCGCCCAGGCTGAGATACGTTGACTGCCCGTGGGAGAGGCGTAGAATGCCGCTGTTCCATTTTGCGGAAACAGACTTCAACACCGTGCGGATTTCATCTCCGCATCAAATATTAGTCACCCAACACAGGAAAAATCATGACCGGCAGAAGAGACTTTCTGAAGACATCGGCGCTGAGCTTGATGGGCGGAGTGGCGACGTCCCTGCTCCCTGAAAATCCATTTCACAAAATCGCTAGCGCGCAAAGCAAAGCGGCGGGCGGCCCGCTGAAAAAAGCCGTGCTCGTCAGCATGTTGCCCAAGCAAATGAGCTATCTGGATCGTTTCAAACTCGCGGTCAATGTCGGGTTTGAAGGCATCGAAGCGCAAACCATCACCGATCCCAAAGAAGCAGATGAAATCAAAGAGGCTTCATTGAAAGCGAAGATTCCGATTCATTCGGTGATGAATATGGCGCACTGGCAGCATCCGCTTTCCAGCCCCGATCCCGAAGACATCAAAAAGAGTCTGGCCGGTATGGAAACGTCGTTGCGCAACGCCAAGCTCTGGGGCGCGGATAACGTGTTGCTTGTGCCCGCTGTCGTCAGACCCGATACCACCATCCCGCAAGCCTGGCAACGTTCACAACCGCAGATCAAAAAGCTGATCCCATTGGCCAAAGAACTTGGTGTGCACATTGGCATCGAACCCGTCTGGAACAAGTTTTTGCTCACGCCATATGACACGGCCAAGTATGTGGACGAATTCAAGAGCCCCTGGATCAACGCGTATTTCGATGTCGGCAACATCGTGATGTACGGCTATCCGCAAGAATGGATTCGCGCCCTCGGCAAACGCATCACGCGCTTTCACTTGAAGGATTTCGACACGCGCACGCGCCAGTTTGTCAACTTGCGCGAAGGCAGCATTGACTGGAAAGAGGTTCGCAAGGCGATTGGCGACATCAGCTATTCTGGCTGGCTGACGGTCGAACTGAATGGCGGTGACGAAGCGTATTTGCGCGACGTAGCCAAACGCGTAGACAAAATTTTTGCGGGCGAATAGGCCATCGCCTTAGCGAAAGTGTGCGGCCCAAATGAAATGCGCTGGTGAGAAAAGCGATTCTCGCCAGCGCATTTTGCTGTTTTGACACAGATTGATTATTTCAACAGTTGATCCAAATCGCGAATCAACTCGCCGTAAGCTTCTCCCTGATCCGCGTTAAACCCAACGTGTTTGCGTGCGACTTTGCCTTGTTTGTCGAGGATCACGACCGTGGGAACCGCATCCAGTTGGAATTCGCGGTAAGCGGCCTGTTCTGCATCACGCAACACCGAAACGCGCAAACCGTTTTTCTGCGCAAATGCCTGTAAATCAGCATCAGAGGCGTAATTGCGCGCACCGGGTTTGTTAGGGTTGATGCTTACCCAATAAACCTGAACGCCGCGTCCGGCAAACCGATCCGCGACTTTTTGCAGCGCTGGCAACTCTTTGGACGCCAACGGAACCCAGGTACCACCAAACGAAAGCACCACGACCTTCCCTTGCAGATCCGCCAGACTGACTGCGCCACCATTTAAGTTGCGCAAAGAAACCTGCGCCTGTGCCAATCCTATGGTCATCCATAACACACAGGTTAATGCCGCCCAACCTGCCATCTTTTTCATGTTCCGAGTCATTTACGTCCCTCCTTTGGCTTCGGCAAAACGTTCTGCCGAATCACCGCCGCTTTGATGCGAATGCGCTTCGGATGGTTTGGTCATTTCTGCCAACCCGCAGGCATTGTCCGACCCGGTCTCATCCGGTGTCAAATGACCGATTGACCAGTCATGAACGCTTTGTTTGGATATGGCTTGCGGGGTGAATGATTTACGAGAGGATGGCCAGGCCGATGTTTGCCCATTTTTCATCGGCCTGGCTATTTTGCAGGCTGAGGTAAGAAACTCGAATACCCTAAGGCTGAGAACGCTGCTGTCACAGTCAACACTGTGTGCGGCTTACATTTCACCCAAATGTTGAGAACGCTGCTTTTCTCAATTTGGCTGAACCCTGTTTCACACTGGCTATCAGGGGCAAACAGAAGCTTGAGACCGTAATCAGTGAGCTTCGTTGTTTTGCCCTTCACCTACATAAGCGCAAAACCGCAGGAAAAGCTGTAACAAGTGACAGAAAAAAACAGACATTTTCCCCGAGCAGACTTAAAGGTTGTAATGCAAGGAGTTAGGCAAGATCGGAGATTGCGCAAGAATGCCATCGCCTCTGGCGGCTAGGGTTTTTCTGCTAAATCAGGCAGTTTCTCGCGGGAGCCTTTGCTACGGATCAATTCGCCCCAAACGACTTTTTCCATGGCTTCTGCCTGTGCCTCTAATTCTTTCAAGAAACTGTCTCGTTTGGTCAATCGGCGTTTCAAATCCTGTGTCAGCGAAGCCTCTCGGCGGCGTGCATGGTGCGACAGCAATAATTGGTTGGTTTGCTGGACAACATCTTCAACCACGCGAGAGCGTTCCAGGTTGGTCAAAATATGCACAGCGTGCGCCAATTCGTGACCAAGGACTTCGGCGTAGCGCTCTGCGCGGTTCAGTTTGGCAAACGGAATAAAGCCGTCGGCGCGCCGCGTCGCTTCGCCGACAAAGGCTTGGTCAATATTGGCAAGATTCAGTTTAATGACGGCGACGTGACGTTCTCCGCGCGGGTCGAAGCGTTCAATCGTAAACGTCCCGGCAGTACAAGTCGCGATGCGGTTAGAGCGCACCACTTCGACATAAACGGTATGGCCGCTGGCCTCAATCCATTCCCACAACCCGCGCAACGTCGGATGCCAGGGCTGGTGATTTTGGTCTTCGGCAAAAACGATGTTTTCAATTGTGCGCCATTTTTCCAGTTCACGCGGAGTCAACCGGTCTGTCAGCAACCCGGCACGAGCTGCCACAGGCTTTCCCATCGTCATAAGTTTGACGGCAGGCTGAGCGCTCTGTCCGTAGGCGCAGATCAGCCAGCAAAAAAACAGTAACAGATGAACTGCGATGGTCAGGCAGTGGCGCGACATATGGCCTCTTTGTCGTAGGAGAAAAACTTGCGGGGCGCTGGGAACGATTTTGGGGTCGTCGTCAAAAAGGCGGGGCGATTGAACGGGGCGGATTATAGCCGAGCGCGAATTAACGCGGTAAGAAAATCTTTGCTTTAATGAACTGGCAAACCAAACATTTATCCCCAAAAAGGAGAGAGGCCCAAGGTGCCTCACTCACCTTGGGCCTACATGCGTTTTTCACACACTAGAAAAGTTTTTCAGATCGGATTTTTGAGCTACTCAATAGCCTCACTCTATTCAGTAGCGCCGATCACCTCACTTGGGCACTTACACGTATGACCCCAAAGAAAGTTCCACGAAGTCATAAAAATTTTCCGGGAAAAGAAACTTTCTCTGCGACGACTCATTCTGTTCGATATTCGTGGGCAAACTCTTCGCGAAATGCCGCCACCTGCCGCTCAGTCGCCGTCTCATCCCACTCCATTTCTGACGCCAGCAACGCGGCAGTGTGTGACGCGTTTTGCACAATCGCATTCCCCGCCAACATTGCCAGACGCGTGCGGCGAGTCAGCACATCAGTCAATGTGACCGCCATTTCGTTGCGGGCAATGTAAATCAGTTCCGCCGCCAGATGCGGCAAGCCCGGAACCAGCGGACGTCGCCAGCGTTCGTCGGCGCGCAACAATTCCAACACCTGTTCCGCTTCTGAACCGTAGCTAAAAACCAAATGCTGCGCCGTGGGCAGCGGAAGGTTTTCCGTCCGGGCAATCTGTTCTGCCAGTTGCGCCAACTGTTCGCGATCAAATTCGCCACCGCCAAGTTTGAGTTCGCGAGTACGCCCCGGTCCGGCAGAAACGCCAAACCGTTCCTGCAACCGTTGCGCCACCAAATCCACGCCGCGTTCGGCCATCAAGCGATACGTCGTCAGCTTTCCGCCGGAAATCGAAATCAGGCCATCGGCGTTTTCCAGCATTTCTTCTTTGCGCGAAACCTGGCTGGTGTTTTTGGCATTTGGGTCGCTAATCAACGGACGCAACCCGGCCCAACTGGAAATCACGTCTTCGTGTCCGAGGTGCACGCCAGGAAAATAAGAATTGATGGCGCCCAGAATTTCGTTGACCTCTTCGGCGTTGGCGCGCGGCGTGTCTTTGTCGCCTTGAAAGTCGGTATCGGTCGTACCGATGTTGACGCGGCCTTCCCACGGCACCACAAAATAGAACCGATGACCCGTCAGCGACGGAATCAACCAGGCTGAATTGACGCGCAAGCGGTCGGCAGAAACCGTCAAGTGGATCCCCTTGGCCGGGCGCACGGTTTTCAACGAACGTTGGCCACTCAAATTAACGAGGTCTTCCATCCACACGCCGGTTGCATTGATGACGGTGTGCGCATGGATTTCCAATTCTCGACCGTGCACTTCATCACGCAATCGCGCGCCCGTCACTTTCCCTGCGGCGTCACGCAAAAAACCTTGCACGCTGGCGTAATTGGCGATTCGCGCTCCGTGCGCGTGCGCTGCCTTCAAAGCCTCAATGACCAGTCGCGCGTCATTTGTGCGCGCGTCGTAATACAAAAACGCGCCTTGCAATCCTTGCGGGTCGAGTTGCGGGGCAAGCTCTAACGCTTCTTCGCGCGACAAACGCCGATGCCGCGCAAAGTTGTATCGGCCCGCCAGCAAATCATAGAGAAATAACCCGGCGCGCATCTTCAGCGGATGGTCATAGTTGCGCTTCTTGTTGGCGTATATCGGAATGACAAAGGGATACGCTTCTGCCAAATGCGGAGCTGTACGCGCCAAAATCGCGCGTTCGTGCAAAGCTTCGCGCACCAATCCAAAGTCGAATTGTTCCAGATAGCGCAATCCGCCGTGAATTAGTTTGGTCGTACGGCTCGACGTCCCCGCCGCAAAATCGCGCTTTTCTACCAAGGCGGTGCGCAATCCGCGCGACGCCGCATCAAGCGCCAGGCCTGCGCCGGTGATGCCGCCTCCGATAATCAGCACGTCAAACACGTCCTGCGAAAATTGGTCGAGCGTTGCGCTCCGTGTGCGCCAGGAAAATTCGGTCATAGTCAGATTGCTTGGAGTTTTTGGTGAAGTGAAGACAACGGCGAAAAGATAGCCGATGACTGCAGGAAATGCCACGCACCCCGGCTGGCGTGGCTGCCAAAGCGACTTTGCCGATGCTTGATTTTATCGGCTCCGTCAGGTAGAGAATGACCAGCATTTTCACCCTTTATGCACCAAACAAGGTCACGGTGTAACACCAGCCGCAATATCGCAACACTTTCGGTGATCCACTGAACTTGCTCGCAGGCTGGCTATCGTCTTTATGTGGAGAGTTATGAGAAATCGTTGTTCCCTGGTTCGGCTTATTGTCTTCATTCTCTGTCTGGGTCTGGTGTGGCCGTTGGAATCATTGAGCGCTGCCCCCCTGGCCAAACAACGCAGGCGCGCCAGCCGAGCCAAATCCACCAAAAAACGTTCCGCGCGCAGTCGGCGCAGTCGCCGTGCCCCCGCCGCGCCCAAAGCGGCATCCTTTGACAAGGTAATGACGGCCAACACCGGTTTACTCAACGAAGCCAGCGACGCGACGCAAGCCGGAGGCAAAATTGACGAAACCACGTTGCGCGCGCACGTTCGGTTTCTCTCTGACGATTTGCTCGAAGGTCGTGGGCCTGGCGCACGGGGCGGCATTCTCGCGGCCAAATACATCGCGTCTCAGTTTGAAGCCTTGGGCCTGGAACCGGCGACCGCTGACCGCACCTACTTTCAACAAGTGCAAATGATCGGCAGCCGTCCTGATCCCGCCAACAAACTGGTGATCAAAAGCGGCGGCGGTGATGCCGAATTCAAATTCGGCGATGAATTTGTCGCGGGCACCGATCAGGAACAGACCGAAGTGCCCGTCAGCGGCGAAATTGTCTTTGTCGGCCACGGCATTACCGCTCCCGAAGCCAACTGGGATGATTATCGCGGCGTTGATGTGCGCGGCAAAATTGTGCTGGTGATGGTCAATGATCCGCCAGCAACAGCCACCGAACCGAGCCTTTTCGGCGGCAAGGCGCTGACCTATTACGGTCGCTGGACTTATAAATATGAAGAAGCCGCGCGGCACGGTGCGGCAGGCGCAATCCTGATTCACACAACGGAATCAGCCGGGTATGGCTGGCAGGTGGTGCGCAATTCGTGGGGAGCTGAGCGGTTTGGTTTATTGCCAGACGGAAACACGCCGACCTTGAAGCTGAAATCGTGGGTGACTGACGATGTGGCGCGCCGCATCGTTCAAATGGGCGGACAGAACCTTGACCAATTGCGGCAAGCGGCTAAAGTGCGCGGGTTCAAAGCCGTTCCGTTGCAAGCGCGCGTAGACATGACGTTGCGCACGCAAGTGCAGCGGTTGACCTCGCCCAACGTCGTGGGACTTTATCGCGGAATTGACCCGACGCTGAAAAACGAGTTTGTCGTGTTTTCCGCGCATTGGGATCATCTGGGCATCCGGCCTGATCAGGCGGGCGACAACATTTACAACGGCGCAGTAGACAACGCCACTGGCATTGCCGGCATTTTGGCCATCGCCAAATCCTTTACGGCGCTCAATATCAAACCGCGCCGTTCTATTCTGTTCATTGCCACCACCGCCGAAGAGCAAGGTTTGCTCGGCGCGGAATATTACGCGCGCAATCCGCTCGTCCCGCTCAAAGACACCATCGCCAACATCAACCTCGATTCGATGAACGTGCTCGGAGCCACGACCGACATCGCGCCGCTCGGCGCAGATCGCTCA
>WBZQ01002719.1_pt1 | contig 11268 bp, 6 predicted proteins | sample 5204251 | NCBI WGS metagenome assembly WBZQ01 (sample SAMN12412402, study PRJNA552823) | activated sludge metagenome | isolation source: activated sludge from nitrification reactor of wastewater treatment plant... | place: USA: Virginia | collected 2017-09 | reverse complement strand
AGCCACCCCCAAAACTCCAGCATTAACTACCAGCGATAATGCGAGAACGCTTTATTCGCCTCCGCCATTCGGTGCGTATCTTCACGCTTCTTAGCAGCAGAACCCCTATTTTCGAACGCATCTAACAGCTCACCCGCCAATTTCACCGACATGGTCCGCTCGTTTCTTTTGCGCGAAGCATCAATCAACCATCGCATTGCCAACGCCAAACGCCTTGACGGCCTTACTTCCACAGGCACCTGATAAGTCGCGCCGCCTACACGACGTGATTTAACTTCCACTTTCGGCTGAACATTTTCAAGCGCTTTTGACAAAACATCTAAAGGCTCATTGTGACCCTTTTTTTCTATCGTATCGAGCGCACCGTACACTATGCTTTCGGCAACTGATTTTTTGCCACTTTCCATAATCATATTCATGAATTTGGTCAGCATGACGCTACCGTAACGCGGATCCGGAATTATCTCTCTTTTTGTGGCAACTCTTCTTCTAGACATGCTTCACCAACTTAGTTATTTCCCTTTTGGACGCTTAGTACCGTACTTAGAGCGACCGCATTTTCTATTGTTAACCCCTGACGCATCCAAGCTTCCGCGCACGACGTGATAACGCACACCCGGCAAATCTTTCACCCGCCCTCCGCGAATCAACACCACTGAGTGCTCTTGAAGGTTATGACCCTCGCCGCCTATATAGCTACTAACTTCAGAGCCGTTTGTTAACCTTACCCTGGCCACTTTCCGTAAAGCGGAATTAGGCTTTTTGGGCGTAGTCGTATAAACGCGAGTACAAACCCCCCGGCGCTGAGGACACGCCTCCAAAGCCGGAACGTTACTTTTTTCGATTCTCTTGACACGAGGCTTACGAACCAATTGATTGATCGTGGCCATATAAATTTTTTACTCCGATCAGTTTTTCTTGCTGTTATATTTGCGGAAAAATTAACTGCATACAGCATTTACTTATATTTTAGATTAACAGCCCAGCAAACACTTAAGCCGATGTGAGCCGCGCATAATACCTGTATATCGTAACTAGGTCAAGTCAATTTTAGCGCACAACTTAAATATTAAGCGCCTGCTTCAATGCTTCTTCCACGTCTTCTGCATCAACCGTAGGAATAAGCTCACTTTCACCCGCCTGCATCTGATTTTGCCGGTTCCTTCTGCTTTCATGATAAGCCAAACCAGTTCCGGCCGGAATCAAGCGCCCTACAATGACATTTTCTTTCAAGCCTTGCAGGTTATCATTCAATCCGCGCACAGCGGCATCTGTCAACACACGCGTGGTCTCCTGGAATGATGCGGCTGAAATAAACGATTCCGTAGCTAAAGACGCCTTGGTTATCCCTAGGAGAACAGATTCGAAGCTGGCTGGAATTTTTCCTTCTGTTTCCACCCTGTCATTCTCTTCTCTTAATAAAGAGCGCTCTACCTGATCCCCCTTGAGGAACGAAGTGTCTCCGGAAGCCGTTATTTCTACTTTCCTGAGCATTTGCCGAATAATAGCCTCAATGTGCTTGTCATTGATTTTTACCCCCTGCAAGCGATATACGTCCTGAATTTCCTTAACGAGATAGTTTGACAGCTCTTCAACACCCCTTAAACGAAGGATATCATGCGGCGTTAATTCTCCCTCAGCGATAGTTTCGCCTTTTTCAACGTATTCGCCTTCGAAAACAGTAATGTGCCGCCATTTCGAAATTAACGTTTCTACTTGCTCTCCTGATGCATCGGTAATAATTACGCGTTGCTTGCCTTTCGTTTCTTTACCAAACGAGACAGTACCGCTGGTTTCAGCGAGAATCGCCGGATCTTTAGTTTTACGCGCCTCGAACAAATCCGCGACACGCGGCAAACCTCCGGTAATATCACGGGTTTTACTGGATTCTTGCGGAATCCTCGCCAAGACATCGCCAACCTTAACTTCACCACCATCTTTGATGCCTACAATCGCGCCGGCCGGCAAAAAGTATTGCGCCGGAATTTCAGTACCGGGCAACGAAATAGGATTGCCACCGACATCCAGCAACTTAACCATCGGCCTTAATTCTTTACCGGCACTACCTCTTTGTTTCGGATCAGTGACGACCAAGGAACTCAACCCGGTAACTTCGTCCGATTGCTTTTGAACAGTCACCCCATCAACAAAGTGGATAAGCTCGACCATACCATCTACTTCAGTAATGACCGGATGCGTGTGCGGATCCCAGGTCACGATAATATCGCCAGGATTGACCCTGCCACCTTCTTTTACTGATAGCACAGCACCGTAAGGAATTTTGTAACGCTCGCGTTCACGACCATATTCATCGACAACACCGACCTCGCCTGATCTGGAAACCGCAATCAAATTGCCTTCACGGTTAACAACCGACTTCAAATTATTAAGACGCATCGTGCCGGCTGATTTGACTTGAACATTACTAATCGCTGCAGACCGCGACGCCGCGCCACCGATATGGAAAGTACGCATAGTAAGCTGAGTTCCCGGTTCGCCAATGGATTGTGCAGCAATCACACCGATTGCCTCACCGACATTGACCAAATGACCCCGACCTAAATCGCGGCCATAACAATTAACACATACTCCATGACGGTTTTCGCACGTAATAACCGAGCGCACCAATACTTGATCTACGCTATTCTCATCTAAAACAGCTACCCAGTGCTCATCGAGCAAGGTACCTTTGGACACAATAATGTTTTCACCTGTCGCATCCAAAACATCGACAGCCGCTACACGTCCTAAAACGCGTTCAGATAACGGTTCAACCACATCGCCGCCTTCGATAATAGGCATCATAACTAGCCCATTAGAGGTTCCGCAATCTTCACCTATGACCACTAAATCCTGGGCAACATCCACCAATCTTCGTGTTAAATATCCTGAATTAGCGGTTTTTAATGCCGTGTCAGCTAAACCTTTGCGCGCACCGTGTGTTGAAATAAAGTACTGCAATACGTCCAAACCTTCACGGAAATTTGCCGTGATAGGCGTTTCAATAATAGAGCCGTCGGGTTTAGCCATCAACCCACGCATCCCGGCTAACTGGCGTATTTGTGCTGCGGAACCCCGCGCGCCGGACTCAGCCATCATAAAGATGGAATTAAATGACTTTTGTTTGACGTCATTACCATCGGCATCTTTAACTAATTCTTCGCCTAAACCATCCATCATGACTTTAGCGACCTGATCGTTAGCGTGCGACCAAATATCGACAACTTTATTGTAACGCTCGCCGTCGGTAACTAATCCTGATGAGTATTGAGATTGTATTTCGCTGACTTCGGCTTCGGCGGCTTTGATGATATCTTCTTTTTTGGCAGGTATAGCCATATCGTCGATACCAAATGAAACGCCGGAAATAGTCGCATATCTGAACCCGAGATACATCAATTGGTCGGCCAAGACTACAGTGTCTTTATTTCCGAGATGCCGATAGCTATAGTTAACTAATCGCGATATATTCTTTTTCGTCATATCACAGTTAACAAGCTCGAACGGCATGCGATCCGGTACGATTTCCCAAATCAGCGCACGTCCAACAGTAGTCGAAACGCGATGGGTTTTTTCCGTAATTTCGCCTTCTTCGCTCAATACTTTCTCAGTGATACGCAGTTGAATTTTCGATTGCAATTCAACGGTTTTTTCGAGTAAAGCCTTATGGACCTCGCCTACATTGACAAAAATACCGCCTTCACCTACAGCGTTAACTTTTTCCCGGCTTATGTAATAAAGACCAAGCACCACGTCTTGCGACGGGTTGATGACAGGCTCGCCGTTGGCTGGCGACAGAATATTGTTTGTCGCCATCATCAATGTCCTGGCCTCTAATTGCGCCTCGATCGAAAGCGGAATATGCACCGCCATCTGGTCGCCGTCAAAGTCGGCATTGAATGCACTGCACACCAACGGGTGCAATTGGATTGCCTTACCCTCGATTAGAGTTGGCTCAAACGCCTGGATACCCAATCGATGCAAAGTCGGCGCACGATTTAGCAATACCGGATGTTCACGAATAACTTCTTCAAGGATATCCCATACTTCGTGTCCTTCCCGCTCGACCATTTTCTTGGCGGCTTTGATAGTGGTAGCCAACCCGCGGAACTGTAACTTACTAAAAATAAAGGGCTTAAATAACTCCAACGCCATTTTCTTAGGCAATCCGCATTGATGCAACCTCAAGGTTGGACCAACCACGATCACCGAACGCCCTGAATAATCTACCCGCTTCCCTAAAAGATTTTGTCTAAATCTGCCCTGCTTGCCTTTGATCATATCCGCCAAGGATTTTAAAGGTCGGCGGTTAGTACCAGTAATCGCCCGGCCACGACGACCATTGTCCAATAGTGCATCGACGGATTCTTGCAACATCCGTTTTTCATTACGAACAATAATATCTGGCGCATTCAAATCCAATAAGCGATTCAAACGGTTGTTACGATTTATTACCCGGCGATATAAGTCGTTCAAATCGGAAGTTGCAAAACGCCCACCGTCGAGAGGCACCAAAGGCCGCAACTCGGGAGGTAATACCGGCAACACCTTCAAAATCATCCACTCAGGACGATTTTTAGAGCTTAACAAGGCATCCATGACCTTAAGTCGCTTTGAAATCTTTTTGATTTTAGTTTCTGAGTTAGTAGCGCCGATCTCCTCTCTTAAAAGGTTAACTTCTTCTTTTAAATCAATGGCTTTTAGAAGGTCATAAATCGCTTCCGCACCCATTTTTGCGGTAAAATCATCACCGTATTGTTCTACCGCATCCAAGTATTCGTCATCGGTTAACAACTGCCCTTTGCTCAAAGGCGTTGTGCCCGGATCCAAAATCACAAATGATTCAAAGTATAAAACTCGCTCAATTTCCCTTAGCGTCATATCCAAGAGCAATGCGATACGAGACGGCAAAGATTTCAGAAACCAGATGTGAGCAACGGGACTTGCCAAGTCAATATGTCCCATCCTCTCTCTACGAACTTTAGAAAGGGTTACTTCGACACCGCATTTTTCGCAGATAACGCCGCGATGTTTCAACCGTTTGTATTTGCCGCATAGGCATTCGTAATCGCTAACCGGTCCAAAAATTTTGGCGCAGAATAAACCGTCACGTTCCGGTTTAAAAGTTCGGTAATTAATCGTCTCCGGTTTTTTAACTTCGCCATAAGACCAGGAACGGATCATATCAGGCGATGCCAAACCGATACGGATACCATCAAAATCATCGGAACGCCCTTGGCGTTTTAAGAAGTTCATTAAATCTTTCAAGAATTTATCCTCTTAACATAAGTTCTGGTTAACCCAGAATCAGCTATCAAAAATGTAAGGCCGATTTTTTTACTCTCGTTCCAACTCTACATTAACAGCCAATGAACGGATTTCTTTAATTAAAACATTAAACGATTCAGGCATACCGGCTTCCATTTTGTGGTCGCCATCAACGATATTTTTATACATTCTCGTTCTGCCGGTAACGTCGTCTGACTTCACGGTTAACATTTCCTGTAGGGTATAGGCAGCTCCGTATGCTTCCAAAGCCCAAACTTCCATCTCACCGAAACGCTGACCGCCAAATTGCGCTTTACCGCCTAAAGGTTGCTGTGTTACTAAACTGTATGGCCCGGTTGAGCGCGCGTGCATCTTATCGTCTACCAAGTGATTAAGTTTGAGCATGTACATATAACCGACAGTCACAGGACGTGAAAACGGCTCGCCGGTTAATCCATCGTACAACGTAATCTGCCCTGACTCAGGAAGATCGGCCAGCCTGAGCATTTCACGGATTTCATGTTCACTAGCGCCATCAAAAACAGGGGTCGCCATCGGGACTCCGCCGACTAAATTACCCGCCATTTCCATAATTTCTAGATCCGTGAACGAATCCAAATTTTCTTTACGACCGCTACTGTTATAAATTTTATCCAGCAATTCTCTGATTTCGTTAACCTTAGCTTTGGCTTCCAGCATTTTACCAATTTTTATCCCCAATCCTTTAGCCGCCCATCCTAAGTGAGTTTCTAAAACCTGACCGACGTTCATCCGCGAGGGTACGCCCAACGGATTCAGAACGATATCGACCGGCTCCCCATCGGCGGTATATGGCATATCTTCTATCGGGCGAATCATGGAGATAACACCCTTATTCCCGTGACGGCCCGCCATTTTATCGCCTGGCTGAATTCTTCTTTTAACGGCTAAATAGACTTTAACCATTTTGAGCACACCCGGCGGCAAATCATCCCCCATAGTGATTTTTTTGCGTTTTTGCTCGAATTTTTCATCGAATGCTTTACGTTGCTGCTCAACCTGTTGACTGACCAACTCTAGTTGGACATTGAGATCTTCATCTTTCATACGGATTTTCAGCCATTCAGAATGTTTCAATCCATCCAGATAGCTCTGTGTAATTTCAGACCCTGCCTTCAATGCGCCCGGACCGGATTTAGCCTCTTTACCTGATAATAATTTGGCGACACGGTCAAAAATATCGCCTTCTAATATTTTAAGTTGATCGTCTAAATCTTTGCGGTAACGTTTGATCTCTTGTTCCTCGATATCAATCGCCCGTTTATCTTTTTTGACCCCATCCCGGGTAAAAACCTGCACATCGATAACTGTTCCTTCAATACTGCTAGGCACCCGCAAGGACGTGTCTTTAACATCGGCCGCTTTTTCGCCGAAGATAGCTCTCAATAACTTTTCTTCAGGCGTTAATTGGGTTTCACCTTTTGGGGTAACCTTACCCACCAAAATGTCACCGCCTTTGACTTCGGCGCCGACATACACGATACCGGACTCATCCAATTTCGAGAGCGCTTCCTCGCTCACATTAGGAATATCGGCAGTGATTTCTTCCGGGCTGTGCTTGGTATCTCGAGCGACACAGGTTTTTTCTTCAATATGAATCGTCGTAAATCGATCCTCTTTAACCACGCGTTCGGACACTAATATGGAATCCTCAAAGTTATAACCATTCCAAGGCATGAATGCCACAAGCATATTTTGGCCGAGCGCCAATTCGCCCATATCTGTCGAAGGTCCGTCCGCTAATATATCGCCGGCGTTTACGATATCTCCCTTTTTAACCAATGGTTTTTGGTTAATACAAGTATTCTGATTTGAACGGGTGTACTTAGTTAAATTATAAATATCCACACCTGGCGTACCCGTCTCAGTCTCGGTATCGTTAACCCGAACAACGATACGGCTGGCATCAACGGCCTCAATCCGCCCGCCCCGCGCCGCTACAACAGTAACACCGGAATCTTTAGCAACCGTTCTTTCCATGCCTGTGCCGACTAAGGGTTTTTCAGCACGTAACGTAGGCACCGCTTGACGCTGCATATTAGAGCCCATTAAGGCGCGGTTAGCGTCGTCGTGCTCAAGGAAAGGGATAATGGATGCAGCGACCGAAACAATCTGTCTCGAAGACACGTCCATATACTGTACTGTATCTGACATGGCCAAGGTAAATTCATCCTTATGCCGGCAGGAGACCAGGCCTTCAATTAGTTTGCCATCTTTATCGACAGGCACGCTCGATTGCGCGATGACATATTCGCCTTCTTCAATAGCGGATAAATAATCCACCTGATCGGTCACTCTACCATCGACAACCTTCCGGTATGGCGTTTCCAAAAAACCATAATCATTCGTCCGTGCGTACACAGACATTGAATTGATTAACCCGATATTCGGACCTTCCGGTGTTTCAATCGGACATACCCGGCCATAATGCGTGGCATGAACGTCACGGACTTCGAAACCCGCGCGCTCCCTGGCTAAACCGCCGGGGCCTAATGCGGAGACCCGTCGCTTATGAGTAACCTGCGATAATGGATTATTTTGATCCATAAATTGCGACAACTGGCTTGAACCGAAAAATTCTTTCACCGCCGCCGAAACCGGTTTAGCGTTGATGATTTCTTGCGGCACCAAGCCTTCCGAATCAGCCAGTGTTAACCTTTCTTTGACTGCTCTTTCCACCCGCACCAAACCGACGCGGAATTGATTTTCGATCATTTCACCCACCGATCTTACGCGACGGTTGCCCAAATGATCGATATCATCCACATTACCGTTCCCATTTCTAATGTTGATAAGTTCTTTCAACACATCAATGATGTCGTCATGGGTTAATGTCCCAGGACCGGTAACTTCTTGGCGCCCCAAGCGGCGGTTAAATTTCATCCGGCCAACGGCGGATAGATCGTAGCGCTCGTCGGTAAAAAACAGATTTTGGAATAAATTTTCAGCTGATTCTTTGGTAGGCGGCTCACCGGGACGCATCATACGATAAATCTCGACCAAGGCCTCGAGTTGATTGGTAGTGACATCAAGCCGCATCGCATTGGATATGTAAGGCCCGTTATCCAGATCGTTAACAAACAAGGTGTTGATTTCCTGGACACCACAATCAATGCAACGATCTAAAATTGCTGAGGTAAGCTCGTCATTAACCTTGGCAACTAATTCGCCGGTGTTTGGATCAATAAGGTTGTGACCGACCACTTTGCCGACGAGGTACTCGCGCGGCACTTCGATTTCAGTAAGGCCGAGCTTAACCATCTCACGGATATGTTTAGCAGTGATCCGCCGACCTTCCTCTACAATTATCTGATCGTTATGTTTGATATCATAAGCCGCAATTTCGCCGCGCATACGTTCCGGAATCAAATGAAATAAACATTTTTCGCCGGTCAAAGTAAATTTATTGGTATCGAAGAAAATTTTAATCATTTCTTCGTTATCATAACCTAACGCTCTTAGTAGAATTGTCGCCGGAATTTTTCTGCGCCGGTCAATACGCACATATACACAGTCTTTGTGGTCGAATTCGAAATCCAGCCACGAACCGCGATAAGGAATAACACGGGCATTGAATAACAATTTACCTGACGAGTGGGTTTTACCTTTGTCGTGATCGAAAAACACGCCTGGCGAACGGTGCAATTGCGATACTACCACCCGTTCCGTTCCATTAATAACAAAAGTCCCGTTATCTGTCATCAATGGCAATTCACCCATGAAGACTTCCTGTTCACGAATATCCTTTACCACTTTTGCGGTAGCGGGCGATTCTTTATCAAAAATCACCAACCTGACCAGCACCCGCAACGGGGCAGCATAAGTGGCACCTCTTTGCTGACACTCTCTGACATCAAAAGTCGGCTCGCCAAGACGATAACTGATATACTCCAAAACAGCGTAACCGGAATGACTTTCTATGGGAAATACGCTGGAGAATGCGGCATGCAGCCCCTTGTCCAACCTCTTTTTGGCCGCCATGTCCGCTTGCAAAAACTCTGCATAGGAATTAATTTGCGTGGCCAGAAGATAAGGCACCTCAAGCACTTCCGTGCTTTTGCCAAAGTTATTACGAATACGCTTTTTTTCTGTAAAAGAGTAGGACATATTGCTTCCAAACCTTTTCTGCTGAGAATGTGTTTACTGTCTGCTCACCGCAAACAGAAAAAGGTCGACGGCTAAAGCCATCGACCCGTCTGTACTTTTAACTAGCTTTTGTACTATTTGATATCGACGGTAGCGCCGGCTTCTACCAATTGCTTCTTCATATCTTCGGCCTCTGCTTTTGATACAGCCTCCTTGAGCGTGGTCGGGGCGCCTTCTACCGCATCTTTGGCTTCTTTCAGGCCAAGACCAGTGATAGTACGAACCGCCTTAATCACAGCAACTTTATTTTCGCCGAAAGCAGTCAAGACCACATCAAATTCTGTTTGCTCTTCGGCAGCGGCAGCTGCACCGCCTCCAGCCGCTGGCGCAGCGACGGCTACAGCCGCCGCAGACACACCGAATTTTTCTTCCATCGCTGAAATCAAATCCACAATTTCCATCACAGTCATGTTAGCGACTGCTTCCAGGATTTCTTCTTTTCCAATTGCCATTATGTTTCCTCTAAATCTTTAAGATATTAAACTGGGTTATAGATATTAAGCCGCTTCTCTTTGCTCTTTAAGCGCCAACAAGGTTTGCGCCAGCTTCTGTACCGGCGCTCTCATTACCGACATCAATAGACTGATACCTTGATCGCGAGTTGGCAATCTTGCCAAACGAGCAAGCTCCGACGCACCGAAAGATTTACCGCCAATAGCAACCACTTTGGCGATTAATTTGTCGTGATCTTTTGCGAAATCGTGAATCAAACGCGCCGCAGACCCCGGATCCTCCATAGAGAATGCCAGCAGTAACGGCCCTATCAGGCCTTCTTGCATACACTCCAGCTCGGTTCCGGCAACCGCCCTTTTCGCCAGCGTATTTTTAACTACCCGCAAATAAACACCGGTTTCTCTGGCAGTTTTGCGGAGCTGAGTCATCTCCGAAACTGTCAAGCCGCGGTATTCGGCTGCGACGGCAGAATAGGCTTTAGCGGCGTATTGCGATACCTCGTCAACAACCGCTTTTTTGCCTTCTAAATTTAGTGCCACAGGTGACCTCCAAAATGTCTGAATTTCTTCAGATGATTAAACGTATCCAATGGATACTCCTTTCACGGTTCTTATACCTGTTTTAGGCTTAAGCGACCGTCTGCGCAGGAAAATATTAAGCCGTTCAGCCCCTGCGGTCTTTGACGATTGACGACTACCCGACAACCCAAAGTTCTTAAAATTTTTTTAAACAGCCAAACTGCTTAAATCCAACCAAATACCCGGCCCCATGGTTGATGAAAGCGAGATTTTTTTGATATAAGTGCCTTTCGCAGCAGTGGGTTTAGCTTTTTTAAGATCGGCAATTAGAGCCTCAAGATTTCCTTGAATAGCATCCGCTTCGAAATCAATCTTACCCAAGGTGCAATGGATAATACCGGCCTTATCGGTACGGTAACGCACTTGGCCAGACTTAGCGTTTTTCACGGCCGTCGCCACATCAGCAGTCACGGTACCTACCTTTGGATTGGGCATTAAACCTCTAGGCCCTAGGATTTGGCCCAATTGACCAACCACCCGCATCGCATCGGGAGAGGCAATCACCACATCGAAATTCATTTCGCCTTTTTTTACCAAATCACCCAGATCGTCCATACCGACAATGTCGGCGCCTGCCGCTTTCGCCGCATCGGCATTTGGCCCTTGGGTAAAAACCGCGACACGAACGGATTTACCAGTTCCATGAGGCAACACAGTAGCGCCACGCACATTTTGGTCGGATTTTCGCGGATCCACGCCGAGATTGACACTTACATCTATAGCTTCTTTAAATTTTGAAGTCTTTAAATCTTTTAAAAGTTGCACTGCTTCAGCAACGGGGTAC
>WBZQ01002718.1_pt1 | contig 11270 bp, 9 predicted proteins | sample 5204251 | NCBI WGS metagenome assembly WBZQ01 (sample SAMN12412402, study PRJNA552823) | activated sludge metagenome | isolation source: activated sludge from nitrification reactor of wastewater treatment plant... | place: USA: Virginia | collected 2017-09 | reverse complement strand
GCAGCGTGCCCGCCCCGGCGTTGCGCGGGTTGGCGAACGGGGAGCGACCCAGTTCCAGCATCTGCTCGTTGAGCGCGTTGAACTCGGCCACGGGGAAATACACCTCGCCGCGCACCTCGACCAGCGGCGGAGCCCCGACCAACCGCTTGGGGATGCCAGGGATGAACCGGGCGTTGTAGGTGACGTCCTCTCCGACCCGGCCATCCCCGCGCGTGGCCAACGTGGACAGCCGGCCGTCACGGTAGACCAGATCCACCGCCAGACCATCGATCTTCAACTCGCACAGCATCGCCGGCACCTCACCGAGGTCCCGCTCCACCCGAGCCGCCCACGCCGCGAACTCACCGAGGCCGAAGGCGTTGTCCAGACTCATCATCCGTTCCAGATGCTCCACCGGCTCGAACATCTCCGAGCGGTCCCCACCGACCGTCTGCGTCGGCGAATCGGCCTTCTGCAACTCCGGGAACCGCTCCTCGAGTCGCTGCAACTCCACGAACAACTCGTCGTACTCGGCATCCGACAGCGTCGGGGCGTCCTTCTGGTAGTACTCGTACCGCGCCTGCTCGATGAGCCCGACCAACTCCTCCCAGCGCTCCCGGTCCACCGGCTTCGGTCCGGCCATCAGGACAGCCGCTCGTTGAGATCGACCACGACCGGCCGCCATGGCCGGTAGTCCGCGACCATGCCGCAGACGGGCGTCACCAGCATCGGGGCCGGGCGCAGGCCCGTTCGATCGAAGAACTCCAGCACTCTTCGGACGCTACCGGCAACCGGCGACACCCCGAAACCCAGAACGGTGCCGCCGGTGGACAACTCCGCCAACTGGTCATCCGCGTCCTGATCGTGCAGCGACAGGTCGAAGAGCAGCCCACCCACGCCCCGCATCCGCGTCAGGGGGACATCAGCGGCGCAACAGTGGATCAGCTCCGCCCCGAGGTCGAGGTCGGGTTCGATCGACGGGTACGCCGACATGCCGCTGATGGTGCGCACCGACCCCGCCACCACCGCCGGCAGGGAAGGCTCATCCATCTGCAGCACCCATTGCGCCGGGAGGCGTCGTTGGAGGTCATGGCGGTGTGCGGCCGCCATCTCCCGCCAGGCGAGAACCAGATCCCGCACAAGCCCAGGATCGGCGAGCAGCCTACGACCTTTGCGCTCAACCGCCGCGGCGATCGTGTACGGCCCGGCCAGTTGCTGTTTGGCTATGCCCGTATGCCCGTGCCAGGCCTGCTCGACGGCATCGAGGTCCTCCGCCAGCAGGGACCGCGCCCGCCGCATGTCGCGGGTGGCGGTGGTGAGTTCCCACCCGGTGACGGTCGTGGCTGCGGAGAAGTCCGGCGCAAGGTCGCTGAGCAGACCAAGGGTGCGGCCGATCATGTCCGCCCCGGGCCCGCGTTCGGGCAGTTCCGGCACGTGCGGGAGTTCCGGGAGTTGATCAGCGATGCGGTGAGCCCACTCGGTCACCGATGTCCCCGGGACCGACCCGACCCCGGTCAAAGTGGCGGGGGCGGACAGAGCGAGGGGCACGGCTCATGCTTTCACATGGGAGGGGCCGCCTTGGTTGTCCGGCGGCAGTGCGCCCACCGTGGCGGGGCTCGGTGCACCACCCGGAAGGACCTCTGGCCAACCGCCGGTGCAGCAACGGTTGCCGGCGCTACCGTGGGACGCATGCCGGAGGTCTACACGGGCGTCACCGCACTGCCCAACTGGACGCTCTACCTGGCTGTGATCGTCGGCGGTGTCGCCGGAGCGACGTATGCCGCACGCCGAGGGTTCGATGTGATCGGCGTCCTGGCCCTGTCGGTCACCACCGGGCTCGGGGGGCTGTTGCTGCGTGACATCCTGCTGGGCCGCGGCCCGATCGTGCTGCGGGACAACGCCTTCATCTGGTCGGCCGTCTTCGCCGCCGTCGTCGGGTTCTTCTTCGCCGGCTACATCGCGCGCTTCGACCGGCCCCTGCTAGGCATGGAAGCGCTGGCGATGGGACTGCTCGCCACCGTAGGAGCGGACAGTGCGCTGCGGGCGGGTCTCGGTGCGCTGCCCGCGATCGTGGTGGGCACGATCGTGGCCACCGCCGGGCCACTGTTCCGCGACATCCTGGGCGGCGACGCACCCCAACTCCTGCGGCCCGGCGTGTTCCTCGGCGTGATCGCGCTTGCCGGTTCGGCGCTGTTCGTGGGCCTCGACGCCTGGACCCACCAGCCGCTGCTGTCGCAGATCATCGTGATCATCGCCGTGTTCGCCACCAGGGTCATCGCCGTGCTGTCCGACTGGGAGACCAGGCCGGCCGATGACCTATCCGACCGCATGTGGTCCTACTGGAGTCGCAAGTCGGAGTCGGAGCGATGATCGAGCCCATCCAGACCATCGCTCTCCCCAACTCGATGGACGCGCTGGCGATCGGCGTGGGAGCGATCTCCGGGGCGCTGCACGCGCGCCGCCGGCACATGGACGTGATGGGAATCCTGGTCGTCGCCTTCTGTGCCGCGCTCGGAGGAGGCGTGATCCGGGACATCCTGCTGGCCTCCGGCCCGCCGGTCTTCCTCACCTCCTCGGTGTTCCTGATCTACGCCTTCGTCGGAGCCACCATCGGCTGGCTGTTCTCGCGCTACGCCAGCCGCGCCACGATGCTCATGGAGGTCATCGACGGCCTGTTCATCGGCGTCTGGGTCCTGGTCGGCGCCACGAAGGCGCTCAGTAACGGCCTCGGATTCGGCTCGGCCATCCTGGTCGCCGTGATCACCGCGACCGGCGGCGGCGTCCTACGTGATCTGTTCTGCGGGGAACAGGTGAGCCTGCTGCTGCCAGGGCAATGGCTGGCCGCTGCGGCACTCGTCGGCGCGCTCACATTCACGACGGTCTTCTGGACCAGCGGCGATCTGTTCCTCGCTGAGATCCTGTGCATCGTGGTGGCCTCCACGATCCGCATGGTCAGCGCCGCCTTCGACGTACGAACCCCGATGCCGATGGACCTCAGCCGGGTACTGTCTCGCTCCAAGGCGTAGTGGCGGTGATCCGTCCGGATCCGAGGACGCGAGACGCGTCGTAGAAGACCGCGATCTGCCCGGCTGCGACACCAGTCATCTCCTCGTCGAGGATCACCTCGTCACCGTCGAGGCGTGCGGCCACCGGATCAGCGTGCGCGCGGATCTGCACAGCGATCCGCGCAGAGCTCACCGGGTCTGCGGTCCACCGCAGACGGTCCACGCGCAATCCACCGACCCGCAGCCTGGTGGGGGAGCCGACGAAGACAGTGTTGGACGGAACATCAACGTCGACGACGTACCGGGCGGTGCCGTCCGCGGCGGGCTGCTGGAGGAACAGTCCCCTGCGTTGCCCGATGGTGTAACCCGCGGCCCCCGCGTGCTGGCCCAGAGTCGCTCCGGACTCGGCATCCACGATCGGTCCGTCGGCCAGGCCGAGGCGTTCGCGCAGGAAACCTCGGGTATCGCCATCCGGGATGAAGCAGATGTCGTGGCTGTCCGGCTTGTCGGCCACCAGGAGTCCCCTGGCTGCTGCTTCCTGCCTGACCTCGGCCTTGTGGGACGCACCGAGCGGGAACAAGGAATGCTGCAGCTGCTCCTGATCGAGCACCGCCAGCACGTAGGACTGGTCCTTAGCCGGATCCACCCCCCGATGCAGTTCCACACCGGCGGGCCCTGTCACCAGCCGTGCGTAGTGTCCGGTGCCCACGGCGTCGAACCCGAGGGCCTGTGCACGCTCGAGCACGGCGGCGAACTTGATGTGCTGGTTGCAGCTCACGCACGGGTTGGGCGTGCGCCCGGCGCTGTACTCAGCGAGGAAGTCGTCTAGGACCGTCTCCTGGAACCGCTGCGCGAAGTCCCACACGTAGAACGGGATCCCGAGCACGTCCGCGGCGCGGCGGGCGTCGTGAACGTCCTCCAAGGTGCAGCAACCACGTCCCCCACCGGCATACCGCTTCTCGGCCAACGCCAGGTGCACCCCGGTCACCTCGTGTCCGGCGTCCACGAGTCTGGCGGCGGCCACGGCAGAGTCCACACCTCCGGAGAGTGCTGCAACGACCCGCATCACAACCCCCCGGCCCGGCGCGCACGCTCCACGGCCGGCGGGAGCGCCGCCAGCAGCGCGGACACATCGTCAGCGGAGGAGTTCCACCCGAGGGAGAACCGCAAGGAGGATCGGGCCATCCGCTCGTCCGCGCCCATCGCGAGCAGCACGTGGCTCGGCTGCGGGATCCCCGCTGTGCATGCTGAGCCGGTGGACACTGCGACACCAGCGGCGTCGAGGAGCATCAGAAGGGCGTCGCCAGGACACCCCGGGAAGCTGAAGTGGGCGTTGTTGGGCAGCCGGTCCAGCGGGTCCCCGTTGAGAACGGCGTCTGGAACCACGTCCTGGACGCCGCGGATCAGGTCGTCGCGCAACGGCGCCAGATCGGACTTCTCGGCGGCCAAGGCAGCGGCGAACCCCGCGATCCCGGCCGCGTCGAGGGTGCCCGAGCGCACGTCGCGCTCCTGGCCGCCACCGTGCACCAGGGGCCGGACCGCCAGATCCCGGTCGAGTACGAGGGCTCCCACCCCGACCGGACCCCCCACCTTGTGGGCGGACAGCGCGACCGACGGGATGCCGTCCACATCGAGGGGCACCTGACCGAGCGCCTGGACGGCATCGGTGTGGAACGGTACGCCGCGCGCCGCACACAACCGCGCGATCTGCGCGATCGGCTGCACCGTGCCGACCTCGTTGTTCGCCCACATCACCGCGACCACTGCGACATCGTCGTCCAGCATCTGCTCGAGAGCGACAAGGTCGACGCGGCCCAGACCGTCCACCGGGATCAGCTCGACCGTCTTGCCTTCTTCGGCCAGAGCCTGAGCGGGATCCAGGACGGCATGATGCTCCACCGCACTGACGAGCACGCGTGAGCGATCCGTGTTGCGGGCCAGACCCTTGAGCGCGAGGTTGTCGGCCTCGGTACCACCGCTGGTGAAGATGACGTCGGCAGGTTTGGCGCCGATCACGGCAGCGATCTGCTCGCGGGACTCCTCCACCACTCGGCGAGCCTGCCTGCCGGCGGTGTGCAGGCTCGACGGGTTGCCCACCTGCAGCCACTGCTGCTGCATGGCCGCGAGGGCCTCCGGGCGCAACGGCGTCGTCGCCGCGTGGTCGAGGTAGTGCACCACACCATGGTAGGCGGGCGCCCCAGGGCCGCTCGTCAGTCGTGGACCGGGACGGCCGGGGCGTGCCAGATGCGGTCGAGATAGTCCTGGATCGAGCGGTCGGACGAGAAGAATCCCGACCGCGCGATGTTGTGCACGACCATCCGGCCCCACAGCGCGGGATCGCCCCAGACCTTCTCGACCTCGTCCTGCATCGCGATGTACGAGGAGAAGTCGGCGAGCACCATGTACGGGTCCTCGTTGATCAGCGAATCGACGACGTGACCGAACGCGAAGGACTCGCCGCCGGAGTAGTCACCGCGGCTGATGGCCTCGAGCGCTCGTCGCAGCACGTTGTCGCTCTCGTAGTGCTTCCACGGGGTGTAGCCGGCCTCCTTGGTGGCGTGCGCTTCCTCCTCGGTCATCCCGAACAGGAAGAAGTTGTCCTCACCGACGAGGTCGCGGATCTCCACGTTGGCGCCATCGAGTGTCCCGATCGTCAACGCCCCGTTGAGCGCGAACTTCATGTTCCCGGTGCCGGAGGCCTCCTTGCCGGCCAGCGAGATCTGCTCGGACAGGTCGGCGGCCGGGATCAACGACTCCGCCAGCGTGACGTTGTAGTTGGGCGGGAACACCACTGAGAGGCGGCCCTGTACGCGGGGGTCCTCGTCGATCGTGCGCGCGACGGCGTTGATGAGGCCGATGATCTCTTTGGCCATCACGTACCCGGGGGCGGCCTTCGCACCGAAGAACACCGTGCGGGGTGCCACCTCCTTACCGTCGACGATGCGTTGATGCAGAACCACGACGTGCAGGAGCTTGAGAAGCTGGCGCTTGTACTCGTGCAAGCGCTTGACCATCGCATCGAACATGGTGTCCACATTGATGATCGTGTTATCGCGCTTCTTCAGGACCTCGGCCAGCCGCACCTTGTTCTCACGCTTGATGCGGGTCAGCGCCCCGATGAACGCCGGGTCCTCGGCGAACTGGTCGAGCTCGCGCAGATGTTCGAGGTCGGTCACCCAATCAGGGCCGATCTTGTAGGTGATCAGCGCGGACAGTTCGGGGTTGGCCAGCTTCAGGAATCGCCTGGGCGTCACACCGTTGGTCACGTTGGTGAAGCGGTCGGGGTAGAGCTCGGCGAAGTCCGGAAGCACCCGTTCGCGCAGGAGTTTGCTGTGAAGCTCCGCCACGCCGTTGACCTTGCTGCTGCCCACGGTGGCCAGATACGCCATACGGACCGACCGCTGCGGGTGCTCCTCGATGATCGACATCCTGCGCACCCGCCAATCGTTGCCGGGGAAGGCATCGGCTACGTCCTCGAGGAACAGCGAGTTGATGCGGTAGATGATCTCCATGTGCCGGGGCAGCATGTCTTCGAGCAGTTCGACCGGCCACACCTCGAGCGCCTCGGGCAGCAGGGTGTGGCACGTGCAGACGGCGCAGATCGAAGTCGCCGGGAAGCACGTTGTGGATGAAGTCGTGGATGGATGCCGCGACGAAGAAGTACTGCTGCTGCAGGCGCAGGCGCTTGCCGGCCGGTGTCGAGTCCTCGGGGTACAGGATCTTCGAGATGGACTCCGCCTCGGTCTGCGCGCGGACGGCGGCCTGGTAATCCCCGGAGTTGAACTCCGCGAGGTCGAGGTTCTCCGCGGCCTGGGCGCGCCACAGCCGCAAGGTGTTGACGGCATCGGAACGGTATCCGGGAACCATGTAGTTGTACGGGACCGCGAGCACTGTGGTCTCGGGGATCCACTCTGCACGGTCCGAGCCGTTCTTGGCCGGGGTCACGGTGCCGCCGAAGCCCACCTCGACCGACATCTCCGGGTGCGGGAACTCCCAGGGGTTGCCGTGACGCAGCCAGGTGTCGGGCACCTCGACCTGCCGGCCCTCCTCGTTGAAGGCCTGTTGGAAGATGCCGTATTCGTAACGGATGCCGTATCCCACCGCCGGGATCGACATGGTGGCCAGCGAGTCGAGGAAGCAGGCCGCGAGCCGGCCGAGGCCACCGTTTCCGAGGCCTGGCTCCACCTCGAACTCCCGCAACTCGTCGAGGTCGAGGTCGAGGGTCGCCAGTGCGTGCCGGGCGGTCGCCTGCAGATTCGTGGCCAGCAGTGCGTTGTCCAGCTGACGCCCGAGCAGATACTCCGCCGAGAGGTAGACGACCGCTTTGGAGCCGCGTCCGATCTGCGTCTCGAGGGTCTTGATCCAGCGCGAGATCAGCGCCTGCCGGACGGTCCTTGCCAGGGCCATGTACAGGTCGCTGTCCGAGGCGCGCACGAAGTCGACGCCTTGCCCGAAGCGCAGTTCTTCGGTGAATTCGCGGGCGAACTTCTCAGGGTCGTAGAGATTGGGCCCCGGGCGCTGGCTGCGTGTCACTGGTGACCTCCGAACTCGCCTGACGTGGTTTCAAAAGGCCACCATAGACGCTTTCGATCGCCTCGATCTCCGCGCGGGCGGCAGGTAACGAACCGGGGTACGTCCAGTGAATGCCGTCGCGCTGCCGTGCCACCACCCGCTCCCCGTCGATCGTGGCCTCCATCGCGAAGGGCTCGCCCTCGTCGTAGAGGTCCACATAGGTCACTCCCGGCACGGCGGCCGCCGCCCTGGACAGGGCATCGTTGACGTCGCTGTACACCGCGTTCCACTCGGTGTCGCGCGCTGTCGGCGGTCCGGACCAGAAGACCCGCTGCACCCCTTCTTGCATCATCGCCCTCATCACCACTCGGGCCCGGCGCTCGTACTCCGCCTCCCAGGCCGCCGTTCCGGGAACCAGGACCTTCCCTCCGAGGGTCATCTGGTTGCGCTCGTTGCCGCCCACGAGCATCACCACGACGTCCGGCTGCTCCTCGCGGATCGCCGCGCGTGCGCCTGCTTCCCAGTTGTAGAAGGCGGGGTTGGTCAGACCGGTACCGTTGCGCCACACCGACTTCAGGTCGACCACCTTGGACTCGGCGAGCTGGGCTGTCATCTGCTGACCGACGAAGGTCGACAGCGAGTCACCCAGGACGAGGACCTGCAACGGGTCGGCGGCAGTGGGCTGCGTGATCGCCGGGGCGGTTGCCACCGGGGCAGGTTCCGGCGCGGGTGCATCGCTGGCCAGCCCCGCCCCGTCCGCCTCGTCGGTGGACTGGCCGAGTGCGGAGGCCAGCGCCTGCTGCGGGCGGTCCAGACCGATCCACCCGGCCACCGCATCGATCGGCGTGGCCAGACCGATCATGACCGTCTTGAGCACCCCGGGGCGCATTCCGTTGGCGTCGCGCAGGAAGCCGCCGGAGTTGAACACCACAGCCATCACCAGCGCGATCACGACGACCAGCCAGATGTGGCCGGCAGGCATGCGCCGGCCCTCGAAGCCATGCATCGCGGGGTGGTAGCTGTCCGTGCGATTGCGCTTTGGGGGCGCCTTCGCCTCCGGCGGGCTGTGGACGGTATCTGTCATCGAAACGCCTCAGAACTGGAAGTAGATGAACGGAGCGACGCCCTGCTGACCCACCAGGGTGTCGATGACGACCAGGAACACCCCGAACAGCACGCCCTGCGCCCAGAAGGGCAGGCGGCTGAAGAGCACCGCTAGGCGGTCCCACACCCGCGGCGGGGTGACCTGGGTGCTGAAGGCCACGAGCAGAACGACCAGGACAGCCGGCGTCACGAGAGTGGCCGCGGTGGTCCAGCCGACCACCAGTCGCGAGAGGACCGTGAATGCGGTCGACACGTCGGGCGACCGGAAGAACACCCATGCGAAACACACGAAGGCGAACGTCGCCAGCCACAGCACGGCCTTCGGGTATTGGCGCGTCACGACGGCGTCGAGGCGGGTGACGGGCTTGACCATCACCATCGTCCGGGTGACATCGGCGCCCGCAGGTGACGGCTCCTCGCGCAGGTCGACCGCGGGCTCGGAGCGCAGCGCCGCGGCCCGCTGCCGCACCCACCGCTCGAACGCCAGGCCGGACCCGTGCAGCGCTCCCCAGATCACGAAGGTCAGCGCGGCGCCGTGCCACAGCCCGCCGAGGATCATGGTGAGCATCAGGTTGATGTAGGTGCGCCGAGGACCCTTCCGACTGCCGCCGAGCGGGATGTAGAGATAGTCGCGCAGCCACCGCGAAAGGGTCATGTGCCAGCGGTGCCAGAACTCCTGCAGGCTCAGGGCCCGATACGGCTGATCGAAGTTCTGCGGGAACCAGAAGCCCAGCAACATGGCCAAGCCGATGGCGATGTCGGTGTAGCCGGAGAAGTCGCAGTAGATCTGGGCGGCGTACCCGAGGATCGCCATTCCGGTGTCGACGGCACCGAACGCCTGCGGGCTGCCGAACACCGGATCCACGAGGTTGACCGCGAGGAAGTCGGCGAGCACGACCTTCTTGAACAGGCCACCGGCGATCAGGAACAGGGCCGGTGCCGCCGGGATGTTGCGCGGGCTGCGGGGGGTGGCCAACTGCGGGATGAACTCGGTGGCGCGCACGATCGGTCCGGCAACCAGGTGCGGGAAGAACGACAGGTACACCGCCGTGTCGATCGGTGTGGCCAGTGGCGCCCGACCCCGGTACACATCGACCACATAACTGATCGCCTGGAAGGTGAAGAAGGAGATGCCCACGGGCAGCGCGAGCTCGAGCACCTGTTGCTCGCCCTCGAACCCGAACGCCCCCACCAGCGAGGTGACACTGTCGACGAAGAAGCCGAGGTACTTGAACACGCCCAACAGCGCCAAGTTGCCCACCAGAGCGGTGATCAGAACCGCCTTGCGTCCCTGCCCCCGGTCCATCCGGCTGATCAGCGTGGCCGCGGCCTGATTACCGATGATGGAGGCGAGCAGCAGGAACACCCAGCGCCAGTCTGCGGCCGCATAGAAGGCCAGCGACGCAGCGAAGATGAACGGCTTCCAGTATTTGGGCGTGGGCATGAGCAACCACGACGCGAGCAGCACCGCGACGAAGAACGCCGCGAACTCGATCGTTGGGAAGACCACGCGTTACCCCTCGGTCCAGCAAACATAGGGGTCACGCGATGGGGAAGAAGTCGCGTGACTTACCGCGAGGCTAACCCGGGATCCCGCCGATCCCCCGCAGGCGCGACGGCGGGTCGCGGGTCTGGTAGGGACTGCGGCGCCGGGGCGCTTGTTCATCCGTGAGCGTTCGTCAGGTCCGTGAGCGTTTCGGCGCCTCCGAAGTGCTCCCAGACCTGCCAACTGCTCCCGGATGTCGTGGGGCGAGGCACGACCGCACACACAGAAGTCCCGCCGCCCGGGATGCGGTGGGCGGCGGGACTTCTGCGATCGGGCTCAGCCCTTGCGCTTGGAGATCTCGTCGGTCAGCTGCGGCACGACCTGGAACAGGTCGCCCACGACGCCGTAGTCGGCGAGCTCGAAGATCGGGGCCTCGGGGTCCTTGTTGACGACGATGATCGTCTTCGAGGTCTGCATGCCGGCGCGGTGCTGGATCGCCCCGGAGATGCCGTTGGCGATGTACAGCTGCGGCGACACGGTCTTGCCGGTCTGGCCCACCTGGTACTGGTGGGGGTACCAGCCGGCGTCGGTGGCGGCACGCGAAGCGCCCACCGCGGCACCGAGGGAGTCGGCGAGCTTCTCGATGACCTCGAAGCCCTCCGCGCCGCCGACGCCACGACCGCCGGAGACCACGATCGCTGCTTCGGTGAGTTCGGGACGGGCGCCCTTCTCCTCCTGCACGCGGTCCACGATCTTCGCTGCCGTAGCAGCCGCGCTCAGCGCCACCGTCACGTCGCTGCGCGCACCGGCCGCCGGAGCAGCCTCGGGTGCCGTCGAGTTCGGGCGCACCGTGATGATCGGGGTGCCCTGCGTGACCTTGGACTGCACGATGGTCGACCCACCGAAGATCGACTGCGTGGCGACCAGGTCGGCGCTGACACCGACCGCGTCGGTGATCACGCCACTGCCGGTCTTGATCGCCAGCCGGCCGGCGATCTCCTTGCCCTCCGCGTTCGAGATGACGAGCACCGCGGCCGGCGACTTGTCCGCAACCAGCTGTGCGAGCAGTTCGGCCTTGGGGGCCACCACATGCCCGGTGAGGTCGTCGGCGTCGGCCACGTAGATGTTCGCCGCGCCGTACTCGGCCAGAGTGGCCGCCGCACTGTCGATACCGCCACCGATGA
>WBZQ01002715.1_pt1 | contig 11280 bp, 5 predicted proteins | sample 5204251 | NCBI WGS metagenome assembly WBZQ01 (sample SAMN12412402, study PRJNA552823) | activated sludge metagenome | isolation source: activated sludge from nitrification reactor of wastewater treatment plant... | place: USA: Virginia | collected 2017-09 | reverse complement strand
AGGGTTTTTGTCGGGCTTGTGCGCATTGCCTGCGGCGGCGTTGACGGTGAATACAGACGCTACCGCACAAGCGACGCAATCCGCCACCGGGCAATCCGACGCCGGGCAATCCGGCAATCGGAATTTTGCCGAGGTGATCGGGTATCAGTTGGAACGCCACATCAAGGATGCGCGTTTTGCCATCTTGCCATTGGGCAGCGTGGAATATCACGGCCCGAGTGGGCCGCCCGCAACCGATACGGCCTTGGCCACCGGCATCGCCGCTCGTCTGGCGCCGAAATTCAATGCTTCGGTGTTTCCGCCGATTCATTTCACACATAACCCGGCGCACACCGCAGAGTTTCGCGGCAGTGTTTCGGTGCGGCCCGCAGTTTTGACCATGTATTTTGAGGACGTGTTGCGTGGCATCGTGCAAAACGGCTTCAAGAAGGTTTTCGTGTTAAATGGCCACAGCGGCAACATCGCGCCGATGCGCGCAGCGATTTCGCAAGTCGCCGCTGAGCGCAAAGAGGCTGATTTTTTGCTGGCCAGTTGGTGGGAAACGCTTTCGATTCAACTGGTCGAAAATCTCAAACTGTTTACGTCCGGCAACGGCGGGCGCGGACACGGTGGGCCATTGGAGATGTCTTCGGCGGCGGTCTTTTTGCCCAACAGCGTCGAAGCCGGTCGTGGTCCCGATTTGCCGCCGACCGTGCGCCCGGAAGACGGCTTTCCTTACTATCACGAAAAAGCCGATGTCAGCGATTGGCCGGGCTATTCTGGCAAGCTCAGTGAAATCTCGCGCGACAAAGGTGAGAAGCTGGTTGACACCGCGACCAAAAGGCTGGAAGCTTTGCTGGAATATTGGCTTAAAAACGAGTCAAAAGCAGGAAACTGGTAAGCAATAGAACCAGAGCACGTCCATCAAATCGTAGAAATACAAAACAATCAGGCGCGCTTTGCAGCAGGGAAGAAAACTGTTCTGTGACGAGAAGACGACCTTCTTGGCGCGGGATGGTTGTTTCTGTCCGTGTCGGTATTTGTCTGGCACGGCTTGTTGTTAACCTTCAAGGAGAAGCAGGATGAACCCTATGAGTACTATTCGTCGAACGCTCAGTTGGCTTGGTATTGTTGCCGGGCTGATGTTGAGCGCTTCCGTTGCTTTTGCCCAATCGGCGGCCATCAATGGTCAGATCGAAGGCATTATCACCGATCAAACGAACGCTGCCGTGGCAGGCGCAAAAGTTACCGTCACCAACACTGGCACCGGGCTTGCGCGTTCGTTGCAAACTGATGACAGCGGCTTTTACCGCTTTGGCACGCTGCCGCTGGGCAAATACAGCGTCAAAGTCGAAGCCACCGGTTTTACGTCTGTCGAACGTACGGGCGTAACCGTCAACGCGGGCACCATTGCCACCGCCAACATTCAATTGGGCGTGGGAGCTGTGACCAGCACCGTCGAAATCACTGCCGCGACGCCACTGATCGAACCGGGGCGCACAGACATCGGTTCGACACTATCGCCCAATCAAGTGGTGAACCTGCCGCTGACCTCGCGCAACACTTACAACTTTATTTTGGTGCAACCGAATGTCAGCGGACATCCGCAAAACACCTTTGGCGTGCCGCGTAAAGTGAATGCCAATGGGTTCACCGACCGCATCAACTACCAGCTCGATGGCAACAACAACACGCAAAGTGACCGCGCGGGCATTCGTCTGATGCCGATTTCGAATACCTTCATCGGCGAAGTACAGCAGATCAACAACGGCTTTGCGCCCGAATTCGGCAACACGACTGGCACCGTGTATAACGCGATCACCAAATCGGGCAGCAACGATCTGCACGGCGAAGGCGCGTATCTCATCCGTCGCCAATCGCTGAATGCGCGTCCGTCGCTGTTGCGTGCGCCCGCGCCCAAACCCGAAGGCTTTCTTGATTCGGTGTATGCCAATGCGGGCGGGCCGGTCATCAAAAACAAACTTTTCTTTTTCGGCGCGTTCGAATATGTCTCGCACGATCTTTCGACGGCGGTGACGGCGACGCCAGCCAATATTGCCGCCGTCGGATTGACGGCGGATTTCGGTAATCCGGTGCCGACCGTGGAACGGCCCTATTTCTTCCTGGGCAAATTCGATTACCAGATCAATGCGCGCAATACGCTGGCGGTGCGGTACAACCATTTTCGCAATGAACAGCCGTACAACAATGGCGGCGGATTGACGGTCAAATCGCAAACGATCCTCTTTCGCGACCGCGTGCACGCGCTGGGCGCGCAATTGATTTCGACGCCGACCGACCGCACGGTCAACGAATTCCGGTTCAGCGCGCCTTACCGCGATCAGCAAAATCTGCCGTTCGAAGCGTCGGGCACCGGTCCCGCCTTGACGATTCCCGGCATCATCAACTTTGGCGGACCGACGGTGGCTGGTTTCCATTTCATCGAAGTCACGCCGGAATTTGCCGACAACTTCACCTTCAATCTGAAAACGCACAGTCTCAAATTCGGCACTTCGATTCGTAACGTGCGCGACGAAAACACCCAGGCCACCTTTGCGCAATACACCTTTGCCAACGTGGCGGCGTACCTCGCCGCAGTCAACGGCACCGCGCGTAAAGGCTATACGAATTTCACGCAGACCTTCGGCGATCCGACGCTGGAATATCGTTCGCTGTTCACGACGCTGTTTGCACAAGACACCTGGAAGGCGCGCCCCAGCCTGACCATCAGTTACGGTGTGCGCTATGACGCGTACAAAATTCCCAAGGCGGACGAACGTGCGCCATATGAACCGTCGCGCAGCTTCCGCGTAGACAAAAACAATTTTGCGCCTCGTTTGGGCATCGCCTGGTCGCCCGATCAAAAGACGGTGATTCGCGCCAACGGCGGCGTTTTCTATGATCAGCCGCAAACAGACGTCTATCGTCGTGCGATTTTGAACAACGGCAATCCGCGCTTTTTCAGCGTCAGTACGGGGCCGACGGCGACGTTTGCGCCCAGCTTCCCGGATGTGTTTACCAGCGTGCCGACAGGCTTCAATTTGCCGGTGCAAACCATCACCGGCGTTTCGCCCGATTTCCGCACGATGTATTCAACCAATTTCAATTTGCAGATCAGCCGCGAGTTGACACCGAATTTGGGCATCAACGCGAGCTATCTGTTTACCAAAGGCACGGGCATTCCCGTTTATCGCAACATCAATTTGGTGGCGACAGGAACGCGCCTGGCTGATGGTCGCCCGACTTTTGGCGCGGCGCGTGTGGATGCGCGGTTCAACAACATCATCATTGCAGAGTCGGTCGGCAATTCGAATTACAACGGCATGAATCTGACGCTGAACCGGCGGTTATCGCGCGGCATGGAGTTCTTTGCCAGCTATACCTGGGCACACGCGATAGACGATGCGCCGGAACAAAACGTGTTGGACAGCGGCGGGCTCTTGCCGCAAGACACCACGAACCGGCGCGGCGAACGCGGCAATTCATTGGCGGATCGCCGTCACGTGTTAACCTTCAGCGGAGTGCTGCAGCCGGAATTTTCCATCAGCTCCAAAGCGCTTTCCTATCTGGCGAACAACAACAGTTTGTCGTTCATCCTGATGGCGCGCAGCGGCGATGTGTTCACGATTGGCAGCAACCGTGTGCTGAATGGCGATGCGGCGGTGCCTGCGGCGCAACAGCGTCCGTTGTATATCGGTCGCAACACCGTGCGCGGGCCGAGCATCAGTCAGCTTGATTTGCGTTATGCGCGAACGGTGGTTGGCTATGACCGGCTGAAAGTGCAATTCCTGGCCGAATTCACCAACTTGCTGAATCACACGAATATCACCGGTTTGAACACCACGGCGCAGGTTGACGCCGCTGGCGTGATCACCACCCAACCGACGTATGCGCCGACAGCGGCACTGGATGCGCGGTTGATTCAGTTCGGTTTTCGCGTGCGGTTCTAACGCGGCACACGGTTTAGTGATTGCAAACCGGGCCATTGCCTGCGCGAAGGTTTCGCGCAGGCAATGGCTTTCGTTTTTTCTGTAAGCCTCAGGAGAAAAGAGAGGGGGTGCGCGCGGCGCAGCAAATTTTTCCGAACGGCGTTTCTGCTCTTGACGCTCTGGTAGCAATGAGAGGAAGATTGGCCGTCGGCTAGTTCGATCACACGCCTGCGGCGCCCCGTTCCCAGCCCGCAGCTCCAATTACAGGCACTGATACAGCACCGAAGCTTGATTGAAGCAAAAAGACGCGTGTAGTGTCACCTTGATTGATTCTCGCATTCGCCGTTGGGAAAGCGTCCTGCAATACTCATCGGCAACGCTTTTACGCGCGTCAGTCCATCACAGATAAAACGACGCCCTCTTCGCGTCTGTATCAGTTAAGCCAACACAACAAAGAAAACGAAGTACTTCTGGCAGGGCTGTTTATGTGCCCTGCGCCCGATGGCAAAACCCGTAACGCGCTATATGCAGTCGGCCGCCGTTGGTGTACCCGATTTCGTATTTGCGTGAAGCCTGCAACCAACCGCCACAACACTGTTAAGTAGGCCCGCTTCTCGCGCAAGCGTGAATTCACACAGGAGTATAACGTGATTGTCAGTCCAGTCTCTTTACCGCCTCAACCTGCAATTGAGCGAGCCCACGATGCGGCACTTGTAAGGTTCGCATCCTTTAGAAGTTCTCGCCTTGAACTGGTGCATGGAGTGTTCTCCGTGATTCAAAGCCCTAGCGGTACTGGAGCCGCTACCGGTGAATCACAGGAATCGTCTCGTGCAGAAAATGCTGAAAACTCGTCGCCGCAAACGGCTGCGCAAACTGCCAAGCCTGCCGGCAAGGAGCCGGCGACGCAGGATGCGCAAGCTGGGGCTGCCACTGCGCAAACGCCAGATCGCCGGACATTCTGGGAACGGGTGTTCAAAGTGCCGCCGATGCGCAAACGCATTGAGAAGGCCTTGGTCGAAGATTGGAAGTTTACTGACATCAGACCTCGTCACATCGAATTTCTGTTGTCGGAAGAGGGCGAAGATGCGCGCTTGTTTTTCTTGCAAGGTCTCAATGCGCGTCAGTATCACCGGCTGGTCAAAGAATATCAGTGTGGGTTTGAAACCCGCAGCGGGCGGATCGTGGATGATTCGTTTGATACGCTGAGCGAGTATGGGCCTGAGCTGATCGAAAAATATCCGACGCTGATGGAACATCGAGCGCTGATCAAACGCTATTTCGCGGGCGTGTTTCGCGATGGCAGGGTCAGCACCCAGTCATTGATCCGTATCAGTAATTCGATGTGGTTCGGCCCGTTTGAAGCGCCGAAGTTTAAACAGTTCGCTTACTTCCTGCACAATCGCTTTCAGGTGCCGGAACATGTCATCGGCCCGATGCTGGCCAGTGTGGGCGACTCTCCCTGGTTGCGTCAGGTGATTGCGCGCCGTTCCGGTCCGCAAGAGTTCCAGCAAGTGTTGAGCAAGATCGCGCTGCCGTCCACGGACAATTCGGCCAATGCCTTTGCGCCTGCCTTGCAGTTGTTGGTCATCGGCGAAGAGCACAAAATTCCGTTCCGCACGCTGATCACTTTTCTGGAAGACCTGAAGCTCAAGCCCAAGGATTTCGGCGCGTTCAGTGCCATCGAATACAACCTGGGCGTGTATCGGCTGGCCAGCGAAATCAAATGTCCGACCTTTGCCCAGTTCCTGCGGCAATTGCTGGATGAATACGGCTCGGATTTGAATCAGGAATCAGCCCGGATGTTCATCCTTTCGTTCCGCGACTTCAAGGACAACGCCGAAGCGCTGCAAGCGTTGCTCTCGCCGCAATACAGCGAAACAAAAGCGTTTTTGAAGACCGTCGGTACGGTTTCGTCCAATGTCTGGAATCTGCAGCGTATTGCCTATCTGACGCAGACGCTGACGCCGCAAAAGCGCGCAAAGATCACCCAGATGGCGCGCGAACTGTCGGCGGAATTGACGGTGGCAGACATCATGTTCCTGGCGGAAATCGCCGACAACGAGGAAGAGGTCAAGCTGTTGCTTGACCGCAAAGCCCTGGTCGCGGGCGTCAAAGACATCAAGATTGACCGCATCATCGAACGCAGCCACAACGATTTGGTCAAGGAACTGGAACGCGAAATTGACAACGCGAACCGAAACGGCCTGTATCGCACCGTGCGGCGTTTGCGGAATATGATCAATCAGGAAAAGCTGGCTTACACCGAACAGGTTGATCCGGCGAAACTGCCGAACATTCAGTTGAGCCGGTTGATGATTTTCCACCGCTCGCTGGAAATGCCGGGCTTCCTCGATACGGTGGGCTGGAACGTGTCGCTGGATTTGCAGAATGAGCGCAGCGAAGGCGGCGGCTATTTGGGCTACGACAAAGATATGGCGATGGTGACGATGGTGGCCGGCCAGCCCGGCGACAATCGCGCTTATCGTCCGGTGAATTTGACGCGCGCGCCGGCTTCGTTGGCGCTGTTCCACAATCACGCCTTCAAAGACAGCTTTGTGAAGGAATACCTGGGCTTTATGACCAAGCTCATTCCGTTCCTGCCGTCCAACAAAAACAAAAATCCCTATGCCGGGCCAAGCGGTTGGATTGGCTCCAAAAAAGGCGACATCACCGCGGCGGCAGAATCAGAACTGCCTTCGTTCATCATCACGAAGATCGGCTATCCGCAAAACCCCGACGGCAGCAAAAACAAAAAAGCGCTGTTGGTGAATTTTGACTGGGTCGTGGTGGACAAACAATCAGGCGAAGCCTTGCGCTCTGATCGCGGCGTGTTCACCGTGCCGTATTACGGCGATGGGGAACTGGGCAAATTGAAATGGCCTTCGCGCGGCGAAGAAAAACGCCAGGAAAAAGCTCGTCGCGAAAAATGCCCGCCAGGGTTTAAACAAGACGCTGTGATGCGCTAAGCGCTTCAACGCTGACAACCACACGCAATCCGCCGCCAATGCACACAATGTGATTTGGCGGCGGATTTGTTTTGGCGTGTATTCGTGTTGGGCGACTCAATAATGATTTGCCAGAAGCTGATTATTTGGGCTTGCCGAATTATCTGGCGGCGCGTGACGGACGATTGGGGCGCGGGCGTGGCGAGGGCAGCGCACGTGAAAGATATACAGCTTTGACCGGTCCCCAGTTACCGAGGGCATCCTGAGCGCGTACCAAGAAAAGACTGCGCGCATAGTTGGCGCTGATTTTGGTGGCGGTGGTTTCGACGGGCTGGTCAAACGCGCCGTCTGTGGCTTGCAATACCAACGATTGACCGCCACGCCACGGCGGCACATCCAGATACAATTCTGCGGCGCGAATGGGCTGGTTGCCGTTGGCGGTTTCATCGCATATGGCGCGCAATTCGACGTCTCCGGTTGCCGTCAACGTCGCGGTTAGATTCTGGATGGCAGGGCCGTTGGCCAGTTGGTACGGGGCACGAGCGATGCGTGCGGCATACAAAAGCGCAGGCAGATTCCTGGCCCAGAACGAACCCTCCGCATCAGCATCCAGACAGTCGAAGGGCGGAAAGAAACCGCCGCAGCGTCCGAAGCTCAACCCGACTTCAAAAGTGAATGAGGCGATTCCCAATTCACCATACGACCAATCATCCGTTGTACCTGAAGTGGGGTAGAGGTGGATGGCTTGTTGTGGGGTGTAGCCGTTGTAGGCCGCCAAGCGTTTGCCGATCAGCTCCAGCTCGATTCCGTTGGGCGGCGCTGCCGTTGTCCACCCCCAAGGCCATAGCACCAGATTGCCGTAAGAATGCAGCGTGACGCTGATGCCGCTGGTGTCGGCGCGTGCCGCGTCCGTATCGTTGGGGCCGCGTTGATCAGCAAACAACGAGCGCACCAATTGTTGCCAGCCTTGGGTTTCAGGTTCTGACGCCGCTTGCGAGCCGGGGAAAGTTTGACCGCAGAACGGTTCTGACGCCGTGTTGACACTGCCCCAGCGAAAGGGAAAGTTGCGATTTAGGTCAACGCCAATTTGGTTGGCGATGGTGGCTGGCATGTCACAGGCTGTGCCGTAACTGGTGTTGGTGTTCTTGCGTTGATAATACCCTTGTTCGGCAATCAGCCGCCCGTCAGGATTAAGCACCGGCACGATGACGATCAGGTGCTCATCCAGCAGCCAGGTGACGTCTCCGTCAAGGCCGTAGTGGCTGAGCATATAGTCAGCCAGGCGCAACGCGATTTCCGTCGTTGCCAGTTCGCGCGCGTGAATGGCGGCGGTGAGCAGGAACGTCGGTTTCGGACCCGCTTTGCTTTTGTTGGTGAGTTGCAAGCCGAACAGGTCATGCCCGCGCGGAGGATTGGTGTTTGCGCTGGTTTGCTTTTCCCAGCTTTGCCCGTAAATGAAAAATTCGGCCAGGTTCGGATGTTGCGCCGCCAATTGCGTGAGCAAGGCGCGCGTTTCGGCAACTGTGCGGTAACCGCCCAGAAAAGTTTCAGGCGCGGTATTGGGTAATAGGGAAGTTTGTGTTTCGTCGCGGGCTACGCGCCAGCCTGATGCTTGCAACCAGGCAAACTGCGCTTCGTTGGTCAGAAAAAACAGGTCATCGCCGCTGCGCAGTTCAAGCAGGTCAAGGCCGAGTGTGACAAAGCGCCGCACCTGAGATGAATCGGCGAGCGTTACGCGCGCGACAAACTGCGGCGGTGTTTGTGCGACGTTCGACTGTGTCGCCGCCAACTTGCTGGCGCTGGGCTCGCTTGCCAGCGTCAGCACACCAAACAACAACACCGCGAAGCCAAGACGCATGGCAAATCCTTTCTAGAAGTTGTAACCCAACGCCAGATTGTAATGATCGCTGCGGCGGCGTCCGGCGGCGTAATCAGTCATCAGTCGCCGGTATTCCAGCGAGAGCTGAAAATTGGCGCGCAGTTGGTAAATGAAATTGGCAGATGCCGCGTGGTTACGAAAGCGCAAATTGGCTGAGCGCACGCCATCAAACAGATCACGATTGCGCGGGTCTTCGATGCCGTAAGCAAAATTGAAATCAAGATCACGGCGCGCGTTGAAGGTCAGTTGCGACCAGCCGCCAAACGCATGTACGCCGCGCACCGCAGTCGCCGCCAGATTCAAAGGGCCAGTGATGGCGAAAATGGCATCGGCGCGAATGCCACTTTGTTCGCCCAGATTATTGGCTTTGCTGAAATAGGTTTCGCCGCTCAATTCCCAGCGATTGCCCAGCGGAATCAGCCAGTCGGTGCTGACGACATAGGCTGTAACACGGCGACGCGGCAGAAAATCGCGGCGACCGACCAAACCCGCCAAACCGATCTCAAAGCGCTTTTCTGCTGCCGTTGTATGACGAAACGCCAGGCGGCCTTGCGGACTGGGCGTGCCTTCGATCGGCGTTCCGGCCAGCGTTTCGCCAAAGGGCAGCATCATGCCGCCTTGCCAAAGCAATTGCGACGATTCGCCGACCGATTGACGCCGTTCCAGGTTGATTTGCGGTCGCCATTGCCACAGGTTGCCCGCTTCGGAAAGCGGCGCATACCAGACAGAGGCCAGCGAAGCCGGTTCGCGCGGAGAAATCAGCGTGTGACGTAAGCCCGCTGCCAACGAAGTGTTTTCCCAGTCGAGTCGCACTGAGCCGGTGCGCATGCGTATTTGTCCCAGCACACCGCCAAACGAGTCGTCGGTCACACCACCGTAAAAATCGAATTCGGTTTCGGCGCTCAGGCGCGCGCTGCCTACGCGCGGACCATCCAGCACGAAGCCCAACGTCGTTTGTCGCAGGGTTGAGCCGAAGTTGCGTTGTCGTGCCAACGGCGGATTGATGGGCGACGGGGCATTGGGCGGCGCGGTTCGTTGCGGAGAGTCAGCAGTTTGCAAATAGGTGTTGAAAAGAATCTGACCATACATCCGCACACGAAAGCGCGAATCGCTTTCGACCTTGGTTTGTGCGTGTTCTTTTAACTGGCTGTTGTGAACTTCGACTTGCTCTTCCAACCGTGCCAGCCGCTCTTCGGCGGGCGGGGCGTCAGCCTGTGTGCTCGCAGCACTGGTGTCGCGCGCGGGTGCAGCCTCTTTGGTTGGTTGCGCCAACTCTGCCCGCAGCTCGGTTTTTAGTTCCGCCTTCAACGCGCTTTTCAATTCCGCCGGAAGCGCGGCGAGGGAACCGGATTTGTTGTCCTGGATCAGTTGGCGCAGCGTGGCCAATTCCGCAGTGGTTTGCGACAGCTTTTGCTGCAAGCTCTCGCTTTGCTCCCGTGCGCGGCGGGCTTCTTCTTGTGCGGCTTCGGCGGCTTGTTGTGTGCGCCGCATCAAAGCGAGCAGCTCTGCCATTTGATCAGGCGGTTTGGGCGCGGGGGGGGCCGGTTTGCGTTTGCGCGGTGGTTGATCGGCACGGGCAACCGTCGTCAAGAACAGACAACTGATTAGACAAAGGCCTAACCCGGTGACGAGAAGAGCGGGCAACTTTCGCATAAGACTGTCCTTTGCAGGGGAGTGAGCAAGAGCCTGATTCAGGCGCGGCTGGCAAGCAAGCGTTCTAACTGGGGCAACAACGCCGAAAAGGGGCTCTGTTTACTGTAACAAAAATCCGCAGGCACATCGGGCAGGATGTGCGGACCGCTGCTTTCGATATAAGCCGAAAGAATTACGAACGGAATTTGCGCGAAATCTTGTTCTGCACGCAATCGTTCACACAGGGCGCGTCCATCGAGCAGCGGCATATGCAGGTCTGAGATGATGAGGTCTGGGCGGGTTTGTTGCAACAGATCAAGCGCGGAAAGTCCATCGGCAGCCTGTTGCACCAGATACCCGGCGCTTTCCAGCGCCAGCGCTGCCACGATGCGAAACCCTTCGTTGTCATCCACCAGCAACACGGTACGTTGGGGTGTTGGTTCGTCCGGCATAGTCACCTCACAAGGGTGTCGTTACCAGCGGCAATTCGATCCGAAAATGAGCTCCTGCTCCGTCGTGGTTTTCCAGGCGAATTGTGCCGCCGTGGGCGACCACGATGCCGCGCGCAATGGCCAATCCCAATCCTGTGCCGCCTTGTTTGCCCTGGCTGATGAACGGTTCAAACACGCGCTCACGAATGGCGGCGGGAATGCCTGGGCCATTGTCTTGAAAGTCTACTTGCGCCAGACCGTTGTGCGCACGGGCGCGCATTGCGATTGCGCCGCCTTCGGGTAACGCCTGCAGCGAATTCAGTAACAAATTCTCAAACACGCGCGCCAAACGTTCGGCGTCTGCATCCACGTGCAAAGCGGCTGGCAAATCCGCCGTCAACTGGATTTTCAGCCGGGCGATTTGCGGTCCCAGCTCTTGCGTGACGTGCTGCACGATGTCGCTGAGCGGTTGTACCTGACGATGC
>WBZQ01002713.1_pt1 | contig 11285 bp, 4 predicted proteins | sample 5204251 | NCBI WGS metagenome assembly WBZQ01 (sample SAMN12412402, study PRJNA552823) | activated sludge metagenome | isolation source: activated sludge from nitrification reactor of wastewater treatment plant... | place: USA: Virginia | collected 2017-09 | reverse complement strand
AGGTGAACTGGCCGTAGCCGCCGACCATGAGCACGGGCTTGAGGCGCACACGCGTCAGGCTGTTGTGGCCTCCCGCCCGTCGCCCGCCGCGCAGGGGGGACTTCGGGACGCCTATGGTGCGCTCCGGCGAGTGATAGAGGATGCAGATTCCGCGCGGGATGCGCGCCGAAACCACCGCGCGCGTGCAGACGACCCCGTGGTCGTTGTGAACCTCCACCCAGTCGTTGTCGACAATGCCGATCTCCAGGGCGTCGGCGTCGTTGATCCAGATCGGTTCGATTCCGCGCGACAGGGTCAGCATCCGGTGATTTTCGGAGTAGGTCGAGTGAATGTGCCACTTGCCGTGAGGAGTCAGGTAGTTTAGCAGGAGGCCGTCGTCGGGGCTCTTGCGAAGGTCGCCGAACGGCTTGGGAAGCGGCACCGGCTTATACGTCGGGAGGTTTTCGCCGAAGTCGATGTAGCCCGGATGGTCGAGGTACAGATGCTGGCGGCCGGTCAGCGTGCGGAACGGAAGGAGCCTCTCGATCTGTGTCGTGAACGCCGAATACGACCGGCCATCGCCGAGCAGGCCGGACCAGCAGGGGCTGTTCAGGAGGCGCCGTGGCTGCGATTGCAGCTCCTTGTACGTCGTCCGGACGCCGCGGGTCCCCTCGGCCAGGTCCGTCAGCCGGACCCCGGTCCGCTTCTCAAGGTACCGATAGCCATCGTAGGCGATCTCGCCGTTGGTCTCCGGGGCGAGATGGAGGACCACATCGGCGGCCTGCTCGGCGTCGTGGATGGACGGGAGGCGCTGTCCCTGAACGTCCACGCTCGGGCGGGTCCTTACAAGCTCGTCATAGGCTTCGGTCACGTTGAGCTTGACGCCATGCGCCGAGATGCCATCCCTCATCGCGGGCCCCAGCGCCGTGAAGCGCTGGTGCAGGCGCCGATAGTCGCGCGTGACGATCTTCAGGTTCGGCATCGTGCGGCCGGGTTTGGGCTCACATTCGCCTTTGGCCCAGTCGCGGATCTCGCGCTGCGCGATCTCGGCGTTGGTGTCGTGCTGGAGCGGGGTCATCACCAGGTCTTCGACCGGCTCGGGCAAGTGGCGCACGGCAAGTTCCGAGGTCTTCTTGGCGATGCCCCGGAAGAGGTCCCAGTCCGAACGCGACTCCCACGCCGGTGGCACGGCCGCCGAGAGAGGGTGAATGAACGAGTGCATGTCGGTGGAGTTGAGGTCGGCCTTCTCGTACCAGGTCGCCGCCGGAAGCACGATGTCGGAATAGAGCGCCGACGTGTCCATGCGAAAGTTCAGGTCCACGATGAGATCGAGCTTGCCCTGCGGCGCCTCTCGAAAGACCACGTCGTGGACGGTTCCCGCGGCGCGCTCCTCGGCGATGGTGTTCGTGTGCGTCCCAAGATAGTGCTTAAGGAAGTATTCGTGGCCCTTGGCGCTCGACATCAGCGCGTTGCCGCGCCAGATATACCACACGCGCGGCCAAGCGGACGGCGCGTCGGGGTCCTCCACCGCGAACTTCAGGTCGCCCGTCTTGAGCCTCGCGACGACCGCCTCGACGACCTCCGCCTCGCTCTTGGCTCCGGCCGTGCGAGCCTTCTTCGCGACCTGAAGCGGGCTCTCGTTCCACTGTGGGAAGAAGGGCAGCCAGCCGTTCTTGACGGCCTTGACCTGCAGGTCGGCCGTGTGCCCTTGCGCGAGCGTGGCGTGCCCGTCCTGGGCCTCCTTGTCCGGAACCGGGTGGTACTCGGTGAACTCGGCCTCATAACGCCATTGATCGCTGTGCATGTAGTGCCACGACGGGGCGTTCTGGAGGCGCGGCGGGCTGGCCCAATCGCGCGCGAACGCCAGCGCGGACCATGGGGCGACCGGCGCGAGCTTCTCCTGACCGACATAGTGGTTGAGCCCGCCGCCGTTCTTGCCGACACAGCCGGTCAGGATCAGGGCCACGATTCCGGCCCTGTACATGAGGTTGTTGTGGTACCAGTGGTTGATGCCGGCGCCGATGATGATGCAGCACTTTCCGCCCGTCGCCTGCGCGGTGCCGGCCCACTCGCGCGCGAACCCAACCACGGTCCTGCGGTCGATTCCGGTCCACTTCTCCTGCCAGGCCGGCGTGTAGGAGAGGTCCGGGTCGTCGTAGCCGGCCGGGTACTCTCCGGGGAGGCCGCGCGCGATCCCGTATCGGGCCATCAAAAGGTCGAAGACCGTCGCGACGCGGATGCTCCGGCCCTCCCGGTTGCGGACCGCGACGGTGGGAACCCCGCGGAGCGCCAGGTTTCCGGCCTCGTATTGCTCGAACTCCACTTGAACGACATCGTCTTCGCCGGCCGACGACAGCAGTGTCAGGGCGGGGTCGATGGCCTCTCCCGTCCTCGCGTCCTCAAGCTTGAGGTTCCACTTGCCTTCGGCCTCGCCCCAGCGATGTCCGACGCTTCCACCCGGCATCCGGGGGGCGCCGCTTTTGGTATCGAAGACCAGGAACTTCCAATCGGCGTTCTCCTCGTCCGCATAGTCGGTGAGCTCGGCGGCGGTCAAGAGCCGGCCGGCCGAATAGCCCCGCGTGGTCGGGACCAGCTCCACCAGGAAGGGCAGGTCGCTGAACTGCTTGACGTAGGCGCTGAAGGCCGGGGTGTCGCGGTCGGCGTAGTACTCCTTGAGAATCACATGCGACACGGCCATCCAGAACGCGCCGTCCTGCCCGGCATGGAGCGCGATCCACTGGTCCGCGTACTTGCAGACCTGCGAGAAGTCGGGCGACAGCACCACGAGCTTGGTGCCGTTGGCGCGCGCCTCGGGGAGAAAATGACAGTCCGGCGTGCGGGTCATGTTGGGGTTCGAGCCCATGACCGCGATCAGCTTGGAGTGGTACCAGTCCGCGCTCTCCGCGACATCGGTCTGCTCGCCCCAGGTCTCAGGCGAGGCGGGCGGAAGGTCGCAGTACCAGTCGTAGAAGGACAGGTTGACCCCGCCGAAGAGCTGTAGGAAGCGCGCTCCGGCCGCATACGAAAGCTGCGACATGGCCGGGATGGGTGAGAAGCCGGCGACCCGGTCCGGGCCGTGTGTCTTGGCCGTGTGGATGTTGGCCGCGGCCAGGATCTCCATGGCCTCGTCCAAGGAGGCGCGCCTAAAGCCGCCCTTGCCCCGCGCTCTCTGATAGCGGCCGCGCAGTTCCGGATCGGCCTGAATCGCCGCCCAGGCCTCGACCGGATCCACAAAGCGCCGCCGCGCGTCCCGCCAGATGTCGAGAAGCGCCCCGCGAATGTAGGGGTACTTGACGCGAATGGGCGAATAGAGATACCAGGAATACGAGATCCCGCGCTGGCAGCCGCGAGGCTCATAGGGCGGGAGCGAGCGGTCCAGGAGCGGATAGTCGAGGGCCTGCATCTCCCAGGTGACAATGCCCTCCTTGACATAGATGTTCCACGAGCAGCCGCCGGTGCAATTGACGCCGTGCGTGGAGCGGACCACCTTGTCATGTTGCCAACGGTTTCTGTAGAACTCCTCCCAGGCGCGCGTCTTGGGACTGACGAGGTCCTTGATCCACTTCACGTGCCGGTCCTCCGTTCTCGGTTGCGGTCGCCGGGGCGCTCCGCCACGAGGGGCCCGCGGACACCGCGAAGGCGCCGTGCCCAGGCGGCGTTGAGAAGCGCGAGGACGCCCGCCGCGCCCAGAATCGCCGTGAGCGTCAGGGACAGCGAGTCTTCGCCTTTGGGCTCCGCGCCGAGGTTCGCGTTGTAGAGAAACGCGCGGACGGCAAACACCTCGGCGGGCTCGAGCGGGTGGTCCGCGAAGACCCGGTTCATGAGCGGAAAGGCCGGGCTCGCGAGCGCACGGTCGAGCCCGTCGTCGCCCAGCCGCGCGAACGCGTGGGTGAGGTCTTTCGCGAGGGTCCCGCCCGGGACCGCGCTCTTGGTGCCGCGGACCGTATGGCAGGAGTGGCAGGGCGCACCGCCCTTCTGAAGCGGCGTGAGGCCGAGGAACAGCTCACGGCCGCGCGCGAAGTCGGCGGCGGTCGCGGTCGTGACCGGCGTGAACTTGCCAACGAGGTTGCAGGGTTCCGACGAACAGCGGATCAGAAGGTCCACGAGGCCCTTGACATCGGCGTCGCCAATCCCAAGGTCGGGCATGCGGACATTGTTGAACTGCGCCAGCAGGCTTCGAGCGTCGGCATCGGTGTCGAGGAGCGCGCTCGGGGCCTTGACGAGCCCCTCAATCCACGGCCGCGCGCGCCGCTTGTGAACGTCCTTCAGGTCGGGCCCGACGCGGTTCCCCTTGCCGACAGTGTGGCAGGACGCGCACTTCCTGGAGAAGAGCTCCTCCGTTGGGCTCTGCGCGGGCTGCGAGGCGGCGGAGGTTGTTGTTGGAGGCGAGGTGGGAGTCGAAGAAAGAGGCGGCGGCGTCCCTTGACCTAAGACCGTGAGAGAGGGGACGGCCGCCGCCACGAGGGCCCGGAGAGGGCCGCGGAGGCGTGAGGGAGAACGCCGCCGCGTGGCCACCCCGGTACGGGATCGAGTCGTCGACATTGCCCTGACATTGGCAATCGCCATACCAGAAGGGATCTCGAGACAGACACGCGCGTTTCAAGGGCCCGAGGGACCATTGCCGTCTTTTGAGGCTCTCAAGATTGAGAGTCGGGCGGCACGGGGGCTCTCACAACTGAGAACCACGCGGGTCACGCCGTGACGGCGGGGAAGCTCCGATCGAACAGCGCCCGGGCCTTCTCGAAGACCCTTGGGCACGCGTCGCACTGGCTTCGCACGCTCGCGCACGGGACGCCATCGGCCTGCGTCTCGTTGCAGCACGGCTCCTGCGCGATCCGCACCAGGCCCTCGAGAAGGCCCAAGACCCTCGCTCGAAGCGGCGACTCGGGAACCTCGCGGAGGGCGAAGATCAGGTTGCGCTCCAGCCTGGAGACGGGAATCGACAACACCTCGTCGTTCACGGCATCGCTCCTTCGGGGCAGAGGGCGAGCTCTTTCACGGCCTTCGCGCCCCAGGCGAAGGCCTCCTCGTTGAGCGGGATCATGGCGCACTTGTCCTTGAGCGCCTGGCGGATCGCGGTGAGAAACGTCTCTCTTGGGAACAGCGAGGTCGCCTCGCAAAGGGCTCCAAGTGCCACGATGTTCTTCACCACGACCCGGCCCAGGTCCGAGGCGATCCCGGTGAAGGGAATCCCGAGAGCGGACACGCGCTCGCCGAAGCGCGGCGGCTCGGCGATGACCGAGCTGTCGTAGAGCACGGTCCCTGACGGCGCGACCGTTGGGCCAAACTTGGCAAGGCTCGGCGCGTTGAACGCGATCAGGATGTTGGGGCGCGGCGAGGCGGGCGAGAGGACCTCGTCCTCGGCGATGTGCACGTCGGCATACGAGGTTCCGCCCCGCGACTCCGGCCCGTAGCTTGGAATGTGTGTCGCGTCGAAGCCCTCGTGAATGCCGGCCTTGGCGATCAGCATCGCGGCCGTCTGGGCTCCGTCTCCGCCGGCCCCGGCAAGCTTCAGCGAGATGTCGTGCGGGTCGAGATGGCGAGGAAAGGCCTTGCAAAAGCGCGGCGGAAGAGCGTCGCTGGCCCCGATCACGTCCAGGACCCGCTCGGGGACGAACGTGGGTCGCCCGGGGTGAAACCAGGGCTCGGATTGGGTCGACACATCCTTCTTCACGCCCAGCGGAAACACCGGGAGCATCTGGTCTTTCACCCACTTCTCGGTCTCTTCCGGCGTCAGCTTGAGGTGTGTTGGGCATTCCGCGAGGACCTCCACGAAGGCAAAGCCGCGGCCCTCGACCTGCAGCTGAAGAGCCTTCTTAATGGCCTTCTGCGCCTTCACGCGCTGCTTGGCGTCGAACAGCGCGACGCGCTCCACGTAGATGGGCCCGTCGAGCTGGGCGATGAGCTCGGCCATCTTCAGAGGCGGCCCCATGAACCGGTTGCGGCCCGTTGGGCTTGTCGAGGTCTTCTGTCCCATCAGCGTGGTCGGAGCCATCTGGCCGCCTGTCATCCCATAGATCGCGTTGTTCACGAACACGACCGTGATCGGAATGCCCAATTGCGCGGTGGAGACGATCTCGGCGAGGCCGATCGAGGCGAGGTCCCCGTCGCCCTGGTAGCTGATCACGATCGAGTCCGGGTTCGCGAGCTTGTGCCCAAGCGCCACCACCGGGGCCCGGCCATGCGCGGCCTGCGAGTTGCCGACGTCGAAGTAGTAGTACAGAAAGACCGCGCAGCCGACGGGGGAGATCGCGACCGTGCGGTCCTGGATCTTGAGCTCGTCGATGGCCTCGGCCAGGTACTTGTGAGCGAGCCCGTGCCCGCAGCCGGCGCAGTAATGGGTGGCGTGGCCCTTGAGGCCCTCGCCGTGCGCGTGACGCTCGAATCGCTCGTAGAAGACGCTCATGCGGCCACCTCGTGCCCGGTGCCCCCGGCCAGAGCATGTGCCACGATCTCGCTCTCCTGTGGCAGCATGCCGCCGAAGCGGCGAACCGATTCGATCCCGGGATGCTTGTGAACGCCCGCGTGAGACAGCGCGAGCCGCAGCTCGTCCTCGAGCTGCCCGTTGGAGGCCTCAATCACGACGAGCCTATCCAGCCTCGACAATACGGGCAAGAGCGGCTCGATTGGAAACGGCCAAAGCGTGATCGGCCGAAAGAGCCCCGCGCGGATCCCCCTCTGCCGGAGGCTCCGGACCGCTCCCTTGGCCATTCGGGCCGGGGTGTTGCACGCGACGAGGAGCACGTCGGCATCGTTGCATTCGAAGAGATCCGCGCGTTGCTCTTCCCGCATGGACTCGTACTTCGCGTTGAGGTGGCGGTTGTGCGCCTCGAGGTCCGGTTCGGCGAGGTGGATCGAGTTGATCAGGTTGCCGCGATGTTGCGCATCGCCATAGACGGCCCATTCCGGCTGGCCCGGCTTGGTCATCGCGTGCGGCAGCCTCACCTTTCCGGTCATCTGGCCGAGATAGCCGTCTCCCAGCACCACGACGGGGTTGCGATACCGGAACGACAGCTCGAAGGCCAGCATGGTCAGGTCCAGCATCTCCTGCGGGGTGGAGGGGGCGAGCACAATGCCGTGCGAGTTGCCGTGTCCAAGCCCGCGGCAGGCCAGCTTGATATCGGACTGTTCGGGCGCGATGTTCCCAAGCCCCGGCCCGCCCCGCATGATGTTTACAAACACGCCGGGAACCTCGGCCCCCACCATGTACGAAAGGCCCTCCAACATCAGGCTGAAGCCGGGCGAGGACGTAAACGTCATGCAGGGCAGGCCCGCTCCGCCGCAGCCATACATCATGTTGACGGTGGCCACCTCGCTGACGGTTTGGACGAAGACGCCGTCCAACTCCGGAAGCAGCTTGGCCATCAGCTCCGCGCCCTCGGTCGAAGGGGTGATGGGGTAGCCGAAGACGTGCCGGCAACCCGCGAGGAGCGCCCCCAGCGCCGAGGCATAGGTGCCCTTAACCACGAGCGGCGCGAGGGGTGGGAGCGGCAGCACGTCGTCCGGAATCCGGACCGGCGAGGGCGCGGTCGAGCCACGCGATCCGAAGAGCTTCTCGGGGTCCTGAAGCTCGAACTCGCCGTCGGACGGGACTTCCCGAAGGCCGTAAGGCTCGGGGCACGCGTCGATGCAGAGCCCGCACCCGGTGCAGCTTTCCAGGTGAAGGACCACAGGAACCAGGCCGGTCTCGGGATTGATCTCGGTCCCGCGCCCGATGCAGCCCTTGGCGCAAGCCTCAATGCACCGCCCGCAGCCCTTGCAGAACTGCGGGAAGAGGAAGGGTTTAGGCCTTTCCCGAAGAGTTGCCATGAGAAGACTCCCGCCGCGACCGGTTTCCGGACGGCCGCGCGCCCTGGAGTAAGTGTGGGGAAGCAGAAGGCGAAGGGGTATGCCGCAGGTGAATCAGGCGGGGGGGACCTAAGCCGAGGCCGCCAGCCCTTTCACCAGCCCGGCGCCAGCATCGCCGCGATTCGCTCCGGCTGCCGAATGCCCTGTTCGCGCATCCACGCGTCCGCGGCGTCCACGAGCGCCCGGCCTTCCGCGCCCCCAATCAGGTCGCCCCGGCGGCGTCTCGCTACGGCCGCATGAAGTTGCATGTCGGCCTCGGCGAAGCCTTGGGCGGCCGAGATCAGGGTTCTTAACGCGGTCTCTTGATCGCCACGGCGGGCGGCGATCGCCGCCTTGACGAGTTTGGCGAGCGGTGTGGACCAGCGCATCTTTTCCCGCAGGATCGCTTCGGCGTGTGTGTCGGCCTCGCGCAGGAGAGGCTCCATATTCCGACTGTCCAGGCTCGCCAGGGCCAGCCTCGCGCGAAGGTCCGCGGCCAGGAGCCGGATCAGCTGGATGCGCAGGACGAATGATTTTCGCAAGGCCGGCCATTCGCGCGATACGAGATCACGGGCCTTGGCGCCTTCGCCCGCGTACAGGTGAATCTGCGAGGTTCCTAAGAGTCGCCACCAGTGCTGATTGTGAAAGGACTGGTGAGACCAGCCGTCGGCGGCCGCACGGAGCCTGTCTTGAGCGGTGGAGGGGGCGTCGGAGGCCAGATGCACAAGGTAGGAGACGCGTACATTGAGGTTTGTCGCGAGGTAGAGGTCGCTTCGACGCGCGGCGTCGTCGAGCGCCGTTGGCAGCCGCGTGGCCAGGTTCTTCAGCTCGCCCATCTCTGCGAGAGAGAAGAGCAGACAATAGACCGCGTTGTCGAGCTCGAAGGCGGAGCCCGCGGTCTTCTCGCGAAGCAGGGATTCGGCACGGGTCTCTTCCTCAGTGCACTTCTTCCAGCGTCCCTCGAAGTACGCGGCGATGCCGGCGGTCACGTGTGCCAGACCGACAAGCGGTGAGTGCGAAAGACGCTCGGCCCATTCTGTGGCCATCCGGTTCAGACGCTCGGTCCTCGGTCTCGATCGGCCGCCCCCGGCCGAACTGTAGGCGGCTTCGACAGCGAGCAGCTTTGTCATGCGGCGCGGCTCACCCGCCGCCAGTGCGAGACGAAGCCCGCGGGTCTGAAAGACCGAACCGCGAACGGTGTCGATGAAGCCCAGGCCGATCGCGACGGCCCAGCAGGTGTCGATTCGGATCAGGAGATCCTTGGAAGCCTCGGCCTCGCGACGCTCGCGGAAGGAGAGGCCCCGCAGCTTGAGGCGCAGGCGTTCCCAGAGCAGCTTCAAGAGCGCGGCCCGGGGCGACTTGGGAAGTGACATTCCGACCGCGGCCAGCACTGTGTGAATCGCCGCGAGTCCCTCGTCCAGGCGCCCGCTGCGAAGAAGCTGTTCCGCGGCGCGGCGCCTGAGCTCGAGCGCGTCGGGCCCGGCTTGCGTCTCGTCCTGTAAGCCTGGCGTTGCCAATTCCAGCGCCGCGGCAAGGTAGATCCGCGCGGCCTCCGCGCCCCGTCCGGCGTCGCTGAGGGCATCGCCCAACCGAATGCTCAGCTCGTTGCGTTTGCGAGGTTCGTAGGAGCCAAGCTCGAGGGCTTGAGAGTAGAGCTGTGCCGCGTGCTCGAAGGCAAGCGCTTGAGAGGCGCGCTCGGCGGCCTGGGCCAGGTACGGAGCCGCCCGCGTGGGCTGGTGAGCGTCCAGGAAGTGGCGGGCGAGGTGCTCCGGATCCGGCGCGGGCGAGCGTTCCCAAGCCTCGGCGAGCCGGAGGTTCAGATCGCGCCGGGCCTCGTCCGAAAGGTGCGCGACCACGCTCTCGCGGATGCGGTCGTGATAGGCCTCCAGAAGGTCGCCTCGCGAAGCGCTCGTGACCTGCGTCTCGGTCCGGGTGCGCGCGCGGCTGCCCGTGATTCGGACAAGCCGGTCGCTGCGCAGGAGCGCGAGGGCGGCGTTCTCGTCGTCGTGAAGGTCGGCCGCGTCCTTGGCAACCAGCCGGTCCGTGGGGGCCCCGGCGACCGCGATGACCTTCAAAAGGCGGCGCGCGTTGTCCGCGAGCCGTTCCACGCGGCGGTGGATGACCTCGTCGAGGGTTCCCGAAATGCCGGGCGCCTCCGGGATCTCCGCCGTGCGCGAGCGCGAAAGCTCCAACACGAACAGTGGGTTTCCCTGAGACTCCGCGACAATCGCCTCGACGTCGGCCGTATTTGGGCCTGCCCCTCCTCCAGATGGGAATTCTGGAGAAGATGTCCGTGCCGCCAGCTTGCCAAGGGTCGCGACCGCGACCTCCCGCGCCTCGTGGGGCTCGAGCTCCGCGACCGCGACCTCGCGGTTGAGAACGCCGGGGAGGGCCGTGAGAGCCCGCACGACCGCACTGGTTTCGGCATCCTCGCTCCGGTAAGCCACAACGAGGAGAAGAGGCGGCGGCGTGGGCGGGCGCAGAAGGTCGGTCAGGAGCTCAGCGCTGTCCGGATCGCCCCATTGAACGTCGTCGATGACGATCACGAGCGGCCGTTCTTGGGCCAGCGAGGACAAAAGCGCGCGCAGCGCCGCGAACGCGCGGCGCCGCCTTTCCTGGGAATCCGGAATCTCGTGCTCCCGGCGAACGCGATCGGCGATCGCGCGCACCTGCGTCAGGACCGGAAAGAGCCGCGCCAGGTTCCCGATTCCGTCGGGAAGGACCGAGATCACCCGATCCACCCCAAGCGCCTTCAGCCATTGGGAAAGCTCGTCGACCACATTGTCCAACGCCTTGTACGGAAGCGATTCCTGCTGATAGCAGCGTCCTCTGAGGATCAAGGGCGTGGTTCCGGCCGCGGGCGGCTTGCGCATCGCCGGGCCGCCTCCCGTGAGATCCGCGGTGAAGCGCTTGAGGAGTGAGGTCTTGCCCATTCCCGACCGGCCGTAGACGCGCACCACCACGGCTTGGGAATCCCGGCCGGAACTTCCTTCGCTGCGCTCGCGGAAGGCCCGGTGCAGCGCGGCCAGCTGGCGCACCCGCCCCACGAGCGGAACCTCCGAGCTCCGGCTGGCCTGCGTCACCCGGGCGAGGGCCCCGGATCGCAGGGAGAGCCTCCGCATCACGTCCGCCGCCTGGGGACGCCGCCTGGGGTCGATGCGCAAGAGGTCCCAGCAGAGCGAGTCGAGGTCGTTGGGAACCCCGTCCACGAGGTCCGACGGCGGGCGCGGCTCGTAGGCCTGCTTGGTCATCAGGATCTCGAACGGCGGCCCGTCGATGGGCACGCGGCCGGTGAGGGCCTCATAGAGAAGCACGCCCACGCTGTACCAGTCGCACGCGGGCGTCAACGCGTCGCCGGCGGCCTGCTCGGGAGCCATGTAGGCGGGCGTTCCGATCACTCCCCCCGGGCGCGTCAGCGAGGTCTCGTGCTGCAGGAGTTTCGCCAGCCCGAAGTCGGTGAGCCGCGGTTCGTCGCGCTC
>WBZQ01002711.1_pt1 | contig 11291 bp, 7 predicted proteins | sample 5204251 | NCBI WGS metagenome assembly WBZQ01 (sample SAMN12412402, study PRJNA552823) | activated sludge metagenome | isolation source: activated sludge from nitrification reactor of wastewater treatment plant... | place: USA: Virginia | collected 2017-09 | reverse complement strand
ACCATTCAACGCCGAAGGTCGCGTCAATCGCGGTTCGATCAACGATTGCTTCAGTTGTTGTTGGCGATCGGCAGGTAAATTTTCTGCGCCTGACAACACACCGCGTTCATCCAACACCAACTTTCCGCCCCCATCGTTCAACTGGGCCAGTAATTTGACCGGCGCGATTTCAGGCGAAGGCGTAACCGTTGGCGAAGGTTGGGTAATGGCCACTTGCGAATTGTCTTTCTTGAGAACCAATTGCCGAGCCAACCAAGCTCCGGCAATCAACAAAGCTAATGCCGTTGCGTAAATGCCAATCGGCGAACGCGCGTTGAAAAATTCTTTCGTGCGTTGCCAGAATGTCATTGTTTCGGCGGTCGCGGGCTGAACTTCGCGACTCAGGTCGTCGGTGACTTGTTGGCGGAACGCTTGCAGGTCTTCCACTGCGGCTCGACATTGCAGACACACCATCAAATGGTCGTTGGCCATTTGCAGATCGTCGCCCGCCAAACGCCCGTCCACAAAATCGGCTGTTTGTTCAAAGCTCAAATGCGCGGTCGGCGTATCGGCAAGCAATTCCGCCTGCACCGTGGCAAAGCTGGCATCACCGCTGAGCGCAGCGTCCAGCCGTTGGCGACACGATTCGCAAGCCGCCAGATGGTCATCCACCGCCAGCAATTCCGCCACTGTCAGCGATTGCCGACAAAAGCCGTCCAATTGAGTTTCGGTCAAATGCGAAATCACAGATTGTCTACCTTTGTAAGCAGAACTTGGGCACTCAATCTCTGAACTTGTCGAAAGTTGTAGATTATTACCATCCAGATCAGGCAAATCCTTTTAGCCGCCGCGCCAACCGTTCGCGCGCTGATTTGCGAGCATTGATGACTTGTTGCCGAGTCATTCCCAACAGCTCTGCAATCACCTGATCTTCCAGCGGCAAATCGTGCCAGAGTTCGGCGAAACGTTCCGCCGACAGTTCCAACGCTTCGGCCAGTTGGCGTAACGTCGCCACTCCGGTCACCGGAAACAACGCGATGCAACCGCGACCTTCGGTGTCACGCAAATTCAGCAACAATGCCGCGCGCTGGTTCGGCAGCAACAACTGAACTTCCTGCCACAAACGCTGCAAAAAGATGCGCTTTTCGACTTGCAGCGAAACGTCGGCTTCTTTGCCGGGCAATTCGGCAAAGCGGTTTTCTTGGCCGTCAGAAAGAGATTCGGCTTGCGGTTCGCGCAGTTGCAATAATTCCGCCGCCGCGCTGACCAGTGCGTTCAATTCAACCGGAGCCGCGGCGCAATTGAAAATTGCCGTCAGTAATTCGACCAGCTCGCGGCCATCGGGTTCGCTCAAGCGCCGCGCCGTCCACGCCAATTGCCGGTCGGCCAACAACGAACGCAACTTGCCCACAGGCAACGGTTGCCGTTTCCCTTGCCACACGGAAAACCCGGCAACGGTTGCGTCGGCTTCGCGCCAACAATGCAAACCGGTCTGCCGGGTCAGCAAATACTGAATGCGATTTTTCAGCGCGTGGAATTGCGGATTCCGCTGCCGCACCTGTGCCGCGCAAACGCGCCAGGCAATGGTCGCCGCCAACGAACGAAGCGCCTCCGTCGGCAGTTCACCGGTTTGGCGCAACCGCGTCAGCAATTGCAACCGCACTTCCTGACAAACGTCGTCGCTTTCATCGCCAGCACGCAGCTTGAAACGAACGATGCTGGCAATGACTTGCTCAACCTCGACGGAAAGTTTGGGCGTGTGCAAGTTCTGTGTGGGTAGGGGATTCACGCAGTCCGAACGTTACACCGGTTTTCCGGGGGATGCCAGTCTGAATCTTGCCAAGCTTTGCGCGCTCACTTATCGTGATGGCGCAAATCAATATTTGGCGATGTTCAATCACAAGAGGGAAGTCATGAATGCAAAAATGCTTTTCGTTCTGGTTGCGTTTCTGGCCAGCGGCTGGCTGACTGTTTACGCCCAAGACAATCCATTTCTGGGCAAATGGGATATCACCGGCGTTGGGCCAAATAGCAATTACATCTATTGGCTGGAAGTGAAACAGGACGGTAACAAACTGACTGGTTTGTTCCTCAATCGCAGCGGCAGCGTGTTGCCGCTGGCGGAAATCAAGATCGAAGACGGGGAACTGGTGTTTTCGCCTGCGGGCGGCAGGCCGAACGCGCCCAAACAAGTTCATCGTGCGCGCGTCGAAGAAGGCCGCTTGCTGGGCAAACTGACCATGGATGAACAGGAAGTTGCCTGGATTGGTGTACGTCCGCCCCAGTGGAGCTCATACAATGCCAACGCGAAACATCGGTTGGGAACTCCGGTGGCGCTTTTTGACGGCAAGGGGATGGAATCCTGGGATGTGCAGCACAAAGACAGACCTTCGGGCTGGGCCGTCGTGGATGGCGTGATGACCAACGAAGAGAAAGCGAACAACCTGATTTCCAAACATCAGTTCGAAAACTTCAAGATTCATTGCGAATATAAACTGGCGGAAAAGAGCAACAGCGGCATTTATCTGCGCGGGCGGTATGAATTGCAGGTGCTGGATGACGCCGGCAAAGAGCCGGAAAGCCACGGGCACATGGCGCTTTACAGCCGCGTCAAACCATCCATCAACGCCAGTTTGCCTGCCGGACAATGGCAGGTGATGGAAGCCGTCATTGTGGGCAATCGTTTGTCGGTGTGGCTGAACGGCAAGAAGGTGCAGGACAACATCGTCATTGACGGCATCACGGGCGGAGCCCTCGACAGCCGCGAAGGCGATCCTGGGCCGATCATGCTGCAAGGCGATCACGGCAAAGTCTGGTTTCGCAAAGTCATCGTCACTCCCATCACCAGTTTGAAATAACTCTCGATAACATGCGGAGCAGGAACGAGCGGGCAAGCTCGTTCCTGCGCTGCTGTTTGACCTGTCACAATGTCTTATCGCGCCAGACTTGCTTATGCCATCAGTGCGGTTGCCGCTGCTGTCTTGTTTGGGATGGCTGGGTATGTACTGCTTGAAGGCTGGTCCTGGTTTGATGGCTTGTACATGACGATCATCACACTGGCGACCATCGGATATGGAGAGACGCATGCTCTTTCGCCGCTGGGGCGTGCGTTTACCCTGGTGTTAATTGGTGTGGGCGTGGTGGTTTTCGGTTATCTGGTGACGACTCTCACACAAGGGTTGATCGAAACCGAAATTGCATCCGTGTTTGGGAGGCGGAAATTGTTCAAAGACATCAGTCAACTGAAAGAGCATTACGTTTTGTGTGGCGCCGGGCGGATGGGCTTGCGCATCATCAGTGAGATGGAACGCAAAGGCGTGGATTTCGTCATTATCGAGCGTGACGAAGCCGTGGCCGAACGATTATTGACCAAAGGGCATTTGGTGTTGATCGGTGATGCGACTGATGAAGCCGTGCTCAAAGGCGCACAGATTGCCTCGGCCAAAGCGCTGGTTGCTGCCGCGTCAAACGACGCCGAAAACGTTTATATCGTGCTGACTGCGCGCGGACTGAGTCCGAAATTGCATATCGTCGCGCGCGCTGTCGAGTTGTCCGCTGAACGTCAATTGATCAGGGCAGGAGCCAACAAAGTGGTTTCTCCGGTGTTGATCGGCAGTCACCGCATGGCACAAGCGGCGCTTGCACCTGCGGTGGCGGACTTCATCGAATTGACGACGATGACTGAGACGCTCGATTTGAATTTTGAGCAAATTCGTATTGGCGAAGGTTCTCCCCTAGATGGCAAGGCGCTCAAGGATTCGGGCATTCGTGCCGAGCACAACGCGATGATTGTCGCAATCGTTCCCAAATCTGTGGCTACAGCCCTTGCAACTGTTAGTGACGAGCACCAGGGAATGCTCTTCAATCCGCCAGCCGATCATGTTTTGCAGGCAGGCGACATGCTAATTGCCATCGGGACGCGTTCAGGGTTGGAAGCCCTGAGCACAATCGCACGACAAAAAGCCGCTAAATCCTAAAAACTGTAACATTCAGAAACATATACGCGCCGCCGCCTAGAAATTTTTACTTGCTTTCAGTCTCTAATCTGTGGTTTATATGCCCCGCGCTGTTGACGACGCCGTCAACGACTTTCCCCGAAGTCAGATCGCATCCCCGCCGCGACCCCTCTCCATAGCTTCGCATTTGTTTTTTATACAAACTGACACCGTTTCCCTTGAAAACGATATGAATCCTTTTCTTCCTTTCGCTTTGCCCGATATCGGCGAAGAAGAGATCGCTGAAGTTGTTGACTCGCTGCGGTCTGGCTGGTTGACGACGGGGCAAAAAACGCAACGTTTTGAGCAGGAATTTGCCGAATTTTTGGGCGGCAATGTGCAAGCGCTGGCTGTCAATTCTGCGACTGCCGGGCTGCATCTGGTGCTGGAGGCCATCGGCATTGGCCCCGGCGATGAAGTTATCACCACTCCTTACACGTTTACCGCGACTGCGGGCGTCATTCGGCATTTGGGTGCAGACCCGGTGCTGGTGGATATTGACCCACGTACTTTCAATCTTGATCCTGAAAAAATCGAACGCGCTATTACGCCGCGCACCAAAGCCATTATGCCAGTGCATTTTGCGGGGTTGGCTTGCGAGATGGACCCGATCATTGCCTTGGCGCGGAAACACGGATTGAAAGTGATCGAAGACGCCGCACACGCATTGCCGACGACATACAACGGACGTTTGATCGGCACGCTGGATTCGGATGCGACCGTGTTTAGCTTTTACGCCACGAAAACCATCACGACCGGTGAAGGCGGCATGATCGTCACACGCAATGAAGAGAACGCGCAACGTTGCCGCGTGATGCGTTTGCACGGCATCAGTCGCGACGCGTTTGATCGTTACACGTCAACCAAGCCGGCCTGGCAATACGAAGTCATCGCGCCGGGATTCAAATACAACCTGACGGATTTGGCGTCTTCGATTGGTTTGCAGCAGCTGAAAAAAGCCTGGCGCTTTCAAGGCCGTCGCGCTGAAATGGCGGCGCGTTATGACGCAGAGTTAGTGGATTTGCCAGTCATTTTGCCGCCGCAACCGCAAGACGGCGATTTGCATTCCTGGCATTTGTACGTCATTCGTCTGGATCACGACGTGCAACTGAGCCGGGCGGAATTCATCCAGCAAATGGCTGAGCGCGGCATCGGTTGCAGCGTGCATTTCATTCCGCTGCACCTGCATCCCTATTGGCGCGATACCTATAACCTGCAACCACATCATTTTCCGGTTTCATGGCTGGCGTATGAGCGCGCCGTGAGTCTGCCGCTCTATACCAAAATGACCGATGCCGATCAGAGTCGCGTGATCAATGCCGTCAAAGAGATTTTAGGCAATTCTGCCGTGGCCACGGAAAATGACGCCGAATTGGAATTTGCGGCCAGTTCTTTTTCTGTTTAATTTGCAGGCCTGCGATCTGCGCGGACCCGCAAACTTCACTGCCAACGAAGGGTGATGCAGGTGCACGTCGCCCACAGACTTTCACGTCTCATCCTTCCTGTTTTTTGAGCGCAACATTACAGCCCAATGTTTAGCAAGCCGCCTTGGCTTTGCTCACAGCCTGTTATGTCTTCAACCACGTCTCTCAATTTGCCTGAAGTCGAAACCTGGCCGGTGCTTTCACCGGCGAAACGGTGCTTAGACCTGGTCTTGGCCGTACCGGCGACGTTGCTGCTGTTGCCCGTTTTCGCGTTGTTGGCGTTGTGGATCAAACTGGATTCGCGCGGCCCGGTGTTTTTCTTGCAGGAGCGTATCGGGCGCGGAGGGCGTTCCTTTCGTATTTGGAAGTTTCGCACGATGGTGACGGATGCCGAACGACTGGGCACACAAATTACCATTGGCCGCGATCCGCGCATCACGCGCAGCGGCCATTTTTTGCGTCGTTATCGCTTTGACGAATTGCCACAGCTTATCAATGTGCTCAAAGGTGAAATGAGCATTGTTGGGCCACGCCCCGAAGTGCCGCGTTATGTCGCGCTTTACGATCGCGCACAGCGTCGCATTCTGGCCTATCGTCCGGGCATCACCAGTCCGGCTTCCATCGCTTTCAGCAATGAAAGCGAGCTTCTTGCCAGCCAAGCCGACCCGGAAACTTACTATGGCAACACCGTCATGCCCGCCAAAATCCAGTTGGATTTACAGTATGAATTGCAGGCCACGGTCTGGAGCGATTGCACGATCATTGCCAAAACATTTTTCCGGCTGTTCGGAGACAAGTAACTGCCCCGGCGCTTGCCACCGATCACATCGCAAAGCAGCGATTTGCCAGTTTAGGTTTGTCACGCTAAGATCACGCGCGTTGCCTACACGAGTTTTCCCCCATTCGGCCCGCAACCCTCATCTTGCGCTAGACAGGCCGTACAAGGATTCCCGCGAATGAGTTTGAGCAAGCAGCTTTTACCACCGTCCGCTTCATCAAGTTCGGTTTTCCCCATGACGGAGAAAACCTCTGTTTACCAACGGCTGGTGTCGGTACTTTCCGCCATGATTTTGCGTCCCTGGGTTCAAAACTACATGCTCAGCCGCCGCGTGCAGATGGCGATTGATGCCGTGATTGCCGCTGCTTCGCTGATGCTGGCGCATATGTTGCGCTTTGACGGCTGGCCGCCAGCGCTGGATGCGCAACGCATGTTTTTTGCCTTGCCGTATCTGATCATCAGTCGCTTAGCAGTCAATTATTTGCTGGGACTCTACCGACGCGTTTGGCGCTATGTGAACATCCAGGATGGCGCACATCTCGCCGCTTCGGTGGGGGTGATTTCTGCTGTGTTGCTTGTGTTGCGTTTGTTGATCGCCGACAGCCGCAGTATGTGGGCTTTTCCCATCGGTACCATCGCGATTGATTTTCTATTGGCGACCATCGGTATGCTGGGCGTGCGGTTGGTGTGGCGTGTCACCTGTGAGAACGCGGCACGCGCCAAAACACACGACAGCGGAGTGCGGTTGCGTACGCTGTTGGTTGGTGCAGGAGATGCCGGAATTATGACGCTGCGCGAAATTGCGCGTCGTCGCGACCTGGGCTTGCACGTCTGCGGGTTTTTGGATGATGAGCCGAGCAAGCAAAAAACCGTCATCCAAGGCGTCAAAGTGTTGGGCACAACTTCGGAATTGCCGCAACTGGTGCGTGCGCAGCGCATTGATCAAGTCGTTATTACCATCGCCAACGCGCACCGTCGCACGGTGCGTCGCATCGTAGATTTGTGTGATGAAGCAGATGTGTCGGTCAAAATTATTCCCGGACTATATGAAATTCTGAGCAATCACGTGACCGTCAGCAACGTGCGCCCGGTTGAAATCGAAGATTTGCTGGGCCGCGATACGGTAGACGTTGCTGCGTGGCTCGAAGCCAGCCAAAGCTCGTATGTCGGCAAACGTGTGCTGGTCACTGGCGCCGGCGGTTCGATTGGGCGAGAGCTTTGTCGCCAACTTGCGACGCTCGATCCGGCCGCGATCATTGTGCTCGACAAAGACGAGAATTCCGTGTTTGAAGCCGAGCGCGATTTGCGGTTGTCATTCGGTGACCGCAAGCTGCAAATTGTGCCGGTCATTTGCGATTTGCGCGTGCAGTCGCGCATGCGCCAGGTGTTTGGCACGCATCGCCCACAGGTCGTCTTTCACGCTGCCGCGCACAAACACGTGCCGCTGATGGAATTCAATCCGGCGGAAGCCGTTTCGAACAACATCATCGGTACGGCCCGCTTGCTGGAATGCGCCGCCGAATTCAACGTCGAACGTTGCGTGATGGTTTCGACCGACAAAGCGGTGAACCCCACCAACATTATGGGGGCGACCAAACGCGTCGCCGAGCTGATGTTTCAGGCGCAAGCCGCACGGCTCAATGGCGGACGGCATTATTCTTGTGTGCGGTTTGGAAACGTGCTGGGCAGCCGTGGCAGCGTGGTGCCGATTTTCCGCGAGCAAATCAAAAACGGCGGCCCGATCACCATCACGCATCCTGATGTCGAGCGCTATTTCATGACCATCCCCGAAGCCGCGCAATTGATCATTCAAGCGGGAGCATTGGGACAACGCGGCGAAATTTTCCTGCTCGATATGGGCGAACCGGTCAAGGTGTATGACCTGGCCAAGGACATGATTCGCCTGTCAGGCTTGGGGCCGGAAGATATTGATATCGAATTCAGCGGGCTGCGTCCGGGCGAAAAACTGAAAGAAGAATTGCTGATTGCGGAAGAAGGTGCGCAAATGACTCGTTACGAGAAGATTTTCGTTGCGCCGCCTTTGCAGTATGATTTCGCCCGTCTGAATGAACGGATTGCACAATTGGAAGCGGCTGCCGAAGCTGGCGACCAAAATGCAATCTACAGCATCTTTTCAAATATCGGCATTGGATTCCGCCCGACGCAATGGCGCCCGGCGGAACCGGCGCCAGAAGTTTTCGCGGCAAGCGGTGATTAAACAGTGACCGGTCGGTCTGGCTGTTATGCACCGCTTGTCACTGACCTTTTACTGGTGATCACCGCTTATGACGAAACAACGCCGCACGCTCCTTGCGCTCTTTTTGCTTTCTGCCGGTCTGCTACGCCAGCCTCTTGTCATTGAGGCTGCCGGACAACAAAGTCCTACGCATACCGTAACGCTTTCGTCAGACACCGCCGCGCCGCGCCGCAACACAGGGCTCTTTTTTGAAAAAATGCGCGCGGGTAAAACTGTTTCCGTGGCGTATGTCGGCGGTTCGATCACGGCTGGCGTCGGCGCCAGCAATCCCGAAAAAACATCCTATCGCGCGCTGGTCACCGACTGGTTGCGCAAAACTCATCCCAAAGCCACCGTCTCTGAACTAAACGCCTCTCTGAATAGCACGGGCAATCTGGGCGGTTCGTTGTATGCGACGTTGCGTGCGCGTCGCGACGTCATCGCACACAAACCCGACCTGGTAATCATCGAATGCGCCGTCAATGATGCTGACGAAGACGAAGTCATCGTCAAAAAAGCGGTGGAGGGATTGTTGCGTCAGTTGCTGATTGTGTCGCAACCGCCTGAAGTCGTCCTGCTGTATGCAGGCGCAGCCCGACGCGCCTCGCGCGCAGAAGCCCACGAAGTGATGGCTGATCATTACCGCGTGCCTTCACTGGATTTACAGCCACACATCTGGGCATTGGTTGACGGTGGCAAGGTCAAGGCGTCGGAGTTTTGGAAAGACGGTGTGAATCCGACCGATGTCGGCCACCGGTTTTATGCTGATTCGTTGATTTCGTTTCTTGCTGAGCAGGAAAAACAAAAGCCGTCGCCGATTGCGCGCAACCTGCCGTCGCCGTTGATCAGCGACGAGTTGAATTATGGCGAATTCAAAGCCAGCGCCGAAATTCGTCACGACGCGAACTGGAAAGCGGAAACCGTCAATGACCGCGCGTTGCCGACTGCGCTGTTGATCGGTGAAAAGGCGGGCGCACAACTGGAATACTTTTTCGAAGGTACCGTGTTGGGACTTTCCTTTCGTACGGGACCTGACGGCGGCATGTTTGAATGCCTGATTGACGGAAAGCCCGCGCCCGCGCCGCTGAGCAAGATTGATACGTACAGCGCGACCCCACAGGTCACCACGCGCATCATTCCGGGCGGACTTGGCCCAGGCGAACACAAATTGACGATTCGTGTGCTCAGCGAAAAACACGCAAAAAGCACGGCCAGCAATGTGCGCCTGGGCTATTTGTTAATTGGTGGCACGCGGCCAGAAAGGCTATAAGCTTCTTAGGGGTTTCTTTGTTCATTTCGAATCAGTGCGCTTTTCTGGGCAAATACAATGATTTTTGTGTGACCCGGAAAAGCGCAATTTGCATTTTGTGAGCTGCGCTCGTATGATGTGCCGCGTTTTGGTTCGACAATCTGGCGAAGCAAAACACATCCCAACGAATATTCTAGATCAATGACCGGAGACAGCATTCACAACTTGATCGTGCGCACAGCCTGTTCGCGCTGTTCGTTTGGTCTTTCATCATCAGCCCCTGCCGGTCATTCCGCCTGCGCTTGGCGTCGCTCATCATCATCGTCATCATCCTCTTGGTCCTGGTAGTTGTTGAGCGCGCGCTTCTAAATCCCGAAATCATCAACTCCATTCACAGAAAGGCTGGATTCATAAGCTTATGAAAATCCTGATCAGCGACAATCTTTCCAAACAAGGCGTCGAATTATTACGCCGTCACGAAGAGTTTCAGGTAGACGTCAACACAGGCCTGAAACCGGAAGAACTGAAAGCGATCATCGGGCAATATCACGCCTTGATCGTACGCAGCGAAACCAAAGTTACCGCCGATATTATCGCCGCCGCCGACAATCTGAAAATCATCGGTCGCGCGGGCACTGGTGTAGACAACATTGATGTGAAAGCCGCCACGGCGCGGGGCATCGTGGTTGTCAACGCGCCGGGGGGCAACAGCGTCACCACCGCTGAACACACTGTCTCTTTGATGATGTCGTTGGCGCGCAAAATCCCGCAAGCCCACAGCAAATTGAAAGCGGGCAAATGGGACAAGAAGAGCTTCATGGGCACCGAATTACGCGGCAAAACGCTGGGCGTGATCGGATTGGGCAACATCGGCAAAATCGTTGCGCAATGCGCCGTGGGCTTGAGCATGAAAGTCGTTGCGTATGATCCGTTCACTTCGCCCGAGATTGCGGCCAAAGCCGGTGTCGAACTCGGCGATTTGGATGAAGTGTTTCGCCGCTCGGATTTCATCACCGTGCATACCCCGATGACCGAAGAAACGCGCGGCATCATCGGCGAAGCCGCGTTTGCCAAGATGAAAGACGGTGTGCGCATCATCAATTGCGCGCGCGGTGGCTTGGTGGATGAAACGGCGCTGTTCAATGCGATCAAGTCGGGCAAAGTCGCAGGCGCGGCGCTGGACGTTTTCGTCAAGGAGCCGATTGCCGAAGATCATCCGTTGCTGACGTTGGATGAAGTCGTCGTCACGCCGCACCTGGGCGCTTCGACCACGGAAGCGCAGGATTCGGTGGCCATCACCACTGCCGAAGAAGTCGCGGATTTCCTCGCCACTGGCACGATTGCCGGCGCCGTCAACGTTCCTGCCGTCAGCGCCGAAGCGCTGCAAACGATTCAACCCTATCTGACGCTCGGCGAAAAGCTGGGCAGCTTTCAGGCGCAATATTTCAATCAACCCGTCAGCGAAGTGCAGATCAATTTCAACGGCGAAGTCGCTGAGCTGGATGTGCGCCCGGTGACCCAGGCGATTTTGACCGGTTTGCTCAAAGGCGTCAGCGCACGCGTCAATCAGGTCAATGCTTCGGTCATTGCCGAAGAGCGCGGCTTGCGCGTGACCGAAGCGAAAGCGTCT
>WBZQ01002710.1_pt1 | contig 11293 bp, 9 predicted proteins | sample 5204251 | NCBI WGS metagenome assembly WBZQ01 (sample SAMN12412402, study PRJNA552823) | activated sludge metagenome | isolation source: activated sludge from nitrification reactor of wastewater treatment plant... | place: USA: Virginia | collected 2017-09 | reverse complement strand
ACAATGAACACGTCTGGCGCGGTGGTTTAATGTGGGGTTTCCAAAACTTTAAACTCAGCGGTCAATACGAAAGAATCAGCAACGCAGTAGGCGCAGCAACCTGCTCTAACGCTGCTGCATTGGGTAATCCAGGAACAGGTAATCCTGATACATATGGACAATGTAATTCTGCTATGAATCTGGGTGGCGATGGTCACTTATGGTTTGCTGGCGCGCAGTATGATTGGGGTAACACCAGCATCATCGCGCAAGGAGGTATGTCAGACGCTAATGCAACAGCCCTGCAAGCTAAGCGTGAAGTAAGCACGTTTACCGTTGGTTTGATACACAACCTTAGCAAACGCTCAAGCCTCTTTGGCGGTTATCAGCGCGGCATGGTTGATGACAGAGCAAATGTATTCAGAGATAGCAATACCTATTCCGTTGGTATGCGCCACAACTTCTAAATCAAGTTAATCTCGTAAAAAAGGCACCGACGAGGTGCCTTTTTTATTGCACCAAATAATAATCTTAGTTAGTCTTTTTCTTGCTATCAATTTATACTTCAAAAATATAATAAATACCCAATGAATGGAGACCCTTAAATATGAGCATGAAAAAATGGACAGATGAAGAATTGATTTCTACCCGTGACAAACTTGAAGCATGGAATAAGCGACTCAATGAATCTGGATCGGGTTCGAAATTATGGCTATTAACAGCATTCTTAGGAGCGTTTGCTATTTCTACCGGGATCGTGTTTATCTTTTTTGACGGCGTTGATGTTATGAACATTGTATTGATAATCATGGGAACGATTACGTGCACTGCCTGGTACAAAAGTGATAAGCAACGAAAAGATAATATTGCATTTCTTTCCGAAATTAATCGAGAAATCAAATCTCGCAAAATAAAAGAACCTTCCAGAGCGAAAATTAAAGCTAATACACAGGAAATAAGCACAAGTAAAGAAGAACTCCAGGCAAATCAGGTTCTTGCAGAATCTCAATTCATAAAAACACCTACTCAGAAAAGGGAAGAAAAATAGAAGATTCGCAAGCGTATGAGAAACAGTAACGTGTTATCAGCACTTGCACAATTCATTACTTCTAAATTAGCACGCGTACAAGCTCTCTTGTATAGCAATATTTTGAAATCCGATTTTAGCAACAAAGACAGAAAACTGTTTGAAGCTTTATGTCAATTCATATGGATTCAAGGAGATCCACTACCACTGATTTTTGATGTAGAGGACGAAATCTATACCAAGCAAGGAATTAATATTGCCACCCTTAGACGCCTGGAGGCTATCGGCTTAATAACATTTGAACCAAGTGGCTATATTAAAAAGGGATTTGGCAAACACACGCGATTATTTTATTTTGGCCAGCCTACCAAAATAGGTTTTAAAAATAATGAAAATAATCACTTAGATTTAGGACATGTCCTTTTGACGCATGATGGAAAAAAATTGGCATCAACCTCCAAGTCAATGAGAAATCAGCAATTCTATGAATGTGTGATAAACAAATGGTTTCAAGAAGGATTGATACTGTCTTCGATACAAATTGACAAAAACCACAACTATCCGACTATGTGACGATAATGGCGCGGTAATCGTTGACATTAGTGTAGGTCGGACCAGTAATAACGAGATTGTTTAAATGCTCAAAAAATGTGTAAGCATCATTATTCAAAAGAAATGAAGCGGCATTCAATCCTAACTTACCAGCTCGAACTAGCGAATCAGGTGTGATGAACGCCCCTGCATTATTCTCTGTACCATCAATACCATCGGTATCGCATGCAAGCGCATAAACTCGCTCCAAACCACCTAACTCGATCAGCAGTGATAATAAAAACTCGGAATTACGGCCTCCACGTCCATCGCCTTTGATGGTAACGGTAGTTTCACCACCCGATAAAAGCACTATAGGTGTTTTTATCGACTGTGGATGAAAGCATATTTCTCTGACCAACGCCGCATAGCTTTTGGCAATTTCGCGAGATTCGCCAGTAACCGTATCGCCCAAGATTAAGGTATTAAGATTGACACTTTGGAAGTAATTCTGTGATGCAATCAAAGATTGGTGCGCATTTGCAATGATTCTATTTTCTACATTATTAAAAACGGAAGAACCAGGTTTCAGTGTTTCAGCTAGCGAATCGCTCGTTAAGAAAATCCGTGTCACCACTTCCGAAACATTCAAACCATAGCGATCCAAAACAGCAAGCGCATCTGACAAAGTAGTTGGATCGGGCGAACACGGACCGGATGCAATATGCGTTACTTCATCCCCGGTCACATCGGAAATAATTAAAGCCAATATGGGCGCCTTGCAAGCCGCGGCAAGCTTACCGCCTTGAATTGCCGATAAATGTTTGCGAACAGTGTTGATTTCCTGAATACTAGCGCCACACCTCAGCAACTGCTGCGTTAAATCTTTAAGTTCCTGTAATGAAACACCAGCAATAGGCAATGCAAGCAAGCTCGATCCCCCACCACTCCATAGGCATAGCAACAAATCTTCCGATCTCAACGCTCCTACTGCGGATAGGATCTGCCGCGATGCGCGCTCTCCGTTGATATCAGGAACCGGATGCCCGGCTTCAATTACGCTAATTCTTCGAGTGGGCAGCTTATGCCCATAACGGGTAATAACCAAACCTTCCAAATGAGCACTAACGGGCCAGAAATTTTCAACAGTCAGCGCCATAGCTGCGGCTGCTTTGCCTGCGCCAACGACAAGTGTGCGACCTTTCGGAGGATCTGGAAGATGCTGCGGTAAGACATGAAGCGGATCCGCAGCTTTGACAGCAACTGAAAAGCTTTCCAGCAGATAGTCGCACGGATTCATTTTGCAAGCATAGCTTTCAAATAATGACCGGTATAACTGTTTTCATTGACTGAAACCGCTTCCGGTGTACCTTCTGCAACAATGCAACCACCGCCATCACCGCCCTCTGGACCTAAATCGATAATCCAGTCAGCAGTTTTTATAACATCCAGATTATGTTCGATAACTACAACGGTATTACCATGGTCTCTCAATCTGTGGAGAACTTTCAAAAGCAGATCGATATCTTGGAAATGTAAACCGGTAGTCGGCTCGTCAAGAATATATAAGGTTCGCCCCGTATCACGCTTAGAAAGCTCCAATGAAAGTTTTACCCGCTGCGCTTCACCACCGGAAAGCGTCGTGGCGGACTGACCTAGAGTAATATAACCAAGCCCAACCTCCATTAGTGTTTGTAATTTACGCGCAACGACTGGAACTGGCGCAAAAAATTCAAATGCATGTTCCACTGTCATCTGCAATATTTCATTGATATTTTTACCCTTATACTGAATTTCCAAGGTTTCCCGATTATATCGGCGACCATGACACACATCGCACGTCACATAGATATCAGGAAGAAAATGCATTTCAACTTTAATTACACCATCACCCTGACACGCTTCGCACCGCCCTCCTTTGACATTAAAAGAAAACCGTCCAGGTGCATAGCCGCGTTCGCGTGCTTGTGGCACACCGGCAAACAAGTCGCGAATTGGTGTAAATAATCCAGTGTAAGTGGCTGGATTTGAACGCGGCGTACGTCCAATCGGGCTTTGATCCATGTTGATAACTTTATCGAAAAAAGCCAGACCTTCAATATGTTGATAAGGTGCTGGTTCGGTATTGCTGGCGTATAAGTGACGCGCTACCGCGCGATACAATGTTTCATTGATAAGCGTGGATTTTCCGGATCCCGAAACACCTGTGATACAAACAAACAACCCGACCGGTAAATTCAACGTTATATTCTTAAGATTATTACCGCACGCGCCTTCTATCCGTAGCATACGGTCCTCGCTGAGGGGATGGCGCTTGGATGGTATGTCAATCGATCGTTTTCCGGATAAAAATTGACCGGTTAGAGAATTCTCATTTTCGCAAATATCTTGTGGAGCGCCTTGTGCAATTACGAAGCCTCCATGCTCACCCGCGCCGGGTCCCATATCGACGACATGATCTGCGATTTGTATGGCATCTTGATCATGTTCGACCACAATGACGCTGTTTCCTAAATCCCGCAGGTTCTGAAGTGTTTGCAATAAACGTCCATTATCGCGCTGATGTAAACCAATGGAAGGTTCATCTAAAACATACATAACCCCTGTCAACCCGGAACCAATTTGGCTGGCTAGCCTGATACGCTGGGATTCTCCACCTGAAAGCGTATCAGCGGAACGGTCCAGAGATAAATAATCCAGTCCGACATCGTTGAGAAATTGCAAGCGGTTGGAAATTTCCTTAATGATTCGCTCTGCGATAGCTTGTTTATGTCCTGACAATTCAATCTGATCAAAAAAAAGTTTAGCCTTTTTCAATGGCAAAGCGTTGATCTGATATATTGCTTGTCCCGCGACATGCACATGGCATGCAGCTTGACACAAGCGCGTGCCTTGGCACTCGGGGCATGTTTGTGCATTGAGATACTTTGCCAGTTCTTCACGAACCGTTTGTGATTCAGTTTCCTTATAACGCCTTGTTAAATTAGGAATAATCCCTTCAAAAGCATGCGTTTCCTGTTGCTTGCGGCCGCTTGCTGTTAAATAGCAGAACTGTATTTTTTCTTTACCTGAACCATGCAAAATAATGTTACGAATAGATTCATCCAAACTCTCAAATGGAGCTTCCAAATCGAATTGATAGTGATCTGCCAAGCTTGTTAATAACTGAAAATAAAATTGATTGCGCCGATCCCAATTCCTCACAGCACCTGCAGCCAGTGATAGATGTGGAAAAGCTACTACACGTGCTGGATCAAAAAAAGTGATCTGCCCCAGACCATCGCATTTATGACATGCACCCAGTGGATTATTAAATGAGAATAATCTAGGTTCTAGTTCAGATAGAGAATAACTACAGACAGGACAGCTAAATTTAGCGGAAAAGAGATGTTCATGGCCGGTATCCATCTCGATGGCTAAAGCGCGCCCATCCGAATGACGTAACGCCATTTCAAATGATTCCGCAAGCCGCTGTTTGGCTTCAAGAGACACTTTCAAGCGATCGATTACGATCTCTATGGTATGTTTTTTGTTTTTTTGCAGTTTCGGCAATGCATCAATTTCGTATACTTCGCCATCAATCCGCAAACGAATAAATCCTTGTGCGCGAAGCTCATCAAACAATTCAACTTGTTCACCTTTACGTTCCACGATCAGTGGGGAAAGAATCATCAAGCGCGTATCCTGTGGGAGCTGAAGTACATGATCGACCATTTGTGAAACACTTTGTGCGGTCAACACGATGTTATGCTGCGGGCAGGAAGGATCACCGGCACGTGCAAATAACAAACGTAGATAATCATGGATCTCTGTGACTGTACCCACCGTCGAGCGCGGATTGTGTGAAGTTGCTTTTTGCTCGATGGCAATTGCCGGAGAAAGTCCTTCGATTAGATCTACTTCCGGTTTTTCCATTAATTGCAAGAATTGCCTCGCATAAGCGGAGAGCGATTCCACATAACGGCGTTGCCCTTCCGCATAGAGTGTATCAAATGCCAGTGAGGATTTGCCCGATCCTGATAGCCCAGTAATAACCACAAGCTTGTTGCGTGGCAAATCCAATTGGATATTTTTCAGATTATGGGTGCGTGCACCACGTATTTTTATCGATTCCATGAACTATCTATGTATGAGTCAACCTGTTAATATACCCAACTTTTTGGGAATATCACAACCTGATTCATGTCTGCTTCATCTTCATCCGAAAAAATGTCGCCACCGGAACTACGCGCAACTATTGGTCTGGCTAGCGTTTATGGTTTACGAATGCTGGGATTATTTATCATTTTGCCGGTATTCGCCTTTTATGCAGAGGATCTGCCTGGTGGTGATAACTACACCTTAGTCGGTATCGCACTAGGAGCATATGGATTAACACAAGCTATTTTGCAAATTCCTTTTGGCTGGCTGTCTGATCGAATCGGTCGCAAGCCTGTCATCTATTTAGGATTGATTTTATTTGCTGTAGGTAGTCTCATTGCAGCGTTTGCAACCGACATTTACTGGGTAATAGTGGGACGCATCATTCAAGGTTCTGGAGCAATTTCAGCCGCCATAATGGCACTTGCTGCGGATCTCACACGCGAAGAACACCGCACCAAAGCAATGGCAACTATTGGTATGACCATCGGCATGGTATTCGCCATTTCCTTGGTTACTGCGCCGGTTTTAAACCAATGGATCGGTGTCCCTGGAATTTTTGCTATGACAGGAATATTGGCACTGATAGCAATAGTTATCGTCAAGAAAATTGTTCCTGATCCACAAATCAGTCGTTTTCATTCAGATACGGAAACATCTGCTGCAAGTTTTACAAGTGTATTGCGGGATTCGCAGTTGTTACGCTTAAATTATGGTATTTTTGCTTTACATGCCACATTGATGGCGCTGTGGTTGGTTGTACCGCTTACTTTACGCCAAGCAGGAATGATAGCAAATAACCACTGGCAGATTTATTTACCAGTTTTAGTTTTATCTATTATATTTATCATTCCGGCAATCATTTACGCCGAAAAAAAAGCAAAATTAAAGCCCGTTTTTATTGCAGCGATTGCTATATTGTTAGCAGCACAACTATTATTAGCGATTACTTCTGATTCAATTTGGGGAACTGCTACTGCATTATTAGTTTTCTTTACGGCATTCAACTTGCTGGAAGCTAGCTTACCATCGCTAATTTCAAAAATAGCACCAATAGGTGCAAAAGGAACAGCAATTGGTATTTATAGTAGTACGCAATTTCTGGGAGCGTTCACAGGTGCTGCAAGCGGCGGTTATTTATTTGGTATGTATGGAAGCCATGCATTATTTACACTTTGCGGCTTACTATTAATAGTGTGGTTGATCCTTGCGATCACGATGAAAGCTCCTGCGGCAGTGCGCTCCAAGATGTATCATGTACAAGAAATGGATGTAAGCAAATCAAAAGAATTGTCACGTCAGCTGGCAGCGATACGTGGTGTATATGAAGCTTTAATATTGGTTAATGAAGGAGTAGCCTATCTAAAAGTTGACATGAAAGGTTTTGATGAAGAAAAAGTAATTAAATTGCTTGGGGAGGAAACAAATGGCATCAGTCAATAAAGTTATACTCATTGGAAACTTGGGAAAAGACCCAGAAACTCGCTACATGTCAAATGGTGATGCAGTAACAAATATAACGGTGGCAACAACAGATATTTGGAAAGATAAGAATGGTGAAAAACAGGAAAAGACTGAATGGCATCGCGTTACTTTCTATCGCAAGCTTGCAGAAATTGCTGGGGAATATCTAAAAAAAGGGCGCTCTGTATATATTGAAGGGAGGCTAGAAACAAGAAAATGGACTGACAAAAATGGCGTAGAACGCTATACAACAGATATTATTGCTAATGACATGAAGATGTTGGGGGCTCGATCAGGCAGTGGTAGTTTTGAATCATCCGAGCATGAAGAAGACAATTCTATTTCTCCTCGCTCTTCGCAAGTAAAAAAATCCAACGGCTTTGATGATATGGATGACGATATTCCCTTCTAATTGATTAGATAAATCAAAATTGGGCTAAATTTTAACGTTTATCAGGTAGACGAATTATTCCTTCAGAAAGTTCTGATCTCGTAAAATTTGATGGGCGACGAGTAGGCAAAGAAAATTCGATACTATCGATTTTACCGCCAATCTCCTTGGCCATATTTCTAAATTCTACTGCTAACATAGATTTTGGAACAATAAATATTTGTTTAAATCCAGATTTGAAATTAACAAGAATTTTCATCACACTATTCCAGATAAATTTGATTCAACAAAAATTACCGCTACGCTGGTAGCGACGTTATTATTTTGATTTTAACGACTTTACTCGCTCAAACTTTAGTGGATATCAATACATGATTCCATAATCCAATCTACGAAAGATTAAAAAATAAGATTATTATTTAGTCAATTTACGATTAATATCCTAGCACCACGTATTTGTGATTCCACATCTATAAATTAAACTTCCTAAATTGCCTATTTACTTAGAAACCAATCTATTTTTTACTCTTCTTTTGTTAAAAATAGAAAATTAGACTTCATCTCGCATTTATCTTGTTTCTTTTGCATGCTTCTCTCTGATAAACTCAGCGCTTCGATAAATAATAGGAACATGTTAGCTAATTGAGGAGTTCTGAATGTTTGACAAGCCCAACCAACTAATTTTTTATATCAATATAATGCTTATCGTCTTTGGCATACTGGTAGCGTTGCTGACAGAATATGTTGTGATTGGAATAATCTTTGCTGTCAGTGCATTAATACTGATTTATGATCAAATCAGACAGAACAAGTTCGCATTTACTGTTGCAAATTTGAGAAAAATTCTTACTATTCATGATACGAGTGGAAGCAAAGCAACCCTGACACAAACACAAATGACTACTGCTTGTCATGTTGATAATTCAGAATATTGTTTTAAAAATATTCGCGCCCTCGGAAGTATTAGCAACTTCAAAGTCAACAATATTGAACCAGTCGAGCAAAGAAAAGTAAATGGAGATTACGAAGTTTGCATGAAGATCCCACCAGAATTAAAGATAATTCACGGCTCAGATTTAACTTTATCGTATGAGTACGAAGATTCCTTCACTCAAAGCGATGGAATCCTTTCTCATGTTGTTGACAACGACACTCGGCGATTGCATCTAATGGTTCAATTGCCTCCAGGACGCACGGTTTCATCCGCTAGATTTTTCTGCAAGTTCAATGGTGAAGAAAAGGCACTTCTGCCACCGACTGTTACTGGACAAACAAATATTGAAGCAGATATTAAAGATCCAAAATTGGGAGCAGAGTATTGCTTACAATGGAATTGGTCTGAAGAGGGTCTATTACAAAAATTAAAACATTTTTTCTGAAAGAAATCTAAAATTCTCCAATGAGTCAGAATATATAACATTTAATTTTAGTAACACAAAAAGAAAAAATCTTTTAAAACTAATTAATTCTGCTAATCACTAGCACAAACTTAAACACCATTGAATTTACTCAAAGCTCTTGTTGCAGTCAGCAGTATGACGTTTATATCCCGAGTTCTCGGTTTTTTGCGTGATATCATGATCGCTCGATTCTTTGGTGCAGGAATATTAACTGATGCTTTTTTTGTTGCATTTCGCATTCCGAATTTATTACGTCGAATATTTGCTGAAGGTGCATTCTCACAGGCATTTGTTCCCATACTTGCTGAATATAAGACCACTCGCACTCCCGAAGAAACTCGCGGTCTAATTGATCACATTACCGCGCTTTTAGGCATCACACTTTTTATTGTTACACTCATTGGTATTTTGGCTGCACCACTGATTATCTATATCAGCGCACCAGGGTTTTCTGCTGACTTGGAAAAATTTGATCTGACAGTAGCGCTTTTACAAATTACATTCCCTTATATTTTTTTTATTTCGCTAGTCGCGTTAGCAGGCGGCATACTCAATACTTATGGAAAATTTAACGTTCCCGCAATTACACCCGCACTATTAAATTTATCATTTATTGGCTGTATATTGTGGTTAACACCGCTGTTCAATTCACCGGTATTTGCTTTAGCGTGGGCAGTTTTTATTGGTGGTATATTACAACTCGCCTTCCAAGTACCATTTTTACTAAGACTTAAATTATTACCACGAATTCATTTTAAAAATCCTGACACCGGCGCCTGGCGTGTAATCAAACTGATGGGACCGGCAATTTTTGGTGTTTCAGTTAGTCAAATTAGCTTATTGATCAATACCATTTTTGCTTCACTGCTCATTACCGGCAGCGTATCATGGCTTTATTACGCTGATCGTTTAATGGAATTTCCAGCGGGTCTTCTGGGTGTTGCGTTGGGTACTATCTTACTGCCTTCACTGGCTCGTCATTATAACAGCAATAGCCGGGAAGAATATTCACGCCTCCTTGATTGGGGCTTGCGCATGACCATATTACTCACTTTACCTGCAGCATTGGCATTAGCACAGCTAGCGACACCACTCATTACCACGCTTTTTCATCATGGCGCATTCACAGCACATGATGTATGGATGACACGTGAAGCACTCATTGCTTATAGTGCGGGATTGCTTGGATTAATTCTAGTGAAAGTGCTAGCACCAGGATTTTATGCACGCCAGAACATTAAAACACCCGTGAAGATTGCAATCATTACCTTAATTGCAACCCAACTTATGAATCTTGCTTTTATTATTCCCTTAAAACATGCAGGATTGGCACTTGCTATCGGTTTAGGTGCCTGCCTTAATGCAGGATTGCTGTATTACAAGCTACGTAATCACCATATCTATCAACCGCAGCCAGGTTGGCTTATTTTCTTTCTAAAAATACTGACAGCACTCACGGTTATGGGCGTTGTATTATGGTTTACTGCGGGCGATGATGCTTCATGGTTAATTGATTCAACACTAACCCGTGCTGCCCGGTTAAGCTGGATTATTGTTGCTGGTGCATCCAGTTATTTTGCTACCTTATGGTTATTAGGATTCCGCCTAAAAGACTTCACTAAACAACAGTCAATATAAGCTGAAATTGGGCATCTATTTATTTACAGATTTCACTCTATCAGTATTCAGTTGAAATTTATAATTGCTCAGTGGAATTAGCAACGGAGCCGATTAGCTGTGAAGAAAGATCTGTAGCAAGGCTCTTGAGTACACTCAGATCTTCAAGTCCATCAAGAAAACGTTGCGGAATGCCGGAAAGACCCACTTGTGCGCCTACCAATGCACCGGTGAGAATCGCACGCGCCTGATTTTGCCCACCACCATTGACAGCATGCAATACGGCGGACTCAAAATCATCACAGAAACGTGCGGCAAGGTAATAAACAGCAGGAAGCTGGTGATAAATGGCACAAGGCATACCATAGACAATCGATACCTTCCATGCCGGTTCAATGCGTATATCCGGATCCGCTGCAGCTTGAGCCATATAGGATGGCGTCAACAAAGCATCGGGTGAAGCAAATTTTCCAGCACGTGGCGGATCAGGGTCGCCTGGTCGCGGTGGCTGCAAATCGTCAAAAGTTACTGCATGAAAGGGTAGCTTTCCACTTTTTACCAATTTCATTAACTTTTCGGATAATGCTTTATCCAGTGCATGTCCCTGCACCAGCATACCTAGCACCGCCGCATAAGCAACTGTCATGGAGATCACGGCTTCATCAATTTGGGTTAGGGCTGTATTGCTTGCAATGGTATGAGCGAGCTCTACAGGCTGGAATGCATAACGCACACCCAATGCCA
>WBZQ01000741.1_pt2 | contig 11302 bp, 10 predicted proteins | sample 5204251 | NCBI WGS metagenome assembly WBZQ01 (sample SAMN12412402, study PRJNA552823) | activated sludge metagenome | isolation source: activated sludge from nitrification reactor of wastewater treatment plant... | place: USA: Virginia | collected 2017-09 | reverse complement strand
CACGAACGCTCCGATCCCGAATCCCAGCAGGCCCACAGACACAAGGCCGGCCATGGCGGTTTGTCCTGCCGATCCTCCCGTGCCCAACAGCCAGAACGCGAGCCCGATGCCGGACAGGATAAAGAGAATCTGGGCGATCGTCATCGTTGTCTTGGCCGTCACCACCGAGGCCAGCCCTTCCACGATCGGCACGCCCTGCCGTTTGAGAAGAAACGCCTTAAGCGGCTCTCCGCCCACGTAGGCCGTGGGGGTCGTCATGTTCACGACCTCTCCGGCGGTGCGAATTGCCAGCACGCGCCAGAAGGGCACGTTCGTCGCCCACGCGCCGAGCGTGACCAGCCATCCGTAGGCTTCCAGAATGTACATGAGCAGAGAGGGGAGGAGAATCACCAGCATGGCGGCGGGACCGAGTTGCGTGACCGCCTCGTAGATCCGCCCGATGCCGATATGCCAGACCAGTACAGAAAGCGTCAGGGCCCCGAGCAGAAGGAGGGCCGCCTTAAGCACGGGCCCGTGCCGAGGGACGAATCACCCAGACCATCATCAACCAGAAGACGGTGGAGCCGAGTGCGGCCATCCACAGAAACCAATCCAGTTTATCCAGCAGCGCAAAGAGAAAGACCACCACGGAAAAATCCCGACTTGCGACGTTCTTCAGAATGAAGTCGGACCACGCCGCCTGCTTGGGTGTATTCCAACCACGCGTCGCGCCGATTTTTTGCGCCTTTGTAACCAGCCAGAACGACATGATATTGCCGAGCACCGCCGCTCCGCCCAGCGCCAATGGAACCCACGCGCCCTCAGTACCGGCCTGCCGGAGATAGGCTCCGCAGGCGATCCCGGCAAAGATGGCCATATGCACCACGTTGTCCATGGCGATATCCAGCCAGGCACCGAACGGCGATTCCGTAAACGTGAGCCGAGCCACCTCGCCATCGCAACAATCGATGACCGCCGCCAACTGAAACAGGAGCGCGGCCACGATCCCGGCCGAGTACGTACCGATACCAAACCCCACGGCCGACAGGATTCCGACCGCCGTCGCTACCATGGTGATCGCGTTGGGCGAACATTTCATCCGCAGAAACAGTCGAGTCAGCAGCCGCGAGAACGTCCGGTTGAAATAACGATCGACGAATCCTTCAGCCTCGCCCTTCAATGAGCGGAAGAGGGTGCGCTCCGCCAATCCGGCGCTGGTAGGATCCCACACATCCCGGTACCACAAACCTGCGTGGGCCGCAGCCGCCACCACTCGCACTCGCCCTTCCACCGCCGCCCGTTCCAGCCAGCGTCGTACCGGAATCATGCCCGCCGGCTCTGCGGCACCGGAGGGAGATGCGGCCGCTCCGTTCGGCGGAGTCAGAATACTAGCCGGCAACACCACCAAATCAGCGGCGACCTGGTGGCCTTCCTGTCCCGGATGATTGTGAAACGAGATCAGCCGCCCTTCCTGAAGCGCGACCGCAGGATTGCGGCGGCCCATCGCCGGCTCAATCGGACCGGCTTCCCGCGTCACAACGAGCGCCTCACCGTCTCGAACGGACTGCCGCAAGTGTTCGATCAATCCCTTGGAGAACACGGCCTGCACACCTGCGATCAGACAAAATCCCCGCACTTCGGTGGCCAGTGATTCCCATGTCCGCGGATCATCGAGCGGGAACTCCCGCACCGGCATCCAGCGCACAGGAATCGTCACCCGGGCCCCCCGCGCCAAGGCATGCTTGAGCAGTTCTTCGTCGGAACCCGCCAGTACGATCAATTGGCGCATGCCGCCGCGTTGCAGCGTGAGCACGGTGCGCTGAAACAGGCTTAAGCCGCCGATAGGGGTCAAAGGACCGACATCGGTCAGACCACGACCCGGCCGATCGCCAAACAGACCCGCGCCCGGCAACAGAATGGCCGTGCTCAATCCCTGGAGTTCCGCCCCGCGCTGTAATGTACTTTCACTCATGGTCGGATTCGTCGTTCGTCTCTCGTCATTCGTATCTCGCAAAGAAACTGGAGATCCATAGCCATAGCGTGAAGGTGCCGGATATCTATGCGATAGGCTTCACGATTCACACGAGGCGAGCCACCGTTAGAGCCGCGGCAGAACTTCCCGCTCCGCCTTCGTCACATCCTCGGGGAAATCGATCTCCGTCCACGGCAACCCGCCGATTTTTTCATGTCCGACCTTCACGTCCCGGAAATACTGCAACAACCCGTCTTCGTATTCCATGTCCCAGCGGTCCTGATCGATATACCCCTTGAGTGAGCCGATCACGTGGGCGGTATCAGCCCGACGAACCCTGAGAAATCCGACGCCCTCGCCTGCAATATCGTACCGATCCGGCATCTTTTTGCTCAAGGCCACCACTCGATCGCCCTGCACCACGACCATACATTCCTCGCCCGTTTGCTTCACCGTGTCGTCCATCAGCAGGCAGTTCTCGTAGGGGGAGGCTACCAACCGGCGGAGAATTTCGCGATGAAACAAGACATCCGCATCCATGATCACCACGTCGTCGGACAAAGCCGGCCGGGCGATCCATAACGAGGAGATACTCCCCCGGTGGAACTCCTCGTTCACCAGATAGGAAATATCGACCCCGTGGCAATGCGAACCGACTGCGGCCCTGATCATTTCCTGCTTATAGCCGACCACGATGGTGGCCTGCCGGATCTTGACCGACGCCAGGGATTCGAGATACCGGGACAGCAAGGTCTGCCCCCCGATCTCGATCAGGCATTTCGGCTTGTGCTGGGTCACCGGCCAGAGACGTTTCCCCACTCCGGCGGCAAGGATGATCGCTCTCATGCGCGGGCAACCGCTCCCGTCACCACCTCTTCAAAGGCCCCCAGGAACCCGTCGATCTGCAACTCGGTCAAGGCGCCCATGTTGGCGATACGGAAAATCTTGGATTCCAGTTGGCCCTGTCCGGCATAGATGACATACCCGCGGGCCTTCAATTGATCGTGCAGCGTGGCGTAACTGATGCCGGGAGGCAAGTGAAAGGCCGTGATCGTATTCGAGAGCGAATCCGACGGCAACAAAGTCGTGACCCCCAGGGTCGCCATCCGTTCCCGAATGCGTACCGCCGCCCGCTTATAGCGCTGGAACCGATTAGCCACGCCCTCTTCCAGCAACTCGTTCAACGCTTCTTCAAGGGCATAATAAATTTGAACGGCCGGGGTAAAGGGCACAATGCCTTTGCCCTGGTCATCGATATAGTGGGTCAAGTTGAGGTACCAGGATCGCTTGGGGTAGTTGCGCATCCGCTCCAGGAATCCTTTGCGCAGCAGGACGAACGACACACCCGGGAATCCCTGGATGCATTTGCCGGCGGTCCCCGCCACCATATAGATGTGGGATCCGGCGATATCGATCGGTTCCCCGGCCAGACCGCTGACGGAGTCGAGCACGAAGACCCGATTCAGACTATCGACGACTTCTGCGATTTCTTTCACCGGATTGATCAACCCCGTGGTCGTTTCATGGTGCACCATGGAGACCGCATGCACCTCGGGGTGCTGGCGTAGCGCCAAACGGACTCGCTCAGGATCAGGCTTGATGTGCCACTCCGACTTGAGTTCGGACACTCCGAGTCGATGGAGTCCGACCATGCTGGATAACCGCTCGCCGTAGACGCCGTTGTTGAGGACCAACATGCGCTTGGCCATCGGCAGACAGGACATGACCGCGGATTCCACCGCCGCCGTGCCTGAACCCGTCAACAACACGGCCACGTAGTCGGATTCGGCCCCGGGCACAAACGCCGCCAGCAGTTTATGCTGGATACGGCCCAGGAGATCTGTAAACTCGGACTCGCGATGGCAGATATCCGGACGCAACAACGCCTGCCGCACCCGTTCGCTCACGTTCACCGGACCTGGATTCAGAAGTATCATGTTCATGCCTCAGGCTGTGGATCGGGACTGAGCGGAGCGGCCCCACACATCGCACTCAGCACATCGGTGCTATTCAATTGCGTTCATGAATCGAGCCGTGATGGCCGGCGGCTCAAGCGCCACCCGCCCGGCATCCTCGACAAACTCGTTGACCTTGACCAGCAACATGCTGGGGCCGTCTTTTTTCAACATGTCCTTAAATTCATAGACGAGGTCGTCCCGGTCCAGCACGCGCTCGACATTGACGTAACCTGCCGCCCTGGCCACTTTCTCCAACTGTACGACGTTGGAAATGGTCGGCTGATTCCCCGTCGAGCCATAGACCTCATTGTCGAACACCACATGGATAAAATTCTTCGGCTTCAAAGCGCCCACCGTGGCCAACGTGCCCATCCCCATGAGGACATTGCCGTCGCCGTCGAAGACGATGACCTGCTTGCCCGGTTTGGAAAGCGCCACACCGAGCGCAATGGCCGGCGCATTTCCCATCGACCCGATCATGTAAAAATGCGTCGGGCGATCGGCGAGCTTGTGGGCTTCCCGCGAAGGAAATCCATTGCAGATGATGACCGGCTGATCGGTCAGCAATTCGAGCAGCGCCGCCATGGCCTGCGCCCGGCTCTGCATGGTGCCTTGTTCGGGCCTCATGGATGCAACCCCTTGATGATACCCTTCTTAATCAGGAGCGCGACCGGAATACGCTGCTTCATCACGGTCTGCCCCACCCACCGGAGATCGTCCATCATCGTCGGTTCCGACAGCGTCCGGTGTGGAATTCTCATGGTGTCGAGCAACTGTGGCATCGTCTCGCCCATCACCAGATGTTCCGGGGCGTCTTTGCCCTCGAAGCCCCGCCAGGACACCAGGAGGATACAGGGCTGGCGATAGATCATGTTCAGCGAAATCAGCGTATTCAACGCCGTCCCGAGCCCGGAATTCTGCATGAGCACAGCGGAAACTTTTCCGGCCATGTAGGCGCCCGCCGCCATGGCCACCGCTTCATCCTCACGCACCGCAGGGGTGTAGAGCTTGCGCGTCAACAATTCTTCGATAATACCGCCCAGCAACGAATCCGGTACACCCGTGAAAAAATTCACGCCCAGATTCTCGAGCGCTTGCACAAACACATCGCTCTCAATCATGACCCCCGCTCCTCGTGTCGCACCGGCTTGGGCACAAGAGGCGCATTATAGCCAAGGGGTCCTCCATTCACAAGAACAGCGCCACCGAGTTGCCGTCACCGCGAGAACCGTGATAGCGTTTGCTGAGAAACGATTGAAGGCCATGCCCAACGCGTTTTGGATATGCTCCTCTCTCCGAATGGCGCGCCGCCTGGGACTTTTTGTTGTCCTCATCTTCATCCTGGCCGTGCCCGCATTTGCCATCACGATGGCGAATGATCCTCATGGCTTCGACCATCTCACCTGGGGCATACCCCTCACCGACATTCCGGAACTGACGGTGACACGATCCAATTCGCATACGATTGACTACCAGTTTCGCGATCGTCCGCCGGTCTATGCCGATATTCCGGTTGAGAGCGTCCACCTTTCGACTGTCGATGATCAGTTTGCGCGGGTGACTATTCGGTACAATGGCGCGAAAGCCCACGCGCAAGTGCTGCAATTCCTCGAACGGTCCTATGGCAGGATCGAGCGGATTCCCGGGCAGATGATGCGGGGCCTGAACCAGCAATACACCTGGCGAGGGACGGATACCGAGATCAGCCTCACCTATGAGGCCAACCGGGACCGGGGCTTTATCTTTATCGAAAGTCGCAACCTCGCGCCGAGATTTCAAGACCGGATGTCGGACACGGCGGAATAACATGACGCAGCCCCTCTTCATCACTCGTGGGCAATGGCCCACGGCCCTCACCGCGTTGATTGCCACGCTGCTGCTTCCGGTCGCGCTGGCGCTGGCCGTCCCCATGCAAAACGACCCGAATGGGTTCGAAGGCATTCCCTGGGGTGCGTCGTTCTCGGAATCCGACACGTTCGTGAAGGTCGAAGACACAGGCCGGGTCCAGACCTATGAACTGAAAACCGCCGACCGGACATTGGGGCCGGCGACGGTCGATTCGATGAAGTTCAACACCGTCGATGGGAAATTCGCGCGAGTCATGGTGCGATACAGCGGCAAAGAGGCACACGACCGGATACTGAGTTACCTGCAGGAACGATTCGGCCCTCTCGACCAGACTCCCGGCCAGGTCACGGGCGGCGCCGTGAAGTTCTTCAACTGGCAGGGAGACGAGAGCGAAATCATCCTCCGCTATGACCTGCGCACCAGCCAGGGCGTCATCTTCTTCGAGAGCGAAGCCTTTCGTGCCAAGTTCAACGAGGGCAATTCGCCCTCGACGTTTTGAGGCCTCGCCCTGCCTCCACGGCCGAATCCCTCATCCCGAAACCCACGAGATTCTTGTCTTGCCGAGTTGGCCCGTGATAGCCTGACAGGTGAGTAACCACTCACTCACCTGACCGACGAGCGCATGAAACAGACGGCCGCCCTCTCCCGCAATCCGGGCCAAGACCGCCAGGCCAGCCTGATCGCCTCGGCCGCCAGTCTGTTCGCAGCCAAGGGCTTTAAGGGCACGACCACCAAAGAAATCGCGCGCGCCGCCGGCGTCAGCGAAGCCCTGGTGTTCAAATATTTCCCGACCAAGCGAGCGCTATACACCGCGATCCTCGCCGAAAAAGCCCCGCTCAGCGAGCTCCTGAACGCCGTCGACGAAGTGGCACGCAAGCGCGACGACCAGCGGGTCTTCACACTGATCGCCGGGTACCGCATCCGTCCCGGCGCCGATCCCACCATGCTGCGACTGCTGCTCTTCAGCGCCTTGGAGGGCCACGAACTGGCCGACATGTTTTTCGGCAAGCAGCACCGCGTCTTCTACGACTATCTGGCGGGATACATCCGGACCAGGATCGAAGAAGGTGTCTTCCGAAAAATCGATCCGTTGCTGGCCGCGCGCGCCTTCATCGGGATGGTCGTGCACCACCGGCTGCTGCATGAAATTTTCGACGTGCCGCTGCATTGCCCGCACAAGGAGATTGTCGATACCTATGTGGAGTTGTTCCTGAATGGATTGCGGCATCCGTCCACATCGAAGACACGGAGGCTGTCGCGTGTCCGTTAATCTCATCAAACGGCATCCGATCGTGACCCTCGGCATCATGCTCGTTGTTGCCGTGGTGGCATTGGTGGCGCTCCGCCTCAGCAGCGGAGCCAAGAGCGACCCTCGGAAAAACCGCATCCTCACCGTCGGCACGATGAACCCCATCAAGCAGGACCTCGACGTCCGGTTGACGTACACCGCCGACCTCATCCCCAACCAACTCGTGAATATCTTTTCGCGCGTGGACGGCTATATCGCCAAGATCTACGTGGATAAAGGCGACCTGGTGAAGGCCAATCAACTGCTCGTCGAAATCGATCACACCGACTACGTGCACGCGGTGAATCAGGCCAAGGCCAATCTCCTGTCGGCCAAAGCGAAGGTCGTGCAGCAGGAGGCGGCGGTGCGCAACGCCACCCTCACGCTCGACCGCATGCAGGCCCTCATCAAGGATCAGTTTGTCTCTCAGCAGGACCTGGATACGGCGCTGGTGAACCGCGATGCGGCGCTGGCCTTGCAGGACTCCTTGCGCGCACAGGTGCAACAGATGGACGTCGCGCTGGCCCAGGCCGTCACCAATCTGGCCTATGCCTCCATCCGTGCCCCGTTTGCCGGCTATATCGCGGAACGCAACCTTGACCCCGGCGCCTATGTGAGCGGCACCACCGCCAGCACGTCCACGATGTCGCGAGGAATCTTGAGCGTGCATGACGTCGAAACCGTCCGCACCCTGATCGAGGTCGTGGAGAAGGATGTGCCGCTGGTGAAGGTCGGGCAGCGCGCGGATGTGCGCGCCGAAGCCTACCCGAACGAAGTGTTCGAAGGCACGGTGACCCGCATCGTCCAAGCGCTCAATCGCGCCACCCGCACCATGACCGTCGAGGTCGACCTCCCCAACAAAGATCATCGGCTCAAGGGCGGCATGTTCGCCCGCGTCGAAGTCCTGGTGGGAAAGCATCCCCAGGCGATTCAGATCCCCCTGGACGCGGTGAGCCGGCTCGAAGAGTCGCAATATGTCTATGTCGTCAAGGACGGGAAGGCCCATCAGGTTCCGGTTGAGCTGGGAGCCCGCGCGGAGAATCGCGTCGAAGTCGTGAAGGGCCTTGCCGGAGACGAGCAGGTGATCGTCTCCGGCAAAGATCTGGTGAGCGAGGGCGCGCCGGTTCAGACCCAGCCGATGGATGCCGTGAAACGTGAATCGTAACAGGTGCCGGATGAAGGGACCTCCTGCGTTGACGCTGTGCTTGCTTCGTTTCACATCTAACGTCTCACCGCTCACGTCTCAATCATGTGGCTGACACTGCTCGCATTGCGCAATCGCATCGGCATCCTGATGCTGTCCCTGGCCATGGTGATCCTGGGGGCCACCTCCCTCGAACGCCTCCCGGTCGATCTCTTCCCCAACATTCAAGTTCCGGTCGCGTTTGTCGGCGTGATTTACAAGGGCGCACCCCCGCTCGATATCGAGCAGAGCGTGGTCTACCCCATCGAGAAGGCCGTCAGCTCCGCCTCGAACGTCGAACATGTCGAGTCCTTCGCCAAACAAGGCATCGGCGCGGTGCAGGTCTGGTTCAACTGGGGCGCGGACATCAACGTGGGCCAGATGGAGGTGATGCAGCGCATCACCCAGATTCTGAACAGCCTGCCGCCCGGGATTCTGCAGCCGTTCATCGTCAAATTCGATGTCTCGAACATTCCCGTGGCCTTCGTGACGGCATCGGGCGGCGATCTGGACGAACGAGCGCTCTACGACCTGGCCTACAACACGATCGCCCCGCAGATCGAACAGATCTCCAACGTGGCGGCGGCGACCGTCGAAGGCGGCAAGATCCGGCAGATCAACATCAATCTCGACCCGGCCCTGCTCCAGGCGCGCGGCCTCTCCATTCTGGACGTGGTCAAAGCCGTCAAGGCCTCCAATCTCATTCTGCCGTCGGGCGACATCAAAGCCGGGAACCTCGACTACAACGTGTTCACCAACACGCAGTTCAAGACGGTGGAGCCCATCAACGACGTCGTGGTGAAAATCGACCAACGGGGTAACCCGGTGCGTGTGCGTGATGTCGGCGTCCTGAGCGACTCGTCGGACATTCAGACGAACGTTGTCCGCACGGACGGCAAACGATCGGTCTACTTACGCGTGAACAAGCAGCCGATCGCCAATACGGTGGAAGTGGTCGACGCCTTACGGAAGGCCATTCCCAAAATGATCGGCATTCCGCCCGGCGTGCAACTGGGCATCTCCTTCGATCAATCGATCTATATCCGGCAATCGATCAAAAACCTCATCGAGCAGGCCCTCCATGGCTCGCTGCTCGCGGCGGCGGTCATTCTGCTGTTTCTGAGGAACCTGACCAGCACGCTGATCATCTCCGTCGCCATTCCGCTGTCGATTCTCGTGACCTTTATCGTCCTCTATTTCAGCAACCAGACGCTGAATGTCTTCACGATGGGCGGGTTGGCGCTGGGCATCGGCCGGCTGGTGGACGACTCCATCGTGGAATTGGAAAACATTCAGCGTCATTTGAACATCGACCGGAACCGCTGGGATGCCATCGTCAACGCCGCCCGCGAAGTGGCCATGCCGATCTTCGCCTCGACGGTCACGACCGTCGTCGTCTTCCTGCCCATGTTTTTCATCGTGGGTATCGCGCGGCTCCTGCTCATCCCGCTGACCCTCACGATCGCCATCGCCCTGTTCACCTCGTTCTTCGTTTCCCGCACCGTCACACCGGCGCTCTGTTATCGCTTCTTGAAGTCGGAAGAGGAGGCGCACCGTTCCTTGCCCTCCTGGTTCGTGAACATCATGCAGTGGAGCCAGCGCCGGTACGACGCGCTCGACGAAGGATACGAACGCAGCCTGCGCTGGGTGCTGGCACACCGGCGCACCTTGCTGGTTTCAGTGATCACGATTTTCGTCGGATCACTGCTGCTGCTGCCCTTCATCGGCACCGAATTTCTCCCGGTCTCGGACGAAAGCCAGTTCCGGATCGTGCTCCGCGGCCCGGTCGGCCAGCGGGTGGAAAAAACCGTGGATCAGGTCGCCGAGGTCGAGCGTGTGCTTCGGGAAAAGATCCCCCCGGATGAACTGGAAGCGATCGCCTCCAGTACCGGCGTGCTGGCGCAAGGACGCTCGTCCCTGTTCAATCCCAACACCGGCCCGCACACCTCGGTCATTTCGGTCTATTTGGTGTCGCCCGACAAGCGCCGGCGCAACCAGGTCGAGATCATGAACGCCGTCAGACCGGCAATCATCAAGCTCTTCCCCGGCGTCGCGATGTTCTTCGATCCGGGAGGGCTGGTGAAACGCGTGACCAGCTTCGGCTCGCAGAAGTCGATCGATGTCGAGATATACGGCTACGATTTCGAGAAGGCCCGCACCGTCATCCACCAGGTACAGGACACGATGCACAAGATTCCCGGCATGGCCGACATTGAGGTCAGCCGGGAGGAAAACTACCCCGAGGTCAACGTCGTCGTGGATCGGGAAAAGGCCGCGCTCTTGGGGATCAGCGAAACGGACGTGGCCAACGCCGTTTTGTTTTCACTGAACGGCAACGGCCAGACCGATCCGATCATCTTCACCGACCCCCAGAACGGCAATGAATACTACATCAGCGCCTGGCTCGCGGACGAACATCGCAAGGACCTGTCGGCCATCGAAAATGTGCTGTTGACGACAAAGAACGGAGAGCCGGTGCTCCTCAAAAACCTGGCGACGCTGAAGCTGAACGCGGGGCCCGTAAAGATCGAGCGAAAATACTTCCAACGCGTCGTCCATATCACCGCCAACCCTGTCGGCCGCGACCTCGGCTCGATTGCCCAGGACCTGGAGTCGGCGTTCGCCCAGATGCAGCTGCCGCCGGGATTCAGCATCCGGCTTGCCGGACAAATCCAACAACAACGCGAGACGTTCGAAGGCCTCACCTATGCCAGCGCCCTGGCATTGATCCTGGTCTACATGGTGATGGCCGCACAGTTCAAATCGCTGATCGACCCCTTCATCATCATGTTTTCCGTGCCGATGGGAATCCCCGGTGTGATCGTGATCCTCTATTTGACCAACACCACCATCTCCACCTCCTCCCTCATGGGCATCATCATGATGCTGGGAATCGTGGTCTCCAACGGCGTCCTGCTGGTGGACTATACGAATGTGCTGCGACGCCGGGGCCTGGACCTCGCCGCCGCCGTCGTCACGGCCTCGCGCACCAGACTACGCCCCATTCTCATGACTTCACTTGCCACCGTGGTCGGACTGATGCCCATGGCCCTCGGACTCGGCACCGGCAGCGA
>WBZQ01002706.1_pt1 | contig 11303 bp, 12 predicted proteins | sample 5204251 | NCBI WGS metagenome assembly WBZQ01 (sample SAMN12412402, study PRJNA552823) | activated sludge metagenome | isolation source: activated sludge from nitrification reactor of wastewater treatment plant... | place: USA: Virginia | collected 2017-09 | reverse complement strand
ATGATTGACCGTAATGGATATCGTCCCAATGTTGGAATTATCTTGCTGAATTCAAAGAACGAAGTTTTTTGGGGTAAGCGTATAAAACAGAATTCTTGGCAATTTCCACAAGGTGGCATTAAGTCAGGTGAAAGCCCTGAACAAGCTATGTATCGGGAATTAACCGAGGAAATTGGGCTGCGACCTAATCATGTAGAGATTGTCGGACGAACACGTGATTGGTTGCGTTATGAAGTGCCTGAACGTTGGATAAGACGTGAGTGGCGTGGAAATTATAAGGGTCAAAAGCAGATCTGGTATCTGTTACGTTTAGTTGGGCGTGATAGTGATGTTTCTTTGCGCAGAAGCGCACATCCAGAGTTTGATGCTTGGCGATGGAATCAATATTGGGTTGAACTGGATTCAGTTGTCGAATTTAAGCGTAAAGTATATAAACAGGCACTGACTGAGCTTTCTCGCTTACTAAAAACCGATCCTTATCACAACAACGAAAAAAATAATGTACTTAGGGAAGTTAATAAAATAGTCTTGGTTGATCAATTAGAAGTAAATGAATAATCGCGTTTGTAGTAAAAAAAATTTTGCTAAAGTTTGGTTATGAGCAAAATATTATCTTTTTAAATTTCCACTTGTAAATATTTCATCAGGCGTAATCGGCTGCGCCATTACAGTCGCTTTTAAGGAGAATATCGATGAAGATACGTACATTGCTGGCAACATCGCTGCTATCGATTAGCACTGCTATTGTTACTTCAATTTCTGCTTCCGCCAATGAGCCAATCCAGCCTATTAAAGCAGCGACAATTAAAAACGCTGAGATGGTGGAGTTGGGTAAGATGTTGTTTTTTGATCCACGCTTATCCAAATCTGGTTTTATTTCTTGTAATTCTTGCCACAATTTGAGTATGGGGGGTACGGATAATATCCCTACTTCCATAGGTCATGCATGGCAGCAAGGACCTATTAATGCACCGACAGTATTGAATGCGAGTATGAACTTGGCACAATTCTGGGACGGACGGGCTAAAGATTTAAAAGAACAAGCGGGAGGGCCGATTGCAAATCCGGGAGAAATGGCTTCAACGCATAAAGCGGCCGTTGAAGTATTGCAATCAATTCCTCAATATCGTGCCTATTTCCAAAAAGCATTTGGTTCTGATCAAGTGGATATTGATCGTGTAACCACTGCGATTGCAGCTTTTGAGGAAACTTTGGTTACTCCGGGATCACGTTTTGATAAGTGGCTTGAAGGAGATAAAAAAGCATTGAATCAGCAGGAGCTAGACGGGTATGAACTATTCAAAAGTAGCGGATGTTCAGGTTGCCATAATGGGCCAGCTATCGGCGGCACTTTATATCAGAAGTTTGGCGTATATCATCCGTATGAAACGACGAGCAAAGTGGAAGGCAGAAAAGCAGTCACTGGAAAAAATACGGATTTAAATGTATTTAAAGTACCAACATTGCGTAATATTGAATTAACTTATCCGTATTTTCATGATGGCGCAGTGGCAACATTAGAAGATGCTGTTAAAACAATGGGTAAACTACAATTAGATCGTGATTTTGATAAAAAAGAAATTGATAGTATTGTCGCTTTCTTAAAAACACTGACGGGTGAGCAACCCAATTTTAAGTTGCCAGTTTTGCCACCTTCTAACAATAGCACTCCAAAACCTGTACCATTTTAATTTTCCGAGGTTTAATAAATAGAGAAAGTTATGAATTTATGAATTGCGATACTTCTTAACTTCTGTTGTACAAAGCGAGAGAATTTTTTAAAGTATCCATACATTGAAAGATTCAATTAAGTGGTTGAAAAGAAGGGAAAGATAAGGTTGAGTTTTTACTTCAACTTATTGATTAAAATGATTCTGGGTCTTGCAGTGTTAACGCAATCTAATGTAGATTTACATTTGAAAATCGAGTAGAGTCACTTTTCCGATAACCAATAATTAAAATAGGGAATTACCTATGGGTAATAAGGGGCAATTACTGCAAGATCCATTTCTGAATTTATTACGTAAAGAGCATATTCCAGTATCAATATATTTGGTAAATGGTATTAAATTGCAAGGACAAATCGATTCGTTTGATCAATATGTAGTACTGTTGAAGAATTCGGTTACGCAAATGGTATATAAACATGCAATTTCCACAGTTGTACCTACAAGAGCAGTTACCATGCCAATTGAAACGGTGGAAACACATGATGCATAGTGCCTGAAAAATTTTCCGGGGATTATGCATAAATTACAAATAGCAGATTCAGCTATCTTAGTAAGTCTTGATTTTGGCAATGGTGATCATGTTGATCGCGTGCAAGAGTTGCATCAATTGGCTTTAAGTGCCAATCTTCTAGTTTTAGCTATTATAGAAGGAAAGCGCTCTCGACCTGACCCTGCGACTTATATCGGGAGTGGAAAAGTTGATGAGTTGGCGCGGGCGGTAGCGCAAACTAAAGTATCGTTTGTAATATTCAATCATGACTTATCCCCTGCTCAGCAGCGTAATTTGTCTTTGCGTTTGAATTGTAGTGTTATTGATCGTACCAGCTTAATTTTGGATATTTTTGCGCAACGGGCTAAAAGTTATGAAGGTAAGCTGCAAGTAGAATTGGCGCAGCTTGAACATCTGGCAACCCGATTGGTGCGAGGCTGGACACACTTGGAGAGACAAAAAGGTGGTATAGGTTTGCGAGGCCCAGGTGAAACTCAGTTAGAAACTGATCGAAGATTAATTAAAAAAAGAGTCAAGTTACTTAAAGAGAAACTTTTAATTTTACAGCGCCAAAGGAGTGTACAAAGGAAATCAAGGCAGCGTAAAAAGGTATTGTCAGTATCTATTGTTGGTTATACCAATGCGGGAAAATCAACATTGTTTAATAAATTAACACGTGCAAGATCCTATGCCGCGGATCAACTATTTGCTACACTGGATACAACGACGCGAAAGCTTTTTTTAACACCAGGTAATTCAGTAGTGATTTCCGATACAGTAGGATTTATTCGAGAATTACCACATACTTTGGTGGCGGCATTCTGTGCGACACTTGAAGAAACTATTCAGGCCGATATGCTACTTCATGTGATAGATGCAAACAGCCCCGATCGTGAAGAACAAATTGATGAAGTTAATAAGATATTAAAAGAAATTGGTGCTGATACCATTCCGCAGATTTTAATTACGAATAAGATTGATTTAATGGATTTGTCGTTCGGTGGAGAAGGATATGCGCGCGACGAATATGGTAAAATAGCACATATTCGTTTAAGTGCAAAAACAGGAAAAGGTATAGAGTTTGTAAGAAGAGCTTTGATAGAAGCGATTGCAGACAACTCCAAAAAATCATACGAAAAGTTTACAGATATTCAGGAAATTGGTAGAAACTGTGCTACAGTTCAGAAAAATTTTTAAACGAACAAAAACAGGAATAAAATTATGGGCTTAAATGATCCTCAGTGGGGGAAAAACAAAGGTGATTCCGGTCCGCCAGATCTAGACGATGTATTGCGTAATGTCAATAAAAAGATTAATAGTATCTTTGGACAGAAAAAAGGTGGCGGTGGTGGTGATGGGGCGCGTGACAAGGGTCAACCGCAGCACAGTGGCAGTAACATTTCACTGATATTAATTTTATTGCTCATAGTATGGTTAGGGAGTGGTTTCTATATTGTAGATGAAGGACACCGGGGTGTTGTATTACGTTTTGGTCAATATGTGGAAACTTCGGCGGCTGGCTTACGCTGGCATTTTCCATATCCTATTGAAAAAGTAGAGATTGTGAATGTTAGTCAGGTTCGCACAGTAGAAATAGGTTATCGTAATAATGTGAGGAGTAAAGTATTGCGAGAATCTTTAATGCTGACTGATGACGAAAACATCATCGATATTCAGTTTGCAGTCCAATATATTTTGAATCACCCTGAGAATTTTCTTTTTAAAAACAGAAATCCTGATGATGCCGTTCTTCAGGCTGCAGAAACTGCAATTAGACAAGTTATTGGTAAAAGTAAAATGGACTATGTTCTTTATGAAGGACGTGAGCAAGTGGCCGCTAAAGCGACTCAACTGATGCAAAAGATTTTGGATCGCTATGAAATAGGTATTTTAATTAGCAAGGTCACTATGCAAAATGCACAACCGCCTGAACAGGTTCAAGCAGCATTCGACGATGCGGTAAAAGCTGGGCAAGATAGAGAGCGGCAAAAAAATGAAGGGCAAGCTTATGCAAATGACGTCATACCAAGAGCTGTCGGTAATGCGGCTCGCTTGCTTCAAGAATCTGAAGGATATAAGCAACGTGTGATTGTTAGTGCAGAAGGTGATGCCAAGCGTTTTGAACAAATTCAAGTCGAATATAGTAAAGCACCGAAGGTGACTCGGGAACGCTTATATTTGGATATGATGCAGCAAGTGCTTTCAAATACAAGCAAAATTATGGTCGATCAGAAGGGTGGTAACAACTTACTGTATTTGCCACTCGACAAATTAATTCAAGTTACTGGGACGACACCTACTTCGCCAGTGACGGTACAGCCTTCAACGCAGGAACCAGCGCCAGATAACAGTATTCGAACACGCGAATCGTTTCGTAATCGTGACCGGGAGATGAGATAGATGAGAAGTTTTACATCAGTATTTGCAGGCATTATTATTGCCATTTTTTTTCTGGGGAGTTCCGCTATTTATATAGTAGATGAGCGGCAGCAAGCTATTTTATTCCAATTAGGAGAAGTTATTGATGTTAAGACAGAGCCCGGTTTATATTTCAAAATCCCTATAGCACAAAATGTACGTTATTTTGAAAAACGTATTTTAACCATGAATACCGAGGAGCCAGAACGTTTTATTACATCGGAAAAGAAAAATGTACTAGTGGATTTATTCGTTAAATGGCGTATTGTTGATGTTAAACAATATTATATAAGTGTACGCGGAGATGAAAGTCTTGCTCAGACTCGTTTAGCACAGACTATAAATGCTAGCTTACGTGATGAGTTTGGTAATCGGACTGTGCACGATGTGGTTTCTGGTGAGCGGGATATCATTATGGAGATCATGCGGCAAAAAGCAGATAACGATGCGCGTTCGATTGGTGTAGAAGTTGTAGATGTTCGTTTAAAACGTGTAGACTTACCACAAGAAGTTAGTGAGTCAGTTTACAGGCGTATGGAAGCTGAGCGAAAAAGAGTTGCGAATGAATTACGTTCAACCGGTGCGGCTGAATCTGAGAAAATTCGTGCTGATGCAGATAGGCAACGAGAAGTTATCTTGGCAGAAGCTTATCGTGAAGCTCAAAAAACAATGGGTGATGGTGATAGTCAAGCAGCGGCAATCTACGCAGTAGCTTTTGAGAAAGATCCCGAATTTTATGCATTCTGGAGAAGCATGGATGCTTATAAACAATCATTTAAGAATAAGAGCGACATGATGGTTCTTGAGCCAAGTTCTGATTTTTTTAAATATTTGAAAGATCCTGTTGTTGGCAAGTAAAATCATCACACTGATAAATGGCATGTAACCTATTGTTCTATTGGTTTTATTATATCAATTATGATATAAAATTACGTGAATTTAGTACAAAGATCACATGAAGTGACAATATTTTTGCACTAACTTATAAAGAGGTTCTGAAGATCGTGTTTATATTTATACTCGATTCCAGCAGAACCTCTTATTTTTTGTACCTATTTTCTGGTGTATTAATTGGTTGATTAAGCAGGGATAATAATTGTATGTGGGAAATTTTTTTAATTGCGGTTGCATTGATGTTAATTTTAGAAGGAATGCTGCCTTTCTTATCTCCACAGACATGGCGTGAGACATTTAGAAAATTAATTGAAATCAATGACAGTCAAATTCGTTTCATAGGCTTAACTTCGATGTTAATTGGACTCATGTTGCTTCTTATTGTGAGTTAGTTTTATTTCCCTCCATAACATATATATTAGTAAGAATTATGCGTAATTGGTTACTTCCAGAATACGTCGAAGATATATTGCCTGCAGAAGCATTACATATTGAATTACTGCGACGCCAGATAATGGATTTGTTGTTGGTACATGGATATCAACAAGTAATTCCGCCTTTATTAGAGTATGTGGAATCTTTATTAACTGGTAGCGGCAGTGATATGAATTTGAAGATGTTCAAAGTAATAGATCAGCTCAGCGGACGTATGCTGGGTTTGCGAGCTGATATGACGCCGCAAGCTGCCAGAATTGATGCACATTTATTAAATTCAGAAGGAATAACACGTTTATGTTATGCCAATAGTGTATTGCATACCGTGCCATCGGCTATAACACAAACGCGCGAGCCGTTGCAAATTGGAGCGGAACTTTATGGGCATTCTGGTTTTGAAAGTGATTTGGAAATCCAGCGGCTGATGCTGAAATGTTTATTCATTGTAGGAATTCATAAAATTCATCTGGATATAGGACATGTTGCAGTTTTTCGTGGAATAATCAAGGGTGCTGGAATTTCCCGAGAACTCGAAGCGGAGCTATTTACTACTTTACAAGCAAAAGATATTTCAACCTTACAAGAGTTGTGTAATAACTTGCAGAGACATATACGCGAAGCGTTGATGTTGTTGCCAGAGCTATATGGCAATAAAAAAATTCTGAATACCGCTTCTAAAAGATTACCAAATTACCCTGAAATAAGAGCGGCACTCAGTGAGCTCAATACAATCGGAGAAGAACTAGAATCGGCTGTTAGCGAAATTTCATTCGATTTGGCTGATTTGAGAGGTTATCATTATCATACTGGGATAGTTTTTGCTGCTTATACGGATGGATGTTCAAATGCTGTCTCCCTAGGCGGGCGATATGATGAGATTGGTAAATCTTTCGGGCGGGCGAGGCCGGCAACTGGCTTTAGTATGGACTTGAGAGAGTTGTCTAGATTGGTAAAACCCAAAGCATATCCGCTGGGAATACGTGCGCCTTTTCATACAAAAAATACAGAATTAGAAGTGAAAATTGAACAATTACGTAGAGCGGGGCATATTGTTATCACGGATTTACCACCGCAAAACAATGAGTCTTTGGATTGTGATAGACAATTGGTATTGCGTGATGGGCAATGGATCGTTGAAGAAATTTAATTTTTTTACTGATAGTATTTTTTGAGAATGAAGATATGACTAAAAATGTTGTAGTCATTGGTACGCAATGGGGTGATGAAGGAAAAGGAAAAATTGTTGACTGGCTGACAGATCACGCGCAAGGTGTAGTGCGTTTTCAAGGTGGGCATAATGCTGGTCACACATTAGTTATCGGAAATAAAAAAACGGTATTGCATTTGATTCCTTCCGGTATTTTGCGGGATAGTGTTATCTGTTATGTCGGAAATGGTGTGGTAATTTCACCGTCAGCATTGCTTGATGAAATTGATATGCTTGAACAAAATGGTATTGATGTCAGAGCACGATTACGTATTAGTGAAGCTTGCCCTTTGATTTTACCTTGCCATATTGCGTTGGATAATGCCCGAGAAACAGCACGTGGCGGCAGTAAAATTGGCACAACAGGACGGGGTATCGGTCCAGCCTATGAAGATAAAGTTGCACGACGTGCAATACGTTTGCAGGATCTTTTTCATCGCGACCGTTTAGCAGCAAAATTGGGTGAAATGCTTGACTATCACAATTTTGTGTTAAAAAACTACTTTAATTTACCCATCATAGATTTTCACAAAACTTTAGATGAAGCCTTGGTTCAATCCGAACGGATCAAACCTATGGTGGCTGATGTACCAAAGCTTTTATTTGAAGCACATAAGTCAGGCAAGAATTTATTATTCGAAGGTGCACAGGGTGCACTCCTGGACATTGATCATGGTACATATCCATTTGTAACGTCTAGCAATTGTGTGGCAGGCACAGCCGCACCAGGAAGTGGGGTAGGTCCACAAATGTTGCATTATGTTCTGGGTATTACAAAAGCCTATACGACACGAGTAGGTTCTGGTCCTTTTCCAACCGAATTAGATGATGAAGTGGGCAAACATTTAGCTACACGTGGTCATGAATTTGGTTCAACAACAGGTCGTCCACGTCGCTGTGGTTGGTTTGATGCAGTGGCATTAAAGCGTTCCATACAGATAAATGGTGTAACGGGATTATGTATTACCAAGCTCGATGTATTGGATGGTGTAGAAAGTCTTAATTTGGGAGTAGGATACAAACTGGGTAATGGCAATAGCAGCAATATATTACCTATAGGTGCGGATGATTTGAGTCGTTGTGAGCCCATTTATGAGGAAATACCTGGTTGGTCTGAAAGTACTGCAGGCATCAGAGAGTTTCGTCAATTACCAAAGACAGCACAGAATTACCTTAAGCGCTTGGAAGAAATTTGTGAAATTCCAATTGATATGATTTCAACGGGGCCTGATAGAGAGGATACAATTTTATTGCATCATCCATTTGAGTAGGCATCGATTGTTGGTTAATTGAATAGCGATTGATAATAAATTGAATTTATGCAATGTTCTTATCGTTTACGCATAGTAAAATGGAAAGATGAGGAAGCTGCATTACGTAGTATTCGAACAGCGGTATTCATTCACGAGCAACACGTTCCACTCCATCTGGAATGGGATGAATTTGATGCAATTAGTATGCACATTCTTGCACAAAATTTCGAGGGACAACCTATAGGGACGGTAAGATTGTTGCCAAATGGATATGTCGGTCGCATGGCAGTTCTAAAAGAATGGCGCGGGAAAGGAATTGGTATTGCCATGATGCAAAAAATACTGCAACAAGCAGAAAATCTTGGAATACAACAGGTAAAACTAAATGCACAAGTATCTGCTATCCAATTCTATGAAAGATTTGGATTCCAGGTATCCGGAAAAGAATTTATGGATGCAGGAATTCTCCATGTAAAAATGGTACTGCGACTCAGCGTTTAAATAAATTTTTGATCATTTTTTTTCAGTTTTTTCCCACGCATCAGCTAATGCATCAGTGGTTTGTTTCCAGCGATTAGTAGCTTGTTCCGCTGAGATTCTGGCGTCGTCAGATTTTTTTCGAGTAATTTCCACTTCACGTTCTGCTGCAGTTAATTTTTGTTTGATTGAAGTCAATTGTTTTTCTGCGAATACTGCATCTTTTGCAAGTGTTTCAGCCGAACGTTTTGCTTGAATCATTTGTTCATAAGCAATACTCGCATTTTTTTGAAGATTTTCAATGGTCTCAGAACTTGCAAGTGGTTGATATAAGGTGTTCAGAAATAAGACAAGAACAATTTTGAAAGGCAATTTGAAGTAATTAGATGTCATAAAAATTCTCATAGTTACTCGTAAAATCAGCGTGAAGAATTGTGTCTGTGGGAAAAGAGTTTTTAATCATAGTTGATGGTTGTTACAAAGAATATAAAACCAATTGCCAATAATTTCCAGGATTATATAATTATAATCAGAATTTTATATGTTTTATTTGAGAAAGACTCATGAAAAGAATAAAAAAATTTACATTTTTGGCCGTGGAAAGTAGTGTTATTTTGTTAAGTGCTTTGGGGTGGCTAGTTATGTCAACTTCTGTGTACGCAAATTGTAATGGATGTTTGTGTCCGGGAAATCCGTGTAAACTTTGCCCATTACCCGCTATGGAAAATGTACCATTAAAGCCAGATGAGTCTGAATTATGTAGCAGAATTAGAGAAAAGGTTCCACCTACTTCAGCATTGCCTGGATCTAATGAATATTTTCCAAATTTGGATAAATCGATTATGGCGTGTGTTAACGAAGGAGGGGATGTAATTCGAAATAGGCAGCAAAATTCAGAATTTTCTGCGAGGTTTTATTGTAAACCAGCAAGTAATGCTAACAGATAATATTTTAGGCTTTAGGCTAGCAGAGTCAGTAATATCTGTTGAGTTTGTCAAGTTATCATGATGTATCGTCAGGGTATTTACAAAATTATCTTAGTGAATTTTACTATTGTCTCAATCAAAGAATGTTGGAAACTGACTTGCCATCCCGACCCCTCAGTATGTTTACTCGAGTTATATCCAAGTTAAACTGAAAATAATTTAGAAACATGATTCATTTTAAACTAATAAGTCGTGGTTTTTTCAATTTCTAATAGTCGTAAATTTGCTAGGTCCGATAATGCCTGTTTAATCTTGAGTTAAGGCCAGGGTAATTTAAGTTTTTTGTAAACTGCAAATATTTTCATTTCAGATTAATATTCTAATTTTTTTGTTATACAATCCCGAGCTAATTGTTCGGACGAAACAACTGAGCATAGCATCATGGAATTGGTTTACAGATAATAAACTTGGAGAAAATATGAAGGTAGTTATTAGAAATAATTGGATAACAAAATTAAGTTTAAGTGGAGTGGTTTTAGCTTCTTTCTTAGCATTTCCAGCGTATGCGCAGTTAATGCTTGCACATGAAGGACACCATGATGCAGGTGGTTGTACGATTAAAACTGGCGAATTTCCAGTGACATTTAGTGCTTATGAGGTGCCGGAGGGAGGTATACCGCCGATGCATTCATTTTGCGAAAACTTACCTAATACTGGTAAAGTGAATTTAACTATTGAATTACCGCAACAAGTGCGGCAGGTTCCGCTAGCTGTGCGTCTTGTCAAAGAGGGTCATAGTGGACATGCGAGTGAGAGACATAGTGCTGCCGACCAAAAACCGGTAGATATTGGAGATCATTCAGACCATGAAGGTATGGATCATGATGTACATGCAGAACATAATGCCCCAGAACATGGTATTGTGTATATGCCGCCAGAAGCACATAATTCTGGGATTATCGTCGTTGCAGCCAATATTCAAGAGAAAGGTCAATATGCAATTCAACTTGAAAAAAAAGATGATGCAGGTAATGTTAAAACAGTAGTACGTATTCCTCTTAATGTGGGTAAAGGTGGTGGGCATGGCAGTCATGGCGGAGGTTTTGGTATGCTAGAAATAGCACTAATTGTTATTGCTGGTGGTGCGGCGGCGTTTTATTTTATGCGACGGAAAAAAGTATCTGAGACTTCAGCTTGATATAGTAGTTGTTAGAGTCTTATTTTTGCAGATCCTGGGCAGAATTTCGGAAAGTTAAATATTTCCCTATTTTGGATTTTAGGTTATTTAGCTTTAAAGAATTACAATTGATTGAATCCATTAAAAGAATGTTTGAGACTAATTCTTAAATGTCTCTCTTAGGTATTTTGATGTGATAGCAAATCGCTTGACAGTATAAAATTGACTAAGTAGTCTAGCAGGGGAGATTGATGGGAAGAGTAGAAGATGATGAGAGAGAATAATAATAAGAGATA
>WBZQ01002427.1_pt1 | contig 11307 bp, 11 predicted proteins | sample 5204251 | NCBI WGS metagenome assembly WBZQ01 (sample SAMN12412402, study PRJNA552823) | activated sludge metagenome | isolation source: activated sludge from nitrification reactor of wastewater treatment plant... | place: USA: Virginia | collected 2017-09 | reverse complement strand
GTTTGGGGGGAATATCTTATCGCCCGCACACTGATCGACTTCCCAGAGTTAGATACGCTCTCAGTGGCTGTCTCCAAGGTCAATGGGTGGTCGGCGCTCTTTACCTCCAGCGCCTTCTCTACCTATGGCGCAGAGGCAGCAGTGCATGTCGTAGCCATTGTGCCCGTGATCCTTATCTTTATTTTGATGCAAAAATGGTTCATCCGTGGGTTGACGGATGGCATTCTCAAGATGTAACCCGCCTAGCAACTATTTATACAGCTTACGCAAGCCTTGACTAAAATGGCGTGCATGGATTTAGGAATCAACACCAGTCAATCATCAGGGGCTGCATCAGTTCTGCTTTAATCAGGAGCAAATTGTGAGTCAACCAACCACCACTGCTGTTTATGAAAAACCGCTGATCGGCAATGGCTTTACTCTGTCCAGTGCACCCAATCGTCTAGGCTGGCTAGAGCCAACGGATCCCCATTTGCCACTGGCCACCCTACACGAAAAGTATCAGGCCCACGGCTACCTCTGGCTCAAGCAGGTGCTCAACCGGGCCGAGGTGTTGGAATTTCGTCGCCACTATTTTGCGGCCTTTGCCGATCTGGGGCTGCTGGCGCCAGACAGTGATCCCGTGGATGGCTTCTATGCCAATGCCGGTGAAGATCGCACCAAGGTGCGCACACGCATGGCTGAGTTCGCCCGCAGCGAATATTATGAGACCTTTTGTCGTAACCGAGAGATTGTGGCGTTCTACGAAGCCTTCCTGGGTGGGGCAGTTTATCTCCACAAACGCATGATCATCCGCATGACCCGGCCAGGGGACGCTGGCAGTACGCCGCCCCATTATGACCTGACCTATCTGCGCGGCGGCACAGACCGGCTATGTTCCAGTTGGATTCCGTTTGGCGACACCCCAGTGGAGATGGGAGGCTTGGTCTACCTGGAAGGCTCGGATCGGTGGGGACGCCAAATGGAGGCAGAATTTACCATCAAAAATGCCGAATTACCACCCGAAGAACGGATCAGCGCCTACAATCGCAATATGACACAAGGGGGCTGGGTGACCAAAAATTTGCCCGAACTGGCTGATCGCCTCAACACGCGCTGGCTGATTGCTGATTATGAAGCAGGGGATATGGTAGTGCATAGCCCCTATATGATTCACGGCGCAACCCAGAATGAAAGCCAAACCGGACGCCTGCGTCTTTCCACCGATATTCGCTATCAGCTAGCCGACGACCCGATTGACAACCGCTGGCGTAGCTATTGGTCGCCCGACGATGGGCTATGAAAACTCGTCCAACCATTCTTCTTTTTCACCCACCACCTTGTATTGACGCGGCCCGGGGTTTGCAGTGGGTCCCGGCAACGCCGGTCGCCCTTGCCCATCCATGCCAGTATAAGGGTTCGTTGTGGCATAATTTTGCTGCCCATAAGGCAATGGCGCACCGTTGCCCGCCAGGATGATCACGGGTGGCTGATGAGGCATGGCCCGGTAATCGGCCGGGTAAGCGGTGTTGCGCCCGCGTCCGTGGGAATCCTCGTCGGCATTTTCCTCTTCAGCTCGACGGCGAGCCGAGGCCAACACCATGAGCGCCGTGGGAATCCCGGCCAGGATGCCAAAGAGCACCCCTAAGGCCATACCGAGCGCGTCGGGGCTGAGCCGTTCACCCAAACGCCACCCTAGCACACCGATAAAGATAAAACAGCCCAGCACAAAAAACCGGCGCATCTTGCCTCCTCAGAAATTCTGCTCTTCTCTACCCTAACAACTTGCTCAATAAACCACGCCACCCTTGCGATTGACCGTTCTGCGTTGCAATTGTGGCTGGCTGTTGATGATCAACCGGCATCTCTTCGATCCAGCGCCGACTGACCCGGCCCCCTTCGGTCAGTTTGGTGGTAACCCGCTCCATATCTTCTTTGCCAATCCAGGCTGCCTGAAAACGCACCACTTCGCCTTTGGCCACCAGCAGAAAATCACCTTTGCCTTCCAATTTTTCGGCGCCGCTGTCGGCCAAGCCAGAAGCATAGCGCGCCTCATCGCGGCTGGCAACAGCCCCCACCAATCGCACCGGGAAGTTGGCCTTCATGGCGCCACCGATGAGTTCGGCAGTGGGTTTCTGGGTGCAAGCGACCAGGTGAATGCCAGCCTCACGCCCGCGCTGGCTAAGGCGAGTCAACATTCCCTCTACCGCGCTGCCGCCGGTCTGCAACAGATCAGCCAGTTCATCCACAGCCACCACCAACACTGGGGTAGAGATGTGGGCCCGGTCACGCCGTTCCATTTCATGCACCAGCCAGCGCAAACGTTGAATGGCTGAATCGGCATCACGATGCACATCCCCCAAGACATGTGGCAAGCCAACCAACGGCCCAAATCCACGCCCCTTGGGATCGATCAAGACCAGTTGCACTTCGCCCTGACGATTATGCATGGCCAGCGAAGTCAACAGCGTACGCGCCAGCGCTGTTTTCCCCGAACCGGTGGTGCCGGCAATCAACACATGGGCGACATCGGGCGCGCTCAGGCGCAGCAGCAAGGGTGTGCCATTTTCCTCAACCCCCAAAATAGCGGTGATGGCTGGCACGGTTGCCAATCGATTGCAGAGCGGCAAGAGACGTACCGGATCGCTATCGACGCGTGGCACTTCCACGTTGATCGCACTGCCTTGGCGGTAGACACGCGCTTCGCGCTTGCCCAAGGCCATGGCAATCTCGTTAGCCAGCGCAGCGACTTTGTTCACCTTCGTGCCTAACTCGGTGGCGACCTGAAATCGCACATAGCGCGGGGTAATTACACCACTTTGTACGCGCCCCGGCACGCGATGGCGCGCCAACACAGCTTCAATGCGATCCGCTTGCATGTCCAATGTGCGTCTACGATTGGTCATAGCAACCTCCCTATTTACTGTATTTAGGATGCTGATTTACACTAGTAGACCGACCACTTAATTTTTAGAAATGGTAGTAGCGACTGAAGTCGCTACTACGATGGAATTCTAAAAACTAAATGGGCAAACCACTAGCGGTTGCGTAATGCCAAACAATCCATTAACCGGAGCGCGCGAGCTCCTTGAAAGTAACCGCAGCGAGCAGTTGCACCCGCTCCGGTTGAACAGATGTTAGGCCGCAGTTCGCAGCTGGGATTAACGAGCCTGCTCATTGGCCTGGAGGCGGCTGCCATAGCTCAACCTTGTTTCCCTCTGGATCAATGACCCAGGCAAACTTCCCATAATCAGATTCGTCAAGCTGATCGAGCACATTGCAGCCTTCTTCCTTCAAGGCCTTGACCAAGGCGTGGAGGTCTTCCACGCGGTAGTTGACCATGAAGGAAGCAGCGCTCGGAGCAAAGTGATCACTTTCTTGCGGATCGATTAACCAGGCAGTTGTGCCTGCAACCGGCTTGCCCTCGGCGTCGGTCCAATCGAAGGCCGCTCCGCCCCACGCTTGGACATCGATTCCCAAATGCTGCTTGTACCAAGCCTGCAGTGATGGAGCGTCTTTGGCCTTGAAGAAGATGCCACCGATGCCTGTGACCCGTTTCATGCGATTCTCCTTTATGTTTGTGGTTGGTGATCCAATGGCTGACTGCCATTGGATTCTGCGCCGAACATGAGTATAGGTTATCTGGCGTCCAAAGTTAGAATCCCTGCTGTGCTGTCCATTGCCTGGCAAAGCAAAAAGCCTGGTGAGCGTTCATCTACCTTGGCGAGTGTAGGCTGTAGCAAGTGGATTGCTACAACCTAGACACTATGCTCCAAGGAAGACGCGCAGACCAGGCTTGTCTAAATCGGCTCGCAGCTGTCCTATTGGTACACGTACGAGCCCGATTCTGTGCGTTCTTCAAAACTTCGCATGAATCAGTAATTATCGGATTCAGAACAAATGTTCTAATCGAGAGTATACAGAACAAAAGTTCCGTTGTCAAGTAGGAACTTTGTCAACTTTGTTTTTTTTGTGCCGCTATTTTTTAAGTTGGCGGGTCACCTGCTATAATCTGCATGTACTCCCCACACAACTTATCACCCACGCGGCCAAAAAGAGATTTTGGCCCAGGCTTATTTGGACGTCTATCGACCTTGAATCAGCGAGCACTCGCCAATTTGTGTGAAACTGAGGAATTGTGTACCGACGGAAGCTAAATCGTGCTTGGGAGACATTACGATCGATGCCAATGCCCGCCATTGCCTCGGATCGTCTGGTGGATTTGCACAATGATTTGACTGATTATGACACCACCATCGCTCGCCAAATGCGGGAATATCTTCGTGGCAATCGTGTCAACCGCTCCGATGTGCGTATTGATTATGAACTAGAAGAATCTTTGCGTGCATTTAAGGTGGAAAATCCTGCGGAAGTAGAATGTCGGCGTGAATTGCTGCGCTACAAACGTCGCATTGACGATGTTGTGCGTGAATTAGTGCGCCAGACTGAATCACAACGGATACTCGAGACCAAGGTATCTGTGCTTGCTACGTAATATGGCCTGACGGCGGCTGGTACGTCGAACAGCACCAAAGTTATACGAGCAATTGGTAGTACGTAACGTTTTCACAAGAGTAAAACTTTGCGTACTACCAAGCAGTAGTATAGCTGTATGGGCGAACTGTGGATGCCCGAACGAAGGGTGTCTATAGAGGATTTTATCTATAGACCAGGTGTGATCGATCAGCAGTGAAACGCGCTACGGCAACGGCAGATCACGCGCGACGAGGTCCGCTAAGCTTTCACGCCGCTGGATCAGGGTGGCTTTGCCTTGGTTAAGCCAGAGCACCGCGGGCTTGCGGGCGCCATTGTAATTGCTGCCCATCGCCAAATGGTACGCGCCGCTGATTGGAATCGCCAGCAGTTCTCCTGGTTGCATCTCAGGCAGAGGCAACCCCTCTAGCAAAACATCGCCACTTTCACAATATGGGCCACCAACCCAGGCTGGACCAATGGCCGGACGCCCCGGCTGCTGCACGGGCAAAGCAGAATAACGCGCCCCGTACAGCGCCTTGCGCGGATTATCAGCCATCCCGCCATCGATCAACAACCAACGTCGATTTGCACTCTGCTTTACAGCGCCGATTTGATAGAGCGCTACACCCGCTTGGGCGACCAGGCTGCGCCCCGGCTCAACTTGCAGACGTGGCAAAGGTAAACCGCGTTCCTGGCAGCCTTGCGCCAGATGTTGCGCAACAAAGGCCACATAGTGCTCAATGGAGGGATGGGGCAAATCATCTTCGTGATAGGCAACCCCCCAGCCACCGCCAGGTGACAAGACAGAAGGCGCCCAGCCGCTCTGCGCATATAATTCCTCAAGCAGATCCAGCACTGTATCCAGACCCGGGCCAATCGGTTCGACATTATGAAAATGCGAACCCTGGTGAAAATGAATGCCGGTCAGGCGCAATCCCGTACGTTGACAATGCAGCACGGCATCCACCGCTTCGGCCAAACTCATGCCAAACTTGCTTTCTTCCTGGCCGGTCTGCCGGTAGGCATGGGTCTCAACGGCTACACCGGGGCGCACGCGCAACCAAACTTCCAGTTCATTGGCGCCGGCATTTTGAATCAAGGCACTAAGGCGCTGCAATTCGGTAAGATTATCTACCACAATGGTGCTGGCCTGGGTGAGCGCAGCCTGCAGATCTTCCTCGCTCTTATTGACGCCATGCACCAATATACGGGCCCGATCAAACCCCGCCACGTTTGCTATATGCAGTTCCCCGGCGCCGGTGCAATCCAGCCAGATCTGTTGGCGCTGGGCCCACTGAGCGGCCGCTACCGACAAGAACGCCTTGCCAGCCAGGGTAATGGCGGCTGCCGCTGGATAATGCTCAGCCAGCGCCTGCCGATAGGACGCGACGGCGCTATCCATTGTGACCTGGTCGTAGAGGTAAAGCGGCGTCCCATAGCGTTGCGCCAGTTCAGTTAAATTGCAACCGGCGATACTCAGGCGTTCGTCGGCGCCGGTGCCCTCAATTGTCACCGTAGTGGGAAACAAGGCCAAACGACGCAGGTGGGATGCAGATGGAGACGCCATTGTGATTCATAACCTCAATGCGTGATTGATTTTATATCGATTTGATGCCGGCAGCAGTGGCAGCCACAGACCCGCTAGCCGATACCGGCATATTTGACGGTAGCCAATCAGTCGGAATGGGCAACCTATTTGGGGGTAATGGCAACATACAACATGCTGATCACCATGCTAAAGATAATCAGCAGGCTCAAGACATACATAATCTTTTCGTTGCGCGTATATTTTTTTCGGTTCATGAAAAATTCCTTATCAAAAATTGCAGTCAAACAGAGAGTGACGCTTGCCATAGGATAGATTTTTGCCTATAGCAAGAAATGTTACTTCAGAACAATCGCTCCAATAAGAGGCCATTATAGCATAGCCGGGCAGTCAATCCACATCGTTATACTGATGCTCTGCATTAGTATAAGATAGAAAAAATCAATTGGAAAATCATCCCTACCCATGATACACTCTGCCCTATGACACGTTTACAAGCACTGCTTTGGGCATTTCTCTTTCTCATCGGCGGCGGTGGATTACTTGCCTATCTTCTGAGCACCACATCCCCCAGGTTGGACGATGATGCGTTAAATTTGCCCTTGATCACCCTGGCCTTTGCGGGCTTGTTCAGTTTCTTTGTGGGCTTTGCCACGTTGATGGCCTTGTTGATGCAGCGCGGTTGGCCAGCGCTCGGCGGTGGCGACCGTACGCGGCCGCCGCGGGCTGATTTTGCCCTACGTCAGGGCGTGTTGTTGGCGATTGCTGGCGTCGCCATTGCCCTGCTGGCTTTTTTTCAGATCCTCGATCTCATCTTTGTCATTGTCATCTTGCTGGTGGCAATCTTTATTGAGATTTCCTGGCAACAACGTTTTGACAGACCAATTGGGCGAAAGCGAAATTAAGATAATGACCCAGACCGCCACGTCAACCGTCCCATCAGACCTATTGACCGATATGCAACAGCACGAACTCGCCTGGCAGGCGGTAGCGGCAGATCGCACCTTGGGGTATCAAACTGTACCGGCCCAACGCCTGGCCGAACAATACTATCCTCGGGTTGAAATCACTTTGCCATTGTTGATCACTGCCGTGACTTCGCCAACACTCGCCCACCAGATCAAACGCGGATTGGTCAATGCCTATCCTACCGATCATCCAGTGATTCTGGTACACCTGGACGACACCAGCCAGTTCCACACCCAGGCAATCTCACTGAACGCATTGGGGGAGCAGCTAAACTTTACACCCTATACTTATCTTTACGTCCCCCCCCTCCCTGCTACACACAGCTTCACGGCTTTACAAGAGATTGTGGCTCATTTGCGCTCGCCAGAAGGCTGTCCGTGGGATCGCAAACAGACGCTTGCCACTATGCGCCATGATCTTTTAGGAGAGTGTGCCGAGGTACTTGAAGCACTCGATACGGCTGTCACCGGTGAAGCCAACTATCCCCATATTGCCGAGGAGTTAGGTGATCTGCTGATGGCCGCCGCCTTGATTATCCAGATTGCCACGGATGAGGCCCATTTTCGTATGAGCGATGCCATGCACAGCATTGTAACGAAATTGATTCGCCGTCATCCCCATGTCTTTGGCGATACCCAGGTGGACGGTGTTCAGACGATTATCGCCAATTGGGATGCCATCAAAGCTCAAGAAAAAGCCGAGAAAGGTCTACCGCCACCGCATCCGCTTGATGGCGTACCCGCTGCCTTGCCAGCACTGGAAAAAGCTTGTCAACTGCAAAGCAAAGCCGCCAAAGCCGGTCTTCTGCCGTCACCAGCATCCACTACACTGGGCGACCGGCTTGGCCAGGTGGAAGATACGCCACTCACCGAAGAACAACTCGGCGCCATACTCTGGCGCCTGGTGGAACTGGCGCGGCATTCTGATCTCAACCCCGAAGATGCCCTGCGCCAATATGCGGTCAACTTTAAGGCCACGGCGGCGCCATAACCACCGGCAATTTTTGCACCTGCGTCAAATCTGCCTCAATGACTTGGGTAAAGAGCCAGGCCAGGCGTCCATCGGGCAGACGAATTTGCACCCAGGCATTGTCAAGCGAACGGCCCAAGGCTGGCCATACCGATCCAGCTGGCAAAAGCATCAGCGAAGGTGAATCAATATCCCAGCCGTAACGGGCATTGACCTGATGATCGTCCGGAATGGCAACGGTAATCCCTGAGCCGGTAACAAACGTTTGCGCCATTGGTATACTTGTCGGTGTTGGGGGAATGGTCGGCGTAGCGGTGGGCCAAGGCAATTGCGTTGCCGTCAGCGTGGGTTTCGATGTCGGCACTGGTGTTCGCGTTGGCGTTGATGTAGCAGCCGGTGTGTCCGTTGCAGTAGGCACAGACGTAGCTGTACGAGTTGCCGTGGGCGAAGGTATCGGCGTTCGTGTAGGTGTCGATGTAGCATTAGGCGTAGCCGTTGCGGTAGGAGCAGGTGTGGCTGTACGAGTTGCCGTGGGTGAAGGCGCTAGTGTCCGTGTCGGCAGCGGCGTATGGGTTGCGGTAGGAAGCGCAGTGGCAGTCGCCGTTGGAAGCAGTGTATTTGTGGGCGAAGGGACAACCGTTGGCGCCTCTGTTGGTGGACGCGTAGCCGTTGGTGCAGGGGTTGCTGTGTCTGTCGGTAAAGATGTGGCTGAATTGGTTGGTGAAATGGCGTCCGCCACCGACAGCACAGTGGGACGGTTGTTGGATAGCCCAACGACTGAGGTGATGGGACGGACGACTTCCACGCTAACCGGACGAAGATCGACCTCGCGCGCCGGCGCGGATATGGCGAGCCGGGCATAAATAGGCGTTGCCCGCGGCGTTGGAGCATCTGCCTGGATATGGCCTGTGTTGCCCGAAGTAGGGGTGGGTGGCGCCAACCCGTTATCAAGCAACGCACCGGCATTTGTCTGCTCCGCAGCAGCTTCAGCAGCAGGTAATGAATAATGAAACGGCCAAGCCCCAGACACTTGTTGGTATCCTAGCCAGGAAAGTTGGGTGGTGATGATCAGCAGCAAGATGCTTATACAGCCTAACGCCAGCCAATAGCCATACGACAAACGCGATTGGGTGGACTTTAGATTTTCCACCTGGGCCAAAAGTTGGACGCGCTTCTTCACGCCATCCATGTTGATTTCAATCCACCCACAATAGTGCTGGGCTGGCAAAGCTGGATTGATATCGGCCACAACTTCAAACTCTATGGGCAACGGCTTGGCCAGTTCAACTCGCTTGCCATTGGTAATTCTAAACCAGCTATTCGTCTCGCTACAGACAAAGGTGACCGTCGTGGCGGAGCCGCCATTGTTGTCCACCTGAAAGCGCAAAACTTGTCGGTCACCCGGGTAAAGCACTCCGAAATCCAAAATCTCCGGTTCAATCGTAGGCATCGGCAAACGGCCATTCGACGTAAAGGTCGGTGGCGGCTCCTCAAGTTCGTCGACCAAGACTCGATAGGCCTCATTGACTTCCTTCAACTTGCGTTCAGCATACAAGCGATCCAGCGGATTCGAAAAACGATCCGGATGATAGATGCGTACAAGTTGTTTATAGCGCGTTTTTATCTGGTCGGATGTTGCTGTAATAGGCACATCCAGGATATCGTAATAATCTTTCACGCCGTAACGACCTTTATTCTATGCTCTGTTTACAATTAAGGTCTACTCAGATGAAAAACGTAGATTGCCAAGCAACTGCAATTGGATGAGTGTCCCTTGGTTGGTAGCAAGGACCTCTATAGAGTTGACCCGTTACAGAGTAGCAAAACCGTAAAGCTCTTAACATTTAGACCTGTATAATTCATATCGTTACCAAAAGAGAAATCCTTCGCGCATTTTTAACCGAATCCTGTCAATCTGATAACAACGCCGAAATGACGTCCACAACCCACTCAACAAAATAAAATGGACATGCCGTAGCATGTCCATTTCTCGACAAAATCATTCAGTTTTTAGCTACTTTTTAAAGCAGTCTCTCTAACGCGTAATGGTGGATGACCAAGTTAATTCTTGGTGGTGAGTCGATTGATAGGGCTCAATCTGATAGGCGACCAAATCCGCATGCCATAAACTCAACGTGCGATTTTCTTCCAGTTCAAAGAGAATTGCACTGCCGTCTGTAGACCAGACAAAGTGCTTGACAACCCCAGCCGCTGTTTTAGGAATCAGTTGATAGGAGTGATTTGCCTGCAAATCAAAGATTTCTAAAAAAGTAGAAGCTTTGCTTTCCACAATAAAGGCTAGCTTTTGACCATTCGGTGACCAAGAAAGGGTAGACTTAGGTTCAGGGGATTGGGTCAACTGGCGTAACTTGCCAGAATATCCATCGCGAACAAAGACCTGGGTCGTTCCAGTCTGATCCGAAATAAAGGCAACCTGGCGATGATCAGCCGAATAGACCGGTGCCCAGGAGGTAGCAGTTGCGGCAGTGGAAGTTGGATTCAAACCTTGCGGCAATCCTAGATCTTTTGAATTAGCCCAAATCGCATTCTCGGATGACATCTGTGTATCAGAGCGGAAACCCCACGTGGGCCACAGTTTCCAGCCACCGTGCAATGCGGCTGATCCGATAAAGGTTGAGATGCAAATAATTGCTACTGATAAAAGTCGGTAAGGCCAACGCGTTGTTGGTTTGGGCGAGATAAACTTTGCCTGCATGGGGATACGGCGAATTACGCCATCCATGTCAATTTCAATCCAGTTCTCATCCAAATTCAACGCGCCTGTGCGTTGGGGTTTGGCAGTAACGCTAAACACCAAAGGTAACCGTTGCTCTGGCTTTAATTGTTTGACTGCAGTGACAGAAAACCAATCGCGGTTTTTGCTGCTGACAAAACGAACGCTCTGGGCCTGACCTCCTACGTTGCTAACTTTAAATTCCATCACCCGCTTGCTGCCTTGGGTCAAATCTCCAAAATCCAGCACAGGGGGCTCAATCAGAGGAATTGGGGGCGGTTCAACTTGTGGGTCTACCTCAGTTCTTTCGGATGGACCACATAAGACCTGATAGGCCGTATGAATCTCTTTAAGCTTTTTTTCTACATAGGCTCGCTCAAAGGGATCCGCATAGCGATCGGGGTGCAACATACGAACGAACTGTCGGTACCGGGCCTGGATCTGCTCTTCCGTTGCGGTTATCGGCAGATCAAGAACATCGTAATAATCTTTCATAGTTTAAATAAGTGAGACAATCCTCTAGTTAATAATACGCTTCACATCGAGGGAAGGTGGCTCAGGCTCTAATCAACTTCAACCTTTTTTCCAGGATCGCCACTGATACATAATATAAAACTATTGAAAATTTTGTCAA
>WBZQ01001746.1_pt2 | contig 11308 bp, 12 predicted proteins | sample 5204251 | NCBI WGS metagenome assembly WBZQ01 (sample SAMN12412402, study PRJNA552823) | activated sludge metagenome | isolation source: activated sludge from nitrification reactor of wastewater treatment plant... | place: USA: Virginia | collected 2017-09 | reverse complement strand
AACGCCAACAAGACATTTTGGGTAAACACCAAAACCACCACCACCAGAACAATGACCCAGTGCCAAATTGAGAAGCCACCCATCACATCCTCCTAGAGACGATTCCACGGCCGCGGGCCGCCCAATATGTGCATATGCAAATGAAAAACTTCTTGTCCGCCGTCCGCCCCGTTGTTCACCACCACGCGATAGCCATTGGTGGCACCGCGCTCGCGAGCCAACCGAGGGGCCAGTAGCAGCATGTTACCGAGCAACGTCTGATGTTCAGTGTTGGTGTCGTCCAGATTGACCAGATGTGTTTTGGGGACCACCAGCAGATGCACTGGTGCGGCCGGATTGATATCTGGAAAGGCCAGCAGATGATCGTCTTCGTAAATGCGGCGCGCCGGAATCTGTCCGGCCACAATTTTGCAAAAAATGCAGTCCGGATCTGTCTTCATGGCGTGTCTTTTCCTTGGCGTTCACCGTGTTCGCGTTGCTGCGCTTTGCGCGCGGCTTTTTCCTCCAGCCCTGAGGTGCCCGCACGGCGCGCCAACTCGTCGAGCACCGCCTCAGGCCGCAGGCCCTGTTGCGCCAGGGCAATCAGGCAGTGAAACCAAAGATCGGCACATTCGGCCACCACATGCTCGCTGGCTTTACTGCGATCCACCCCGTGCGTGGCGTCTTTGATGGCCATCACCAGTTCTGTGGCTTCTTCGCCAATTTTCTTGAGTACGGCATCGGGCCCTTTAGCCAGCAGTCGCGCTACGTAAGACGTGTCGGGGTTGCCCCCGGCTTCAATGCGGCGCGATTCGATGACCGCGGCCAGTTGTGTGAGGATGGCATCAGACATGGGGATGGGGACACTTCCTTCCAGGTGGTTTTTCCAGGCGGGTTTACCGGTAAATCAGTTTGGGATCTTTGAGCACCGGGTCCACTGTTTTCCACGCGGCGCCATCGAGGGCGCGATAAAAGCAGCTCTCGCGTCCAGTGTGGCAGGCCATCCCACCGGCTTGCTCTACGACGTAGAGCAAACAATCGCCATCACAATCCAAGCGCAGTTCACGCACGTGCTGCCGATGACCCGATTCTTCGCCCTTGCGCCACAACTTGCCGCGCGAGCGTGACCAGTACACGGCCTGTTGTGTGCGCGCGGTTTCTTCCACGGCTTGGCGGTTGGCCCAGGCCACCATCAAGATGCGGTGCGTTGTGGCGTCTTGCGCAATCACTGTCACCAAACCGTTGGCGTCAAAGGCAATGTCATCGAGCCAGGTGAGCATCGGTTTTAGTCCAGTCTCATCAAGATGCCGCGCGCGGCCAGGTGCGCTTTGGCTTGACGCAAGGTGTATTCACCAAAGTGAAAAATGCTGGCCGCCAACACCGCATCGGCGTGCCCCTGCACGATGCCCTCGGCCAGATGATCGAGGTTGCCCACGCCGCCCGAGGCAATCACCGGCACACTCACCGCATCGGACACCGCGCGCGTGAGGGCCAGATCAAAACCCGCCTTGGTGCCGTCGCGGTCCATGCTGGTGAGCAAAATTTCGCCCGCACCCAGCGCCTGCACGCGCTGCGCCCATTCGACGGCGTCCAACCCCGTGGCATTGCGGCCGCCGTGTGTGTAGACCTCCCAACCTTGCGAAACATCGGTGGCATTGCGGCGCCGCGCGTCAATGGCCACCACGATGCACTGCGCACCAAAGCGCGCGTTGGCGTCGGCCACCAGTTGCGGGTTTTGCACAGCGGCGGTGTTGATCGACACTTTGTCGGCGCCGGCGTTAAGCAGGCGGCGCACGTCGTCCACTTTGCGCACGCCACCGCCCACGGTCAGCGGAATGAACACCTGCTCGGCCACGGCTTCGATCACATGCAAGATGAGATCACGTGCGTCGCTCGAGGCGGTGATGTCTAAAAACGTGAGCTCATCGGCGCCTTGTTCGTCGTAGCGCCGCGCAATTTCAACGGGGTCGCCCGCATCGCGCAGGCTCACAAAGTTCACGCCCTTGACCACGCGGCCGGCGTTCACATCCAGACAGGGAATAATTCGTTTGGCCAACATGGGACAAGGATAACGGGCGCGGTCAGAACACACTGCGCGCATCACAAAGACCCTATGACCGTTTCCAACCCGACCCCCACAGCCCCTACCGCCCCCCGCAGGCGACGCCGCTCACGCCAGCGTCGCCTGCGCTATCGACTGGCGCTGGGTGTGGCTGTGGCGGCCCTGCTGATCGGCGCGGCCATTGCTGCAGTGGACTTCGTGGGCGTGGCGCCGCGCGTGTTGGGCCCCTACCTGGAGCGCCGCGCCAGCGGCCATGCGCAGCCCATAGAAGCGACGGGGCGCTGGCTTTCCGCGGCGTTGGTCTGGATGGACCGTGGCGAGGTGGCGCCACGGTCGCAGTACCCCACATGGACGCTGCCACCGGTCCATACCCACGCCACGTCTGAGCGCGTAGGGCGCCAGCTCACCCTATCGGAAGCGCAGCAGCTGCCGCTGGCGCTGGTCGATGCCCAGCCCGGTGACCTCATCACCCTAACGCCCGGTGTGTACCGCTACAGCGGCCGCGCCCTCGCGGTGCACCGCGCCGGTCTGCGCGAGGCGCCGATCACCCTACGGGCCCTTGAACCGGGGACGGTCACCCTTGAGTTCGACATGCTCGAAGGTTTTCACGTCAGCGCGCCTCACTGGATTTTTGAGAATCTCACCCTCGTGGGCGTCTGCAACCCACACACCGATTGCGCCCACGCATTTCACGTGGTGGGCGGGGCCACTGATGTGCTGATCCGCAATAACGTGCTGCGCGATTTCAATGCTCACATCAAAATCAACGGTGCCGAGGGCAGCTATCCGGACCGCGGACGCCTACACAACAATCAGCTCTACAACACCTCGGCACGCAATACCGACACTCCGGTCACACCCATTGATCTGGTGGCCGCTAACGGTTGGCGCATTGAAGAAAACCTGATTGCCGACTTCGTCAAGTTGCGCGGCGACGGCACCAGCTATGGCGCGTTTGCCAAGGGCGGTGGCGAAAACAACGTCTTTGCGCGCAATGTGGTGCTGTGTGAGCACCGCCTGCGCGGCGCACCGGGTCGGCGTGTGGGTCTGTCCCTGGGCGGCGGCGGCGCTGACCCCCGCGCCTGTCGCAACGGTCGCTGTGCCGTGGAACAAGAGCGCAGTGTGCTGCGCGACAACCTCATTGCCTCCTGTTCGGACGACGGCATCTACATCAACCGCGCCGCCCAAACGCAGTTGCTGCACAACACCGTGGTCGATACAGCGGGCATCAATGTGCGCTTCGGCGAAAGCGCCGCACAGGTCACCCACAACTGGGTCAACGCCCCCATCGTTGCCAAAGACGGCGCCACGCTCGATGCGCGCGACAATCACACTGTCGGTCTGCTTGCCATGTATTGGGGCCTGGCGCGCGCCTATCCGCTGCCCTGCACCGCAAAGAATCCGCCATGGGCCCATGAATCCTGTGGCCCTACCCACGTCAGGACTGCACCATGACTGCACTGTTTCCCCATGGCTGGTTGCACTATTTGATAGGCGGCCTACTCATTGGCGGCGGTGTTTCGCTCGTGTACGTACTGACCGGCCGCGTGGTGGGCATGAGCTCCGTGTTCACCACCACGTGGTCGTTTGTTTCAAAACACGCGACCTTTCTGCAACCCAAGCACCTACAGTCACGTGCTTGGCGTCTTCAAGTGGCGTGGGGTCTCATCCTGGGCGCCACGCTGTGGTGGTGGTGGCTGGGGCCCTCTGCTGCGCTCACCACCACGGTCACGCCCTGGCAGTTGTTGCTGGGCGGCTTTTTGGCCGGTTACGGCACGCGCCTGTCCGATGGCTGCACCTCGGGCCACGGCATCTGCGGCCTGGCCTCGCTGCAATGGCCCTCGTTGGCGGCGGTACTCACCTTTCTCACTACGGGCATGCTCACCGCCCAGCTCGTCGTTTTCGTGGGAGGTCGGTGATGAAAACCTTGGGCTGCAATACGTTGATTCCATGAGGAGATTCCCCATGCACAAGCGGTCAACGGCCGGATCTAGGTTCAACGCGATGGCCATGGTGGCCAGCGGTATGTTGTTCGGCTTCGGCCTGGCTTATTCCAGCATGATCCAACCCGAGGTGGTGCTGAGCTTCTTGCGCTGGCAAGACTTGGGTTTGCTGCTGGTGCTCGGCGGCGCCCTCGTCGTCACGCTCATCACTTACCAATGCGCGCCGCGCTGGTTCAAGCGCCCCTTGCTGGCCGAACAATTCGACAAGCGCGCCCCACCCGCGCTGACCCGCAGCCTTACCGGTGCCGCGATCTTTGGCGTGGGTTGGGGCTTATGCGGCGTGTGCCCCGGCCCAGCCATTGCAGGACTGGGCACCGGAAACACTGCCATGCTGCTGAGCCTGATGGGCATGGCGCTGGGGGCTTATGTGCACGGGCGCACCACAAACGTGAAGCCGTAGGGGCCATTTGCATGGCGGCGACCTCTACAACACCCCCTCGTAATCAATCACCAGCGGCGCGTGATCTGAGAAACGCGCTTTCAGATAAATCTCGGGGCGCTTGGCGCGAGCGGCAATGCCGGGCGTGGCAAGTTGATAGTCGATGCGCCAGCCGACGTTCTTGGCCCACGATTGCCCTCGGTTGCTCCACCAGGTGTATTGCTCGGGGCGCGCGTCGAGGGCGCGAAACACATCGACCCAACCTTGTTCGTCAAAAAGGCGCGTGAGCCAGGCGCGCTCTTCGGGCAGGAAGCCAGAATTCTTTTGGTTGCTCTTCCAGTTTTTGAGGTCGATTTGCTGGTGCGCGATGTTGATGTCGCCGCACACGATCACTTCGCGACCACTGGCGCGCAGCTGCGCCAGATGCGGGAAGAACGCCTCCAGAAAACGAAACTTTGAGGCTTGTCGCTCAGGGCCGGCTGCACCCGAGGGGAAATACACGCACACCACCGTCACGTGTTCAAAGTGCGCTTCGACGTAACGACCTTCGTTGTCAAACTCGACCACACCAAACCCGAGCTGCACATGGTGCGGATGCTTTTTGGAGTAGAGCGCTGTGCCGCTATAGCCCTTCTTTTGCGCCACATGAAAGTGTGCGTGCAGGCCGTCGGGGTGGCGCAATTTTTCGGGAATGTCTTGCTCGTAGGCCTTGACTTCTTGCAGACACAGCACGTCTGGGTCGGTTTGCTGCACCCAAGGCAACAACCCTTTGGTGGCCGCCGAACGAATGCCATTGCAATTCAATGTGACGATCCTGAACATCAGGTCACTTCCTTTTCTGCATCACGGTTGCGCCTGATCCCCAGTCCACCCCAACCACCGACGCGGCGAAAAAACATAGTCCGGTGTTTTGCCCGCCTCAATCGGGCCGTACCCGTATGCCGGGTTGATCGACAACACTTCTTGGCTTGAATTTCGATTTTCAAACTTTCGCGCAATGTCTGTACCGTTGCTCGTGTGCAGGCCCCGAATTTGTGACATGGAGGCTGTTTCCCGAATGCCGTAATTTGTGGGGCCGACAAAGGCCGTGGGGTAGAAGCCCATGTGCAGTGCCGAGGCGCCCACTCGCCAAATCAGCTTGTTGTTGCGAGGCCCCTCTTTTTCGCTGCGTTCGAGGGCAATGGGCACTTGCACATTGGCAGGCCGCACGACAAATCGTGAGCCTATGGCGTAGTCGGAACTGCCCAGGCGCCAGCCTGCGCCCAACTCGATGCCCAGGATGGGAATGTCTGCATAGCCGTAGCTTTTCTTGTCTCTGAAGACGTAAGGATTGGAGTGATTGTCCAACCCAGAGAGCAAAGGCGGGCGGGCGTTCAAGGGTGCCAACCAAAGCGATCCGCTCAGATCGCCATAGACGAAGCTCACGTTATGGGCGTCCACCGAGGCGTTAAATAAGGTGTGTGCAATGTCCGTATTGAGGTAGACGTTCAAATCGTGATGCGGCGCCTGAGCCGCAACGCTTGCCACGCCCATGATGGCGGACCCTGTACGCAAGGTCTCAAAAGTGTCTGGAACGTGGTTCACTTTGACAGGGGCGGGAAGCGCTGCGCGGCCTCCCCAAGACGGAGGCATGAAGCGCTGGTTGATTTGCGCCACCCAGGCGGCCCGCCGGTCGGTGAGGTTGATGGGATTTTGAAAGGGCAGCTTGCTTTTGATGAAGTCGCCTAATTTGCCTAAGGCAAATGCGCCTGCAAACCATGGCGCCAAGTACAGCGCGGTATCGAACACTTGAACCAATTCCTCCTTGCGGGCTTGCAATGGCCGCCCGGCTTGTCGCAGTGCCTGCGCTTTCTCAAACGCCGTTGCGGCCTGGTGCCAGTGCTGCATCAGCACCACACTCGGATTGAACGAATTGGGGGCGTGCGCCCAAGGTGTTTCTTCATGGAGTGGGCTGCGCACACTGACCCGCAGCGTTCCCGTCGCGGTTTGCTCTGTGGCCAGTTTGTGTGCGTTGGGTAGACGGCTGATATCAGTGAGGCCAGCGCCGTTCATAAAAGCGGCGGTGAGATGGGCGTCCAACGCATCGAGCTTGGCGCTCACGACTTGGGCCGCCGCACTGGGCGCCACCTGCAACGTGTCTGACACTTCGTGAGCCGTGCGAATGACCTGATCCTGAATGTGTTGCCCCAGCGCCTGAACGCGCGCCACACCGCGATCCCAAAAATGCAGCATCACCTTGCCCACAGGGATGGCAGGACGCCGGGTGGGTTCCATCAATGGCGCAGTAGGCGCCGCAACATGCGGGTTGAACCTAGATCCGGCAGTTGACCGCTTGTGCACCTGCAATCTCCTCATGAAATCAACGTGCTGCAGCCCAAAGCGCATTCACCCAAAAGGTGAGAGCGCTACGCGCGGCACAGTGGGCCGCCTGGCGTTGTTCGCCGCGCCCACTCTGCCGCACGTTCAACTGCCGAATCTAGGGTTAAGCCGGGGCGGGCTGCCGCTCGTCCCGTGCGCCACAACCAGGCCAGGGGACGGAAGGCATTGAGGCTTGATGATTGGTGGGTGGTACAGGGTTTGAACCTGTGACCCCTGCCGTGTGAAGGCAGTGCTCTACCGCTGAGCTAACCACCCGCTCGGACTGCAAGAAAGGGCGCGCAGTGTACTGCACTAAGACGCAGCGGTCGGCCGCCGCCACACCGGCCCGCTCTTGCACGCCTTGGCCAAACCATCGAGCAACTTCTCATGCGCGGCACACTCTTCGGGCGTGGCCGCCAACACACCCAGCTGCGTGGCATCAATAGGGGCGGCGGCTTCCTGGTGCACTGAGCTGGCCAGTGGCATTTCCAGTGTGTCTTGCCCGCGCGTCATGGCCAGGTACACGTCGGCCAGCAGGCCCGCATCCAGCAACGCACCGTGCAAGGTGCGGTGGGCGTTGTTGATTTGATAGCGCTCGCACAGCGCATCGAGTGAGTTGCGTTTGCCGGGGTGCAATTCGCGGGCAAGCTTGAGGGTGTCGGTCACCCGAGCGCAGTGTTCGGTGAAAGCGGGGCGTTGCAGGCGTGCCAGCTCGGCGTTGAGGAACCCCACATCAAAGGCCGCGTTGTGGATGATGACTTCAGCATCGCGCACGAAATCCAGTAATTCATCCGCCACTTCCGCAAACTTGGGTTTGTCGGCCAGGAACTCGTCGGTGAGGCCATGCACGGCCACAGCCCCTTCGTCGCTGGGCCGCTCGGGGTTGAGGTAGTAGTGAAAGCGCCGCTCCTCAACCAGACGCCGCCCAATGAGTTCAAGGCAGCCAATTTCAATGATGCGGTGGCCCTGCTTGGGCTCCAGGCCGGTGGTTTCGGTGTCAAGAATCACTTGTCGCATCAGGTGGGCTCCGTTTGATTTTCGGTGCGGCCGCGCTCTAGCCATTGGCGCATCACGGTGTACATGCTGGGCACCACGTAGAGCGTGAGCAGGGTGCCGAAGGTCATGCCGCCAACAATGACCCAGCCGATTTGAATGCGGCTTTCGGCGCCCGCACCACTCGATAACGCTAAGGGCACCGCGCCCAGCACCATGGCGCCCGTGGTCATCAGGATGGGCCGCAGGCGCAGTTCAGTGGCGCGTTCGATGGCGGCAAACAACGTTTCACCGCTGTCGCGCAGCTGGTTGGCAAATTCCACAATCAAGATGCCGTGTTTGGTAATCAGGCCTACCAATGTGATGAGGCCGATTTGGCTGTAGATGTTGAGCGTGCCCTTGGACAGCCACAACGCAAGCAGCGCACCGGTCATGGACAGGGGCACGGACAACATGATGACCAGTGGGTCGGCAAAGCTTTCAAACTGGGCCGAGAGCACGAGGTAGATGAACACCAAGGCCAACGCAAAGCTCAGGTAAATGCCCCCACGCGCGTCGCGAAACTCGCGCGATTGGCCCGACAGGTCGGTTTGCGCCGTGTCGGGCAATACACGCTTGGCAGTGGCGTCCATGGCGGCCAAGACTTCGCCCAGGGTGTATCCGGGCGCCACCACGCCGGTGAGGGTGACCGCACGCAGGCGATTGAAGTGGTTGAGTGATTGGGGCGAGACACCCTCTTGCACATCCACCACGTTGGCCAGTTGCACCATGCTGCCCTCGCGGGTGCGCACGTAGATGTCGCTAATGTCGTTGGGGCGCGCCCGCTCACGGGGCGCCACTTGCACGATGACGTCGTACTGCTCACCGTCTTTTTTGAAGCGTGTGACCTGACGTCCCCCCAACATGGTTTGCAGGGTGCGACCCACGGTTTCCACCGAAATACCCAGATCGGCCAGTTTGTCGCGATTGACGCTGACACGCAGCTCGGGGGTATTCAAACGCAAATCGGATTGCAAATTCAGCACGCCGGGGTAGCGCGACATTTCGGCCATGAATTGCCCCACGATGCGATCCAATTCCGCGTAGGGCACCTGCGACATGATCACGAATTCAATCGGTGTAGAGCGCGGCGACTGCCCCAACGACGGCGGGTTGACCGGAAAGGCCATGACGCCGGGTAGCGATCCAAACTTGGGCAGCAGCTCGCGTGCGATGTCCTGCTGTTTGCGTTGGCGCTCTTCCCAGGGTTTGAGCCGCAAAATGGCGTTGCCATCGGCCACCGTGGGAAAGCCTGCAATGGCAGTGTGTGCCGCACGCTCGGGGATGGGTTCATAGAACTTTTCGATGGCGCGCAGGTTTTGTGAGGTGTATTCGACGGTGGCACCTTGCGGAGCCGAGACGATGCCAAAAATCATGCCGCGATCTTCGATGGGGGCAAGCTCGGATTTCACAGTCATGAAGAGCACGCCGCCTAACGCCGCCACCACCACCCACACCACGCCCACCCACAGGCGCCGACCCAGCACCCAGGCCAGCGAGCGCATGTAGGCGCGCGTCAGCGCATGGAGCGCGTTCTCAATGGCCAGGTCGATGCGACCGCGACTCGCCTCGTGCTTGAGCAGCTTGGAGCACATCATGGGCGAGAGGGTGAGCGCCACAAACCCCGACACCAACACCGCACCGGCCAAAGCCAACGCAAATTCAATGAAGAGGCGCCCCGTGCGGCCGGTGGCAAAGCCAAGCGGCGCAAACACGGCGGTGAGCGTGAGCGTCATGGCAATCACTGCGAAACCGATTTCTCTGATGCCTTTGATGGCCGCGTCAATCCGGCCCATGCCCTGCTCAATGTTGCGATAGATGTTTTCCAGCACCACGATGGCGTCGTCCACCACCAGTCCAATGGCCAACACCATGGCCAGCAGCGTGAGCGTGTTGATGGTGAAGCCAAAGAGGTTCATCAACGCAAAGGCGCCCACGAGCGACACGGGGATCGTGACCAGCGGCACCAAGGTGGCGCGCACGTTGCGCAAAAAGAAAAAAATCACCAGCGCCACCAACACCACGGCCTCAAGCACGGACCTGAACACGCCCGAGATGGAGCGTTCAATAAAAACCGAGGTGTCGTAGGCCACTTGCAACCGCATGCCGCGGGGCACCACTTCATTGATCTTGGCCACTTCAGCACGCACAGACAAAGACAGCTCCAGGGGATTGCCTGTGGCTTGCTTGATGACGCCGATATTGATGGCCGTGGCCCCGTTAAAGCGCGCAATGACCCGCTCATCGACGGCGCCCACCTTGACGGCGGCCACGTCGCGCAGCCGTACCGGGTAGCCGTTGGCTTGGGTAATGATCAGGTCTTCAAATTGCCGCGAAGTCTGTATATCGGTGGCGGCGGTGATGGAGAACTCACGCTGCACCGATTCAATGCGCCCCGAAGGCAGCTCAACGTTTTGCCGACGCAGCGCGTCCTCAATGTCCTGGGGCGTGAGGCGGTAGCCCGCCAGCCGATCACGGTCCACGTCAATGCGCATGGACACTTTGCGTTCACCGAATACGCGCACATCGGCCGCACCGGGCAACACCGATAGGCGCGGCTTGATGTAGCGGTTGATGTAGTCGGAAAGCTCTAGCGCCGTCATGTCGCCAGCGAGCACACCAATCCACAGGATGGGGAAGGAATCGGCCTCCACTTTGGCAATGACCGGTTCATCCATGCTGTCGGGCAGACGCGCGCGCACGCGCGCCACTTTGTCGCGCACATCAGCGGCCGCTGAATCGGGGTCACGAGTCATACGAAAGCGCACATTGATATCGCTGCGCTCGGCGCGCGAGCGCGAAGTCATCAGCTCCACGCCCTCAATGCCCGCCAGCGAGTCTTCCAGCACTTTGGTGATTTGTGACTCCACCACGTCGGCCGAGGCGCCGGCGTAGTTGGTGGTCACGCTGACCACCGGCTCATCGATACGCGGGTATTCGCGCACCGCCAAACGGGTGTACGAGATGGCCCCGATGACCAGCACCAAAATCGACAGCACCGTGGCCAGAACGGGGCGGCGGATGCACAGTTCAAAGAGGTTCATGGCGTGAGGTTCTGAGGTTCAAGAGGCAGGGCTGCAACGCAACTACTTGCGCCAAAAGCCCGGCGTGAACAGCACCAACACTGACATCAGCTCCAGACGCCCGAGCAGCATGGCGGCCGTGCACACCCAGGTTTGAAAATCTGTGAGCACTTCATAGGTGGTGGCAGGCCCCACCTGATTCAGACCGGGCCCGGTGTTGTTGATGCAGGCGATGACAGCGGTAAAGGCGGAAATGACATCCAACCCCGAAGCCAGCAACAGTAGGGTGAACCCCACAATCGCCGCGCTGTAAATGAGCATGAAGGCGAGCACGGCGTAAATCACGTTGTTCTCCACCACGTCGCCGGCCACCTTGATGGGGTTGATGACGCGCGGATGCAAGATGCGCACAAACTCACGCCGCGCCTGCTTGATCAACACGATGGCGCGAATCATCTTGATGCCCCCTCCC
>WBZQ01002700.1_pt1 | contig 11314 bp, 5 predicted proteins | sample 5204251 | NCBI WGS metagenome assembly WBZQ01 (sample SAMN12412402, study PRJNA552823) | activated sludge metagenome | isolation source: activated sludge from nitrification reactor of wastewater treatment plant... | place: USA: Virginia | collected 2017-09 | reverse complement strand
GTCAGGGCTTCCCAGGCGCCGTCGTTGAAGATGTTGCAGTTCTGCAGGATCTCGACGAAGGCCGAACCTTGGTGAGCCGCGGCTGCCTTGAGGGTCGCCTTCAGGTGCGGCTGGAAGACGTCCACCGAGCGCGCCACGAACGTGGCTTCCGCGCCCAGCGCCAACGACAGCGGGTTGAAGGGCCGGTCGAGCGAGCCGTAGGGCGTCGACTTGGCCTTCTTGCCGACCTCGGACGTGGGCGAGTATTGACCCTTGGTGAGCCCGTAGATGCGGTTGTTGAAGAGCAGCACCTTCAGGCCCACGTTGCGGCGCAGCATGTGGATGGTGTGGTTGCCGCCAATCGAGAGCGCGTCGCCGTCACCGGTCGCGACCCAGACCTCGAGGTCGGGCCGCGCGATCTTGATGCCCGTGGCCACGGCCGGGGCGCGTCCGTGGATGGTGTGAAAGCCGTAGGTGTTCATGTAGTAGGGGAAGCGGCTGGAGCAGCCGATGCCCGAGACCACGACGAACTTCTCCTTGGGCAGACCGAGCTCGGGGAAGACCGACTGCACGGCCGACAAGATGGCGTAGTCGCCGCAGCCCGGACACCAGCGCACTTCCTGGTCGGACTGGAAGTCCTTCTTCGTGTAGACCGGCAGCACCGCGCTCACTTCGTCACCCCCAGCACTTCTTCGATCTTGGCTTCGATCTCGGCTTGCTTGAAGGGCTTGCCCTGGATCTTGTTGAAGCCCTCGGCGTCCACCAGGTACTTGGCGCGCAACACCCACACCAGTTGGCCCATGTTCATCTCGGGCACCACCACGCGCTTGTAGCGGCCAAGTACCTCACCGAGGTTGGCCGGCAGCGGGTTCAGGTGGCGCAGGTGCACGTGTCCGATGCGGCGCCCGAGCGCGCGCTGCGCGCGCAGCGCCGCGGTGATGGCGCCGGCCGTCGAACCCCAGCCGACGATCAACAGGTCGCCGTCGGGATCGCCGGCCGGTACCACGTCGGGCACGTCCTGCACGACCAGCTCGACCTTGCGCGCGCGCAGCCGCACCATGTTCTCGTGATTGAGCGGCTCGTAGTTGACGTTGCCCGTGCCGTCCTGCTTCTCGAGGCCGCCGACGCGGTGTTCGAGGCCCGGCGTTCCCGGCACGGCCCAGGGTCGCGCCAGCGTCTGCGGGTCGCGCAGATAGGGCATGAAGCCCTCGACCTCGGTGCGGAAGCTGACCGGGAAGGAGGGCAGTTCCGCGCTCGTCGGCACTTTCCAGGGCTCGGCGCCGTTGGCGAGGTAGCCGTCGGAGAGCACGATCACCGGCACCATGTACTTGATCGCGATGCGCGCCGCTTCGAGCGCGACCCAGAAGCAGTCGCCCGGCGTGGAGGCCGCCAGCACCGGGATCGGCGCTTCGGAGTTGCGGCCGAAGAGGGCCTGCAACAGGTCGGCCTGTTCGGTCTTGGTCGGCAGGCCGGTCGACGGGCCGCCGCGCTGGATGTCGCAGATCACGAGCGGCAGCTCGACGGCCATGGCCAAACCCATGGCTTCGGTCTTGAGCGCCATGCCCGGCCCGGACGTCGTGGTCAGGCCCAGTGCGCCGGCGTAGGCCGCGCCGATCACCGAGGTGATGGCCGCGATCTCGTCCTCGGCCTGGAAGCTGATCACTCCGAACTGCTTGAAGGCCGACAGCTCGTGCAGGATGTCGGAGGCCGGCGTGATCGGGTAGCTGCCCAGGAAAAGCGGCAGGCGCGACTGCTGCGAGGCCGCCACGAAGCCGAGCGCCATGGCCGTGTTGCCGCTGATGTTGCGGTACGTGCCGGGCGTCAGGCGCGCGGGCGGAATCTCGTAGCTGACCTCGAAGGCCTCGGTGGCTTCGCAGTAGGCGTAGCCGGCCTTGAGCGCCAGCCGGTTGGCTTCGGCCAGGAGCGGCTTGTCCTTGAACTTGTCCTCGAGATAGCGGTACGTGGTGTCGAGCGTGCGGCTGTAGAGCCAGTAGCACATGCCCAGCGCGAAGAAGTTCTTGCAGCGGTCCATGCTCTTGGCGTCGAGCCCCAGCTCGCGCAGCGCGGCGCGCGTGAGCTTGGTCAGCTCCACCTTGAACAGGCGGTAACCCGACAGGCTGCCGTCTTCGAGCGGGTTGACCTTGGCCTGGGCTTTCTTGAGGTCGACTTCCTTGAAGTTGTCGACGTTGACGATCAGGATGCCGCCCGGGCGCAGGTCGGCCAGATTCGTGCGCAGCGCCGCCGGGTTCATGGCGATCAGCGCGTCGACCGTGTCGCCCGGCGTGAAGACGTCGGTCGCGGCGAAGTGGATCTGGAAACCCGAGACGCCCGGCAGCGTGCCGGCAGGGGCGCGGATCTCGGCCGGGTAGTCGGGGAACGTGGCCAGGTCGTTGCCGTAGAGCGCCGCGGTGTTGGTGAACTGCCCACCGGTGATCTGCATGCCGTCGCCTGAGTCGCCGACGAACCGGATGACGGCTTGCGCCAGAGTTTCCCGCTTGCGCGCGGGGGCGAAGGTGCTGCCCATGGACCTCGAGACCTCCTGCGGCGGCACACACGACCCCACCGCGACACAGCCATCCAGTATAGATGAGGTCACCCTGCCGAGGGCACTACCGACGATGAAAAGCCGCGGCCGAAGTGGCGTTTCCGAAACGCGTGCCGACGCGCGGGCAGACGTGGGCAAGCCAGCGGGGTCGCCACGCGGGGCGACCCGTGGGCAACCGGCCGCGTTCGCTCGCCACTCTCTGCGGAGGGCCTCATTCCGCGCCGCGAGAAACCGATGTGCAATACCATCGACTCACGAGCGCTCGAGCCGCGGCGGCGGACTGCGAGCCTTCCTGCTTGTGGCAAGCGCGCCTGCGCCCGTTGGTTCACTCCGCCAAGTCACGAGGTGCTCCGATGAATGGGAGGCGAGTGCGGCAGACGTTGCTCGGGATACTGCTCGTGGTCGGCGTGTATCCCGATTCTGTGATGGCATCGGCCGGCATGCAATCGCTCGCGGCACGCGCGCGCCCCTTGCCGTTCGAGCCCAATCGGGGGCAGAGCCACCCGAGCGTGTGTTTTAGTGCCCGCGGCAGACGGTACGACCTCCACCTGACCAGCGGGGGAAGCTCGCTGATGGTGCTGCATGGCGCGGGCTCCTCGGAAGCGGCGGTGCTCGGCCTCCGACTGCTCGGAGCCGACGAGGGCGCGCAGGCGGTGGGTGCCGTGCCGCTCGCGAGCCACAGCAACTACTTCCTCGGGAATGATCCCGGGGCCTGGCGAACGAACGTGCCGCACTACGGCCGCGTGGATTTCCACGAGGTCTATCCAGGCATCGGGCTCAGCTACTACGGCCACGAGGGGCAGGTCGAGTACGACTTCCTGGTGGCGCCGGGAGCGGACCCGAAGCGCATCCGTTGGCGCGTCGAAGGGGCCCAGGAGGTCCGGCTCGACGAGCACGATCGCCTCGTCTTGTCGGTCCCGGGCGGCGAGCTGATCCACCACGCGCCGCTGCTCTACCAGGACGTAGCGGGCGAGAGGCGCCCCGTGACGGGCCGCTACGTGCGCTACGGCACGCACGAGGTGGGTTTCCAGATCGGAGAGTACGACTCCACGCGCCCGCTGGTCATCGACCCCGTGCTCAGCTACTCGACGTATCTCGGCGGCGGCGACGACGACTTGGGAACCGCGCTGGCCTTGGACTCCACGGGCCACCTGTACGTCACGGGCATCACCAGATCGGTCGATTTCCCCTTGGCCAATCCCTATCAGGCCAGCAACCCCGGGTACTATTCGGTCTTCATCGCCAAGTTGAACCCTGCCGGCTCAGCCCTCGTCTATTCGACCTATCTCGGCGGCAGCGGTTTCGACTCCGGCTTGGATCTCGACGTCGACTCGTTCGGCAACGCCTACGTCACGGGGGAGACCGACTCCACGAATTTCCCAACCGTCAACCCGCTGCAGCCGAGCAACGCCGGGGGATCGCAGCCCTACGACGCCTTCGTCGCCAAGCTGAGCCCGTCCGGGTCGGCGCTCCTCTACTCGACCTACCTGGGAGGCAGCGGCTATGACCGGGGCGAGAGCATCGAGGTCGATTCGTCGGGAAACATGTATCTCGCCGGCCCGACGACGTCCACGGATTTCCCCCTCGCGAACCCTCTCCAGGCCCGCTACGCTGGCGGCGAGGACGCTTTCGTCGCCAAGCTCGGCGCGACGGGCTCGGCCTTGGCGTACTCGACCTACCTGGGTGGCAACAGCCTGGATTACGCCGTTGGCCTCAGCGTGGACGCCACTGGCAACGCGTACGTGATCGGCTGGACGAGCTCGGCCAACTTCCCCATCGCGAATGCTCTGCAGCCGACCAAACGGGGGGTCAACGACGCGTTCATCAGCAAGCTCAACGCCACCGGTTCGGCGTTCGTGTACTCGACATTCCTGGGCGGCTGGCAGGACGACTACGGCGAGGCGATCGCGGCGGACCCGTCCGGCAACGCCTACGCCGCGGGCTTCACGTACTCGACAGACTTCCCCACCGTGAACGCCGCGCAGGCGACCTTGGCAGGCCAGGACGACGTCTTCGTCGCCAAACTGACTCCGACCGGCTCGGGACTCTCGTACTCGACCTATCTGGGCGGTAGCGGTTTCGACGCCCCGTACGACGTCACGCTCGACTCGCTGGGCAGAGTCCATGTCACCGGCTTCACGGGCTCCACTGACTTCCCGATCGTGGCCCCGTTGCAGGCCGCCCACGGCGGCAACGAAGATGCCTTCGTCGCCGCCCTGACGCCGGCCGGGTCGGCGTTCGCGTACTCGACGTATCTCGGCGGCAGCGGCAACGACGCCGGGTATGGCATCGCGAGCGGTCTCTCGGGTGACGTGTACGTCACGGGCTACACGTCCTCCACGAACTTCCCCACGGCCACTCCGTTGCAGGCCACGAATGCCGGCGGCCAGGATGCGTTCATCGCGAGGGTGGCCGAGGCCACGCCCGTGGAGTTGATGTGCATCTCGATCGACTGAGCGCGTGCGACTCCCGCCGGCAGCCGAGCTGGCGCTGCGCGGCTGTCTTCGGCCTTGCGTTCGACGTGCGCCCGGACGCGGCATCTGCGAGCCGCGCCCGGACGCGTGCCTCGTCAGGGAGGCGTGAGCGTGAGCAGCAGGTCGTCGAACCAGATGTCGGTCAGGCCGCCTGACGCGAAGCGCACCCAGATCGGGCGCCCCACTTCGGCGCTGGCGCTGCCCGTGACGTGCGTCAGCGACACGTCGCTCCACTGCGCGCCGACGTTGAACGACACGCGCTTCAACACCTGGTAGTTGCCGTCGGTCTTCTGGTACCCCAACTCGAGCGGGACCGTCCCGGTGTTGTCGCCGCCGCCCTGCACCGACGCCGCAAGCCGGTACGTGCGTCCTGGCAGATAGGTGACGCTCAGGATCTGGTTGACCGTCTCCGTCGTGCCCGCCGAGTAGTAGCCGAACTTGCGTCCCAGGACTTCGTTGCCGGTGCGCACGAAGTCCTTGTGGAAGGCCCAGGCGCCGTTCAGCCCCCAGTACCAGAGGCTGCTGTAGGGCGGGTTGGGGGGCGTGCCCTGGAATTCGAAGCCCGGATTGACGAGCGGCACGCGGGCCGTGTTCGTGCCCAGAGCCCAAGTCCGGAAGGTGGACCAGGCGGGGCGCAGGGCGAACCCGACCGCGAAGGGCGAGGGCGTCACAGTGGGCGTGGCCAGGCGGAAGGTCGGCGGCTCGGTGAGCGTCAGGTAGCGGGCTTCGAAGACGTTCGAGTACTTGGGCTTGGAGAGCTCGACGAAGGCCGCGTCCACGAGCTGCGCCTGCAACGCGTCGTTGTTGGTCGAGTAGCCCCACTCGTCGAGCCAGAGTTTGCGCGCGCTGTGGCCGCTCGCGGCCAGCACCTGGCTCACGGCGGCGATGGCCGCCGTGTTCAGCACACGGTTCTGTCCGCTGGCATCCGGGGTCAACGCCACCTGCAGTTGGGCGTCGTTCGGCGGCACGGCGTCAGCGGCCCAGCCGTAGGGATGCATGGCCACCGCGTCGAACGAGTTGCCGCCGCCGAACTGGTAGATCTTCGAGACGTACGTGCCGCAGTCGGTGCGGGGGCTGGCGAGCGTGCCGCCCCAGGCGCAGGCCAGCCCGCCGATGGCGAGCACGGTGTCCGAGCAGCCCGCTTTCATGGCCGTGTACCAGCGCTGCAGCCATTTCGTGTATTCCTGGATCTGGGCGTCGCTCGTGTTCGAGCAATTGTCGCCGTACCAGCCGCAGCCGTTCTGCTCGTTCCAGAACTCGTAGAACTTGACGCGGCCGCAGTAGCGCTGGGCGAGCTGCGTGTGGAAGCTCGCGAACTGGGTCTGATAGGCCTCGGCGGGCGGCGTGCGATGGGGCGGCAACTGCGGGTACTGCTTGGCCCAGTCGGGCACCTGACCCGTGAAGGCGAACATCTCGAGGCCGCGCAACTGCGACTCCATGACCATGTGGTCCATGTAGCTCCAGTCGATCGCGCTCGTGCTCGTCGGCTGCACGCTGGAGGTCCAGTCGAAGGAGACGTGCGTGGCGGTCGCGCCGGCCTTGGCCACCTGGTCCAGGTTCGCGCGGTCCCAGGCCATCTTGTTCGCGACCGTGGCCTGGCCGCCGCCCCAGGCCACGCCCATGCCGCGATGGAAGCGGCGCGCGTTCGTGCTACCGACGCCCGTCACGTACACGTAGGCGTAGTCGTTGAGCGACACGCAGTACGCGCGCAAGGTGTAGGTTCCCGCGGCGGCGGCCGTCTGGGTGCTGCCGTTGGCCGGCAACGTCAGCGTGCCGCCCGGCCCGTAGAGTTCGAGGCGCACGTTGCCGGTCGTGTCGAGCAGGCCGGTCCCGTTGTAGAACCCGCCCACGCGGAAGGTCTGACCTTGTTGCAGGTTCAGGCTCACCGTCCAGGGCGTCGAGATGTTGGGCTGGACGCGCGCCTGGATGCTGCCGAAGGGGCACTGGCCCGAAGCCGGCGCCGCCGCGATCCAGAGGGCGATGCCGGCCGCGGCCGAGAGCATTCCGCGCCAGGCACGGGCCGTCTGTCGAGTGTTCATCTTTCACCTCCCGCGCCGCGCGGCGCCGGTTGCCAAGCTTGCCGGTCGCGCGTCGCGCGCCGCAACCCACTCCCGGTCGAGGCCGGTCTCCAACTTCCGTGCTGGTCGCGGGTGCTTCGACGGGGCGGCGCGACGCGCGTGAGCAAGCCGGCCACCGCGTGCCTCTCTTGCCGGTAGGAAGCGGTTCGCCCCCTCCCGCACTGCTTGGGCACCCGTCCTCTGTTCGGGGCGAGAAGGGACGCGCATGCCGTTGGACAGGAGCTGGTGGATGTTGCCACTCGACGTCGCGCCGCCCGTTGCCGTGGGTGCGGCCCCCGCCCTCTTGGACGCCTCGCGCCTGCCACGTGCGCACCGTCAGCTCGCGCGCATGGAGCGCGACACGCTCACCGAGCGCGGGCCGGGTTCCCGTCCGACGCGCACGGACGGAGCGGACCCGGGCGCGTCCATAATGTCGCCCACCGTGAACGATGCCGCGCGCGAGCGCTTCGCCGAGTTGGTGCGCCTGTACGGGCGTCTGGTGGGCTCGGCGGTGGGGCGCGTCGCCGGACGCGCCGGCTCCGGGCTGCGCGACGACGTCGCGCAGGAAGTGCTGCTCGCGCTCTGGAAGCAGGTCGAACGCGAGCAGGCCATCGACCATCCGGCGTCGTACGTCTACCGGGCCGCCGTGCGCGCCACCGTGCGCATCGTGCGCCGCGAGCAGCGCCGGGCGGGCGAGCCGCTCGACGAGACGCTGCCGGGCGAAGCGTGCGCGGCGCCGCGCGCGCTCGATCCGCAGGCCGCGCTCGAAGGCCGCGAGCGCGCGGCCGTGCTCGAAGCCGGCCTGCGCGCGCTGTCGGCCGACCGCGAACGGGCCGTGCGCGCGCACCTGTCGGGCTTCGACGTGCGCGAAATCATGGAGCTCTACGGCTGGACGTATCAGAAATCCCGCAACCTGATCGCGCGCGGCATGGCCGACCTGCGTCTCGAGCTGCGGGCGCGAGGAATCCATGGCTCTTAGCGACGACGAGCTGCGTGCGGCCTACGCGACCCTCCGCGCGGCCGCGATGGAGTCGCATCCCGACGAGGCGCTCTTCGAGCGTCTGGCCTGCGGCGAACTGCGCCCCGACGAGCGCCTGCGCCTGAGCGATCACGTCGCGCGTTGCGCGTCGTGCGCGGACGTGTGGCGCGGCGTGCAGGCGCTGCGGGTCGAGGCCGCCCGCGAGGCGCCGCGCGCGCGAGTGCTGCGCTTTCCGGCGCGTGCCGGGTGGGCCGTGGGTCTGGCCGCCGCGGCGGTGCTGGCCCTGGCCTTGCTGATGCCGCGCGGGGCCGCCGGGCCGGGCGCCGTGCCGTCGCCGCCCGACGCGCTGCGCTCCAGCGGCGCTTCGGACGCGCCCATGCCCCTCAGCCCGCGTGGCCAGTTGACGCGCGCGGCGGGCCTGTTGCGCTGGCAGGCCCTGCCCGGTGCGCGCGCCTACCGCGTGCAGGTGCTGGCGGCCGACGGCACGCCGCTGTGGGCGAGCGGCGAGACGCGCGCCCAGGAGCTGGCCTGGCCCGCCGGCGTGGCCGTGGCGCCGGGCCGCTACTACTGGCAGGTCGTCGCCGTGGGCGAGGCGCGCGAGGAACGCGCTTCGGAGCTGGTCGACTTCGAGATCGCCGCGCGTTGAACGGCCGGCGCGCGCGTCAGCGCACGTCGCCCGAAACCTGGAAGGCGGCCCAGTGGAACGGGTGTGGGCGCGTGCGACGCACCTGCAACTGCGCCTGTCGCAGCGCCTCGTCTTTGGGCGTGCCGGCCCGTAGCCGCGCATAGAACGCCTGCATCAGCTCGGCCGTGGAGCGATCGGACACGGCCCAGAGCGAAGCCAGCACGGCGCGCGCGCCGGCGTAGTGAAAGGCGCGCACCAGGCCCACCAGGCCCTCGCCGCCCATCTCGCGCCCGAGCGCGGTCTCACAGGCCGAGAGCGTGACGAGATCGGCATCCAGGCGCACGCTCTCGAACACTTCCCAGGCCTGGAGCACGCCGTTGTCGACCCCCGGTTGCAGGCTGGTCGGGGGCGTGAAGGCCAGCGCCGAGTCGAGCGGCGAGCGCCAGTCGAGCAACGCGTGCACGGCGAAGTGCACGTAGCGCGTGGCGCGTGGCAGGGCGCGTGCGCGGGCTTCGGTCGCCTGCGTGCCGAGATGCACGCGGGCCGCGGCCGGGAAGAGGGCTGCGATGGCGCGCACCTCATCGGCCGAAGCGGGCAGCGGCTGCAATGCACGCGCGCGGAGCGGCACCTGGCCGCCGCCAGCGGCCGGGTCGGCTTCGGCTGGGTAGTCGGGCGCCCCGAATGCCGCCAGCGTCAGGGCCGCCGCGCCCGCTCCGCGCCGCCGGCGCAGCTCGCCGTAGAGCGTCGCGGAGAGCACCGTGTGGAGCGGCAGATCTTCGACCAGGTAGCGGGGTTTCGCGCCGCCGCGCACGAGCGCGGCGAACGGCAGGCCGTGCAACGGGCCATCCGGCACCACGAGCAGGCGCTTGGCCCCGTCGAGCGCCGCTTGGGCCGGACCCAGCAAGTCGGCATACAGACGCGCCGACTGCGTCATGAAAGCCGCCTCGGAACCCGGGTCGGTCCGGCCGCGCTCGATGAAGCCGCGAAGGGCATGCACGCGGTCAGCCAGGGCTTGCGCGCCGAACGGGAGCACGTGCACGGCGAAACCCGGCTGCGCGCCCGTCGGTTGCACGACGAACAACAACGTGCGGCTCTCGCCCACGCTGAAACTCAACAACACGCCCCCGCGGTCGAGCACTGCGCGCGCCCCGGCCAGGTCGAGACCGCGCGGCCGCCGCACCGCGCCCAGGCGTGGCGCGGCCTTGCGGATGCGCAGCTCGACCCAGTCGCGCTGGGCCTGCAGCTCGCGCAGCCGGCGGGCACGGGGTTCGACGAGCGCGGCCTGCGTGCGTGGACTCAGGTCGGCCAGCTCCGCCTGCACGCGGTCGTACTGCGACGCCAGCCGCCGGCGCTCGCGTTGCAGCTCACGTGGCACGTCGGAGAAGGCCAGGTCTCGCTCGAAGAGAGCCAACAGCAGCGCCCGCGCGCGCCCGCGCTCGCTCACCGCGAAGGCCTCCTCGGCGCGGCCCGCGCGCACCAGCAAGTCGACCGCGCGGCGCTGCACGTCGGTGAAGCGCGCGGAGAGCCCCGCTCGCCCGAAGTCGCCCCCGCCCGCCAGCGCGGCGCCTTCGTCGATCGAGGCCAGCGCACGACGGTAGTGTTCGATGGCCTCGCTCTCGCGTCCCAGCCGTTCGAGCGCGCCGGCCGTGAGCGCCCACAGCTCGGCCGTGGTGGCCGAGCGCGGCGCGTGCCGCGTGCGCAGGGCCAGCGCGCGCGTGTAGAGTTCCAACGCGCTCTCTTCCTGGTCGCGCGCGAGCGCGACCTCGGCCAGCTCTTCGAGCGGCGGCGCGCACGTCAGGCTCTCCGGCGCCAGGCGTTCCTTGAGCGCGAGGCTGCGGCGCAGCAGACTCTCGGCCTCGTCCAGCCGGCCGGCGCGGCGCGCCAGCACGCCCAGGTTCACCAGGCTGGCCGCGACGTCGAGACTCTCGGGATCGAGGCGCTCGCGCAGCCGCAGCGCGCGCTCGTGGTAGCCGCGGGCCGCCTCCGCGTCGCCGTGGTCGCGCTCCAGGTTGCCGAGGTTGTTGAGCAGGCCCGCCGTGTCCGCGCCGTTCGGTGAGAGGCGCTCGGCCAGGGCCAGGGCCCGCTCGAAGAGGTCGCGGGCCCGCGCCACGTCGCCCCGGTCGCGCGCGGTCAGGGCCAGCGTGTTGAGCGCGCGCGCCTCGACCGAGGTGCCCGCGCCGTGCTTCTCCAGCAGGCGCAGGGCACGCTGACAGCTCTCGTCGGCCTCGGAGAGCTCGCCCAGACGGCGCGCGGCCATGGCGATGTTGACCAGCGCCTTGGCCACGTCGAAGCCCGTCGGATCGAGCGTCTCGGCCAGTTCGCGCGCGCGCCGGAAGCCGCGCAGCGCCTGGCGCAGGTCGCCGCGCTGGAAGGCCAGACCCGCCAGGCCGTTGAGCGCGCGCACGTGCCCGAGGCTGCGCGGCGCCAGGCGCGCTCGGATCGCCGCGCAGCGCCGCCAGTGCTCGTGCGCCAGGTCGGGCCGCGTGCGTTGCGCCTCGACCAGCGCCAGACGCTCGTGGCTGCGGGCGGCCATCAGGCCCGTGGCGCTCAGCCGTCGACGCAGGGCCAGCGCCCGCTGCTGGGCCGCGAGCGCGGCGGAGAGCAGCGTGCGGCGTTCGAGCCATCGTCCCTCCAGCTCGAAGACCAGCGAGAGCG
>WBZQ01002697.1_pt1 | contig 11318 bp, 8 predicted proteins | sample 5204251 | NCBI WGS metagenome assembly WBZQ01 (sample SAMN12412402, study PRJNA552823) | activated sludge metagenome | isolation source: activated sludge from nitrification reactor of wastewater treatment plant... | place: USA: Virginia | collected 2017-09 | reverse complement strand
GTGCCGGAGATCGAGATCCTCTCGTCCTACCCGCGTGGCAAGGCCCGCCTTCACAACGCCTGGCTGCACGGCCACGGCGTGGTCTGGGGCTACGGCGTGCGCGTCGGCAAGCTGCCGGGCGACCCGGCCGACGTGACGCCGGATCAGGAGCTGCGCGTCGAGCCCGGCCTGGCGCTGGCGCCGGCCGGTCAGGAGCTGTACCTGGAACGCGCCGCGTGCCTCGACCTGGGCGCCTGGTTCGCGCGCCACGAAGACGAGGTGCGCGGCGACCCCTCGTTCAGTGAAGCCGACGGTGTCGTCAGCTTCGACGCCCACGTCACGCTGCGCCCGCGCGCCTGTCTGACGCGCCCGGTGCCGGCCATCGCGCAGCCCTGCTCCGAGGCGGCCGGTGGCACGGCCTTCTCGCGCCTCAGCGAGCAGGTCGACCTGCGCCTGCAAGCGGGTCGGCCCGCCGCGCCGCCCGCGCCGCCCTATCACCGCCTGCGCGTGCTCTTCGCGCTCGAAGCCGCGCTGCTGCCGGCCGATCAGGACGTGCTCGACGCGCGCGACGCCGTGCTGGCTCTGCCGTCCGAGCAGCAACCGCGCGCCTATCTCGAAGCCTTCCGGCGCTTCGCCGCGCTCGACACGGTCGACCTCAGCGCGCCGCCGGGGACGCTCTTCCCGGCTGCGGACGACGCGCCCATCGTGCTGGCCGTGGTGGCCGGCGTGCGGCTCACGCAGCAGGACGGCGTCTGGTTGCTGGTCGGCGATCCGCCGCCGCCCGTGGTCGACGTCACGGTGCGGCCCGCGCTGGTCGCCACGTCGAGCATCCAGGAACTGCTGTGCGGGCCGCTGTTCGTCGCGCCGCCCGCGCCCGCGCCAGAGCCGGAGCCTGCGCCCGACGCCAAGCGTCGCGGTGGCGCCGGCCCGCGCGGTTCCGGGCGCCGTGGCGCGACTGGACGGCGCCGTGCCCGCGGGTCGCGGCCTGACACGACGGAGAGGAGCTGAGAGCCATGGCGCAGCCCAACCAGCACAACGACCTGCTCGTGCTCGACAGCGCGCCCGCGGGCGTCGACAAGATTCCGGCCGGCACGCCGCTGACGCGCCTCAACTACTACGACGGCCTCTTCCTGCGCGCCGCGCACCTGGATGCGGAGCAGCGCTACACGCGTGCGCTGGCCGGCTTCGCCAACCAGGGTCTCGGCGCGGGCCTGGTGCACGGGTTCAGCGCCGAACTCGAAGCCGGCGGCGACACGCTCGTGGTGCGCGCCGGTCTGGCCTTCGATGCCCAGGGCCGCACGCTGTTTCTGCCTCGCGACGTCAAGGTCGGCGTGCAGGAGCTGATCGACCGCAGCCGCCAGGCGGTCTCGGGCAGCGGCGCTCCGGGCGGTCTCCTGGTGGGCGAGTTCGGCGACTGCACGGTGGTCGCGGCGGGCGGCGGCACCAGCGCGCCGGTGCCCGAAGGCACGCTGTACCAGATCGTCGTCTGCCACCTCGAGGCGCTGTGCGGGCAGGAGGACGTCTACGGCCGCGTGTGCGAGACAGCCTGCGCAAGCGACGTCGAGCGACCCTGGCGCGTCGAGGGCGTGGTGCTGCGCGCCCTGCCGCTGGCGCTCGAGACCCCGTTCCCGCAATCGCTCACCATCCCGCTGGGCGATCCGCGCTTCCTGCGCTCGAACGTCGCCCACGCCTTCTTCGAGGACGAGCGCCGGCGCCATCCGCACCTGATCTCCGCCGCGGGCCTGCGCTCCCCGGCCTGGTGCCGTGGCGCCCAGGTCGATCTGCGCGGCTGCGAGGTGCCGCTCGGCGTGCTGGCCCGCGAAGGCCAGGTGAGCCTGTTCCTCGACCCTTGGACCCTGCGCCGTGAGCGCATGGAGACGCCTTCGCGCCGCTACTGGGACTGGCGCATGGCCATGCGCCCCTGGGACGTGTTCCTGGCGCAGGTGCTCCAGTTCCAGTGCCAACTCTCGGACGGGCCGGACGCGATGCCGCCCTCCGACCCGTGCGCCGACGAGCGCCAGTCGCTGGGCGAAGGCGTGCGCGCGCTCGAGGCCACGCTCAAGCAGATCCAGGAGTCCTCCCCCAACGGCCTGCCCGCGTACGCCCAGGACCTGAGCGCGCTGCGCGACAAGCTGGCGGGGCTGCTGGCCGCGCCCACGGCCGCTACGTTCCCCGGCGATGCCCACGTGCTGCTCGACCGCGGCATCGCCGAACTGCCGCCCGCGGGCTGGCTGCCGGTGGTGGCGGGCCAGGTCGTGCAGCCACAGGTGCGCGCGCTGCTCGGTGCCGGCGTGGACCTGCGCTTCTGCGTCGTGCGGCCCGACTACGTCGGCCATGCGCTCGAGGAAGCCCAGCACCTGGAGCGCATCCCGCTCACGCCGGGCCTGGACGATCCCACGCAGCTCCAGGAAGTCGACGTGCTGGTGCCCAACGGCACGCCGGGCGTGGCCGTGCCGCCCTCCGGCGCGCAGCTCTACCGCGCGCAGATCGCGGTGAGCGCCAACGCCGTCGGCGTGTGGGGACGCGGCGCCGCCCGTGAAGGCCGACAGGCCGCCGGCGACCTGCTCTTCGCCCTGGCCGGCAGCGCCCTGAGCCAGAGCGCGATCAAGTTCATCACCACACAGTTCAAGCCGGCCTTCGCCGGCGAGGCGCTCGACATCAAGCTGTCGTCGATCAAGCCCGACCTGAGCCAGAGCGAGTTCATCAACGCGGCGCGCAACGAGTCATTGCGCGCCGCGCTGGAGTTGGACAGCGCCGGTCACCTGTGGCGACAGGGCGGTGCGCGCTTCGACAGCGCGCGCCTGAACCTGGGCTCGGCGCTCGGCCGCGCCCCGTTCGGCAAGGCCCGCGTCGCCAAGGCCGCCGTGGACGACGCGCGCTTCGGCAACTTCTGGGTCGAGGGCCACCTCGGCCGAGACCCGTTCGAGCTGGCCGCCGGACAGTCGACCAGCTTCAGCCTGCGCGTGACCGCGGCAGAGGTCGGCGACGAGGACGATTCGTCGGCCCTGACGGCGACTTTCGCCGGCACGCTCACGGTCGACGAGCGCGTCGGCTCGCGCTTGCAGGTCGGGTTCAGCGGCGAGATCAGCTTCGGCATGCGCCGCGTGGACGGTGGCAAGGCCACCTGGCTCGTGCTGGGCATGTCGCCCGTCTCGCTCAGCTCGGAGAAGTGCGCTCTGAAACGCGCCGGCGGCACTACGACCTTCGAGTACCTGCTCTCCGAGACCACGCTCTTCGAGCTCGAACGCTCGGCCGGCCCGAACGCGCAGCAGGTCGCTTACCTGCTGCGCGTCGTGTCCGTGGACCCGCAGACCGGCGTGAAGACGTCCGCGGAGTTGGCCCAACTCGACCTCGGCCTCGACCCCGCCGTGGCCCAGGCCAGCGATCCCGACCACTCACGGGCCGCGACGGCTCTCGGAGTCATCCAGGCGGCCCTCGGTCCGCAGGAGCCGGACTTCCAGGCCGAGGCCTCGCAGACCCTGTTCGGTGGCGCGCTTCAGGGCAGCGAGCTGGCGCCGCTCGTGGCGCTGCACGACTGGGTCTTCTTCCACCGCCGCCGCTCGAAGGACTGTGGTGGCACGCCCACGCTGCCTCCGCCGCCTCCGCCGCTCCAGAAGCGCGCCTACCGCCTCGTGCACCTGGCCCAAGACACGCCGCTCGGTCGCATCAAGGACGTTCTGGCGGACCCGGCCGCGGCTCCAGCGTTCGTCAAGCTGTGGCAGAACGTGGGCAGCCTGGAATTCGAGCGCTCCTCGGCGCAACTGCTGAGCCCCACGCCCCAGGCGCTGCTCCAGGCTTGGAAGGCGGTCGCGCCCGGCCAACGCCGGCTGATCGTGGCCTTCATGGCCACGCCGGGCGACGAGGAGTCGCGCAGCCTCGAGGAGACGCGCGGCAAGCTGGTCGTCGACGTCGTGCGCGACGGGGTTCCGGCCGACACGCTCGAGGGCGACGTGCTCGCCGAAGTGCCGGCGGTAGTGCGCCAGAACTTCAATCTGGCCGCGGACGAAGGACTGCTCTTCATCGAGAGCCTGGCGGTGGACGGCACGGTCGCGCCGCCGCCCCCGCCGGTCACGCCGCCGCCACCCGCGTTGCAGCAGCACGAGGTGCTGCTGGCCAATGCCGACCAGTTGAAGCGCGCTCAGACCGCCGCGCGCAACGGCACCTTCAGCGCGACGCACGTCAACGGACTGGAGCGCCTGGGCGTGATCGACTTCAAGCCCGGCACGGACGACGCCACGTCCGCGAGCTTCCGCGACTTCGAGCGCCGCTGGCGCCAGCTCACCGGCGGCGCGCCGGTGGCGGCGGCGCTCAGTCTGACGGCGGCCGCGGCCGACGCGGCCACGCGCGACGTGCACGCCAAGCAGGCCCAACTGCTGATGGACAAGCTCGGCACGCAGGCCGCGGTCAAGGCCGCGACCGTGCCCGCGCTGCCATCGTCCGCGGCCACGTTGACGCTGCTGCTGCCGGTCACGCCCGGCTAGTGTGACGCCGCCCGCCGCGCGAGGCAGCTTGGCCTCGCGCGGCGCGCACGCGCCCTCCGCTCAGCCACGCGCCGGCTGGGCGGCCGGCGCGTGGCCGTAGCGCTGCGTGGCCCAGCCGATGACCGCGCCGAAGAAGGCCCCGGGCAGCATGATCTCCCAGTAGTAGTTCTTCTGATACGGCGGCGACGGCTGGCGCGCGACGAGCCAGGCGAAGAGCAGGCCGACGGCCAGGCCGAAGAGCACGCCGGCCGGCACCGAGCGCACCTTGCGGGCCAGCAGACCGGCCAACAGTCCCACGCCCAGGCCCTTGAAGGTCGACCCGACGACGATTCCGGAGATGTAGGGCGCCACTTCGGGCGCCGAGACGAGCGCGCCCAGTCCGTCGATCGCGCCGAGCACGGCGCCCACCACCACTCCCAGCAACGGCTTGTTCATGGCCTCACCTCCACGCTCACCTCTCCCACGTCGCGCGCAGGTTCATTCAGCGGCGCGCGAAGAAAATGAGGCCCACGCGCATGGCCAGATAGGCCAGCAGCAGGAGGACCGCGGTGCGATGCCTGGCCAGCAGCCGCGCCGCGCGCTCGAACAGGCTCTCGCGATAGGCGCTGACCGGCTCGCCCGCCAGGTAGCGCGCCACGTCGGCCTGTAGCTCGCTCGCGCCGGCATAGCGCGCGTCCGGGTCGGGGGATTGCGCCTTGCGGGCGATGGCCGCGAGGCGCGCCGGGACGTCGCGTGGCAGCTCGTCGCACGCCGTGGCGGGGCCGCCGCCCGGCGCGCGCAGGGGCCATGTCCAGGTGCGGGCCGTGCTGGAGCCGCGCGCGCTGCCTGGCGCGCGCCCCGTGAGCATGAAGAACAGCACTCCGCCGAGGGCGTGGACGTCGGCGCGCTCGTCGACCTTGGCGACGTCGCCGCGCGCCTGCTCGGGCGCCATGTAGCCCGGCGTGCCGAGCACCGTGCCGTGAGCCGTGACGCCGGGCCGCGCCGCTCCCGTCGCCGTGGCGTCGAGCGCGGCCTCGCGCGCCACGCGCGCCACGCCCCAGTCCAGCACCAGCAGCTCGCCGAAGGCGCCCACCATCACGTTCTCCGGCTTCAGGTCGCGGTGCAGAACGCCCTGCGAGTGCGCGAAGGCCACCGTCTCGCACAGCCGCTCGAAGGCGCGCAGCAGCGCCGGCAGCGGCCGACCGGCGCGCACCTCGTCGTCGAGCCGGCGCCCGTGCACGCGCTTCATGGCGTAGTACACGCGACCGTCCGGCAGCAGACCCGCGTCGTGCACCGGCACGATGCCCGGATGTTCCAGGCGTGCCAACACGCGCGCCTCGCGCAACAGACGCTCGGCCAGCTCGGCGCGCGCGGCCGGGTCGCGCGTCTCGTCGTCGAGCAGCTTGAGCGCCACCTCGCGCTCCAGGTCGTGGTCGCGCGCGCGCCAGACGACACCCATGCCGCCGCGACCCAGCAGGTCGAGGAGCTCGTAGCGCTCGCCGTCGCGCGGCGCGGCTTGGCCGACGAGCGCGCTCAGGCGCGCCAGCGCGGCGTCGGAGAGCGAGGTCACGCCGGCGGCTCCACGCCCAACAGCGCGCGCGCCTCGGCCCGGAACTCCTCCTCCGAAGCCGTCAGCAGACGCAGGCGCGCGAGCACCGCCGCGCGGAACTCGCGCCGTGCCCAGTTAAGGAAGTTGGTCACCTGCGTGACCGGCAGGGCCGACTCGAGCGCGAGCTGGGCATAGGTCGGTCGCCCGTCGGGGCCGGGCTCGTCGAGGTCGTAGCGTTCGAACAGGCGCAGCGCCGCGAGCTTGCCCGTGGCCTGGCAGCGCGCACGCAGATCCTCGACGGCCTGGACGAAGAGCCCGCGCACCCACTCGCGGTGGAACCAGGCGTCGAGGTCCGTGTCGTCGGGCAGCTCGAGCTGGCGCAGTTCGCCGTCGGCGCCCACGAAGTCGAGCGCCAGCGTGGTGCTGCCGCCGCCGCGCTTCAGGCGCCGTGCGGCCTTGCGCTCGTTCTTGACGAAGCCGTCGAGACACAGGCGCACGAACGTGCGGAAGCGCGCCTTGCTGGGGTCGTAGCGCTGCACCAGGCCGCGTTCGACGAGGGCCGCGAAGAAACCCTGGGTGAGGTCGCGCGCGTCCTCGTCGTCGGCCCGCCAGCGCAGGCGCAGGTACTTGTAGACGGGCCGCCAGTAGCCCTGCGCCAGCGTCTCGAGCGCGTCGCGGCGCGTGCGCGCATCGCCACTGCCCGCGGCCTGGAGCAACGAGTGCCGGGTCGCCGGGAAGACGCCCACGGCCGCAAGGTTACCGCGAGCCGGGCCGGAGCGAGGCGCGGCGCGCGTCGCTCACTTCGCCTGCGTCAGCGTGGCCCACACCGAGGCGGCCTCGGCGCCCGTGACCGTCTTGCCTTGCGGATCGCCCGGGTAGTTGATGCGCAGGTCGCCGTTCGCGCCCTTGTAGACGCTCTGGATCTTGGCCAGCGGAATGCCCAGCGTGCCGCCCATGTGGCCCACCCACACGAACGCGCCCGCCTGCGCGTGCAGCGCCTTCCAGAGCGCCTCGGCTTCGGTGCCCTCGAGCGTCTTGGCGTCGCCGGCCGGCAGGTTCAGGCGCACGCGTGCCGGCTTGCCTTCGCTCGGCGCGAACAGGAACGCGCTCTCGACGTGCGCGACGCTCACGGCCAGCGACCCGCCCATGTGGCCGAACGTCACGAAGTCCGCATGTCCCACCGTCCCCTCCCCCTTGGCCGCGGCGGCCAGCGCCAGGCACGACACCATCGCTCCCAGACGACGCCAACGTAGGTTCTGTCGCACTTTCCCCCTCCTCGCGGCCGCCATGGCCGAACGCGCCGGTCGTGAGCATAACGCGGACCCGGCGGCGCGCCGCGCTGCACCAGGCCGGATGTCAAACGTGGTTGAAACGCCAAGCGATTGAATCATGCCATTGCGTGACGTCAGCGTCTCGATCAGATTGTCAGTGGCTGCTACCGCGTCGCGGCAGACTGAGCCGCTCGAGCAACATCACACAAGGCATCGAGTGCAGCATCTGGCGAGACGACGTCGCCAGCGCGCCCGAGCAGGCGTTGTCAGCGAAGCTGAGGCAGGGGAGGGGAGTCATGCGAGGACATCGACTACGGGGCGCGACGGGCGCGCTGCTTCTGACGGTCGTCGCCGTGGCCGGGCTCGGCGCCGCACGCCGGGCCGCAGCGCAGGACAAGCTGGCTGCACGTCTCGACGCGCTGCTCGAGGCGTACCAGGTGGCCGACTGGGACGCGGCCGCCCTGCAGCGGCAGGCCGCGGAGAGTGGCCGCGTGCAGCTCATGCTGCCCGAGGGCCTGGTCAACCTGCGGCTCGAGGCCTACGAGCTGCGCGTGCCCGACATGCCGCGCTACGTCGCCGACGGCGGCACGCTGCGGCGCGAGTCGGCCGAAGAGCCGCAGCACTTCAAGGGCACGGTGGAAGGCGAGCCGGACAGCGACGTGCGCCTGTCGCTCTCGTCCGACCTGGCGGTCGGCTACGTGCGCCGCGGGGCGGCGTACGTCTACATCGAGCCGCTCGTGTCCTACGGCGCGCGCGAGCGCGCGGGCGTCGTCATCTATCGCGACGCCGACCTGAAGCCGGAGGCCGCGGTGGCCTTCGACGAACTGCACGGCCGCGTGCTGCCGCGTCGTCTGGCGGGCGCCGCGGGCGCCACCATCGACCTGGCCTCGAGCTTCGTGCCGCGCGTGCTGGAGTTGGCCACCGAGGCCGACGGCGAGTTCACGCAGACGCACGCCGGCGGCAACACGGCCACGGCCAACTCGTTGATCCAGGGCTTCGTGGCGACGCTCAGCGGCATCCTGCAGAGCGAGCTCAACATGAGCATCCGGCTCGTGGCCCAGCTCGCGTCGAGCAACGCGGCCACTGACCCGTTCGATTCGACCATCTACGGCCACGGTCCATCGCGCGGCGACGTGGGCGCGGGCTCGGCCGCCTGTCTCGACTTCCCCGGTCCGGGCCTCTGGGAGCAGTTCCGCAACCTCTGGAACACCGAGACCAACCGCGGGCTGATCCGGCGCGACGTGGCCGCGCTCTACACCGGCCGTGACCTGAAGCTGTGCGCGACCAAGGAAGATCCGACCGACGCCGAGCTGTTCGGCACCGCAGGCGTGATCGGCAGCGTCTGCACGCAGTCCGCGAGCGCCTATGCCATCGTCGAGCGCTACCCGCTGAACAGCGCCGGGCTGCTGGGCCATGAACTCGGCCACTCGTTGGGCGGCAATCACGACGGCATCGTCAACTGCCCGGGCAACCCGATCCTGTGCGGCACGGTCGCCGCCGGCGCGAACACCTACTCGCCGACCAGCGAGAACGCCATCAACATGCACTTCACGCCGGCCAGCGGTCCCGGGGCATGCGTGCAGCCGCCGCTGGCGTCGGCGGACGTGGCGCCCGGCGCCACCTTCGACTTCAGCAACCCGACGCCGCCCAACGTGGCCCGCGAGGAGACCATCACGCTGCGCAACGTGGGCGGGTCCGACCTGCACGTGCTGAATCCCGGCAGCGTGATCGCGCCCAACGCCTGCTTCCAACAGGTGTTCGCCCTGCCCTCGCTGATCTCGCCCGGCGGCAGCGCGCCGCTGCGCGTGCGGCTGCTGTGCGGCACGCGCGGCACGTACCTGGCCAACGTCAGCATCCAGAGCGACGATCCGCAGAACCCGGCCTACGCGTTCGTGCTGCGCGGCAGCGTCGAGCCCGGGGCGGTCTACGACGTGCGCCTGACCGCCACCTACGTGCCTTCGGCCGGAGCCGCGCGCGCGACGCACGAGTCGACCGCGGCGCATCCGACCCAGGTGCTCGGCTACTTCTTCGACCCCAACCTGGGTAGCTTCGAGGAGCGCCCGGGCGGGGCCTGCTACGGCGGCGCCAACAACCCGACCTACTTCAAGCTCAGTCTGCGCGGCAACGCGCAGATCACGAGCTGCACCTTCCAGGCCTCGTGGGACCCGAGCGAACTGCCCTGTCCGTCGACTGCGGTGGCCGACCTGAACGCGGGTCGCGAGATCGTCATCAACACCGACGACGTGCTGAGCGACCTGAACAACTGCCAGCTCAAATACAGCTCGCCGGGAGTGCTGGCGGAGCACGTGCGTTTCGGTCAGGAGAAGGAGATGCGCATCACGTTCATCGTGGGCGACGGCCGCTACGTGCGCCGCGTGCGCTTCTCGAAGGTCTCGCAGGTCACGTACACGGCGATGGGCCAGGACACCTACGTCGACGAGGCCCAGGCCAACACGCCCCTCAGCGGGCAGCCGGCCCTGCGCGTGCGCGGCGGAGCGAATCAGCGGCGCTACGCCTTCCTGGGGACCGGCACCGGAGGCGCGACGGGCGCGATCCGCTCGGCGCGCCTGTATCTCGACGTGCTGGGTTCGATCGGCGGCCTGCGCGCCAACCGCATCGACGCGGTTCCGCTCTCCAACTGGGGCAGCGCGACCTGGACCAACTGGCAGCAGGTGGTCGGCCTCGACATCGGCGCGCCGGGCTCGGCTGGTTCGGCCGGCTTCCTGGCCGGCGGCACGCTCGCCAAGCTCAACGTCGACGCGGCCGTGACGTCGTTGGGCGCGTACACGTTCCGTCTGGAGACCGATGATCCGTCGCCCAACGCGGCCGTCGGCCACAGCGAATCGAGCGTGGACAGGCCCTGGTTGGTGGTGACGACGCAGCCCTGACGTGGATCTGTGGGCGGACGCGCTCCGATGGCGCGTCCGCCCGCGCCCCAGAGACAGCGCCCCGGGGTCGCGCTCGCGAGCTGTCAGGCTGTCACTTGGCGTACTTGTCCGCGCCGAGAAAGTGCAACGAGACGTAGGGCTCATGGCCCACGACCCAACTGTCGTGGGGCCCCGGCGGAATGTAGAACAACTGTCCCGCCCTGAGCGGAATCACGCGACCATCCGCAAAGGCGGCGGTGGCCTCGCCGGAGATCACGAGGCCAACGTGCTCCACCGAACAGCGCGCAAGCCCCAGTTGGGGCCCGACGTGCACAGACCATTTCCAGCCGGGCTCATAGGTCGCACGTCCCAAGGTCAGGCCGCCCAGGCGCACGATCTCGAATCTGCCCAGCGCGAGCGTGCGCGTCTCGTCGGGTTGCTCGAAGCGCTTGAGAACAATGTCTTTGTCCACGACAGTCTCCAAGAGGGTCTGCACGACGCCTGGTCACGCCTGTCACGCGTGCGGCATCGAGCTTGCCACCGCCGCCCGTCACGTGCAACGCAACGTCCCGTTCGCAGCAGTCGAAGCGGAGACACGCAGTTGGCTATCCGCTCTTTGAATCAACCGCTCGGCCGCATCGGCCACAACACCCTGCGGGCCTGCCAAGCCGAGGGCTTGTCGCAACGGGACGTCGCGCTCCACCGGCTCGACGGCACCGCCGTCGGCGCAGCCGTAGTCGCGCTACGAACGAGGCTGGATGAAGCGGTAGCCGTAGGGGAAGGGGTCGGCTTCCGCAGCCAGCGCTTCGATGACGTCGATGGCTTCCCCGATCGTCATGCGGTTGCGATGTCGCTGTGGCCAGCACAGCATCCCGGCGAGAGTGGCGCCCTGCGACCGATACTGACGTGGGCGCCACTCGACAGCAGGACATAGGCGCGCTCTGCCGCGTACGCGAAGACGATCTCATCATCCGCGCCCTGTCCGAGGTCCGGGACGTCGATGACGCGCTCGACGATCCAGCCGCGCCTGCGCAGCGCCTGCACGAGCGGCCCGGGCACGTGCTCGTCCGCTAGTGTCCTGTCCCAGAAGTTGCTGTGCACCGAGGGCGCCGAGGCGCCCGGATCGCAAGGCGCGAGGAGCGGCGCATATCGGGAATATGCAACCGACGAGCAACGCAGCGAGCCGGGATGC
>WBZQ01002696.1_pt1 | contig 11321 bp, 5 predicted proteins | sample 5204251 | NCBI WGS metagenome assembly WBZQ01 (sample SAMN12412402, study PRJNA552823) | activated sludge metagenome | isolation source: activated sludge from nitrification reactor of wastewater treatment plant... | place: USA: Virginia | collected 2017-09 | reverse complement strand
ACACCGGCTCGCATACGCGTGCCTGAGCCCGCGCACGGATGCCGGATTGCTGGAAGAATTATGCCGTGAAATAGGCTACCAAAAAGTGGTGTTCCACGCTGCGGATGCGGGCGGGCAGGATATATACCACACCAACGTTATGATGGCGCTGGGTGAAACCTTCGTGGTGATTTGCCTGGATTCTGTGCGCGACCCGGCAGAACGCGCCCTGCTGGAAGAAAAATTCGGCGCCACAGGAAAAGAAATCATCGACATCAGCCTGGCCCAGATGAATGCATTCGCCGGAAATATGCTCCAGGTGCGCAATGTGGCGGGCGATACCATTCTTGTGATGTCCGAACAAGCCTACCGGGCCCTGAATGCCGGTCAGGTGGCGGCGCTGGAAAAACACACGCGTCTGTTGTACAGCCCCATCGAAACCATCGAAACCTACGGCGGCGGCTCGGCGCGGTGCATGATGGCCGAGGTGTTTTTGCCGGAAAAGTAGCAGTAGCAGTGGCAGTGGCAGTTGGCAGGGGGGGGGCATACGTCCGGGCATGGTCTTCCTGCCAAAACTGGTCGAGGTAGATCTGCAGGTAGGGCAACTGGATGCCGGCGCGTTTTTCGCTGACTTTCTCGATGATCTGCCGGAGGTTGTTGCCCGGGTCTTCCAGGGTAATGTTGAAGCGGTCGAAGGATTGCCGCAGCACGTCCTCCACCTTGGCTGCGTTCATCGGTTCCACCCGGAGCCGGCGGTCGAACAGGCTGGGGATGGTTTTTTCAAAGTCGTACAGCGCGCCCAGGTATTCTTCGCGGATGATGAACAGGATGCGGCAGGGCAGTTCGGCGCCGTGCAACAGCGCCATGATTTCGATGAACTGCCGCTGCTCTTCGGCGCTGCCGAGTATGAAAATCTCCTCGAACTGGTCGAAGATCAGGTACAGCGGGCGCAGGTAAACGGCGTAGGCGGCGTCGATGACCTCCGGCGTCACGGCCTCCACCGGCCGGCCCAGCACCCGGCTCATGGCTTCGGCAAAGGAGGCCAGGATGCCCTGGCCGCGGCGCACGAAGACCGGCAGCCAGTCGGTGGCGTCGTAGCGGCTGGCCAGTCCGCACTGCACCAGGCTGGTTTTGCCCGTACCCGTCTGTCCGTACACCAGTACCAGCCGGTTCTTGTTGACCATGCGGTACAACTGCTCGATCTCTTCGTCGCGGCCGAAGAACACTGAGCGGTCGCGCAGTTCGAAAGCGTCGAGGAATTTGAACGGGCTTTTCATACGGTGGCCGGGGCTAAGGGTTTGAGCAGTTTCAGCAGGGCGTCGATCTGGATTTTGAGGATACCGATCCGTTTTTCGCTGTCTTCCACCACCAGCCGGTCGTCGGGCTTATTCACGAAGCGGTACACGTAGGCGTCCTGCCCGGGGTCGTAGTGGTTGTAGAAAAATATCTTGGCGACGTCGGTGTTGTCCTCGAAAGCGTTTTCGTCCACCACGAAGGGCGAGAGGTTGAGAAAACTCTCGGTCTGGCCGGCGTTCGGGTCCTGAGGCTCGCTGCTTTTTTTGCCGATGCGCCGCAATAGCACCGAGCGGTTGTCGGTAAAGTTGGCCAGCCGCAGCAGGGAGCGGTCGAACTTGCCAAGCAGGTTGCTGAGTTGCACGATCTGGTGGATGAACACCGGTTGCTTTTCGTGTCGGTATTTGGCCACGTCGATGTTCTGGACCGAGGTAAGGACGTAACGCGCCAGGAAGCCGAGTTCTCGGAAGAAGTCGGCCAGGCATTCTTCGGCGCGGATGCACCACTCCGTCCATTCGTAGGGATGGATAGCGTTGTCGCGCACCTTGCCGCGCAGCAGTTCCAGGAAAAACACTGCGTTGCGAAAGGTGTCGTTTTCCTCCATCAGGCGCCGCAGTTGGGGCAGCTCCTCGACGAAGTAGGCCACCTCGTTCGCGTCGAGCAGGCACCGCACCCGGCGGATCAGTTCGAGGTAGTCGAAGGATTCCTGCATGGTGGCGGTCAGGCGCAGGTAGCGGTACAGTTCGGCCTGGTCTTCGGGGGCAATTTTAACCGTCTTACCGGGGTCGAGCAGGGCTTCCCAGAGTTGGGTCAGCAGGGTATAAGCGATGAGGCGCAGCGTGAATTCGTAGGTGCGGGCAATCTGCCGCAGGCGCAGCAGACCAATTTTATCGTAGCCTTCGCCCTGGTTTTCGTCGGTAACCGGCACGAGCAGTTTGCGCAGGTGCTCGGCCACCGGCGCCGGCAGGTTATTGACGATGTGGATACGCATTTGCCCGCGGCTCATGACTTCGCCGGTCAGTTCTCCGACCTGTACCAGGGCCTGTACTACCTGACTGTTTTGCCGCAGCGCTTCCCAAAGGGCATTTTCCAGCCGTACGTTCGGCTCATAGTTTTGTGGCTTTGGTATCAGGGTGACGGCGGGCAGTTTTTCCTCCAGTACCCAGGCCTTGTCGCCGTTGCAGAACAGACCCCAGCACGACGCCTCCGGCCGGTTATTTTCGCGTCCGATGCTCCGTGAGGCACTGAAGGGCGTCGCGCGGTCGTGCAGCAACACTTCGCCTTTGGCAAACTCGAAGGCTTCCTGCAGGCTGTACTGCTGCGCAAGCGCCTCGTAGAGCCGGGTGGCGAACAGGCCGGCTTTGTTGTCCTCCACCGGTGCACTGGTAGCCACCACGGCTGGCACGCCAAGGTCGAGCAGCCGCTGTACCTGGCCCTGGGTGGAGCAACCGTTGAGTACGACGAATTTGAGTTGCCGGCACTGGGCCAGCAGTTGGGCCATGCCCACTGCATCGGCTGCTCCGTCCAGGGCGAACAGTTCGTTTTGCCCGGCGTGCCCGCTGTAGTGGAACACGGTGACGTAGTCCCGGTAGAGCATCAAGGCCCGGGCGATGGAGTCGCGGGTAGCCTGGCTGTCGCGGTGCAGCAGATAGTGCAGTTGCAGGGCCCGCGGAGACAGGGCGCGGTACAGGGCGTCGTCCTCGCCTTGCAGGGTGAGCAGGGGCTGAGTAGGGGAGTTGGCGAAGGTGAGGAAAAGGACGTTGAGCATGGTGGGTTCAGGATTTATCGGTGCTACGTTTTTAAACGCAAAAATCATTCCTCCTGCCGGCTACTTCACTACTACTTTCTACACATTTCACCCAGGCAAAAATACGTACAATTCCTGCCACAAATTATTTTCCCTTATAGGCCGACTCAGGTAGAAAAATTTCTGTAACCGGTTAATGGCGCGGTTTCTGTTGTATCCACAGCAATAAACCTTCTGAAAATATGGAAGTACTCCTTCTGTCCTTTGCCAACAGCAGGGAAAATCCGCTGCCGACCCTGAGCGGCGAATATGGCGCACTAAACAAAATTCTTTCACCCCGGGTGCTGCGCCAGCATTTCCTGTCCTGGTCGGTCAGCCACGCTACGCTGGACGACGTGGCGTATTACCTTACCCTGTTCCGCGACCGGCTGTCTTTGTTTCTGTTCAGCGGCCATGCCGGGCGTGATCTTTTACTGACCGAGGACGGCGCGACCCGTGCTGCCGGCATCGCCCATCTGTTGGGACAATGCCGGAATTTGAAAGTAGTGATCCTGAACGGTTGTAGTACCGGCGGCCAGGTCGAAGCCCTGCATGCGGCTGGCGTGTCGCTGGTAATCGCGACCAGTGCGCCGGTGGAGGACAGGATCGCCGCGCAGTTCTCTGCCCGGCTGTTCCAGGCGATGGAGGCGGGGCTGAGCATCGGCGAATCTTTCGAGCAAGCGATCGGTGAAGCGATGGGCCGCAGTGGCGTGGAGATAGACCGAAGCATCGGCGGCCTGGTGGGTAGGCCGGACAATCAGCCGTGCTGGGGCATATATTCCAATCCCGCCAAACCGGATATGGCCGGCTGGAAACTGCCTGCCCAAACACCCCGGCCTGCCCAATTCCGGTATGAACCCAACGAATTGCTGCTCGAAACCCTGTACGACACTTTTGCGCAGACCAACCCGCGGGTACGCGAACTGCACGAAGCCGGCGCCCTGCTCGACGAGTGCAAAGAAGAAATAGTGGCCGCCCTGCTCAAAGCGCTGCCCGCCCCCATCAGCGAACACGTACGCAAACTGGTGGCGCCCTCGCAACCGGGCACCACCGCCGGCTGGGATACTGCCGGTCCCTTGCGTCTGGCCCAACTGGCCCAGACCTACCAGATCTGCATGGATTTTCTCTTGTATGTGCTGATGGCGCAGATATGGGAAAACATCCTGCATAAAAAAACGGTCTGGAAGCCGCCAACCCCGCTGCTCGGCGAATTCAAAGCCTTTCTCCACTTCGACTCGACCGAGCGCCGCGACTGCGATTACTTTTCGATACTGCACCTGCTGCGCGAAACACTCGAAGGCGCCGACGAAATGCCTTTCGTGGCAGAGTGCTCTCACCTGCGCGAGGATTTTATGAGCAATGAAACGGTGAAAAACGCCTGTTTTTTTCTCGAAACCCTGCGCCGCCAGACTGAAACTGCGGGGGCCCCGGAAATGCCCGAACTCTGCACCCGCGCCGAACAGGCTCTAAGCCTCATCCTGAGCAAACTCGGTTTCCTGGGCCATTACCTGCTCGCCACAGTGCGCAACATCGACGTGCTTAAATTCCGCCACACCGGCCAGGCTCAGTTCGAGCACATGGTCGTTAAATGGCACGGCACGCTTGGATTTTACGAAAAGGAGTACCGCCGCCAGCCGGATTTTATGGACAACCGCTCGGTCGTGCTGCTGCGCCTCGGCGATGACGCCGGCAACCGCTTTCTCAACCTTTCGCCCTTTGTCATCGATGAAAATACCTTCGAAACTGTACCCGATACCTCGCTGGCTAAACTTTATTTTTTTGCCTGGCGCACGCCCGGCCGCCTGTTCTACAAATACGTAAACGACCCCGATTCCGATGTGATCGACCTGGACGCCCCGGAGTTTTTCGATAAAAAGAAAAAGGGCACCAAGTTCCAGATGGCCAAGACCCAGTTCGAGGCGTTTTATGAAGCAGTTTTTGATGAAAAAACCACTGCCGGAACGCTATGAAAAGCCCGTTCAAATTCCTCGACCCCTTCGAACCGGAGGATAAGCACGTCTTCTTCGGCCGCGAAACCGAAACGAAGGAACTGTACAACCTCGTCACGAAAAACCGCCTCACTTTCGTGTATGGCCCTTCCGGCACCGGCAAGACCAGCCTGGTACAGTGCGGCCTGTCCAGCCGCTTCGGCGGGGTGGACTGGCTGCCGTTATTCGTGCGCCGCGGTGAGGATATCAACGTCGCGCTGCGGCGCGAAATCGAAAAGGCGCTCGGCGGGGAGCCGGCTCCGGCAGATGATATGCCGACCGCGGTGAATGCATTGTTCAATCGTTATCTGCGCCCGGTGTACCTCATCTTCGACCAGTTCGAGGAACTGTTCATCCTCGGCAAACCTGCCGAACAACAGGTTTTTTACGACACCATTGCCGAACTGCTGGATGCCGAATTGCCCTGCCGCCTGCTCTTCATCCTTCGGGAAGACTATTTCGGCCACCTCAGCCAGTTTGAAAAGGCCGTGCCCGAACTCTACCACCGCAAACTGCGCGTGGAAGCCATGGGCCGCGAAAATCTGCGCACCGTCATTACCGGTTCCTGCCGGGTGTTTGACATCGGCTTCGACGATCACCGCCGCTCCCCGGAGTTGATCGTCGATTATATTATGGCCGAAAAAACGCCCGTGCACATGCCATACGTGCAGGTGTACCTGCACATGCTTTACCAGGAGGCGACGGGTAGTGGCAGTGGAGTGCAGTTCAGCGATGCGGTGATCCGTAAAGTGGGGCCCATTACCGACGTACTGGGGCGGTTTCTGCAGGAGCAAAAAACGCTGATTCTGAAGACCTTGCAGCAAAACCCCGAATTTGTGAAAATCCCTGAAGACACGGTTGCCCAGGCGCTGGATGTGTTCGTTTCGCGGGAAGGCACCAGGGTTCCTGTGCGCTATACGGTCCGGAACGACGACACCATCGCCCTGGAGCCCAAAGCCGCCAATCCGCTGTCGGTGATCCTGGGCAAAAACGGCGAAATCCCGGGACCCGTCACCGCCGCCCTGATCTCCGCAACGGTACTGGAACTGGACAAAAGCCGTATCCTGCGCCGCAGCGGCAACACTTATGAACTGGCCCACGATACTCTGGCTGCGCTCCTCGACCAGCAGCGCAGCGTGGAACAGCGTCACCGCTTCGACATCCAGGAACGCATCGAGGCCGGCTGGCGGGAGCACGAAGACTCCGGCGGAACCTATTTTTTCGATAAAAACCAACTGGCCCGGATCGAGCCGTTTTTGCCCAAACTGGCCCTGGAGCCGGAACAAATGCGGTTTTTGGAAAAAAGCCGGGACGAAGCAGAGCGACTGGAAAAGGCGGAAAACGAGCGGACCGAGCGGGAACTTCGGTTGGTGAAGGACAAACTGGTGGTGGAAGAACGGGCCCGGAAACGACAGTATCATTATACCGGCCTGGTGGCAGGTGTGGCGATGGTGGCTATTATTGCCTTGGGATATGCCCTCCGGCAACAAAACACATTGCAAGAAATAAACAAACGGGTGCTGCAACAGCAAAGTGATTTAAGAAGGGCTACGGGCCGGGTTGTAGAGACTATGCTGCGGGAGGCCACTGCGTTGGTATATCAACTGGACTATTATCAGGCATGGTCCAAACTGGGAGAGGCTTGCCAGTTCGGGGAGAAAAAAGATTCGTTGGGATTGGCCCTGATGGAAATAGCCTTCTTCTACTGTGAGAGTAATGATTGGGGAAAAGCAAAAATTGCGGCCCTGGAAGCCGCAGGAATGCTGGAAAATATCGATTTGCAACAGGAGGTGGACGCAATGGACAGTCTTGACCACGATCGTCGCCGCAAAAGGTTGAGAGCCGTGCTGCTGCGGTTAGACACCGCGCACTACGAAGAACTGGAACGCCGCTATTTCCCGGAAATGATACCGGTGGAAGGCGGGGCTTTTGCCTATGGGCAAAATGCGGTCAGCAGCGGAAGTCCAACTACGGTTCCACGTTTTATGCTTTCCGGTTCTGAAATAACCCAATGGCAATTCGCCCTGTTCGACGCTTCGGAAAACCGCGCACATGAAAAGCCCTCCTGGGGAGTAAACGGGGATAATCCGGTAACCAAGGTAAGTTGGTACGATGTGGTAAAATACTGTAACTGGCTGAGTGAAAACAGGGGTTTGGCCCCCGTATATACCATCGATACCACTGAAACGGATATAAAAGTCTCACTGAATCCCGGCGCCAACGGGTTTCGTCTCCCGGATGAAATTGAATGGGAATATGTCGCGCGGGGCGGGCCGAAACAGCAAAATTTTATGTTCGCTGGAAGTAACGACCTGAATGAAGTAGCCTGGACGCTCAACAATTGCAAAAAAACCAATGAAGGGCCGCGCACCAACAAGGTGAAGCAAAAAAGGCCGGTTTCGGACGACATGGAAATTTATGATCTGAGTGGCAATGTATGGGAATGGTGCTGGAATTGGTACAGCACCGACTCTTCGGCCGTAAAAGAAGTTAACGCAAGCCGGGTGTTACGCGGCGGATCGTGGTTCAACGATCATGATTCTTACTTTCGGGTAAGTCACCGGCTTCAATTCGACCCCTCTAAGCGATATGGTTACGTCGGTTTCAGGGTTGCCACCGGTCTTTGACCTACGGCGTGCCATGCCGAGCGCAACGAAGAAAAAACTGCCTCACCAGGTTGTTGTGCAGATCGATCGCGACGCCCGGCGGCCCGGTTGGCGAGTAAGCCGCGCAGCCAGGGTGCGGACCTCATTCACCAGTTGGGGCAGTGGCGTTCCGTCCTCCTGACGCGCAGCGGCAATAAAGATTTTTTTCATATTAGCGGGTTGGGTAAACAGACCTATGGCCGACCCCGGCGAGCCGCGGTGCGTGTGGCGAATGCCGGTTTTCTGTCGACAGGTATAAGCATTTGTGTGTATGTTTGTACCTGTAAAGGTGTAGTTGCGCCTTTCTCCCTTTCTTATGAAACTCCGTAACCAATTGGTCCTGATCCTGCTCTCTTTATCGATCAGTAGCCACTCCGTATTGCCGGGAAATACCCGTACGGGTGAATTCCGCCCCAACAAAGACCGGGCGATCTTCTTCGCCGTCGAAAAATACCAAAACGGCAAACTGACCAACCTGCAAAACCCGGTCAAAAACGCCCGGGAAATCGCCAAAGAGTTGGGAAAAAGGTTCGGCTTTGAAACCGAGGTGCTGGAAAATCCCACCCAGGAGCAGGTGATCGGCAAACTCAACGAACTCATCCGGCTCTATGCCCGAAACGAAGACGGCCGGCACCCGCCGGACGGGCAATTGTTTCTCTTTTTCAGCGGACACGGAATGTCGGAAGACGAAAACGGCTATTTCCTGCCGGCCGACGCCGATCCGGCCAAGCCCTACGAAAAAGGCCTCGCCTACGAGATCTGGCGGCCCAAAATAGACCGGATCAACTGCCGGCACATCCTGGTCGCCATCGATGCCTGCTACAGCGTGCGTTTCGACCCCGACTGGAGAAACAGACCCGACGGTACGTTCAAACGCCCGGGTGAGATGACCGAAAGCCAGCGCGCCCTGGCCAATTACGAAGCCTACAAGGCGCGGGTATTCTTCACCTCCGACAACAAGGAAGACCAGACGCCCGACCGCTCCAATTTCGCCCGCAAACTGCTCGAGGGGCTGCGCGCCGCCCCGGCACCCGACGGTTTCCTGACCAGCCGGCAACTTTTCGCCAATTTTGTGGAAGGCGCTACGCCCACCCCCCGTGCCGGTACTTTTGGCAGCGACGAGCCCAGTTCGGCTTTTTTGTTGTACGATCAAAACACGCCCCTGCCGGGAAGCGCCGCTACGAAAGAGATCCCGACCGACCTCACTGACTGGAACACCGCCAAAGCCGCCAATACCATCGAAGGTTACGAAACCTACCTGAAAAAACACCCCGGCGGCGACTTTGCGGAAGCGGCCACGGCGAAAATAACTACCCTGCGTTCTGCTGCTTCCAACACCAAACCCGCCCTGCCCGACACGCCCCAAACGCCGGAAAACGGCTCGGTGGCCGGCGATGGCCTGGTGTTCGTAAAAGGCGGCACTTTTACGATGGGCTGTACGAGCGAACAGGGAAGCGATTGCGACAATGATGAAAAACCAACCCGCCAGGTCTCGCTCTCCGATTTTTACATCGGCCAATACGAAGTGACCCAGGCCGAATGGCGCAAGGTGATGGGCAGCGACCCGCCGGAACTCTACAACAAAGGCTGCGACCAATGCCCGGTGGAAAACGTCAGTTGGAACGACGTCCAGGAGTTTTTGAAAAAACTCAACGCAAAACTGCCGGCCGGGCAAAAGCCGTATCGCCTGCCCACGGAGGCTGAATGGGAGTATGCGGCGCGGGGGGGAAGTTCTTCCAGAATAACAAAATATGCCGGCAGTAACAATATAGACGAGGTGGCCTGGTATTCCGGCAACTACAAAACCGCCAATACGTACGGCGCCCAAAAAAGTACCCACCCGGTGGGGCAGAAAAAAGCCAATGAACTGGGCTTGTTTGACATGACTGGTAATGTCTGGGAATGGTGTAATGATTGGAAAGACACTTACCCTTCATTCGCTGAAACCAATCCTGCCGGTCCTTCTTCAGGCTCCGGCCGCGTTATTCGCGGCGGGTCGTGGAGCTACGTCCCGCAGCTCTGCCGCGTGGCGGATCGCGACGACTTCACGCCGGGCCTCCGCGGCAACGGCGTGGGCTTCCGCCTGGCCAGGACGCGTTAATTTTTAGCCTTTGCACCTTCTTACCTTTTGAAAGAAGGGGTGGTCCTCGCGGCCACCCCCTTTTCGTATATATAGGGCCCGGTAGGGAAAAACCGGGCCCTATATATAGCCGATATATCGTAGTAAAACGTTAGTTCCTCGCCATTTTTCGGATATATCGGGAAGTGGGTTCGGATATATAGGTTTTGGCCGGCAGGGTACAGGCATAAAAGTGCCGGGATGCTTTTGTCCCTAACCGGCTCTTTTTTTCGTTGGCTTTGGTTAATTTTGTTCGACTTTACGCCTTACCAGCAAGCCATGAAATACACACTCCCTGTACTGCTTCTTTTCTCCGCCTTCGTGAATAGCGGCACCATCTCTTCAGAGCCTTCATCCGCTCCGCCTTCCCGCCCCGGCAAAGACCTCGCCCTCTTCTTCGCTGTCTCCAACTACGACCAGTGGGACGACCTGCAAAACCCCGTCAAGGACGCCGAAGCCATCGCCGGCGACCTGAACAAGTACTACGCCTTCGATACCCTCATCGTGCGCAATCCGACCTATGACCAGGTGATCGAAGTCCTGAACCGGTACACCGCCCGAACCTATGCCGACGAGGGGCAGTTGTTCGTCTTTTTCACCGGCCACGGCCACCTGAATGGCGTCAAGGAAGGCTTTTTTGTGCCGAAAGACGGCTTAAAAAACGACGCCAGCCAGCGTAGTTACCTGGCCCACAACCGCATCGCTTACCTGGTGAACAACATTCCTTGCAAGCACATCCTGCTGGGCATCGACGCCTGCTATTCCGGATCATTTATGCGCACGATCCGGCAGAAAGGCGACATCGGCCGGCGGCCGGGCGAGACGGACGCGGCGGTCCGGGACCGGTTCATCCAGGACATGCTCCAGTACAAAAGCCGGCTGGTGATCACTTCCGGCGGCGAGGTGCCTACCAAAGACGAATCGCAGTTCGCAAGGCAGATACTGGCCGCCCTGCGCAGCCGCGGCGGCGAAAGCGGCATCCTGGATTTTTACAGCCTGGTGGGGTATCTGCAAAGCGCGCGGCCTACGCCCCGGCACGGGGAGTTCGGGGATAATGAGGCGGGCGGGCAGTTTTTGCTGGTGTACAACGGCATTCCCGCTTCTAAAAAGGATGAAGTTTCCAAAGAACCCCCGACCGACCTCAGCGACTGGAACACCGCCAAAGCCGCCAACACCATCGAAGGTTACGAAACCTACCTGAAAAAACACCCCGGCGGCGACTTTGCGGAAGCGGCCGCGGCGAAAATAACCGCCTTGCGGGCGGCAGCTTCCAATACGAAATCGACCCCGCTCAACCCGCCCCAAACACCGGAAAACGGCTCGGTGGCTGCCGATGGCCTGGTATTCGTAAAAGGCGGCACTTTTACGATGGGCTGTACGAGCGAACAGGGAAGCGATTGCGACATTGATGAAAAACCAACCCGCCAGGTCACGCTCTCCGATTTTTACATCGGCCAATACGAAGTGACCCAAGCCGAATGGCGCAGGGTGATGGGCAGCGACCCGCCGGG
>WBZQ01001719.1_pt2 | contig 11321 bp, 9 predicted proteins | sample 5204251 | NCBI WGS metagenome assembly WBZQ01 (sample SAMN12412402, study PRJNA552823) | activated sludge metagenome | isolation source: activated sludge from nitrification reactor of wastewater treatment plant... | place: USA: Virginia | collected 2017-09 | reverse complement strand
AAGTGGCTGCAGGAGCGCGGCGTGACGATCTGGGACGAATGGGCCGCACCCGACGGCGACCTCGGCCCGGTGTACGGGGTGCAGTGGCGCAGCTGGCCGACGCCCTCGGGCGAGCACATCGACCAGATCTCCAACGCCCTGGCGCTGCTGAGGTCGGACCCGGATTCCCGCCGCAACATCGTCTCGGCGTGGAACGTCGGGGAGATCCCGCAGATGGCGCTGCCGCCATGTCACGCGTTCTTCCAGTTCTACGTCGCCGACGGGCGGCTGTCGTGCCAGCTGTACCAGCGCAGCGCGGACCTGTTCCTGGGCGTGCCGTTCAACATCGCCAGCTACGCGCTGCTGACGCACATGATGGCCGCCCAGGCCGGGTTGGACGTCGGCGAGTTCGTCTGGACCGGCGGGGACTGCCACGTCTACGACAACCACGTCGAGCAGGTCGAGCTGCAACTGTCCCGCGACGCGCGGCCCTACCCGGAACTTCTTCTCAAACACCGCGATTCGATCTTCGACTACACCTACGAGGACATCGAGATCACCGGCTACGACCCGCACCCCGGCATCAAGGCACCGGTGGCGGTGTGAGGGCACGCCGATGACGCTGTCGCTGATCTGGGCGCAGGCACGCTCCGGGGTGATCGGCCGCGACGGCGACATTCCCTGGCAGCTGCCCGAAGACATGGCCCACTTCAAGGAGCTGACCGTCGGCCACCCGGTGCTGATGGGCCGGGCGACCTGGGAGTCGCTGCCGCCGCGGTTTCGCCCGCTGCCGGGACGGCGCAACCTGGTGCTCACCCGGGATCCGGGCTACCGGGCCGAGGGCGCCGAAGTGGTGACCGTCCTGCCCACCGGCTTCGACGGCTGGGTCATCGGCGGCGCGCAGATCTATGCGTTGGCGCTGCCGCTGGCCGGCCGTTGCGAGGTCACCGAGGTCGACGTCGACCTGCCGTTTCGCGGTGGCGACGCCGTCGCGCCGGTGCTCGACGGCTCCTGGTCGGTGAGCGCCGGTGAGTGGCTGACCAGCCGCACCGGTCTGCGCTACCGGTTCTGCACCTACCTGCCTCAGGAGTAGCGCCCGGTGAGCGTGGCCAACCTCACCACCGCCCAGGCCCGTCGGGTGGCGGTCGCCGCACAGGGCTTCCACGCCCGCCCGCGCAGCGGTCCGGTCACCCGCTCCGACCTCGGCAGGCTGATCTCCAGAATTCAGGTACTGCAACTGGATTCGGTTTCGGTGACGGTGCGGGCGCACTACGCCCCGGTGTTCAGCCGGCTCGGGGCCTATGACCGCGACCTGCTGGACCGCGCGGCCTGGTCGCATTCGGCCCGCGCACCCCGGCTGCTGGTGGAGTACTGGGCGCACGAAGCCGCGTTGATGTCGGTGCAGGACTGGTCGTTGTTGCGTTGGCGGATGCGCGAGTACACCCACGGCCGGTGGGGCACCGAGATCGTCAAGCGCAATCCGCGGCTGGCCGAGGACATCCTGGCCGCCGTCGCCGAACTCGGCCCGTCGACCGCCGGCCAGATCGAGGCGCATCTGGAATCCGCACCGCGGGCGCGCAAGGGCCCGTGGTGGGACCGAAGTGAAACCAAATGGGTGGCCGAGGCGCTCTGGTCCTCGGGGGCCCTGACCACCGCGCACCGGGTCGGATTCGCCCGCCACTACGACCTCGCCGACAACGTGCTGCCCGCAGATGTGCTGGCCCGCCACGTCGACGACGACGAGGCGGTGCGGGAACTGACCCTGCGCGCGGCGACCGCTCTGGGTGTTGCAACCGCCGCCGACATCCGCGACTACTTCCGGCTGTCCGCCGCCCAGGTCAAGCCCGCGTTGGCGCAGTTGACCGCGGCGGGGGAGCTGGAGCCGGTCACCGTGGGCGGGGTACCGGCGTATCTGCGCAGCGGGCAACGTATTCCGCGCAGTGACCGCGGGACCGCGCTGCTGTGCCCGTTCGATCCGCTGATCTTCTTCCGGCCCAGGGTCGAGCGGCTGTTCGGCTTCCGCTACCGCATCGAGATCTACACCCCGGCCGCCAAAAGGGAGTACGGCTATTACGTTTGGCCGTTCCTGCTCGACGGTGAACTAGTCGCCCGGGTCGATCTCAAGGCGGATCGGGCCGCCGGGCTGCTGACCGTGCCCGGCGCATTCCTGGAGGACGGCCGAGACCCGGTCCGGGTGGCGGCGGCCCTGGCTGCGGAGCTGGCGACGATGGCCGACTGGCTGGGATTGCCGGGGATCAGCGTGGGGGACCGGGGTGATCTGGCCGCCCCGCTGCGACGGGCATGCCCCTAGCGCGTCGCCGCATCGGTCGGCAGGCTAGTACCAACTGTTGACCGGTGGCGGCCGATAACTGGATAGTCCATGTGTCGGCGCTCGCCGGTCAACATTCGGTACGGGTTCGGCTGCTAGGCCGGCGGCGCTAGGCTGCCCCGGTGGCCGAAACCGCGCCGCTGCGTGTGCAGCTGATCGCAAAAACCGAGTTCACCGCGCCCGAGTCGGTGCTGTGGAGCACCGACGCCGACGGCGGCGCGGCGCTGCTGGAGTTCGCCGGGCGCGCCTGCTACCAGGCCTGGGACAAGACGAATCCGCGTACCGCCGACAACGCCGACTACCTGCGGCATCTCATCGACGTCGGGCATCTGGCGGTCCTGGAGCATGCCACCGCGAGTTTCTATATCACCGGGCTGTCCCGGTCCTGCGGGCACGAACTCGTCCGACACCGGCACCTGTCCTTCTCCGAGCTGTCCCAGCGCTACGTCGCCGAACCCGACGCCCAGATCGTCGTGCCGCCGGGGATTGCCGGTGACCCCGAACTGGAGGGCCTGCTGGCCGACGCGGCCGATGCCAGCCACCGGGTCTACACCGAACTGCTGGATCGCCTCGACGCCAAACTGGCCGGTGACCCGTCAGCGCGGCTGCGCCAGAAGCAGGCCCGCCAGGCTGCCCGGTCGGTGTTGCCGTACGCCACCGAGACCCGCATGGTGGTCACCGGCAACTACCGCGCGTGGCGACACTTCATCGCGGTGCGGGCCAGCGAGCACGCGGACCTGGAAATGCGCCGGCTGGCCATCGCCTGCCTGCGGGAACTCGCCGCCCTGGCGCCGGCGGTCTTCGGTGACTTCCAGATCGCCACGCTGAACGACGGGACCGAGGTCGCCACCAGCCCGCTGGCCACCGAAGCCTGAGCCGGGCGACGGCGGACCCTGCGGTGGTCACGGGTAATCTGTAGCGCGTGACTACCAGCGGATTCGACGCCGGCGCGCGTCCGGGCGTGGCGGGCGAGAGCGCCCAATTGGGAACCGTCCTGACGGCCATGGTGACGCCGTTCGCCTCCAACGGATCGCTGGACCTCGGCGCCGCCAAGAAGGTGGCCACCCACCTAGTGGATACGGGCTGCGACGGGCTGGTGGTCTCCGGGACCACCGGCGAATCGCCCACCACCACCGACGAGGAGAAGATCGAGCTGCTGACCGCGGTGCTCGACGCCGTCGGGGACCGGGCGCGGATCATCGCCGGCGCGGGTAGCAACGACACCGCCCACAGCGTCAAACTGGCCAAGGCCAGCGCCGCCGCCGGCGCGCACGGGCTGCTCGTCGTGACCCCGTACTACTCGAAACCGCCCCAGTCGGGCCTCATCGCGCATTTCACCGCCGTCGCCGACGCCACCGACCTGCCCAACGTGCTCTATGACATCCCGCCGCGTTCATCGATCCCGATCGCCTGGGAAACCATCCGCGAGTTGGCTTTCCACCCGAACATCGTGGCGATCAAGGACGCCAAGGGCGACCTGCCCGGCGGCGCGCTGATCATGGCCGAGACCGGCTTGCTCTACTACTCCGGCGACGACGCGCTCAACCTGCCCTGGCTGGCGATGGGTGCCACCGGGTTCATCAGCGTGTGGGGTCACGTCGCGGCCGGGCAGCTGCGCGAGATGCTCAACGCCTTCCACTCCGGCGACCTGGCGACGGCCCGCAAATGCCAGGCGACGCTTGCGCCGCTGACCGAGGCGCAGAACCGGCTCGGCGGCGTGACGATGTCCAAGGCCGCCCTGCGGTTGATCGGCGTCGAAACCGGTGACCCGCGACTGCCGCAGATGCCGGCCACCGCCGAACAGATCACCGAGCTGGCCCGCGATATGCAGGCCGCCGGCGTACTCGGCTGAAGGGATCGTCGATGAGTACTGCCGCGCATACCGACCTGGCACCGCCGGGGCCGCTGCCCGACGGTGGCCTGCGGGTCACCGCCTTGGGCGGGATCAGCGAAATCGGCCGCAACATGACGGTTTTCGAGCACCTGGGCCGACTGCTCATCATCGACTGCGGGGTGCTGTTCCCCACCCACGACGAACCCGGCGTCGACCTGATCCTGCCGGATCTGCGGCACATCGAGAACCGGCTCGACGACGTCGAGGCCCTGGTGCTCACCCACGCGCACGAGGACCACATCGGCGCCATCCCGTTCCTGTTGAAACTGCGCCCCGACATCCCGGTCGTCGGTTCGAAGTTCACCTGCGCGCTGGTCGCCGCCAAGTGTCGCGAGCACCGCATCAAGCCGGTGTTCGTGCAGGTCGCCGAGGGGCAGCGCAGCACCCACGGGGTCTTCGAGTGCGAGTACTTCGCGGTCAACCACTCCATCCCGGACGCCTTGGCGATCGCGATCCACACCGGAGCGGGCACCGTCCTGCACACCGGTGACATCAAGCTCGACCAGCTGCCGCTGGACGGCCGCCCCACCGACCTGCCCGGCATGTCGCGGCTCGGCGACGCCGGGGTGGATCTGTTCCTGTGCGATTCGACCAACGCCGAGATTCCCGGCGTCGGCCCGTCGGAAAGCGAGATCGGCCCCAACCTGCACCGGCTGATCCGCGGCGCCGAGGGCCGGGTGATCGTGGCCTGCTTCGCATCCAACGTCGATCGGGTGCAACAGATCGTCGACGCGGCGGTCGCGCTGGGCCGCAAGGTGTCCTTCGTCGGCCGCTCCATGGTGCGCAATATGGCGATCGCCCGTGACCTGGGCTTCCTGACGGTCGACGACGCCAGCGTGATGGATATCGGTGCCGCCGAGATGATGCCGGCCGACAAGGTGGTGCTGATCACAACCGGGACCCAGGGCGAGCCGATGGCCGCACTGAGCCGGATGTCGCGCGGCGAGCACCGCAGCATCACGCTGACCGACGGCGACCTGATCATCCTGAGCTCCTCGCTGATTCCCGGCAACGAGGAGGCGGTCTACGGGGTGATCGACGCGCTGGCCAAGATCGGCGCCCGGGTGGTCACCAACAACCAGGTCCGGGTGCACGTCTCCGGCCACGCCTACTCGGGGGAACTGCTGTTCCTCTACAACGGGGTGCGCCCGCGCAACGTCATGCCGGTGCACGGCACCTGGCGGCATCTGCGGGCCAACGCCAAACTCGCCGCCGGCACCGGGGTGCCCGAGGAGAACATCGTCATCGCGCCGAACGGGGTGAGCGTGGACCTGGTCGGCGGAGTCGCGTCGATCTCCGGCGCGGTGCCGGTCGGCAAGATGTTCGTCGACGGTCTGATCACCGGTGACGTCGGTGATGCGACGCTCGGCGAGCGGCTGATCCTGAGCTCCGGGTTCATCGCGGTCACCGTCGTCGTGCAGCGCGGCACCGGCAAGCCGATGGGCCCGGCGCATCTGCACTCCCGCGGCTTCTCCGAGGACCCGAAGGCGCTGGAGTCGGCGGCGCGCAAGGTCGAGGCGGAGCTGGCAAACCTGGTGGGCGACAATGTCACCGACCCGGTGCGTATCGCCCAGGTGGCGCGCCGCACCGTCGGCAAGTGGGTCGGCGAGGTCTACCGGCGCCAGCCGATGATCGTCCCGACGGTCATCGAGATCTAGGTAGGTCCGTCACGGTGAGCGCTGTCGTGGCCGTGGGCAATATCGAGAGCTGAGGGTCGCCGCTACGGTCGCATGCTCCACCAGGTGACGGTTTCGCCGCCGTCGGTCGGTTGCAGCTCGAGCCTGCCGTCCGGCCGGACCGTGACGAAAAGCGTCGCGGCGACGAGATCTAGGTCCTGGTACGGAAGTCGCTGGTGTTGTTTGTGAGGTTTCGGTGTGCGGTCGGGAGTCGGTCGGGCTGGTTCTTGGGCGTCGACAGGGCGTTGAGCGTGTTCGGGAGTGCGGTGCACGTGGTTTCGGGCGTCGAGAGTGCGCTCAGCCGTGGTTTATGGATCGGCAGTGCAGTGAGCTTGCTCGAAAGCCGCGATTCGGGCGAAAACGCCACGCCCAGTGCACTCCCGATGCGAAAGCCACCGCCCAGTGCACTCCCGATGGCCGTCGACCCGGCCCAGTGCACTCCCGATGCAGCGGTCGCACGGTTCTGGGCAACCCGTTTCTTCTTGGCCGGTCGACGCGCAGCCGGCCACGGTACTGGTAGCCATCGACCCTGATAAGGCCCCTGCTCGTGTCGCAAGAACTCCAGGTGCTAGGTCCGCTCGGCGACGGCGGTCCACTCGATCTGCGAGGCGGTCAGGTCGCGTCCGGTCGGGCGGATATAGGTGTCGCGGTAATAGCCGGGGCCGGCCTGTTCGGACAGCCGCCAGCCGTGCTCGTGCAGCACATCGCCGAGTTGCTCCGGCACGAAACCGGTCTGCCACACCTGCGCCCGTTCCCGGAAGCGCCGATACAGCGACTCGGCGCCGTAGCGGTTCTCGCCGTCGATGAAGTCCTGGCGGACGTAGCTGAAGATCAGCTGACTGCCGGGTGCGGCGGCCGACAGCCGGTCGAACAGGGCGGTGACGGCGGCGGGGGAGAGATATTGGGTGAGTCCCTCGGCGATGAACAGGGTGCGGTAGCGGGCCCGGAACTTGTTGTCGGTCAGGCAATCCCAGATGTCGTCGTGCTCCAGGTCGGTCGCGATCAGGCGCACCGACTCCGGTTGGGCGCCCAGCACCCGGCGCACCACCTCGGCCTTGCGTTCGATGTTGACCTGTTGATCCACCTCGAACACCGGAAGATCGGAATGCCGGGCGATCCGGTAGGCGCGGGTGTCGAAGCCGGCGCCCAGCACCACGACGGCGTCGAATGAGTTGAACGGATCCGACACCCGGTCATCGATCAGCCGTTTGCGGCAGGCGATGGACGCCCACAATCCCGGCCCGGACCGCTCGACCGCCGCGACCGCCGCCTCACGGACCCAGCCGACTCGGGTCGCCGCGACCGCCATGCGCAGCCGCGCGGGCAGGAACGCGGCGGCCAGATCGTCGTCGACCAGCCGGCGCGCCGGTGGCTGGTTGTGCTCCACCGCAGCCAAAACCATCGGCCCGTAGGCGGTCTGGGCTGTGACATTGGTGGGCACCGGTGGGCCTCTCAGCGCTTGTTGGTGTAGCCGGCGTCGACGGGTAGCGCGACGCCGGTGACGTAGCGGCCGGCGTCGGACACCAAATAGTAGGCCGCGTTGGCGATGTCCTCGGGATCCAGCGTCTGTACCGGCAACGCATTGCCCATATCGGGTCCGCCCGGGGACTGCTGGGCCAGCCCGTCGAGCCAGGACCGGGTGAACTCGTTGTCGATCATCGGGGTGTTCACCCCGGCGGGATGCAACGAGTTGACCCGGATATTGTACTGCGCCAGCAGATTCGCGTAGTTGCGCATCAGCCCGACGATGCCGTGTTTGGCCGCCGTGTAGCCGATCGAGCCGGCCATCGGACCGCCGATGCCGACCAGCCCGGCCACCGAACTGGTCAACACGATGGACCCGCCGTTGCCGTACTTGACCATCGGCCGCATGGCGACGTCGACGGTGTGGTAGACCCCGGTCAGGTTCACGTCGATGACGTCCTGCCAGGCGTTCTCGGCGGCCATCGGTGCGATTCCGGCGTTGGCGATGACGATGTCGAGCCGGTCGCCGAGTGCATCGGTGCCGGCGCGCAGCGCCTCCTTGAGGCTCGCGCGGTCGCGGACGTCGGCCGTCCGCGCGACGATCCGCGACCCGGTCTCCTCGACGAGTGCGACCGTGACGGCCAGGTCGTCGGCGGTGGCCAGCGGGTAGGGCACCGAGTCGATCTGTGCGCACAGGTCGACGGCGATGATGTCGGCACCGGCGGAGGCCAGGCGCAGCGCGTGGGCGCGCCCTTGGCCGCGGGCGGCGCCGGTGATGAAGGCGGTCTTTCCGCTGAGGTCACCCACGGCTCAGCCTCGCAGCAGCCCCTTGGCCGGATCGCCGCCGCCGAGCGGGGTCAGCATCTTGATGTCCGGCGCACCCTCGAGCAGCCCGCCGATCGCCCCGAACAGGGTGCCGATTGCCGGGGCGGAACTGTGCGTCTTGACGGCGTCCTCGTCGGCCCACTGCTCGACGAACACGAACGTGTTGTCGTTCTGGTGCACGGAGTAGAGCTGGCAGCCGGGCTCGTTGTGGACCTCCGCGACGGCGGCCAGACAGGCCGCGCGGACCTCGTCGACCTTCTCCGGTTGGGCGGTCATGGTGGCGACGATGACGACGGGCATGCGTTGTGCTCCTGGGGCCGGCGGATGTGGTCAACCTCACCCTAGAACGTGCGGGGGTCGCGGCGGGGTATCGGACTGCATAACGAAGTGGTTTCGGCCCGGCCTGTGACCCTTGTTGCAGATGGTGTTGACGGGACAGATGCGACTAGGCTGACCGACATGCCAAGTAAGACCGCCGCCCGTACCGGCAGCAAAACGAGCAGGTCAGGGACGCGTCCCCGGTCCGGCTCCAGCGCGAACGCGAAGGGCAAGCGCCCCGCGCCGCGCAAGCCACCCGCGCGCCGACCGGCCCCGCAGGGTTCCGTCGTCGGCAGCGCGGGCCAGGCGGTCGGCCGCGCCGGGCGGGCCACCTGGCTGATGCTGGCCCGTGGCACCGGTCGCACGGTCCGCTCGGTCGGCCAGGCTCGGGACATCGAGACCGGGCACCGCCGCGACGGCATCGCGCTGGCCCTGCTGGCACTGTCCGGAGTGATCGCCGCGGGTTCCTGGTTCGACGCCGCCCGTCCCGTCGGCGGCTGGCTTGACACCGCGCTGCGCACCGTCGTCGGCGCGGCGGTGGTGCTGCTGCCCATCGCCCTGGCCGCCATCGCCATCACGGTGATGCGCACCGAACCTCACCCGGAGGCCCGGCCCCGGGTGATCTTGGGGGCGGCGATGGTCGCCCTGGCCGTGCTCGGCCTCTGGCACCTGTGGGCCGGCTCGCCCGCCGATCCGCTCGCGCGCCGGCACGGCGGCGGATTCGTCGGGTTCGCCATCGGTGGCCCGCTGTCGGACGGGCTGACGGTCTGGCTGGCCGCGCCGCTGTTGTTCCTCGCGGGGATCTTCGGCCTGCTGCTGATCAGCGGCACCACCATCGGCGAAATCCCGCACACCCTGCGCGAGATGTTCACCGCGCGCCTCGGCCGGGACGACTGGGACGACTACGACGGTGACTACGACGCGGACGGCTACGACGACTACGACGACGTCGACGACGTGGCGGTCGTCGCCGACGACGCACCGACCCGTCGTACCCGGCGCCCCCGCGGCGCCGACGCCCCCACCCGGGAACTGCCGCGCCGCAATCAGCCCGACGACTTCTCCGACGGCTACTACGACAACCCGGCCGCCTACGGCGACGGTGACAACCCGGACGCCTACGGCGACGGTGACAACCCGGACGCCTACGGCGAGGATTCGCCCTGGTCGGCCGGCAGCCCCGCCGACAACTACCCGGTCGAGGAGCCGGCCAAGCGCGCACCCCGGCGCAAGCCCGCCAGGGCGGTCAAGGCAGCCGAACCCGATGCGGTCACCGAACCCGTCATCGACGCCAAGGCGCTGGACCGGGTCATCGACGGCCCCTACACCCTGCCGCCGATGGAACTGCTGGCCGAGGGCGATCCGCCCAAGCGCGTCGGCCGCGACAACGACCGGCTGATCGAGTCCATTCAGGAGGTGCTGGCCCAGTTCAAGGTCGACGCGACCGTCACCGGGTTCCAGCGCGGCCCCACGGTCACCCGCTACGAGATCGAACTGGGCCCGGGCGTGCGCGTCGAGCGGTTCACCCAGCTGCAGCGCAACCTGGCCTACGCGGTGGCCAGCGAGAGCATCCGCCTGCTGGCCCCCATCCCCGGCAAATCCGCCGTCGGCATCGAGGTGCCCAACCGGGACCGGGAGATGGTGCGGCTCAAGGACGTGCTCAGCGCGCCCAGCACCCGCAAGGACCACCACCCGATGGTGTTCGGCATCGGCAAGGACGTCGAAGGCCACTTCGTCAGCTACAACCTGGCCAAGATGCCGCACCTGCTGGTCGCCGGATCCACCGGCTCGGGTAAGTCCAGCTTCATCAACTCGATGCTGGTGTCGTTGCTGCAGCGCGCCACGCCTGATGAGGTGCGGCTGATCCTGATCGACCCCAAGATGGTCGAGTTCCCGCCGTACCAGGGCATCCCGCACCTGATCACGCCGGTCATCACCGACCCGAAGAAGGCCGCCGCCGCGCTGGCCTGGCTGGTCGAGGAGATGGAGCAGCGCTACCAGGACATGAGTGCGTCCGGGGTGCGGCACATCGACGACTTCAACAAGAAGGTGCGCTCCGGGGCGATCACCGCGCCGCTGGGCAGCGAACGGGTCTACAAGCCCTACCCCTACATCCTGTGCGTGGTCGACGAGCTGGCGGACCTGATGATGACCGCCCCGCGCGACATCGAGGACGCCATCGTCCGGATCACCCAGAAGGCCCGCGCCGCGGGCATCCACCTGGTGCTGGCCACCCAGCAGCCGGTGGTGTCGGTGGTGACCGGCCTGATCAAGGCCAACGTGCCCTCGCGCATGGCGTTCGGCGTCACCAACGCCACCAACTCGCGGGTCATCCTGGACCAGGTCGGCGCCGAGAAGCTGATCGGCAAGGGCGACGGGCTGTTCCAGCCGTCGGAGGCGCCCAAGCCGATCCGCGTCCAGGGCGCCTTCGTCAGCGACGACGAGATCCAGGCGATCGTCGCATTCACCAAGGCCCAGGCCGAGCCGCAGTACACCGAGGGCGTCACCGTCAAGACCGTCGACAAGCGGGAGATCGACAGCGACATCGGCGACGACATGGACGTGCTGCTACAGGCCGTCGAGCTCGTGGTGTCGTCGCAGTTCGGGTCGACGTCGATGCTGCAGCGCAAGCTGCGCGTCGGCTTCGCCAAGGCCGGCCGGCTGATGGACCTGATGGAGACCCGCGGCATCGTCGGGCCGTCGGAGGGATCCAAGGCGCGCGAGGTGCTGGTCAAGCCCGACGAGCTGGCCGGCACCCTGGCACTGGTCCGCGGCGGTTCCGACGCCGGCGGGGCGGGCTTCGACGATATGGACGGCGAATCGGACTTCTAGCGAT
>WBZQ01002695.1_pt1 | contig 11328 bp, 6 predicted proteins | sample 5204251 | NCBI WGS metagenome assembly WBZQ01 (sample SAMN12412402, study PRJNA552823) | activated sludge metagenome | isolation source: activated sludge from nitrification reactor of wastewater treatment plant... | place: USA: Virginia | collected 2017-09 | reverse complement strand
CAGCGCTTCGAGCGCGCGGCCCGCGCCGAACAGCGCGGTGGGCAGCGTTTTCGGCACCCACAGGAACCGGCGCGAGCCGAGAATGCGGAAGCCCGCCGACTCGAGCCGCCCGCGCAGTTCGGCCAGCGGCAGCGGGTGATGATAGCGATACGGGTGGTAGCCCTCGCGGTCGTCGGTCGCCTCCGGGAAGCACGACGACGGCAACGCGCGCCGCAGCGCCGGGAACCGGACGGCCCAGGTCTTCACCACCTCGATCGGCGACGAGGGATTCGGCGTGCTGATGGCGACGCGACCGCCCTTCTTCACCACGCGCGCGATCTCGGCGAACACGGTGTCCCGGTCGGGCCGGAACACGTGCTCCATCATCTCCACCGAGACGGCACGATCGAACGTCGCGTCGGGGAACGGGATGCACTTCGCGTTGCCCTGCACGAGCCCGAGCCCGAGCCCTTCGGGCATCCGCCGCCCGGCCCACTGCAGCTGGTCGAAGCCCAGGTCGATGCCCGCCACGCGGCAGCCGAGCGTGCGCGCCCAGTGCGTGCCGTACGCCCAGCCGCACCCGAGGTCGAGCACGCGCTGGCCCGGCGCGAGATCGGCGTGCTCGAGCACCTCGCGGAAGCGCCGCACGGTCATGTGGTGCATGACCGCCGGGCCCAGGTACCAGTGCTCCACCAGGTACGGCAGGCCCGACTCCCGGGCGATCTCGAGTCGCGGTTCGACGAGCGGGCTCACGCGTGGCCGTGCGGCGCCGTCAGCGGCGCGCCCGCTTGCGGGCGGTCTTCTTCGCGGACTTCTTCGCGGCCTTCTTCGCCGGCCTGCGCGCGGGCTTCGCCGCCTTCTTCGCGGCCTTCTTCGCCGGCTTGCGCGCGGGCTTCGCGGCGGCGGCCGTCCGGCGGGCCGGTTTCGCCGGCTTGCGCGCGGGTGCCTTCGCGGCGGGCCGCGGCCGGTGGTGCGCGTGCTCCGCGGCCGTCACCATCGGCTCCGGGCGCGGCGCGGGCGGCGGCAGCGGCGGCAACGCGTCGGCGCCGTAGCGCTCGGCGTACCAGCCGCGGATGTACTCCACGATGTCCACGGTGCTCGAGCCGGGGCCGAACAGCCGGCCGATGCCGCGATCGAGCAGCGCCTGCATGTCGTCGGGCGGGATGATGCCACCGCCGGTGAGCAGCTTGTCCGCGATGCCGCGCCCGGCCATCAGGCGCTGCACCTCGGGGAACAACGTCATGTGCGCGCCCGAGAGCACCGAGAGCGCCACGACGTCCACGTCCTCCTGCACCGCCGCGTCCACGATCTGCTCGGGCGTCTGGTGCAGCCCCGTGTAGATCACCTCCATGCCCGCATCGCGCAGCGCGGCCGCCACGACCTTCGCGCCGCGATCGTGCCCGTCGAGTCCGGGCTTGCCCACCAGAACACGGATCTTGCGTTGCATGGCCTCTCCTCGAGTGTGCCGATCAGCGCGGCGCGCCCGCCGGTCCGCCGGTGCGGAAGTACACCGACGGCGTCAGGAAGTGTGCGAGCCCGAGCCCGAACGTCGCTCTCCAGATCCCCGCGAGGCGGGGGTACTTCCCCAGGTAGTACGGCAGGTCCACGCTCTCCACCGTCGCGAACGACGCGGCCAGCAGCCGCGTCAGCTCCGCGCGCGTGAAGCCGGCGTGGGCGCCCTGCTCGTTGGACCAGCGGCCGCGCAGCCGCACGCCCCAGTCCACGAAGTTCCACTTGAGCTTGTCCATCGCCGAACCGCGCCCGCCGACGTAGCCGACGAGCCGGGCCTTGTTCGGCGTGCCGAAGTAGCCCATCCCGCCGGCGCGCAGCACGCGCCGGGCCTCGGCGATCGCGCGCGGCGGCGACGAGACGTGCTCCAGCACGTGATAGCAGTACAGCGCGTCGAAGGCGCCGTCCGGAAACGGCAGCGACTCGGCGTTCGTGCGCAGGAGCGCGACGTTCGGCCGCGCCCACTTCGGATCGACCTCGAGATCGATGCCCGTGACCTTCGCCCCGGTCGTCTCGGCGAGGTGCGCGACCTCGACGCCCGCCCCGCAGCCGATCACGAGCAGCCGGCGCGGCTTCAGCCCCGCCTCCTGCAGCAGCGAGCGGTAGAACTCGGCCTCGAACTGGAAGCTCACGCGTGCCTCACCTCGTCCGGCCGTCGCCGGGTTCGTCGTCCAGATCGAGCGCCAGTTCCGCCTGGGTGTCCTCCCAGATGCGGCGCGCCTCGGCCCACGCTTCGGCGGAGTGACGCACCGGCCGGTCCTCGTCGTCCGTGCCGCGCTTCACGACGCCGCGCAGCTCGAGCACCGAGCACGCGGCGTCGGCGCCCTCGCGCGACTCGAAACTCCAGCACGCGTACTCGCCGTCGCGGCCCAGCGTCTCGAGGCGCCACGGGCCCTCGTCCGCGCCGCCACGCGTGACGCGCGCATCGGTCAGGTCTCCGGCGTGAAGGCTGCTCGAGATCGCCGCGTCCCCGCGCCGGTGCCGCCCGCGCCCGGCCTCGTCGGAGGCCTTGCTCGCCCACGGCTGATTCTCGTCGCCCTCGGCGGGCGGCACGATGCGCACGGCGTGCAGGTCGGGCAGGAACGAGTAGCCGTCCGAGGTCACCGCGACGGCCTCGACGTCGTCGTCCACGAAGTCGTCGAGTTCCTCGCCGAACTCGTCCTCACGGGACGGCGCAACGCCCTCCTCGGGACCGCGTTCGGCCGGGGCCGCCCCGCCGCCGCCGGCCCGGCGGAACAGCAGGCCCAGCACCACCACGGCGGCGAGAGCCAGCAGGACGGAGAGCGTCGTGTTCACGGCGGGGTCCTCGGGAAGCGACGAGACGTGACGATCGGGCCCGGGTGGGCCGGGGCGGAAGCCCGAGGAAGCTATGCGCGGCGCTGGAAGGCGGTCAAGACCCGCACGGGGGGACAGTGCGCAACGGCCGGTCCGGTCGCGCGAGGACGCGAGGCCACCGCGCGCGGGGAAAGCGGACTCCCGCCGGAGTGCGGCCGCAGTTTCGGCTCGCGGAGCGGGGAACCGGCGGACTAGCGTCGCACGCAATCCTGCGGTCGCGAACCTCCCCCGGCGCACCGTCCGTGCCGCGGCGCTTCGCGCGCTGGAGCCTCGGAGGTCCCCCGTGAGCACCGCCACGCTCGGCGCATCCGTCTCGCCCCGGCCGGCCCCGACCGCGCGGCAGTGGGTGATCGCGGGCAGCGTACTGATCCTGCTGGCGTTCGCCGTGAACGCGCGTTTCGGCGACCGCTCCGACGTCGCCGCGACCACGTACGCCGTGCGGCTGCTCGTGGAGGCCGCGGCCTGCCTGTGGGCCCGGCGACGCGCGGAATTGCCGGCGTCGCTGCGCCTCGCGCTGCTCGTGCTGGGCGCCACGAGCCTGCTCTCGGCCGTCGCGTCGTGCCTCTACGTGCTCGGCAGCGGGTGGCCGGTCCTTCGGCCGTTCCTCGACACCGGCTACGAAGCGTACGTGCTCTTCTCGTACCTCCTCGCGGTCGTGGGCGCGGGACTGCTTCCGCGGGGCCGTGTGCGCCGGGACGAGTGGTTGCCGTTCGTGCTCGACCTCACCATCAGCGTGGGCGGGTATGCGGCCGTCGTCTGGTGTCTCCGGCTCCAGCCCGTCCTGCTCGCCTCCGGCGGCGGCGACATGGGCGCGCGGCGCAACCTCGTGATGGGACTCGCGAGCGTGCTCTCGCTCGTGATCCTGAACCTGCTCACCCTCTGCGGCCGCGCGATCCCGAGCCGCCGCGCGTTCTGGCTCCTGCTCGCCGGCCTCGGTTCGTACCTGCCGACCACGTTCCTCGGCATCCTCTCCGACGATCAGCCCGGGCTGCTCGTGGCGTTCTCGGCGAGCTACTTTCTCGGCGTTCTGCCCACGCTGTGGGCCGCGCTCGCGATCCGTGGGGACACGATGCAGAGCGACACCGCGGAGAACCACCCCGACTGGTTCCGCAGCTTCAATCCGTTCTCGCTGATGATGCCGGTCGCCCTGGGGTTGTCGCTCCTGCACGCGATCCGGACGGGCCATGCCGCCGCGGTGTTCCCCCTCGCGATCGCCGCCGCCCTCGTCTCGCTGCTGCTCGTTTCGCGACTCGTGATCACCATTCATCAGAACGATCGCCGCATTCGCGAGCAGGTGCGCCGCGAGTACCAGGCCGAGAGCGACCGGCTCGAGGCGCTGCGTCGCGTCGCGGGCGGCGTCGCGCACGCGTTCAGCAACTCCCTCACCGTGGTGCTCGGGCAGGCGGACCTCGGCCTCGGCCAGGAGTCGGCGGGCCGGAGCCGCACCGCGTTCGAGCAGATCCGCGACGCCGGCCAGCGGAGCGCGCGCCTCACGCGGCACCTGCTCTGGTTCACCGGGCGCCAGCACCAGAACCGGGGCTGGCTCCGCACCTCGGAGTGGCTCCGAGGGCTCGAGCCGGAGCTGCGCACGCTGCTCGCGCCGGGTACGTCGTGGTCGCTCGACACGTCCGGCTCGAACGCGCTGCTCCACGCGGATCCCGCCCAGCTCCGGGACGTGGTCCTCGAACTGGTCCGCAACGCGGCCGAGTCGATGCCGGCCGGCGGGCGGTTGGAGATCACGCTCGCGGAGCGGAACCTCGACGCGGAACCCGATCCCGACGCGCCCGACGACCTGCCCCCGGGCCGCTACCAGTGCGTGATCGTGAAAGACACCGGCGGTGGCATGACGCCCGAGACGGTCGCACACGTGTTCGAGCCGTTCTTCACCGCCCGCACGAAGGACCCGGCGGCGGGGCTCGGGTTGTCCGTGGCGCACGGCGTCGTCCGGGCGCACGGCGGCCGCATCGAGCTCGACTCGACACCCGGCCACGGCACGACCTGCCGCGTGCTGCTGCCCGCCGCCCGCGGCTGACCGCCCCGGCCCCGCGCCGGGGGGAAATGCCGGCGAGCACTCGCGGCTCAAGCTCCCGGCGGATCACCCGATAACCGGAAGGCGGCGTTCCGGACCGACGCCGGATACGTGCCCGCGCGTCCGCGCCCGCGCGCACTCCGACGCCCCACTCGACCTCTGCGCACCGCTTCGCGCCGCGTTGCCGATCCCCGGGCTGCCCCGGGTCACGATCGCCGCTCGTCGAGGATCCACCATGAAGCGCACGCGCAGGTCCGTCTCCCCCCCGGACGCGTCCCGAACGCCGGATCCGACGTCCGCCGCCCCGGCTCCGCTGTGGAGCCGGTTCCGTCGTCTCATGGACGCCGCGCCCGATGGCATGGTGGTCGTGGACCGCACCGGGCGCATCGTGGTCATGAATCGCGAGACCGAACGGCTGTTCGGCTACGAGGCCGAAGCGCTCATCGGCCAGCCGGTCGAGATCCTCGTGCCCGACGCGGTGCGTGCGCGCCACGTGACCTGGCGCAGCGAGTACTTCGGGTCGCTCCGGGACCGACCGCACGGCTCGCTCGTCAACCTGCGCGCCCGACGGCGCGACGGCACGGAGTTTCCCGCCGAGATCGGGCTGAGCCCGCTCGCCGATGCGTCCGGCGACTTCGTGGTCGCGTCGGTGCGCGACGTCACCCAGCGCGAGGAGCAGCAGGCCGCGCTGCGCCGGAGCGAAGCGCGGTTCCGCGCGATCTTCGACGGCGCGAGCGTGGGCATCGCGCTGGTCGGGCGCGACGGCCGACTGCAGGCGACGAACGGGGCGCTCGCCGACTTCCTCGGGTACGCGCCCGACGAGATGCAGGGCGAGCCCCTCGCGAGCTACATGCACGCCACCGACGCGCGCGCCGGGGCCGCCGAGCGAACGGCCCTCGCGTCGGGCCTGCGCGATCGCTGCGAGGCCGAACGGCGCTACGTGCGGCGCGACGGGCGCATCGCCTGGCTGCGCAGCCACGACGCGCTCGTGCGCGACGCGCTCGGCGGCCCGGACTTCATCGTCAGCGTGAACGAGGACATCACCGAACAGCGCCGCGCCGAGCAGGCACTGCGTGAACGCACGCTCGAACTGCTGCAGCTGGTGGGCCGTGCCGCGAGCGAAGCGAACTCGCTCGAGGAAGCGATGACGTCCTGCGTCGCGCACGTGTGCGACACGCTCGGATGGCCCGTCGGGCACGTGCTGGTGCGCGGCGCCTCGGGCGACCTCGTACCCGGCGCCCACTGGCGCCTCGCCGACGAGGAGCGCTATGCGGCGTTCCGCGACACGACGCGGCTGCGCTGGTCGCTCGCCGACGCGCCGCCGATCCGCGCGTTGCTGTCGGGACTTCCGCTCTGGCTGCCGGCGCGCGGCGCGAACGGACCGACGCCGCGGCAACGCGCGGCCGGCGAGGCGCAACTCGCCTCGCGGCTCTGCATCCCGGTGCTGGCGGACGCCGAGGTGGTGGCGGCGCTGGAGTTCCACACGACCGAACCGCACGAGGCCGACCTGCGCCTCGACAACGCCATGATGCGGATCGGCGTGCACCTCGGCCGCGTCATCGAGCGGCAGCGCGCGCAGGAGCAGCTCGAGCACATCGCGCTGCACGACGGACTCACGTCGCTGCCGAACCGCCGGTTGTTCCTCGACCGGCTGCACCACGCGCTCGCCCGGCTCGATCGCAGCGACCGGCGCCTGGCCGTGTTCTTCATGGACCTCGACGGGCTCAAGCACGTCAACGACACGCTCGGTCACGGCGCCGGCGACGAGTTGCTCACGAAGGTGGCCACGCGCCTGCGTTCGCAGGTCCGCCCGGGCGACACGATCGCGCGACTCGGCGGCGACGAGTTCACGCTGCTGTGCGAAGAGGTCTCCGACGTGTCCGAGGCCCGCCAGATCGGCGCGCGGCTCCTGCGCTGCGTCTCGCAGCCGCTGCAGATCCGCGACATCCAGTTCGAGCCGTCGCTCAGCATCGGGCTCGTGATGGTGGACGATCCGCAGGCGTCCCCCGAGGCGGTGTTGCGCGAGGCCGACGCCGCCATGTACCAGGCGAAGGACCATGGCGGTGGCCGCTTCGAGTGCTCGCCCCCGTCGCCGGCCGAGCGCCGGGTCGCGAACCGGGCGCGCGCGCTCCGCGACGCGATCCAGCAGGGCGAGCTGCGGCTGCTCTACCAGCCGTGCGTCTCGCTGCCGGAGGGCGACGTGGTGGGCGTCGAGGCGCTCGTGCGCTGGGAGCACCCGCGCCGCGGCCTGCTCGCTCCGCGGAGCTTCATCCCGCTCGCCGAACAGAACGGGCTCATCGAACCGCTCGGGCAGTGGGTGATCCACCACGCGTGCCGCCAGGTGGCCGACTGGCATCGAACGCTCCCGGGCGCCGAACGGCTCCACCTGCTGCTCAACGTCTCGGCGCGCCAGTTCGGCAGCGGCGCGCTCGTGCGTACGGTGTCCGACGCGCTGCACGACACGGGGCTCGCCCCGAACCGGCTGTACCTGGAGATCACCGAGAGCGCGATGATCGAGGATGCGGAGACCGTGCTGCAGCAGCTCGCGCAACTCCGCGCGCTGCGCGTGAAGGTGAGCGTGGACGACTTCGGCGTCGGCTACTCGTCGCTCTCCTATCTCCACCGGCTGCCGCTCGACCAGCTCAAGCTCGATCGCGAGTTCACCGCCGGATTGCAGGTGGATCCGAACAGTCGCGCGATCGTGGCCTCCGTGATCGACCTCGCGCACACCCTGGGGCTCGAAGTCGTCGCCGAGGGCGTGGAGCACGAACACCAGCGCGACGAGCTCGTGCGGCTCGGTTGCGACTGCGCGCAGGGCTACTTCTTCGCCGCGCCGGCGGCGGCAGCGGAACTGGAAGCGCGGTTCCGCGACGCGGGGCTCGCCCGGACGGCGGCCGCGCGGACCGCGACCACGTCGGACGTGGACCCCGCCCGCGTCCTCGCGCCGGGGTCGGCGACGCGCGATCGAGCCGCCTGAGCGACCGACCCCGCGCACGTCGGACTGCGCGCCGCCGCGCCCCCGGCGCGAGGGCGCCGCAAGCTCCGTGTCGACCGTCAGTTTCGCGTGCAGAACCTTGGCGTCGATTGAACCTCAAGCCCGCGATCCTGTTCGCGATACTGCCGACGTTGCGCCCGTTCGTGCGGGTCCGCACGGACGGGTGGTGCCCGGGCCCCTCGCCTCCGGCGCTGGGGCCGTCCGTGACGAAGCGATTGCTTCGCTGCCGGACCGGGTACCGTGCATGTCCGATCCGAGAGGAGGGGTCATGTCCGACGAGGCCGCGGGCGCGTCACGAGCACGTACCGGGTGTGCGGAGGCGTCCCGCGAACCCGGTCGATCCGATGGACCGCTGCACGCGGCGAGACTCCGCGCCGTCGCCGAGGAGATCGGATGGTCGGTCTTCGAGGACTCGCCGGGTCGCGGGATGCCGGGCGACGATCCCGGACCGACGGGCGTGCCGATCGACACGTGGGACATTCTCGCCCGATTCATGGACGCGGCGCCGGACGGCGTGATCCTCGTGGACGAACGGTCCGTCATCCGGGTGGCGAACCGGATGATGGGCGACCTGTTTCGCACCTCGCCGACGCGGCTCCGCGGAATGCGCGTGGAGACGCTCTTCCCGGACGGACTCCAGGACGAACACGCGCGCTGCCAGCGCCGGTGGGCCTCGCGGCCGGAGAAGCGCGAGTGCCGGCCCGTCGGCGACCTCTCGGCGCGCCGGCTCGACGGCACCCGATTCCCCGCCGACGTCGTGTTGAGCCCGTTCCAGACGCGTGGCGGGAACTACGTGGTGATGGCCGTCCGCGATGCGACGGCACGCGCGGCGCAGCAGGCCGAGCTCCGCCGCAGCGAGGCCCGATTCCGCGCGATGATCGACGGCGCCGGCGTCGGCATCGCCATCCTCACGCCCACCGGACGCGTGCAGCTCGCGAACCAGGCCCTGTCGGAGATCCTGGCGCGCCCCGCGAACGAACTCCTGGGGTGCGACATGGCGAGCCTGCTCCATCCCGCGGACGCGCGCGTCGCCCGCGACGAACGACTCGAGCTCCAGCAGGGGCATCGGGACCGGTTGCAGGCCGAACTCCGGTTCGTCCGCCCGGACGGTGGCGTCCGCCATCTGCGCGTGAACTTCGCGCTGGTGCGAAACGCCCTCGGGGAACCCGACTTCGTGATCGCCGTGCACGAAGACGCGACCGAGCAGCGCCGCACGGAGAAGGCGCTCCAGGCGCGGACGCTCGACCTCCTGCAGCTCCTCGGTCGCGCGGCGAACGAGTCGCACTCGCTCGAGGAGGCCATGCAGCTCTGCATCCGCCACGTCTGCCAGTCGCTGGACTGGCCCGTGGGGCATGCGCTCGTCCGCGCCCCGTCCGGCACGCTGGTGCCGAGCGAGCACTGGTGCGTCCTCGACGAGCCGCGGTACGCGCGTCTCCGCGAGGTGACGCTCTCCGAGTGGACGCTCGGCGACGCGCCGCCCGTCGCGGACCTCGTCGCGGGCGTGCCGGTGTGGCTGGACGCCCGCCCCCACCGCACGGACTCGCCGCGCCGCCGGGTCTGCGAGGCGCTCGGGCTCACGACCCGCGTGTGCATCCCGATCCTCTCTCCGGACGGTGTCGTCGCGGCGCTGGAGTTCTTCTCGCCGCACGCGCCCGGCGCCGAGGGCGTGCTCGGAGACGCGATGGCGCGCATCGGGGCCCACCTCGGACGCCTGCTCGAGCGCAGGCGCGCGCACGAGCAGCTCGAGCACCTCGCCCTGCACGACGGCCTCACGGGCCTGCCGAACCGGCTGCTCTTCCTCGACCGGCTCCAGCACGCGATCGCGCGCCTGGGCCGGAGTTCGCGACGTGTGGCCGTGTACTTCATGGACCTCGACGGCCTCAAGGACGTCAACGACACGCTCGGCCACGCCGCCGGCGACGAACTGCTGTGCGCGATCGCCCGGCGGCTGACCGCGCTCGTGCGCCCCGAGGACACGATCGCGCGGCTCGGCGGCGACGAGTTCACGCTGCTGTGCGAGAACGTCGCCGACGCGGACGAGGCGAAGGCGATCGCACGCCGCATCGTCGAAGGCGTGTCGCGACCCATCGCGATCCGCGGCGTCGAGTTCGACTCCTCGGTGAGCGTGGGCATGTCGGTCGTGGACGATCCGGCGACCGGCCCCGAGGACGTCCTGCGCGACGCCGACGCCGCCATGTACGCGGCGAAGTCGCGGGGCGGCGGCACGATCGAGTGGGCGCCCTCGGTGACCCGCTCGGTGCGTCGGCGCAGTTCGGCGCGCAGCCACTCGCATCGGCGCACGCTCCGCGAGGCCGAACTCCGGCTGCACTACCAGCCCTGCGTCTCCCTGCCGTCCCGGGCCGTGGTCGGCTTCGAAGCCCTGGTCCGCTGGCAGCATCCGCGACGCGGTCTGCTCGCCCCGTGCCACTTCATCCCGCTCGCGGAGCGCAACGGCTCGATCGAGGCGCTCGGCGAGTGGGTGCTGCGCGAGGCCTGCCGCCAGGTCGCGCGCTGGCAGCGCGAGTCGCGATGGGACGGCCCGCTGGATCTCCAGGTGAACGTGTCGTCCCATCAGTTCGCGACCGGCCGCCTGGTTTCGGTCGTACGGGAGGCGCTCGCCGAGTCGCGTCTCGCCCCGCGATCGCTCCTGCTCGAGATCACCGAGTCGGTGATGCTGTCCGACTCGGCCGCCGTGCTGCAGCAGCTGCGCGCGCTTCGCGCCCAGGGCGTGCGCATCAGCGCGGACGACTTCGGCACGGGCTACTCGTCGCTCCACTACATCCAGCAGCTGCCGCTGCAGCAACTCAAGCTGGACCGCAGCTTCGTGGCCGGCCTGCCGACGAACCCGAGCAGCCGCGCCATCGTCTCGTCGCTGATCCACCTCGCGCACGCGCTCGACATCGAGGTCGTCGCGGAGGGCGTGGAGCGGGAAGCCCAGTGCGAAGCGCTCGTCTCGCTCGGCTGTGACCGGGCGCAGGGCTTCCTCTTCGGGCGTCCGAGCCGGGCCCGCGACCTCGAGCGCCCCGCGCCCCGCGTGTCGAACGCCCGCCAGCGGGGCCGGCCCGGGGCCACGTCCACGACGAGGTCGGACCGCGCCCCGTCGCCGCCCGCCCTCGCCCCGGAACCCGCGCTCGTGCGCGCGCGCCGGCGCGCCGCCGCCTGAGGGCCTCGTCCGGCGGAGGCACCCGTATCGTGGCCGCCCGGAGCCCGCGGACTTCCCCACGGAAGCCGGGTGTCCGGACGTGATCGAGGCCATCGACACGTGGGTGCCGGGCGCGTCGTGCGAGGCCCGGGGGCCGAGGCGTCCGCACCGCGTGACCGGCCGCCCCGAAACGCACCGGCCCCCGGACGTGATCGCCCGGGGGCCGGAGCATCGTCGCGCCAGGGTCGCTCAGAACTCGACGCTCTCCACGTAGTCGCCGAACACCTCGCGCATCGCCCCGCGGATCTCGCCCTCGGTCGCGTACAATCCCAGACCCAT
>WBZQ01002694.1_pt1 | contig 11328 bp, 9 predicted proteins | sample 5204251 | NCBI WGS metagenome assembly WBZQ01 (sample SAMN12412402, study PRJNA552823) | activated sludge metagenome | isolation source: activated sludge from nitrification reactor of wastewater treatment plant... | place: USA: Virginia | collected 2017-09 | reverse complement strand
GTTCTGCTCTTCTTCCTGCTTTTGGATCTCCTCTATGTTCTGCGTTTCGGTTGCGTCGGCAATGTTTTGCGACGCCTGGCTCTGGTCCTTTGCGTTTCCATAGGTGTTTTTTGGTGGCGGCGCGACGTTGGTGTTGGTGCCGGCAACAACGACCGTGCCGCTGCCGGAGAACGCCTTCATGAAACCGGCAATTTCATCGGGGCGCGTGGGGCGGGTGATGGCGCCGCTTGAAGTCACTTCGATGGTGGTACCGATCTCGAAGGCGCGGCGGACCACGCCGTTCGCGAAGCTTTTGTAGACCAGCTCATCGCCATAGATGAAGGAGAACGATCGATCGGTCATGTAGGCCATGCCACCGCGGACGGCGAGGGCGCCGGTCGGCGTGTTGATCTTCACGCCGCCTTCGTTCTTGGAAATCTTGCCGCCGACAAAGCGGAGCATGCCCTTGCTGAAAGTGGCGACTACCTCGCCCTTGTTCTTCTTGGGGTCGTAGACGAACTTGTCGATGACGAGATCGGAGCCCGGCCCGACTGTGAAGGTGGAACCATCGACCAGCAGAACCTGCACAAGTCCGCTTCCGTCAGTGTTGATGCGCTGATTGTAGAACACTGAGGCGCCGATCTTGACGGGAGCGCCGTCGCTGTAGGCGTCGGGATTGACAGCGGAGGTCACGCCGACTTTCTCCGCAAGCGCAGGACTTGGCATCCAGGCGAGTGAAAGTGCTGCAACCGACGCGCTGGCGAGGAGGAGTGTGCTGAGCCGGTGTGTCATCGTCCCTTGCATCAGAACCTCTTCTGCAAACCGACGAGGGTGGAGAAGTCGTCGTATTTACTGATCTCGTAGTTTGAATCCTGATCGCGGATCTCGACCTGCGGAACCATGGCCCAGGTCGCGTTGACCGGTATCAGCAGCGCCGCACGGCCCCAGAAGGTCTTGTCGACCTCTGCTTGGAAGGGATTGATGGTCGGGTCCGGATCGTCGTAGGTGCGGTTGATGCCGCCGGCCCCGACCTGCAATGTCCAGGGATAGCGTCCGGCCGCTGCAAGCGGGTTGGCGAAAGTCCAGGCGATGCCTGCCGATGCGCCGACCTCGATATTGGCATAGTAGCCGACTTCGGCGTCCTCGCGCTGAGCGTAGCCCTGTACGATGAGCACCACGCCGGGCGCGACGTAGTAGGAGTAAGTGCCGCCGAAACGTGTCTGCGCACCGTCGCGCAGGGTGTTGGTGGGGCGGTCGTCGGTATTGGTGAACTGGCGCACGCGCGTCTCCAACCGGAGATCGAGCGCGCTCCGCGGCGCGGCAAAGCTCAGGAACCGGAGGCCACCGCCGCCCGCCGCAAAATATTGATCGTTGCCGAGCAGAACCTCGTCGCCGATTCCGTAAACGTAGAAGCGGCTCTTTTCGATGCCGATGCGTTTCAGGTTGAACGATGGACCGAGCGTTGCTTCGAAGAAATTGAGGTTGATGTCGGTGAGATCGAAATAGCTCGCGTTGTAGGTCAGGAAGTCGAACTCGATGCGATCGCCCTGGTTCTTCAAATCGTAACCGTAGTGAAGCGTGCCGATATTCACGGCGCTCCAGTCGGGAGCAGCCACCGACTGCGAGTCGAGAGTGAAGTCCAGTCCGTTCAGCGTGATGTTCTGGGTTGCCGGCGCCGCGTTAGCGTTGCTCTCCCAGCGGATGCCGCTGAAGATCGACCCGGCGAAGGCAGGAGGCTCGGCTTCGATGGCGAGCTGCTGCAGATAGAGGCGCACCTTGGCGGCGATCTCCTGCGGCACGCTTGGATTGGCGACCACTTGGGCAAAATAGGTGCGCGCCACCTCGTAGCTGCCGAGCTTGTAATAGAGGATGCCAAGCTCGAGCTGGAGTCGCGGCGTGTTCGGGGCGAAGATGAGCATGCGCTCGAGCGTGGAGATCGCAGCCTCGTAGTCGCCAACCTGCGAGGATAGCGCCGCATATTCGAAGGCCACATCGAGATTGCTTGGATCCTGCAGCATTGACTGGAGCAGGGCCTGGCGGCGCGCTTCGATATCAGACGCCGCGATGCCGGCATCGGGGCCTGCAAATACAGGGAGCGCTCCGCTCATGCAGAGAGTGACGGCAACCGCCATGGCGGCTGCCAATCTGGCCCACCCACGCATCCCTCGAGCCCCGTTCGCGCTTTGCTTCCCTTACAAGGCAACCCTCGGCAGCGCCTTGCAAAGCGGAAAGTAGACAGTCGGAATTGCGCCAGCAAGGCGCGAACGGCAATTCTCAAGGGATTTCTGGTGCCTGTGGCCAAAGGACCACGCGCGACTGTGCTATATTGGCATTCATGGGGAAGGCCAATTCCGACCAGGCGGCGGTGCTCGACTTCATGGCCTCTCCGGAAGCTTACGGGTCGAGTAGGCTAGCCGTTGACCGCATCGAAACCCACGCTTCTGTGGTGTTTCTGGCCGAATCTCGCGCCTACAAGGTCAAGCGCGCCGTCAAATACCCGTTTCTCGACTTTTCGACGCTGGAGAAAAGGCATCGCGCGCTCCTCAACGAGCTTGCTATCAACAGCCGCACAGCTCCTCAGATTTATCTCGAAGTCATTCCGATAACAGCAGGAGATAACGGTAAATTTCAACTCGGAGGGAAGGGGGAGCCTAAGGAATGGGCACTCGTGATGCGCCGGTTCGATCAAGTAAAGCTCTTCGACCGCATGGCGGAGGAGGGGCGCCTGAAGCTCGATGTCATGCCACGCCTCGCACACGTGATCGCCGACTTTCATCGTGGAGCGAATCGCTTCCTCGCGCCGCAAGCGAGTGTGGCGGCGTTGCTCGCGGTGCTCGATGACAACGAGGCGGCGCTTTCGAGGGAGACGGACGTCTGTCCAGCCGATGCTCTCGCCGCCGTCAATCGTGGCAGCCGCGATGCGCTTGCCGCGCTTGCTCTCTTGCTTCAGGCGCGTGCCAGTGGAGGCTATGTGCGGCACTGCCACGGCGATCTCCACCTCCGTAACATTGTCGAGATCGACGGCGAGCCCGTGTTGTTCGACGCCATCGAGTTTGATGACGCCATCGCCACCGTTGATGTGCTCTACGATCTCGCCTTCCTCCTGATGGACCTTGGCGCGCGTGGTTTGCGCGCGCACGCCAATTCCGTGCTCAACGCCTATCTGGAAGCAAGCGGCGATACCGCCAATCTCATCGGACTTGCCGCGTTGCCGCTGTTCCTCTCCACGCGGGCGATGATCAGGGCCAAGGTCGAGCTGTTGCGCGCGAGCCTGGATGCAAAGTCGCGGGATGACGTGCGCCGTCGCGCCACATCGTATGTTCTGCTTGCGCGCGACTATCTCGAGCGGCAGAGGCCGCAGCTCATCGCCATCGGGGGATTGTCGGGAAGCGGCAAGTCGAGCGTGGCGCACGCGATCGCGCCGCATCTCGGCGTCTTTCCGGGTGCGGTGCATGTGCGGAGCGATGTCGAGCGCAAGCGGCTGTTCGGCGCCGGCGCGGAAGAGCGGCTGCCTCGGCCTGCCTATGCCGCTGAGGTCTCCGACATCGTTTACACCATGTGCCGCAAGCGTGCTCTCATGGCGCTCGAGGGTGGGCACTCAGTCATCGTCGATGCGGTCCATGCCAAGAAGGAGGAGCGCGAAGCTATCGCCGAGATCGCGGCGCGGGCGGGGGCATTTTTCACCGGCATTTGGCTCGACGCCCCCGCCGAGACCATGCGGCAACGAATTGCGGCCCGCAGTGGCGACGTGTCCGACGCGACGCCGGCCGTGCTCGACGAGCAGCTTTCATTCGATCTCGGTCCGCAGACTTTCGCCGTGATCGAGGCGGGAAGGACGCTCGACGAGGTGGTTCGGTCCTGCCTCGAAATCACGCGCTCCAAGCCAGGATAGCGTACCCGCGCCTCGCCGATTCACGCTTTCCTAACCCTCTCGCCGGACAGTCGGTCCAAGCGCCTGCGCTTGTATCGGCGGCGCTCGTGTGACGGGGTTGTTACCTTGGGTCGGGTGAGTAAAGGTGCGCGCGCGTTCGCGGCGGCGAGGCTCATTTGGCGCGTGGATATTCCCTCGGCGGTTCGCCTCCTCATCCTGCTCGTGGCGACTGGCACCGCGGGCGCAAGCCTGGTTGGCTGCGGCTCGGGCGGAAACGGTGAAAAGCTTGGCGAGCGCGTGATTCCTCTCGGTCAACCGGTGCCGAAGGGCGGCGGCAGATACGCGACCGGCGTCGCCTACAAGGTCGACGGCGTGTGGTATCAGCCGCGCGAGGACGTCTCCTATGACCGGGTGGGCACGGCGTCCTGGTATGGCGAGCTGTTTCATGGCCGCCGGACCGCCAATGGCGAAATCTACGACATGGAAAGGCTGTCTGCTGCGTCCCCGACCTTGCCCATGCCTGTCTATGCGCGCGTGACCAATCTCGAGAATCGCAGGTCGATCATCGTTCGCGTCAACGATCGCGGTCCCTACCGGTCGAGCCGCATCATGGATGTGTCGCGCCGCTCAGCCGAGGCGCTCGGCTTCAGGCACAAGGGAACGGCGCGGGTGCGGGTCCAATATCTCGCTCGCGCGCCGCTAAACGGCGACGACAGCTACGAGCGGCGTTATCTGGCAAGCCAAAGTTGGGCGCAGGTCGCCTCGCGCGGCGGCACAAGAGAACATGATGCGGTTGGAAGCATTGCCGCTGGCGTGAAACGGCCTGTGGAACGGGCCTATCAGGCTGAAGCTGTCGCGGCGAGGCCGCCGCAGCGAATTCCGCCTGCCGCAGCGCCACCGATCCGCTGGGAGACGAACGCCCAGGGGGCCGACGTGCCGCTTGATGGTGGCGGGGCCGGCAGGTACCTCATTCAGGTCGGCTCGTTCAGAAGCGAGGACAACGCCGAGAGAGCACGATCGCTACTCGGCGGCATCGCGCCGGTCGAGGTTGCTCCAGCGCAGGCCGGTGGCGAGATTCTGTTCCGCGTCCGCATCGGGCCTTTCGCCGACCCGGAAACAGCGGCATCGGCGCTCGCGAGGGTGACAGAGGCTGGCTATCGAGGTGCGAAAATCGTTGCAAATTAGAGGCCGTAGCGCTGGCGGGTTGCTTTTTTGGTTCGGGCGCTCGATAGTTGCCGCTAAGGCCGGAGGGGTGGGCCGGCGCCTGGCCAAATCGATCCGACGTGTCAAAACCGTGCACGCTTTGCGCCTTGATAATCTGATCAAGCTCGCCGTGGTGTTCGCCATGCTCGCAATGGCTGCCGCGGGTTCCGCGTCTGCGCAGAAGGCCGCGACCAAGGCACCTGGCGGGTTCGAGACCAAGGCGAAGCACGCCATCCTCCTGGATGCCGACGCCGACCTCATCTTCTATGAGAAGGATCCCGACACGCTGATGCCGCCTGCGAGCATGAGCAAGCTCATGACGCTCGCGCTTGTGTTCCGCGAGCTGAAAGCCGGCCGCATCAAGCTCGAGGATCAATTCAAGGTCAGCGAACATGCCTGGCGCACGGGCGGGGCGCCGTCCGGCGGCTCTGCCATGTTCGCGCCGCTCAACTCGATGGTGAGCGTTTCCGATCTCATTCAGGGCGCGGCCGTGCAATCGGGCAACGATGCTTGCATCATCCTCGCCGAGGGCGTCTCCGGCTCCGAGGACGCGTTCGTTAAGGAGATGAACAAATACGCCAAGGAGATCGGGCTGACGAAATCGCATTTCGTTAACTCGACGGGGCTGCCGGCCGAAGGCCACGTGATGACGGCGCGTGAGCTTGCCCTTCTCGCCAACTACATCATCAAGACGTACCCCGAGTACTACAAATATTTCGGCGAGAAAGAGTTCAACTTCGGCAAGTGGAAGTTCACCAATCGCAATCCGCTCATTTTCGAGGAAAGCCTCGGGGTCGACGGCCTGAAGACCGGGTATACCGACGATGCCGGGTACGGACTGGTGGCCAGCGCGCTTCGCGAAAATCAGCGCGTCATCCTCGTTGTGAGCGGTCTCATCACCAAAAAGGACCGCGAGGAAGAGCCGCGCAGGCTGCTCGAATGGGGCTTCAAGAGCTTCAAGCCGTTCAGGTTGTTCGACCAGGGCGAGAAGGTGAGCGATGCCTTGGTGTGGGGCGGCACGCGCCATTATGTGCCGCTCGTCGGCGACAGCAACATCGACATCATCCTGCCCTTCAACACGAGCGGACAGATCTCGGCGCAGATCGTGTACGACGGGCCGATCAAGGCGCCGATTCGCAAGGGCGACAAGGTGGCGAAACTGCGCGTCACGGCGGCTGACACCAAGGCGACCAACGACATCCCCCTTTATGCCGGCGAGGATATTGGGCAAAGCAATTTTGCCATGCGTGGGCTAGACTCGCTTCTCGTTCTCGCCTTTGGCTGGTTGCTTTAAAATCCCTCGACCGTTGTCCTTATCGCTAGAGGCACGATGCGACACGAGACCGTCGAAACGGGCAGACTGATCACGTTCGAAGGCGGCGAAGGCGCTGGCAAGTCGACGCAAGTCTCGATCCTCGTCGATCGGTTGCGGAATGCCGGCCGTCACGCGATCGCCACCCGCGAGCCCGGCGGGTCGCCTGTGGCCGAGGACATCCGCGAGACGCTGCTTTCGGGCAAGGTCAAGCAATTCGGGCCGTTCGCCGAGGCACTGCTCTTCTCCATCGCGAGGGCCGACCATATCGACACGGTCATCAACGATGCGCTCGCCCGCGGCCAATGGGTGGTGTGCGATCGTTTCCTCGATTCCACCCGCGCCTATCAGGGCGCGACCGGCGGCGTTCCCGCGCCGGTGATCAGCGCACTCGAGCGGCTGACGCTGCATGGGATCATGCCCAATCTCACCATCGTGCTCGACATTCCGGTGGAGGAGGGGCTTGCGCGCATGGCGCGGCGGCGTGGAGCACCCGACCGCTTCGAAAGCCAGGACATTGCCCAGCATGAACGGATCCGCAAGGCCTTTCTCAATATCGCCGAGGAAGAACCGGGCCGCTGCGTGGTGATCGATGCGCGCAAACCGGAGGCGCTGGTCGCCGAGGATGTGTGGGAGGCGGTGACGGAACGCTTGAGCCCATGAGTCGGGCCGCGGCGAAGAAGCGCGATGATCCGGTCGAAGAGCCGGACCGGCTTGAAGGTTTCGCTTCGCCGCGCGAGGTCGATCGCCTGTTCGGCCACGACGCGGCGCTCGCCGAATTCGGCGAGTCCTTGCACAGCGGTAGGCTACATCACGCCTGGCTGCTGGTCGGCCTCGAAGGCGTCGGCAAGGCGACGCTCGCCTATCGTCTTGCCCGCGAGGTGCTGGCGCGCGGCGAGGAAGGAGCGCCGCAAGCTCCCATCACCGCCGATCATCCCGTGTTCCGAAAGGTCGCGGCGCTCGGCCACCCGAACCTGCTTCTGATCCGCCGCTCTTGGAACGACAAGACGAAGCGCTATTCGCAATGGATCGGGGTCGACGAGGTGCGCCGCTTGCGCAACTTCCTCGGCCATAGCGCCGGCGAAACCGGATGGCGCGTGATCATCGTCGATCGCGCCGACGATCTTAACCAGAATGCCGCCAACGCGCTGCTGAAGGCACTCGAAGAACCGCCGCCGCGGACGTTGTTTCTCCTCGTGGCGACGGCAGAGGGCCGCATCCCCGTCACCATCCGGTCACGCTGCCGGACGCTTCGCGTCACGGCGTTGCCGTCAGACGATCTGGAGGGCGCGGTGCGTGCCGCGCTCGAGCGCACTGACCATGAGGTCGATGCTGGGGCGCTTTCCGTCGCACTCGAGCTCAGCCAGGGCAGCGTGCGCCGCGCTCTAGAGCTTGCCACCGGCGAGGGCATCGCACTTCACCACGATATCCTGACGATTTTCGGCAAACTTCCAGAACTTGACGGGCCAGCCGCACACAAGCTCGCCGAGCGGCTTGGCGGCTTTGGCAGCGACGGCGAGCGGCTCGAACTCTTCCTTTCGCTTCTGCTCGGGCTGATGGAGCGGCTGATCCGCGAGGCTGCGACCGGCGAGGGCGCCATCGGCGAGGAGAGGCAGCTTGCCGCCCGCCTGCTCAGCCCTGCGACTCTACCGCACTGGGTGGAGGCCTGGGAAGCGATCGGCCGCGCCAAGGCCGAGGCCGCGAGCCTCAATCTCGACCGCGGCCTGCTCGTGATTGAGACGCTCTATCGCTTGCAGCAGGCTGCGCGGGGCGGTCGGGCCTAAGCAAGTTCGCTGCGGCGCTTGCCGGGGCGCGCGGCCAAGGCTATGCCATCACCGCCATGGCAAAGACGCGGCCCTACTACATCACCACTGCCATCTCGTACCCGAACGATGTGCCTCATATCGGCCACGCCTATGAGGCCGTCGCAACGGACGCGCTCGCCCGCTTCCGCCGCTTGCAGGGCATGGACGTGTTCTTCCTCACCGGCACCGACGAGCATGGCGTCAAGATGCTGCAAACGGCGAAGAAGCAGGGCATCACCCCGGCGGAGCTTGCCGACCGCAACACGCCGCGTTTCCGCGACATGGTCGCCGCGCTCGACTGCTCCAACGACGACTTCATAAGCACCCGCGAGGAGCGGCATAAGCGCTCCTGCGAGGAGCTGTGGCGGCGCATGGACAAGAACGGCGACATCTATCTCGACAAATATGCCGGATGGTACTCGGTGCGCGATGAGGCCTATTACGACGAAAGCGAGCTTAAGCAATCCGCAGACGACGGCCGGAAGCTTTCGCCGCAAGGGACGCCCGTCGAATGGGTCGAGGAGGAGAGCTATTTCTTCCGGCTTTCGGCCTATCAGGACAAGCTACTCGCCTATTACGAGGCCCATCCAGAGTTCATCGGACCGGAAACGCGCGCCAATGAAGTGAAGAGCTTCGTGCGCGGCGGCTTGCAGGATCTTTCCATCTCGCGCACCACCTTCGATTGGGGTATTCCGGTGCCTGGCGACCCCAACCACATCATGTATGTATGGGTCGACGCGCTGACCAATTATATCAGCGGGGTCGGATTCCCCGATGAGCAATCGCCTCAGTTCAAGCGCTACTGGCCGGCCGATGTGCACATCATCGGCAAGGACATCATCCGGTTTCACGCCGTCTATTGGCCCGCCTTCCTGATGTCGGCGGGCGTCGTGCTGCCAAAGCGCGTGTTCGGCCACGGCTTTCTCTACAATCGCGGGGAGAAGATGTCGAAGTCGGTCGGCAACGTAGTCGATCCCTTCGTCCTTGTCGGCGATTACGGCGTCGATCAGCTTCGCTACTTCCTGCTGCGCGAAGTGCCGTTCGGTCAGGACGGCAATTACAGCCGAGATGGCATCGTCCAGAGAATCAATGCGGACCTCGCTAACGATCTCGGAAATCTCGCTCAGCGCTCGCTGTCGATGATCGCAAAGAATTGCGGTGGCGTAGTGCCGGCGCCTGCGGACTTCACGCCAGCCGACACGGCGATCCTCGCCGCGGCTGACGGGTTGCTTGCGCGCGTGACAGAGGCCATCGACGCTTTCGCCATCCATCGCGCGCTCGAGATCGTCTGGGCGGTGATCGCCGACGCCAATCGCTATTTCGCCGGCGAGGAGCCTTGGGCTCATAAGAAGACGAACCCAAGACGCATGGAGACCATCCTCTATGTGACGGCGGAGGTGCTGCGCCAGATCGCAATCCTGGTGCAGCCGATCATGCCGGGAAGCGCGGCGAAGCTGCTCGATCAGCTCGGCGTGTCTGAGGATGTACGCACCTTCGCCGACCTCGGGCCGGCAGGGCGGCTCAAGCCGGAGACGCAGCTTCCCGCGCCGCAAGCCGTGTTCCCGCGCTATGTCGAGCCTGACACCGAGGCTGCGGCGTCGTGATGCGAGGGACTAGCGGCAGAGCTGCTTGATCCGCGACTCGTCGACGCCCTCGACAAGGACGCCGCCGATTAGCGTGCGCGGAACTGCAGTGTCGCCAAACCGCTTGAGCATGACCTCTTGGACTTGCGGGGTCGTCGCGTCGAGGATCGAGTATTTGATGTGGTTGCGCGCGAGGATGGCGCTGACTTGCTTGCAATAGGGGCACCAAGACGCGTTGTACATGACGACGCTTTTGCTGCATCCGGCCTCGGCGGGGACCCCGGCAAAGCAAAGCACGGCAGTTGCAGCCGCCACGATCAGCGGCAAGCGCCGAATAGTAGGTGTGCTCCTTGGCATGTCTGTCTCATCACCTCTGATGGCCTAACGCGATATTCGATCTCGCCAAGCCGTGGTTGTCTCGTTGGCTCATATGCGGCACATAGTGCTGCCAAACAACGCTGCCTGTAAGCCTAGCAGTGCTAACAAATTGGGTCTTTCATCTTTCCGTGATGCTCATCGACAGCCACTGCCATCTCGATTTTCCCGATCTCGCTACAAAGCGCGAGGCCGTGCTTGCGCATGCCGAAGGGGCAGGTGTCGGGCTGATGCTGACCATCTCCACGCGGGTGCGGCGGTTTTCCGATCTGCTCGAGATCGTCGAGCCGCATGGCAACGTCTATTGCTCGATCGGCACCCATCCGCACCATGCCGCCGAGGAGCGGGACATCACCCTCGCAGAGATCGTGAAGTTCACGCGCCATCCTAAGGTGGTTGCGATCGGCGAGGCTGGGCTCGACTATCACTACGACAACAGCCCGCGCGAGGATCAGGAGCGCGGCTTCCGGACCCACATCGCTGCGGCCCGGCAGACGGGCCTGCCGCTCGTGATCCATGCGCGCGATGCCGACGACGACGTTGCCGGTATCCTCGAAGAGGAGACGACGCGCGGAGCATTTCCTTTCTTGCTCCATTGTTTCACCGGGGGGCCTGAGCTTGCCCACCGCGGGCTTGCCCTTGGTGGCTATGTTTCCTTCTCAGGCGTTGTGACCTTCAAGAATTCACAAGCGCTTCGCGACATCGCCAAGGACGTGCCGCTCGACCGGCTTCTGGTCGAGACTGATGCGCCTTATCTTGCACCTGAGCCCTTGCGCGGGCGAACCAACGAGCCTGCCAACGTGGTGCATACCGCAAGGCGGCTCGCTGATGTCCGCGGTATGAGCGAGGCGGAGATCGCAGCAGCCACCACCGACAATTTCTTTCGCCTGTTCAAGAAGGTGCCGCGCTCAGCCGCATCGATCCCATCCCCGGCATGACGCTCAAGCTCACCATCCTCGGCTGTGGCACGTCCGGCGGCGTGCCCCGGGTCGGCAATATCTGGGGCGCATGCGATCCGGCAAACCCGAAGAACCGCCGGCGGCGCTGCGCCGTGCTCGTGCAAAAGGAAGGCGCCGAGGGGACGACCAATGTGCTCGTCGACACGCCTCCAGATCTTCGTGAGCAACTCCTCGACGTCGGCGTCGGCTGGCTCGATGGCGTGCTCTATACTCATGACCATGCCGACCACACCCACGGCAT
>WBZQ01002693.1_pt1 | contig 11328 bp, 12 predicted proteins | sample 5204251 | NCBI WGS metagenome assembly WBZQ01 (sample SAMN12412402, study PRJNA552823) | activated sludge metagenome | isolation source: activated sludge from nitrification reactor of wastewater treatment plant... | place: USA: Virginia | collected 2017-09 | reverse complement strand
TCGTTGTCGTCAATGATAACAAATTTGGTATCCGGCTGACGGATATCATTACACCTAGCGAACGCATTCGTAAACTTAATCGTTAGAACTAATCATGATCAATCGCCATTGGTTCCTTGTAGCAATCTCACTACCGTTTCACGCCTTAGCCGAAACAGCAAAGCCAAGCTATGTGCCTCCTCCCCCCGTAATATCCACGGAAAATACGTTGCAAATGGCCGGTGGCTTGCTATTGGTGCTGGCAATCATCTGGGGACTTACATGGCTGCTTAAACGCTTTTCACTGATTCCCGCCGCTGCCGCTGGCACCCTTAAGGTTGTTGCAGCAACCGGGGTGGGGCAGCGAGAGCGGGTGGTGGTGGTTGAAATTGACAATACATGGCTAGTTTTAGGTGTAGCGCCTGGTCACGTAACTAAACTGCACACCCTGGACAAGCCTGCAGTCAATACTGGCGATGCGACGCAAGAAAACACATCGCATAAAGATTTTGCTGTTCAGCTAAATGAGAGCATGAGAAAAGACAATGCTTAACCATTGCACATCAATCATTGCAAGCATCAAGCGACGAAAATACAGCTTACTCAAGATAATTTTTCTCTTGGCAAGTTTCATCGCCTTGCCCGCGTTTGCTCAGAAATCGGGATTTCCGGCATTCACCAGCACACCCGGTGCAAATGGCAGCACAAACTACGCGTTGAACTTGCAAACATTATTATTATTAACTTCGCTGACATTTTTACCGGCAATAGTACTGATGATGTCAAGTTTCACCCGCATTATCATTGTGTTGTCATTACTACGATTGGCCTTGGGCACGCAATCTTCCCCTCCCAATCAGGTACTCCTCGGATTAGCGCTATTTTTGACATTTTTTATCATGTCGCCGGTTATAGATCGCGTTTATACCGAAGCTTATGTGCCCTTTTCGGAAGATAAAATCACTATCATGGAAGCCGCCGATAAAGCGAGTGTGCCACTGAAATCATTCATGCTGCATCAAACTCGGGAAACAGATTTAGCACTATTTGTAGAAATTTCCGGCAGCGAGGAAATTGAAAGCCGCGACAAAGTGCCATTAAAAATACTTGTGCCAGCGTATATCACCAGCGAATTAAAAACCGCATTCCAGATTGGTTTTGTCATATTCATTCCATTTCTGATCATTGATCTGGTGGTATCCAGTGTACTGATGGCAATGGGTATGATGATGCTGTCGCCTATGATTATTTCATTGCCCTTTAAATTAATGCTTTTTGTTTTAGTCGATGGCTGGCATTTAATTATTGGTTCATTGACGCAAAGCTTCTATACTTGAAAGGAACTCGGTTATGACTCCAGAAAGTGCAATGACAATTGGCCGGCAGGCGCTTGAAATAACATTCATGGTTTCCGCCCCGCTACTGCTTTCAGCTCTGGCAACCGGCTTAATTGTCAGTATCTTCCAGGCGGCAACGCAAATCAACGAAATGACATTGTCATTCATCCCTAAATTACTGGTCATGTTCTTAGTTATGGTATTGGCCGGGCCTTGGATGATCAACATTATGACGGATTACATGCAACGGCTATTTACCAGCATTCCCTGGCTGGCAATTGGCTAGCATCACCATCGATACATGCTGATTAATATTTTAGCAAGTAAATAGATTGTTATCATGATCAGTATTACCACTGCCGAACTCAATAGCTTATTGGCCATTTATATCTGGCCGCTCAGTAGAATTCTGGCATTGATAGCAACAGCCCCAATCCTTGGCAATACCAGCGTTCCCATACGAGTGAAATTAGGATTGGCAATTATGCTTACCCTTTTGGTCACGCCCACGGTTGAAAAATCGCTACCGGAAATTGATCCATCCACAGGTATGGGTTTAATCGTTATGTTACAGCAAGTAATGATCGGCATCGCCATTGGGTTCGTCATGCGCATTGTTTTTGTTGCAGTAGAAATGGCCGGAGAATTAATCGGCTTGCAGATGGGTCTCGGTTTTGCAATTTTTTTTGATCCGCAAAATTCCGGCCAAATCGATATCATTGGTCGTTTTCTAGGGGTAATTGCTAGCCTTGCATTTTTGGCAATCAATGGTCACTTAATGATGATTGCTTTGATCTCACAAAGCTTTAACACTTTACCCATTGGTTTAGAAGGCGTCACCGATGCCACATTCACCTCACTCGCTAACTGGGGTAGTGAAATTTTCAAATCAGGCTTGCAATTATCATTACCCGTTTTAACTGCTCTTCTCATCACCAACCTTGCATTAGGTATTTTGACGCGCGCCGCACCGCAATTAAACATTTTTGCAGTGGGTTTTCCGCTGACATTGTCGATCGGCCTTCTTGTACTGGCACTTAGCATGCCTTTTTATGCTCCAATTCTGGAGCATCTGGTACAGGACGGATTAAATTTTATGATGGGAATCCTCAATATCAGCAAAATGAGCAGCCTTAAATAGCGATCATGCAAGGCATTCATCAATTACTTGCTGTAATTTCATATTGTCATTTTATAACAGCAGGTTATAAACTTTTCCTAAAAAAATTTTCGTCTATTGATTATAAACAGACGCTATTTCCCTGCTTTTTCAACATTAACTTTCTGATAAAAATTGCTAAAGTCTCAACTTACTTACGCACAGTTATTGTCAGTATGAACACCCAAGCATTCATTAGCTTTAGTTAATAATTTATGACATTCAAGTCGCGCTTACTAAATTCACTTCGCAAAATTTCATCGTCAGAAGCGCATGACGATAAAGGCATTATTACGCTTAGCAGTGAGGCAGAATCCGACGATAATCTTGATTTCAATCAACAATCTTCACTCCTTAACGACATCAAACAGCAACTGGAAACCGCTTACCGTGATCGCTTAAGTACGGAAGATCGCGCCATTAAAGAAGCGCAGAAACGTATTGAAGCCGAAAGAATTGCACGAGTCACCGCTGAAGCAAGAGCCCGTGCTGAAGCTAATGCCAGAATCGCAGCCGAATCAAGGATCCAAGCAGAAACAATCGCAACCGGGCAAGCTCGTAGCAGAGCAAAAGCTGATGCACTTGCCACTGAAGAAGCCAATATATGTCGTGAACTCGAAATCAAGGCTAAGCATTTCGCCGATGAAAAATACAAAGCGGAAAAAGCTTTACATATTCTCTTAGAAGCCAAGATCAAGGCTGAAGCCGCTATCATTGAAAAAAAGCAGAAACGGATCGAGCAAGAGACTGTTGCGCTCGATCAAATCCATGCTGCGGCATTAAAAGAAAAAGAAGCAGTTGAAATTGCCTCATGTCGCGCCAAAGCAGCAGAAGAAGCCCGTTTAATTGCGCTCGCGGCCATCGAAGCTGAAACTCGTGCAACAGTAATTGCTCATGCAAAAATTCAAGAATCACAAAGAATCATAGCGTTGGCCAAAGCACGTGAAGAAGCTGACAAGCTGGCGCTGGAAGAAATACAAATTCGTTCCAAACTAGAAGCACAAGCATTCACACAAACTGCTCTGCGCCTGGATTCTGAAAAAAAAGCCAGAGAGGCGGAAGAAGACAAAATTCGAGCCGAAACCGACGCCACACAGGCTGCACTGCACAGAGCCGATGCGGAAGCATTTGCAGCCGAACAAGCTAGAAAGCGGGCTGCAATCGACGAACAGGCCACAACTGTAGCACGCGATCGGGCTGATACTGAAGATGCGGCTGCAGAAATTGCAGCATTAATTATCGCCAATGAAACAGCTACAGCGGATGCGATAAAAACGCGGCTTATCGCTGAGTCCGAGCTACTTGAAGAAAGTAATAAACGTCTGCAAATTGAAGCTGATGCATTAGCTGCTGTAAAGGCAACACTATCAGCCGAAAAACAAGCCACGGCAATCGCCATTGAAAGAAAAAAGGCCGAAATCTCTGCCACCAAAGAATATGAAAAACGTATCAAGGCTGAAGATAAAGCCATCAAGCAAGCCGAAGGACGCAGGGAAGCTGAAATCGCTGCACAAAAATCGGCCAGACGCAAAGCGGAAGCAGAATTACGATTAAAAACGAGTGCTGAAGCAAAAGCACATCTGGATGAACTGGCGGCACAAGAAGCCGACACCAGAGCCGAACTGGAGCAACGCTTATTAGAAGATGCAGAAATGCGCGTCAAAGCAATGACTGAAGCAAAACAAGCCGTTGCTGAACGACTTGAAATTGAGCAAAAAATTACCGGCTTAGCAATAACCCGAGCGCAAGCAAAAATCATTGCCACTAACAAAGCCAAGGCTCAATTTGAAGCGGAAAAGGCAGCAACTAAAATTGCCTTAGAAAAAGCCAGAACTGAGTCCGCCGCTTTAGTTGCTATGCAGGAGCGTATCGCTTTGGAATCAAAGGCATTGGAAGCAGCAGCAGAACGTGAAGCTGTTGAAGTAATGGCGAAAGAAGCATTATTTGCGCGCTCACAAGCCGATAAAGAAGCAACTGCCGCCGCTTCTGCAAGAATCCGCGCCGAAATTGCAGCAGCAGAACTCACTCGCAATAGAGCCGTTTCAGGCACTAAAGGCTAATACACCGTAAATTCAATAAACGAAATACGTCAGTAACTTGCTAATCCCGGATTTTTGTAAGTTACAGTATTTAACCTGCTCACCCAAACAATCCACAATTCAGTCAAAATGTAAATAATATTTTGAAAAGATCTATAGAATCATTTCTTAAAATTATAACCATCTGATAATAATAGCATAAAATAGATGTTAAATAATTAATCAGTCTAAGAAAAACCGTTAGAAATATGTAAGTTAGCCATCAAAATTGAATGATTATTCACAAAGTTATCCACAGAAATTGTGGATAATCATAATAATCTTATGACAAATAAGATAATATGCGGATTACATAAGAGCTCATCATTAGTCATTAATTGAAATCAATCGCACAATGCGTTGGATTTTTCTTTATTTTTTTCACTGGCAATTTAGTAGCACGTTAATTAAAAGCATTTTCTTTTGTTTATTGAACTATGACACCCGCCTACTGGAAACAAGCTTGCCAAACACTATCGGCTTGTGATCCGATCATGCAACAACTAATCGAACAATTCTCCGAAGCATCACCTGTGTCACGCGGTTGCGCTTATACCACGCTGGCACGTTCCATCGTGGGTCAACAAATTTCCGTGAAAGCCGCCGAAAGTGTATGGCAAAAAATAATCAGCGCCATACCCCAGATCACGCCTCATGTCATTGCGACCGCAGATCACGATTTATTGCGCAGTTGCGGACTATCCGCAAGAAAAATCGCGTACCTGCAAGATTTGTCGCGACACTTCTGTGAAGGAAATCTAAGTGAAATCGCTTGGGCAAGCATGGAAGATGAGACCATCATCGTGCAACTGACGAAAATCAAAGGTATTGGGCGTTGGACCGCCGAAATGTTTCTGATTTTCCATCTGCAGCGCCCGGATGTGCTGCCATTGGACGACATCGGCCTGCAACGCGCAATCAGTCAGCATTATTTCGATAAACAAGTGGTGGATAAAAAAACTATGCATGCGCTCGCCAGATCCTGGCAACCTTGGCGCTCGGTCGCCACCTGGTATTTATGGCGCAGCCTGGATCCGCTGCCGGTTGAATATTAATGCAACGCGCATATTTACTTTATTAGCCGGGCAAATATTGTAAATATTCGCCTATAATTGCTTTTGACCGATCTTAATTGCAAACCAATACACAAAAAACATTATGGAAATCGCCTATTTCGATCACAATGCCACGACACGCGTCGATGATGCGGTCCTCGAAGCCATGCTACCCTATTTCCAGCGGCAATTTGGCAATGCATCTAGCCGTCACACCTATGGCATCAATGCGCGCCGTGCAATTGACCATGCGCGCAAACAGGTGGCCGATGCAGTGGGCGTTCAACCAATACAGGTGATCTTTACCAGCGGTGGCTCGGAAGCCAACAATTTATTCATTCGCGGGGCTGCGGATAGTTTGAAACCGGGCAATGTGTTCATCAGCGCCATTGAACATCCTTGTATTTTAAAACCAGCACAAGCGCTATCACGCCGCAATTGCGATGCCTGGGTACTGCATCAATTAGCGATGGACGCGCAAGGTCAAGTTGATTTGGCTGCTGCCAGCGCAGCCATGCATGCACACAAACCAGGATTGGTTTCCGTCATGCTGGCCAATAATGAAACCGGTGTCATACAAGAGGTTGCGAAAATTGCCGAAATGGCGCGAGCTCACGGTGCTTACGTGCATACCGATGCGATTCAAGGTTTAGGAAAAATCACAGTAGATTTTCCGGCACTCAAAGTGCATGCCATGACGTTATCCGCGCACAAGATTTATGGCCCCAAAGGCGCAGCCGCGTTGATTGTCGACAAACGATTATTATTGAAGCCCTTGATTTATGGGGGGGGTCACGAAAACGGTTTGCGTTCTGGAACCGAAAACGTGCCTGCTATCGTAGGTTTTGGTGTCGCTTGCGAACTGGCGGTATTGCGCTTGGCAGAATCAGCGCAGCATGTCTCGCGCTTGCGCGATCGTTTGGAAACAGGTTTACTTGGCATGGGTGCTGTCATTTTTGGCAAAAAAGCGGCTCGCATACCCAATACCTGTTATTTTGCACTGCCGGATATCGAAGGCGATACTTTGGTGGTAAAACTTGACAAAGCCGGTTTTGCCGTAGCCGCCGGTGCCGCCTGCTCCAGTGTCAATCCCGGGCAAAGCCATGTGCTGGCGGCCATGCAAGTGGATCCGATGCTGGCGCGCTGCGCGGTTCGCATAAGTTTAGGAAGCAGTAACACGGTGGAGGAAATCGAAGATTTTCTCCGCACTGCACAGCATATCGTGACAGAATTAAAACGCACAAGCAGCCTTTGCCTTTGAAAATTTCCCAAAATCAATTGATATATGCCGAATACTAACAATACAAAGCCTATTAAAGCCATCATTCTCAGCGCCGGACAAGGGCGGCGGCTACTACCGCTGACCGAAAGCACGCCGAAGTGCTTATTGCTGGTTTCAGGAAAACCGGTATTAGCATGGCAAATTGACGCGTTATTGGCGGTTGGCGTGGAAAATATCACGATTATTAGCGGCTTCCAGGTTGGTTTGATTGAATCCCTGCTGCTACAGCAATATGCCGGTTATCCCAATATTAAGACCTTGTTCAATCCTTTTTACGAGGTCGCTGACAATTTGGCCAGTTGTTGGATAGCCCGTGCAGAAATGGATGGCGATTTTCTACTGTTGAACGGGGATACCGTGGTCGAGTCTGCGCTTCTAAGTCAGGTCTTGAATTCAGAATTTGCACCCATTACACTCAGTGTGGACTATAAAGACAATTACGATGCCGATGATATGAAAGTGCAACTGAATACCGATGGCTGGGTAAAGCAAGTCAGCAAAATCGTGCCGCCACACCAAGTCGATGCGGAATCGATCGGTTTGATTTATTTTCGCTCACAAGGCGCATACCTTTTCCGGCACGCGGTGGAACTGGCGCTTCGTCATCCGGCGGAATTGAAATCGTGGTATTTATCGATTATCGATAATCTGGCTAAGCAACATTTGGTTAAGTCCTGTTCGATTACAGGATTACGGTGGTGCGAAATTGATTTCATCGAAGATTTGGCACGCGCCGGTATTATTTTTAGCGAATAACCGAGACTATGACCACGCATTCGACACCCGCAGATTTCAATGCCACGATGCGCAAATTTGGCGCACCACAAACCATCATCCGGTGCTATCGCTACTGGTCGGTGTTATTACGCCCGGCTCAGGCGACCCTCGGTGCACTGGTTTTGGCTGCTCATGAGCCTGCGAAAGCTTTCTCCGAGCTGAGTCCGGCAAGTTTTACCGAATTGCACGAAGTCACCCAGCATATCGAAACGGCGCTGGCGCAAGCGTTTCACTATGACAAAATCAATTTTTTGATGCTGATGATGGTCGATCCGGATGTGCATTTTCACGTAATTCCGCGCTACGCTCAACCCAAACAGTTTGCAGATCAAGAGTTTATTGATGCGGGCTGGCCGGCAATGCCGAATCTAGGGCAAACCAACATCACCGATGTCACCGCTAACCGATTGATTATGGAACATATCCAATCTTGTTGGCCTGGATCTGATGCTTAGCGAGACGACGCATGATTGAACAAAAAGAAACATACGTCAAAGAATTTCCGCTCCGCGAAGCGCATCACTTGGTGCGCGACCTGATGACGCCCAATCCATGGATTTATTGGATTGATTTTACTTTCCATATCACATTGGGTTGGGCAGCTTTCTTTACGGCACTATTTTCGCCGCTGTTGTCGCTGTGGCAAGTGGGTGGGTTTATCGTGGCCGTACTGGCGTTGTATCGCTCGGCTATCTTTGTACACGAGCTTGCACATTTAAAAAAAGGCACCTTCAAAAACTTTCGCTTGGTATGGAATATTATCTGCGGCATTCCATTCATGATTCCGTCGTTTACTTACGATGGCGTCCACAACGACCACCACAAACCGGACGTGTATGGCACCAGCGCCGACGGCGAGTATCTTCCATTTGCCACGCGCAGACCCGCGGAAATAATTGCCTATGTGTTGCTGTCATTGCTGATACCCATCTTTCTCATAGTGCGATTCGTATTGCTGACACCGTTGTCGTACTTGATCCCGCCGCTGCGCAAGCTGGTCTGGGAACGCGCTTCATCACTGACAATCGACCCGACTTACCGGCGTGCCGAAGATGCCATTCGTAATGATCTGAATTGGCGCCAGCAAGAAATTGCCGCATGCTTATTCGGCGCGAGTGTTATTACGTTAGTCGCACTCGATATATTTCCCTCTTCATTGCTGGTATTGTGGTATTTGACGGCAGTGACCGTTTTTACACTCAATTCATTACGCACATTGGCAGCGCATGCCTATCGCAATCCCGGCGATCATAAAATGACATTGGCCGAGCAATATCTCGATTCTATCAACATACCTGGTAATTTCCTGATTACGCCGTTATGGGCGCCGGTCGGACTACGCTACCATGCGACACATCACCTTTTCATGAGCATGCCGTATCACAATCTGGGCAGAGCGCAACGCCGTCTGGTCAACGGCTTGACGGACAACTCGCAATACATCAAAACGTTGCGCAGTGGCTTGTGGCCTGCCTTGAAACAAATCTGGCACGAATCCTCGCAAGCTGCCAGCAACCCGCAGCAGCCTGGCAATCGTTGATGCTAAGAGCCATACCTACCTCGGCGCATCCGCAACTGCAAACTACAACGCTCGTTTTGCTTCGCCACGGACAAAGTATCTGGAATCGCGACAAAAAATTCACCGGCTGGAGCGACGTACCGTTAAGTCCAAAAGGTAAGGAAGAAGCCAAGCAAGCTGCCTATTTGCTAAAACAAGCCGATATCACGTTCGATCTGTGTTTTGCTTCCTCGTTACAACGGGCGGCTACAACTGCGCATCTTGTATTGTCAGCCATGCACTTGGATATTCCTATCATTACACATTGGCGGTTGAATGAGCGCCACTACGGTGCGCTGGAGGGTATGGAGCGTTGGCCAGCCATCAAAAGATTCGGTATTTGGCCTATTTTAGGGTGCCAAATCAAGTTTGACGCTACGCCGCCATACCTCGATCCCGCAGACCCCCGTTTTCCGGGGAATCAATCGAATTATGCCAGCATCGATAAAAATGAATTGCCAGCGGGAGAAAGTATTCAACAAACACTGATGCGCGTTAAACCTTACTGGGAAGAAACAATTCAGCCGGAGATTCGGCAAGGAAAACGTATTCTAATCGTTTCTCACCGCAATACCTTGCGTGTACTGATGATGCTATTGAATAACCTTACCCCTAGGCAAGCAATGAAGTGCAGACTGGCTACCGGCCGGCCATTGATCTACGAGTTGGATCAACAAGGTACTGCCATTCGGCATTATTACGTGGACAAACTCACCTAGTTGATATTTGGGTAGTATGCCGATCATCCACGGTTTTGCGCCTATTGCCGGTAGTCATGCAAAAATCCTGATTCTTGGCAGCATGCCTGGCGAAGCCTCACTCACTGCAAATCAATATTATGCGCATCAGCGTAATGCGTTCTGGCCAGTCATGGCACCATTATTGAAAATCCAAGCAGATGCCTGTTATGAAGAAAAAATAATTGCTTTGCAAGCATCGCCTATCGCGCTTTGGGATGTGCTCAAATCTTGTAAACGTATTGGTAGCTTGGATTCGAATATCGAAACGGATACCCGGATCATCAATGACTTTCAAGCATTTTTTTCCGAATATAAACAAATTAATCATGTATTCTTTAATGGCGGAACAGCAGAACGTTATTTTAAGCGCTATGTATTAACGAAAAATAACATTAGCTTGATCAAACTTTTCCGCTTACCTTCCACCAGCCCTGCCAATGCCCGGTTATCGTTTGATGCCAAATACAAAATCTGGCATGAAATGATTAATGCAGCGTTAAATAATTTCTGAGCAACTGTCATCTCGAACACAGTGTGTAATCTTTGGCAATCAATACCATAGATTGTTGATACTGGTTTAAAATTGCTCCCCATTACGGTTGAAATTTGACCAGGGGGAAACAGAGCGCAGGATACTACGCATCTGTGGATAAGTCGACCAGACTGAGTTGGTATTTTGCCTCCTGCTGATGTTTTCGGCTCAATCGTGATTCGCTACAAATTGACCAGATTTTCTTCTGGCGCATATTTTTCTTTTTCCCGTTGCTGTATTCTAATCTTTGCAGTTGCAACGCTTTGTTTGTAACGGAAAGACTAGTTAGTCCGTCCTGAATAACACCTAACACCATGATTTTATGATGTGGTTTCGTTAATTTTTAGGCTAAAACTTGCCGGAAATGAGACAATTGCAAAGTATTTCTTGCAAATTCTGGTGAGATTTTGATGGGACCTAAAGATAAACACACACACCCCGACTGGCGACTTTTTTCAGCAGTCGTTGGCAGAACTGATTAATCACAAACATCCATTGGTCAAGCTGGCTGAACTGATTGACTGGCCGGTGTTTGAGAGTTGCTGGGCGGAATTCTTTCCCTCACGCACTGGACATCCAGCCACTTCGCCGCGCTTGATTGCTGGCCTGCTGTACCTGCAGCACACATAAGGTGCGTTGTCAAATATGGAGTCTATGTGATTAAGCAGAGAATAGATGATTTGCATAGTATCGTTGCTTAAATTCTGCTGTCGATAGGTAGTCCGCTCTGAATAATCCATAACGATATGATTTTATGTAATGAGTTGATAAATTTGAGCGGTTAAATTCACCAGTTTTTGGTAAAATTGCAGCAATTTCCTGCAAATTTAG
>WBZQ01002692.1_pt1 | contig 11330 bp, 10 predicted proteins | sample 5204251 | NCBI WGS metagenome assembly WBZQ01 (sample SAMN12412402, study PRJNA552823) | activated sludge metagenome | isolation source: activated sludge from nitrification reactor of wastewater treatment plant... | place: USA: Virginia | collected 2017-09 | reverse complement strand
CGCGCCGTGAAGTATGGCCGCACGCTGGAGTTCAAAGAGCCGTTCTTCTACAAGCTCGTCGATGTGCTCGCTGTGCAGATGGGCGATGTGTTCCCTGAAGTGCGGACGAAGAAGGAGCAGATCAAGTCGGTGCTGAAGCTCGAAGAGGAGGCGTTTAATCGCACCCTCGACAAAGGCATTGCGTTGTTCGAGGACGAAGCCGCACGCCTCACTTCGTCGCAGCCCCAGACGAGCCTTGGGGAGCACGGCCATCCTGGCCGTGATAGCGAGCATCCTGCGAGCGTCGGCACGTTCCCAGACTCCGCACCCGGAGCACGCTACTGGAAGCGCAACCTGCCCCACTACGATAAGCCGCACGGCATCTACCACATCACCTTCACCACGAAAGATCGCCGCGTGCTGTCACCCGCCGCGCGCACGATCACGATGGATGCGCTGCGGCATTTCCACGAGGAGCGCTATGATCTTTTTGCTGCCACCGTGATGCCCGATCATGTGCATGTGTTGCTCCGTCCGAAGATCAAAGAGCGCGATGCAGCGGGCGAGCCGGTTTTCTGGTGCCTCAAGGACTTGATGTTCTCTATCAAGTCGTTCACCGCGAATGAGATCAACAAGATCGAAGGCAAGCCCGGGTCGAAGGTGTGGGAGGAGGAATACCACGACCGTCTGATGCGCTCCGACTCTGATGTGGAGGAGAAGTTCCACTATGTCTGCCGCAATCCCTGGGCGGATGGCATTGTGAAGCCGGATGAAAACTATGAGTGGATGTGGTCCTGGCGTTCGGCTCCTGAGGAAGCGCGGACTCCGAACGGCGGCTCGCAAGATGCTCGCCGCGACGGCCAGGATGGCCGTGCTCCCCAAGACATCGCTGCGACAGTATCAGGGGCCTTTGCGTTTCGTCTGTATGATGAGCAAGGCTTCCCGCTCGATCTCACCGAACTCATGGCCCGCGAGCGGGGCCTGACGGTTGATGTCGAAGGCTTCAACAAGCTCATGGAAGAGCAGAAGCAGCGCGCTCGTGAGGCTGGCAAGAAGAACAAGCAAGTCGTCTCCGTCAGCGAGATCGAGACGAAGGCACCGACCAAGTTCATCGGTTACGACAACCTCGAAGCCGAAGTGAAGGTGCTCGAAGTCGTGGAGATGAAGGACAAGACGGCGGTCGTGCTTGATGTGTCCACTTGCTACGCCGAGATGGGCGGCCAGATCGGCGATGCCGGTCAGCTCATCCTGGGCGCGAACACGTATCCGATCAGCGCCACCACGAAGGTGGGCAATACGTGGCTGCACTTCCTGGATGGTGATGAAGCCCCCGCCGTCGATGCCACGGTGAAGCTCGTCGTCGATGCGCCGCGTCGTCACGCCATCGAGCGTCACCACACCGTCACGCACATTTTGCACTGGGCGCTGCACGAGGTCGTCAGCAAGGATGCCACGCAGAAAGGCTCCAGCGTCACGCCGGACAAGCTCACCTTCGACTTCAACAGCGCCGCGCTCACCGCGCAGCAGCTCAGCGACATCGAGCGACTCGTGAACGAGCGCATCGTCGCCAATGATCCCGTTTCCTGGAGCGAAGTGCCCTACGTCGAAGCCAAGGCGAACAACGGCATCATGGCCTTGTTCGGCGAGAAGTATGGCGACCTCGTCCGCGTCGTGCAGATCGGCGGCCAGCCGCACAAGCTCGATGGCTGGAGCATGGAACTCTGCGGCGGCACGCACACGCGCTACACCGGCGAGATCGGCCTCTTCCGCCTGCAAAGCGAAAGCGCCGTGGCCGCTGGCGTGCGTCGTATCGAAGCCATCGCGGGACTGGAAGCCTACAACGCCGCGCGCTCGGATGCCGACTTGATCAAAGCCCTCTGCGGCAAAGTCACCGCCCAAGGCGCGCACGATCTAGAGAAGAAGATCGAAGCACTCCAGCAGCAACTCAAGGACACCGAGAAAGCCCTCAAGGCAGCCCAACAACGTGAAGCGGCCAACCGTGCGAAGGACCTGCTCGCCAAGGCCGAGAACAACGCCATCATCGCCAATCTCGGCGACGTGGATGCTGACTACGCCGTGGCCGTGAGCGACGCCTTGAAGGGCACGTTCAACGGCATCGTCGTGCTTGCGACGACAGGCGGCGGCAACGTCGCGCTGATCGCGAGCGTCGCGAAGGATCATCAGGCCAAGGTGCAAGCCGGCAAGATCATCCAAACCATCGCGCCGATCGTCGGCGGCAAAGGCGGCGGCAAGCCGGACTTCGCCCGCGGCGGCGGCAAGGATGTCAGCAAGGTGGACGCCGCTTTGGCCGAAGCACGGAAGCTGATCGGCTAAAGGTCTCTCGACATCGCAGGTGCGCAGTCGTGCTGGTGCATTCGCCGAATGCACCCATCACGACCGATGGTTGCAAAGCGAGGCGACCAGGGAAGCGTAGGCACATGTTTCTCCGCCTGCTCTTCCTGGCCAGCTTGTGCCTCCCTGCTCTCGCCCAGTTGCCGGGCTCATGGACCGAGCCGTTCCCTCCGCACAAGATCGCCGGGAACCTCTACTACGTTGGCTCGCGTGATCTCGCCTCATACCTCGTAACGTCGAGCGAAGGCCACATTCTCATCAACAGCAGCCTCGAGGAATCCGTGCCGCTCATTCGCGCAAGCATTGAGCAACTGGGCTTCAAGTTCACCGATGTGAAGGTGTTGCTCATCAGTCACGCCCACTCCGATCATTGCGCCGGCAGCGCTGAGATCCGCAAGCTGACGGGTGCTCAATACATGGTGATGGAACCCGATGTGCCTGCCGTGGAAAGTGGCGGAGGCCTTCGCAAGAGCCGTATCAAGAACAAGGCGGATTACACGCAGTTCCCGCCAGCCAGGGTGAATCGCGTGCTCAAGGACGGCGACGAGGTCAAGGTCGGTGATGCAGCAGTGGTCGCGCATCTCACGCCCGGCCACACACCTGGCTGCACGACATGGACGATGAAGGTCGATGGACTCAACGCCGTGATCATCGGCAGCCCCAATGTGAACCCTGGCTACGTGCTCGTGAACAACGCGGCGTATCCAACCATTGCTACCGACTACGAGCGGTGCTTCCAGGTGCTGAAGGCACTCCCGTGTGACCTCTTCCTCGGTGCCCACGGCGGCTACTACGACATGGCGAAGAAGCACGCGACACTAAAGTCCACCACCGCTAATCCGTTTGTCGATGCCGAGGGCTATCAGCGCTACGTGATCGAGAAGGAGAAGGCCTTCCGCCAAGAGTGGAACCGGCAGAAGGCCGCAGCAGTAAGGTAATGGTCGCGATTGATGTTTGAGAAATTTAACATGCCATGTTAAATTTCTCAAAATGAACTACATCGCCCGCGCCATCGAGCCATCGCTGATCAAGGCAGCCAAGAGCTTCCCCTGCGTCGTGCTCACCGGTCCGCGCCGATCAGGCAAGACGCACCTGCTCAAGCACCTCTTCCCCAAGGCTCAGTATTACCTGCTCGAAGATCCCGATGTGATTGGACGCTTCCGCAACGACCCGCAGGGCTTCCTTGATGCGCTCAAGCCGCCAGTGATTCTCGATGAGATTCAGAACGTGCCCGAAGTCTTTAACTACGTGCGCACACGCATCGACCAGCACCCGCGCAAAACAAGCCAGTGGTTCCTCACCGGCTCGCAGGAATCCAGCTTGATGCGCAATGTCACCGAATCCATGGCCGGCCGCGCGGCGATCATGCAACTGCTGCCCTTTGCCGCTGCTGAAACCTCGAAGGCCACGCTCCTGCGCGGAGGCTACCCCGAAGTGCTGGCACGCCCGAAGACCGCGCAGCTCTGGTTCAGCTCCTACTTGCAGACCTATCTCGAACGCGACGTGCGCGGCATCACCGCCGTGCAGGATCTCGCCATGTTTCGCCGGTTCCTCGCCCTGCTCGCCACACGCCACGGCCAGATCTTGAACAAGTCCGATCTCGCCGCGTCACTCGGCATGAGCGTGCCCTCGGTGGGCCGCTGGCTGGACATTCTGGAAGCCACTGCGCAGATCATCGTGGTGCAGCCCTACTTTGAGAACCTGGGCAAACGCATCATCAAATCACCGCGCATCTACTTCTCTGACTCCGGCCTCGCCTGTCATCTGCTCGGCATTGATACCGAGGCCGAACTGGAAAAGTCGCCCTTCCTCGGTGCCATCTTCGAAGGCTTTATCGCTGCTGAAATCGCCAAGTCTCAGGTCAATGCGGGCCGTCGCCGCGAGCTGTATTACTTCCGTGATCAGCAAGGACTGGAAGTGGACTTCCTTGTGCCTGGAAAAAACGCCTCCGTAACCCTGATCGAAACGAATGCCTCCAGGACTGTCCACTCTCACATGGTCAAACCCATGCAGTCACTCACCGCCGCTTGGTCCCAGCGCCCTCGCCCTGGTGGCGTGAGACAACTGCTCGTCAGCCGCGCCAGCTCTGCTCCAGCCACGCGCTCCAAAGCGATTTCGCCTGGTGCAGAACTGGTTCACTGGCGCGAGCTGGCAGCTGAGCTGATTTGAGGGATTTAACATGCCATGTTAAATTCCTCAAACAGCATCACGCTGCGAGAGCATGAGTGTTGGAGTTTGCAGTAACTGGCTGCCACAGGTATTCACGCACATCTAGCATCATGCGGTCGATCTCGGCCAGGAAACCTGAAGCGGATGCACGGTAGTTTTCAGGAGAGGTCGCAGTGCTACGGATGTTGAGCACCATCTGCTGGAACTGTGAAATGCGCTCCATGGTTACAAGCAGCTCTTTCGGGTTGGTGATCATAGCGGGACTATTTCCACAATTCCGCGAAGGTTGCCATCGCGTTTTTTCATCCAGCCATGGATCATAGCCTCTTCGCCGCCGAAGCACCCGGCTTCCGTGGACCAGAAGACAGACGCGCCAAGACGGTTGTCAGCCGTCATATGATCGAAGAAATGCGCTGCCTCGCCATTCACCGTGGTGACCTCAAACCCGTTGTGCATGACCAGGAAGACATCCACGTCACGAGGATCAGCTTTGCTAGTGACAAACGAACCGTAAACGATGAAGCGCTTCACCTGCGCCGTGGAAGCCGCCAGGCTATGGATATGCCTGAGCCGCTCAGCAATGAGCTGGCGCTGGGATGAGCCGCCTCCGAATCTTGCCAGGGCGTGATCAAGCGAGACAGGATAGACTCCTGCTGGCAGGTCGCCCTCGGCATTGAACGGAGGCAGCGAATCCATGGGGGCTGAGAGTTAACCCGCCTCGCCTACCTTCTCACCCGCGAGCTTGGCAGCACGCTCGGCGAGTTCGATGTGGAACTGCTCGGGGGTCGGTTCGGCGCCCTTGGTGCGGGTGCGGGCGAACCAGTCGGCGAAGATCTCACCGGCTTGGCGCTCGGCTTTGAAGGCTTCGAGGAAGGTGCGGACCTTGGCGGGGATCTCGTCGCCGAGCACGGACTTGAATTCGAGGCCGGCGAGCGTGTTGCCGCGGATGCTGCCGCCGACGAACATCGCATACTTGTTCGGCGCGCGACCCACGAAGCCGAAGTCGGCGTTGTAGGGACGGCCGCAGCCGTTGGGGCAGCCGGTCATGCGGAAGAGGATCGGCTCGTCTTCGAGGCCGAGTTCCTTCAGGATCGGATCGATCTTGTCAAGGATGCCAGGGAGCGCGCGCTCGGACTCGCTGAGGCTCAGGCCGCAGGTGGGCAGAGCGACGCAGGCGTGTGCGACTTTGCGAGCGCGGGTGAAGCCAGCGTCGTTTGCATGCACCACGCCGTGCTTGGCGAGGATCGCGTTGACTGCGTCTTTCTGTTCGGGAGCGACGTCGGCGATGATGAGGTTCGTGTTCGCGGTGACGATGAACGGCAGGTCCAGTGCGGTGGCGATCTCAGCGAAGGCGCTGCGATACTTCGGACCGTTGTCGCGATCCACGATGCGGCCCATGTTGACATACACGGCGCAGTAGAGCTTGCCGTCGCCTTGCTCGTGCCAGCCGAGGTTGTCTTCCACGGAGTCAAAGTGCAGCGGCTTCGGAGCTTCGGTCACGATGCCAGGAAGGCGACGCACGACTTCAGCGCGGAAGCCATCGAGGCCCATCGTTTGCACGGTGTATTTCAAGCGAGCGTTCTTGCGCTCGGTGCGGTTGCCGTGGTCGCGCTGCGTGGTGACGACTGCTTCGATCGCGTCCACAACATTGGCACGCTTCGCGTAGAGCAGCGGTTGGCCCAAGAAGGGACGCGTGCTGAGCTGGCCGTGGCTCATGCCGAAGCCACCGCCGACGGTGATCGTGTAGCCTTCGACTTTGCCACCCACGACGTGCGGCACGAGGCCCACGTCTTGCGAGTAGATGTCCGAGTCATTGATCGGAGCGATGGCCACGCCGATCTTGAATTTGCGCGGCAGGTAAACCTTGCCGTAGATCGGGTCGTCGCCTTCAGCGGCCTTGGTCACTTCGCGCACAGCCGGATTGACCTCGGGGTCCTTGATCCAGTTCGGGTCGATCTTCTCGCCATCAAGCCAGATGTCCGCATACGCGCTGGAGCGCCACAGGAAGCGCTGGCTGATCTCTTCCGTCAGGCGCTGCGTGTCGGCGTGCACCTCGTCCTTGATCGGAGCGGCCGGGCCCATCGTGTTGCGCACCACGTCGCCGCACGCGCCCATGGTCGAGAGGCCGCTGTGGCACACATTGCTGATCACTTCCTTCACGCCGCCCTTGAGCACGCCGTGGAGCTGAATGCCCTGGCGATTGGTGAGGCGCATGTTGCCGCAGGCCTTCGTGCACAGGTCGTCGTGGATCATCCACTGCTTGGCCGTGATGCGACCGCCGGGCATCTTGCTGCGGATCATGAAGCTCCACGCCTTCTCCTTGCCTTCCTTGCTCAGCTTCGCGCGCAGATCGCGGTCGTCCTGCTGGTAGGAGCCGTGGTGCTTCATGAGGATGTTGGCGTCCTCGGGAATGTTCGGCGTTGAAGTATCGGCGAACAGGGCGGGGAGTTCTCCGCGCAGACCGGCGGAGGCGAGTTTGATGTCTTCGACGGAGGCTTTGCTCATGGTAGGAAAAGGTAGGATGCTGCCCGCGAACGGGGCGCGGAGTGTGGCGCTAGAATCGCCGAACGCAAGCGGGTTGCAAGCTAAATTCCTAATTGTCTATGGGCAAAGTGGACAATAGGGCTGGATTTACTTCTTCCACCAGTCGGCATCACGTTCCCAGGGCTCAGAGGTGGCTTGGGGTTCCTTTGGTTCTTTGGCAGCCAAGTGCTCGTCGGATGACTCGTCCGCGAGTTCCATCAGGAGCTTCCGATGCGGCGCAGGATGGCGCTCACGTCGCCAGAGGACATAAGCCCCGATGCCAAAGCCTATGAACAAGAAGACCAAAAACCCAAGCGTCATGACCACGAAGGCTTCGCTGCCGGGAGCAGACTCGGCTTTGAGCCCAAAGTGGTGCCCAGGGATGGTGATGTCGGCGAGGAGACGCATGGTGGCGCGGTTAGTAGAGCAAGATCGAGTCCAGGAAAGCAAGGCTGGTCTGCAGGGGTGATCGCTTTGGCGGCAAAAACCCCTTTGCGTTTTCGTCCGCGCAAGCCAAGAACCCCAGAACGTGATCGAGTATATCAAAATCTGCCGCCCAGACCACTGGTTGAAGAACATCTTCATTCTGTTCGGCCATGTCGTGGCGCTGGCCTTGGTGATGGACTTTCAATTCACCAGCCATCATGTGTGGATGGCGCTGTTGTCGCTGGTGCCAGCGTGCTTGATCGCCTCGGCGAACTACGTGCTCAATGAGATCCTCGATGCGCCGTTCGATGCGATGCATCCGACGAAGAAACTGCGTGGGATCCCAGCCGGGAAGGTGAAAGTGTCCATCCTCTGGTGGATCAAGACAGCGCTCATCATCGGTGGATTCGCCTTTGCCTGGGTGTGCAAGTTCAACTGGGCCTACCATGCGTCATTGCTGCTGCTGCTGATCAGTGGTGTCGTTTACAACGTGCGCCCGCTGCGCCTGAAGGATCGTGCTTTCATGGATGTGATCGCCGAGAGCTTTAACAATCCGATCCGTCTGTGGCTTGGCTACTACGCCTTGGTCGAGCCGCACACGGTGCCACCCGCGAGCATCGTCCTGGCGTGGTGGTTCTTTGGTGCCTTGCTGATGACTGGGAAGCGATATGCAGAGTTTCGCTTCATCGGCGACGCCGAGCTGAGTGGACGCTATCGCCGCTCATTCCAGACTTACACGGAGAAGTCCCTGATCCTCGCGATGATCACGTATGCGAACCTCTTCTGCTTCTGCACGGGCATCGCGATGGCAACCTACCCACGACTCAACAACCTGGTGTTTGTCTTCCCCTTTATCGTCGCGGCTGTGCTCGCTTATTTCCATCATGCGATGAAGACGGAGAATGCCAAGCTGGAGCCCGAGCAGCTCATGCAGAGCCCGCTGGTGATCGTTTTCACCTTGGTGACAGGTGTGCTCACCCTGTGGCTGCTGATGGCCGAGACTAATTACGCCAAAGCCGCGCATCTGCTCGGGCCGCTGAGCTGGTGAAGGCTTCGATTTTTGTCTCAGATGTGTAATGGCTGAACAATTCACCACTTCCATCGTCTGAGCCCATCGTCAGTCATTCAACACCACAAGCCCATGAACGAACAGCCCAGTCCCGTCGTCGCACCTCCCTCGGTGCCGCAACCTGCGTCGATCGCCCCGCGCAGCTCGTGGAAAAAGAAGGCGCTCATTGTCACCGGGATCGTGTTCGGCACGGCCACGCTGACCATCGCGGGCACGGCCTGGTGGGTGAAGCGGAACATTTATGCGTCGCCCTTCACACCGGTGGCACTTTCGGCAACCGAACAATCTGCCTTGGACCAAAAGCTGGAGGTTCTGAAGCAAAGCGGCACCGCTGAGGCCGCTCCCGTCGATCCCGAGGTCGCCAAGCGCACGCTGACGATCACGGATCGTGAAATCAATGCCTTCCTGGAGCAACAAGGACTGGGCGAGCAGGTGAAGGTGAGTCTTCACAATGGAGGCGGCACCGCTACCTTCCTCCTGCCCATGAGTTCCGATGGCGTGCCGGGCAGTGGACCCACCTTGCGCATCAGCGTCTCGCTCGGTGCCAAGATGGATCAGGACAAGAAGTTCGCTCTGAGCATCAGTGATGTGAGCGTTGGCGGCGTGCCCCTTCCCAATGCATGGCTGGGGAACATGAAAGGTCTCAACATGCTCGCTGATGCTCCGATCAGCGACGACCCGGCCCTCAAAGCTTTTGCGGCTGGCATTCGCGATTTTAGCATCCGCTCGGGCCAGCTGAGCGTTGTGCTTAACGAGTAGTTTTTTTGATCCCCAAAACCTGAACCCCAAACCTCAACGGGTCGCTGTGGCAACGCAGCGGCCCGTTGTGCTTTTCGAGGAGCACTTATTCAGGCTTCACCGAGAAGTCGCTGTCATCCAGCGAGCGCAGCACGAGTTCGCGAGCGACGCAGTAGTCGTCCATCTCGATCACCTTCGCGACGGCGTCGGCGATCTGTGCGGGAGAGAGAAACTTCTCCAGCGGGGCCTGTCGGCTGCTCGCGCCGGTCCAGAAGTCGGTGGCCACGCCCCCGGGCAGCACAGCGGTGACACGCACGCGATGCGGTGCGGCTTCCTCCTGAAGCCCCTGCGTGAAGCCACGCACGCCCCACTTCGCTGCGCAGTAAACCGTTTCACTCGGCACGCCACGCAAGCTGGCGGTGGAGATGATGTTGATGATGTGGCCGCGCTTCTGCGGGATCATGCGGCGAAGAGCGGACTGCGAGCCGAGGATGGTGCCTTTCAAATTCACGGCGAGCATCAGGTCGATCTCGGCCTCGGTGTAGTCGGGAATCCAGCGATGGCGCGCTAAGCCTGCATTGTTGATCCACACAGCGATGGGGCCGAAGGCAGCCTCAGCTTCCGTGGCGAGGCGTTCGACGTCGGCGGCCTTCGTGATGTCACAGACGACGCCTTTCGAGTTCGGCAGGTTCACGGCCGCGAGTGCCGCTGCATCCACGTCGGCAAGCACCACGCGCGCGCCTTGCTTGGAGAGGGCTTCAGCGATGGCGAGGCCGATGCCGCGTGCGGCTCCGGTGATGACGCAGGTCTGGTCTCTGAGGTTCATGCAGAAGTGGAGAGTCGTTGGTTGAGTGTTGAGAGAATGGTTGTCTCGCTAGCGGCGGAGCAACCTCTGTTCTCTCAACCATCGACTCTCAGCTCTCAACTCTTACAGCTTCACCCCACCCAGCTTGCAGATGCGCTTAAAGTGCGCGGCCTCGACAGGCGTGATGGAGAGCCGGTTGCCGCGACGCAGGATGAGCAAGTCGGCGAGCGAGGGATCGTCGCGCAGTTGCTGAAGATGGACGAACTTTGGCACATCGGCGTGCCAGGTGACATCGACCATCATCCAGCGCGGCTCTTCGCGCTTGCTGCCCGCGTCGAAGTATTCGCTCGCGGGATCGAACTGCGTGGGATCGGGGTAGGCTTCCTTGCTGATGCGCACGATGCCGGCAATGCCGGGCGCTGCGCAGCTGGAATGGTAAAGAAAACCGAGGTCACCCACGGCCATGTCATCGCGCATAAAGTTGCGCGCCTGATAGTTGCGCACGCCGTTCCATGGCTCGGTTTGGCGAGGACGAGTCTTGAGATCGTCGAAAGAAAAGACATCAGGTTCGGACTTCAGCAGCCAGTAGCGCATGGGCGCGATGGTTGCCGATTGAGAGATGGAGCCGCAATGCCTTTCTGAGAAAAAGAAGCTCCGGAGCGCGATCGCTCTCACCCGATGCGCCCCGGAGCCCATGGGCTGAGGTTGCCCCCAGCCGTCCGATACCGGACAATGTGTGTCGTGGTGCTGCCTTAGGCGGCGACGAGTGCTCCGCCGCGGGAGTTCTTCATGCGAGCGCGGAACTCGGTGGGCGACTCGCTGGCGATACGACGGAAGCTGCGATTGAAGTGCGACAGGCTCTGGAAGCCGACATCGTAAGCGACTTCGGTGATGCGGGCCTCAGGGCGCATGAGCATGCGCTTGGCCTTCTCGACGCGGGCACGGTTGACGAAATCGGTGAAGGTCATGCCAGTGGCGCGCTTGAAGACCTTGCAGAAGTGGAAGGGGCTGACGCTGACTTCGCGTGCAACGGTCTCAAGGGACATCGGCTCAGCGAGGTGCTGCATGATGTAGGCCTTGGCGTGACGGACTGGCTCGGGCTCATGCTGCGCATTAGCGAACAGGAGACGATGAGCGCTTTCGCCGAGCTGGAAGGCGAAGGACTTCAGCAATGCGAGCGCGGCTTCATAGCGTTCGGGAGCCATGACGGGGAGCTTGGTGAAAGCCTCACGCTCCGCTTTGATCTCGGAGGCGCTGCGGTCGCTGTCC
>WBZQ01002691.1_pt1 | contig 11331 bp, 1 predicted proteins | sample 5204251 | NCBI WGS metagenome assembly WBZQ01 (sample SAMN12412402, study PRJNA552823) | activated sludge metagenome | isolation source: activated sludge from nitrification reactor of wastewater treatment plant... | place: USA: Virginia | collected 2017-09 | reverse complement strand
GCCCGAACTCGCCATTCAGCCGGCCGACTATTCGGTGTGGCAGCGCGAGTGGTTGCGCGGCGCCGTGGTGGAGCGCCAGATCGAGTATTGGTCGCGGCGGCTGGAGCAGGTGCCCGCGCTGAACCTGCCGGCGGACTACGTGCGCTCCCAGGCCGCCAGCCGGCCGGAAGGGCGCGTGCCGCTGGCGATCCCGCGCGCGGTGAGCGAGCGGCTGGCGGAGATGGGGCGACGTGAGGGCGCGACGACGTTCATGGTCCTGCTGGCGGCCTTCCACTGGCTGCTCGGACTCTGGTCCCACCAGCAGGACGTGGCGGTGGGCATTGCGATCGCCAATCGGCGCCGCAAGCAGACCCAGGACTTGGTCGGGTTCCTGGTCAACACGCTCGTCATACGCGCCGACCTCGGTGGTCGGCCGAGCTTCCGCGAGTTGGTCGGACGCGTGAGAAGCCTGGCGGTCGAGGCCTACGCGCACCAGGACCTGCCGTTCGAATGGCTGGTGGAGGCGCTCAACCCGCCGCGGCTGCTGGGACGCACGCCGCTGTTCCAGGTGATGTTCACGCTCGAGGAAGGCTCGACGGCAGCGCTCGAGTGGGCGGGAGTGCGCGTGGAGGAGGCCGACGACGTCGAGCTCGGGCGCGCCAAGTTCGACCTGATGCTGGCCCTCGCGCCCGGCGGCGAGGGCCTGGCGGGAACGCTGCTGTATGCCGCCGATCTGTTCGAGCGGACCAACATGGAGCTGTTCGCGCGCCACTACCTGAGCCTGCTGGAGGCCGTCGCGGCGCGACCCGACGCGCCGCTGCCGGCGCTGACGCTCGCCGAGCCGGCCGAACAGCGCTGGCTGGTCGACGAGCTGAACCGGACGGCGCGCGAGTATCCGCGCGAACACGGCGTGCACGAGCTGTTCGAGCGCCGGGCCGCGGCGCAGCCCGACGCGCCGGCGGTCATCCACCGTGGCATGCGACTGAGCTACGGCGAGCTGGACCGCAGGGCCGATCGCGTGGCGCGCGGCCTGCGCGCGCGTGGCGTGGGTGCCGAAGCGCGCGTGGGCCTGTGCGTGGAACGCGGCCTCGAGATGGTCGTGGGGCTGCTGGGCATCCTGAAGGCGGGCGGAGCCTATCTGCCCCTCGATCCGAGCTATCCGGCCGAGCGGTTGGCCTACATGGTGCGTGATGCGCAGGCCACTCTGGTGCTGGCCCAGGGCCGTTTCGCGGCCCTGTTCGAGGCCGCCGGCGCGCAGGTGATCGGCCTTGAAGACGGTGTGGAAGGCGACGACGCGCCCGCCGTCCGAGACTCAGTCCGCGGCGGCAACGGGTTGGCGTACGTCATGTACACGTCGGGTTCGACCGGCACGCCCAAGGGCATCCTGGTCGAGCATCGCTCCATCGCGCGACTGGTGTTGAACAGTGACTACGTGGAGTTGGGCCCGGGCGACCGCATGGCGCAGGTGTCGAACGTCTCCTTCGACGCGGCGACCTTCGAGATCTGGGGAGCGCTGCTGAACGGGGCCACGCTGGTCGTGATCGACCAGGACGTCGTGCTGAACTCGCCCGAGTTGGCCCGGACGCTGGGCCACGAGCACATCGACGTGATGTTCCTGACCACGGCGCTGTTCAACCAGACCGCGCGCGAGGCCAGGGGCGCCTTCAGGGGCGTACGCAGCGTGCTCTTCGGCGGCGAGGCGGTCGATCCGCGCCAGGTGTGTGACGTCCTCCGCGACGGCGCGCCGCGCAACTTGCTGCACGTCTACGGTCCGACCGAGACGACCACGTTCGCGACCTGGCACCACGTGCGCGATGCGGAACCCGCGCGGCAGACCATCGCCATCGGGCGCCCCATCGCCAACACGCGCGCGTACATCCTCGACCGTGATCTCGTGCCCCTGCCGGCCGGGCTTGCGGGAGAGCTGTATGTCGGTGGCCCTGGCGTGGCGCGCGGGTACTGGGGCCAGCCCGGGCTGACGGCCGAGCGCTTCGTGCCCGACCCGTTCGGACCGCAGCCGGGCGGCCGGCTCTACCGCACCGGCGACCAGGCACGCCACCGGGCCGACGGCAGCATCGAGTTCCTGGGACGCCTCGACGGGCAGGTGAAGCTGCGCGGGTTCCGCATCGAGATCGGCGAGATCGAGGCCTGCCTGCGCCAGCACGAGGCGATCGAGGACGCAGTGGTCGTGCTGCGCGACGACGATGGCGACAAGCGCCTGGTGGGCTATCTGGTCGCCCGGCCGGGTGCGGAGGTGCGCACGAACGACGTCAGGCAGGGCCTGCGCAAGCGCCTGCCCGAGTACATGCTGCCGGCGGCCCTGCTGGTGCTGGACGAGCTGCCCCTGAACGCCAACGGCAAGGTGGACCGACGCGCCCTGCCCGCGCCGGCCCGTGACGAACACGGCGCGGGCGAGTACGTCGCGCCGCGTACCGAGCTCGAGACCGCGCTCGCCCGCATGTGGGCCGAGACGCTCCGGCTCGATCGCGTGGGCGCCACGGACAACTTCTTCGACCTGGGCGGCCATTCGCTGCTGGCGACGCGTCTGATGTCGCGCGTGCGCAGCGAACTGCCTGTGGATCTGCCCCTGCGCACGCTGTTCGAGCAGCCCGACCTAGCCGGCTTCGCCGCCGCAGTGGAGGCCTGCCTGCGCCAGGCGCCGGCAGCGACGCCTGCCATTCCCCGCGCGCCGCGGGACGCGGCGTTGCCGCTGTCGCCGGCCCAGCGGCGGCTGTGGTTCCTGCACCAGCTCGAACCCGAGAGCGGCGCCTACAACGTGCCCCTCTTCCTGCGACTCACGGGCGCACTGGATCGCGCGGCGCTGGAGTGGAGCTGGAACGAGATCGTCCGGCGACACGAGGTGCTGCGCACAGGCTTCCCGGCGCGCCGCGGTGAGCCGTTGCAGGAGATCCAGCCGGCGCTGCCGACGGCGCTGCCGCTCGTCGATCTCTCGGCGCTGCCGCCCAGCGTGCGCGAGCGCGTGGCGGCGCAGTTGCGGCAGCAGACTGCCGACGGGCCCTTCGATCTCGGACAGGGCCCGCTGTGGCGCGCCGTGCTGTTGCGCTTGAACGAGCAGCAGCACGAGTGGCTCTTGACGCTGCACCACGTGGTGACGGACGGCTGGTCGGAAGGCATCCTGGTCGCGGAGCTGCGCGAACTCTACGGCGCGCGCCGCGCGCGCCGTCCCGCGGTGCTGCCGGAGCCGGAGATCCAGTACGCCGACTACGCCGCCTGGCAGCACGAGCGCCTCGCCGGCGGGGTGCTGGCGCAGCAGGTGGAATACTGGCGCCGCCAACTGGCCGGCATCGCCATGCTCGACCTCCCGACGGACCATGTCCGCGCGGCGACCGCCGGCCATCCGCAGGGCTCGCGCCCGCTGCACATGTCGCCCGAGTTGACCGCGGCGCTCAAACGCCTCGCGCAGAGCGAGGGCGCCACGCTGTTCATGGTGTTGTTGGCGGGTCTGCAGTGGCTCCTGGGACGCTATGCGCGTCAGTCCGACGTGGCCGTCGGCACCGTCGTCGCCAACCGCAGTCGGCACGAGCTCGAGGCGCTGATCGGCTTCTTCGTCAACACGCTGGTGTTGCGTGCCGACGTCGGCGCGGCGTCGACCTTCAGGCTCCTCGTGCGGCAGACGCGCGAGACGGCGCTGCAGGCCTACGCCCAGCAGGACGTGCCCTTCGAGAGGCTGGTCGAGGAGCTCAATCCGGACCGCGATCTGGGCCGCACGCCGTTCTTCCAGGTCATGCTCGTCCTGCAGAACGCGCCCGTCGGAGAGTGGGAGCTTTCGGGCCTGCGGCTGGAGGAGATCGCGGTCGAGCTGCACGACGCCAAGTTCGAGCTCAGCCTGGGGCTCATGGAAACGCCGGACGGCATCCTCGGACGCCTGAGCTATGCCGCCGATCTCTTCGATCCGCCCACCATCGAGCAGTTCCTGGGCCACTATGTCGCGCTGCTGGAGCAGGCCGTGCAACGTCCGGAGGCCGCGCTCCGGACCCTGCCCCTGCTCTCCGAGGACGAGCGTCGGCGCCTCGTGGTGGAATGGAATGCCAGCGCCCGGCCTCACCCACGCACGGGATCGGTCATCGAGCTAGTGGAAGCCTCGGCGCAACGCGCGCCGGAGGCGGTGGCCTTGGTCCACGAAGGCGCTCCGCTGCGCTACAAGGATCTCGATCAGCGCGCCAACCGGTTGGCGCACTACTTGATGCAGCGCGGGCTCGGGCGTGGAGCGCGCGCGGCGGTGTGCCTGGAGCGAGGCCTGGAGTGGGCGGTGACGATCCTGGCCCTGTGGAAGGCCGGCGGCGTGTACGTGCCGCTCGATGCCGCCTATCCACAGGATCGCCTGGCCTTCATGCTGGACGACGCGGCGGCGAGCTTCGTCGTCACCGACCAGACGTTGCGCGACGAGCTGCCGCCGCATGCGGCGGTGCTCTGCCTCGACCTCGAGTGGGAGCAGATCGAGCAACAGAGCTGTGCGAGCCCGAGCGTGGACCTACACTCCCAGGACTTGGCCTACGTGATGTACACCTCGGGCTCGACCGGCAAGCCCAAGGGCGTGATGATCGAGCACGGCGGCATGCTGAACCACCTGTGGGCCAAGGTCCACGACCTCGGCCTCCAGGCCGGCGACATGGTGGCCCAGAACGCGCCGGCGTCCTTCGACATCTCGATCTGGCAGCTCCTGGCACCGCTGCTCGTGGGCGCCCAGGTGCGGATCTTCGGCGACGAGATCGGTCGGGACGGGCCACGGCTGCTCGCGGAAGTCCAGGAGTGCGGCGTCACGGTGCTGGAGACCGTGCCCAGCCTGCTCGCCGCCATGCTCGAATCGGACGCGCGCAGTGGCGCGCCGCCGCTGCATCTCGAGCGCCTGCGCTGCCTGATCTCGAACGCAGAAGCGCTGCCCGTCGCGCTCGGCGAGCAATGGATCGCGCGCCATCCGCGCGTGAAGCTGATCAACACCTACGGGGCGACCGAGTGCTCGGACGACGTCACGCATCAAGTCGTCCAGGCCGGCGCGCGCGCTGCTTCCGCCTATGTGTCGCTGGGGCTGCCCCTCGCCAACCTGACGGCCTACGTGCTCGACGAGGATCTGCAGCCCGTGCCGGCCGGCGTTGCGGGGGAGTTGTGCCTGGGAGGCGCGGGCGTGGGGCGCGGCTACCTGAATCGGTCGGCCCTGACGGCCGAGCGTTTCGTGCCCGATCCCTTCAGCGGGGTTGCGGGGCGGCGGCTGTACCGCACCGGCGACCTCGGGCGGTTGACCCGCGAGGGCAGCCTCGAGTTCCTGGGGCGCATCGACTTCCAGGTCAAGGTGCGTGGTCACCGCGTGGAGTTGGGCGAGATCGAACAGGCCGTGCTGGAGCACGACGGCGTGAGCCAGGCCGTCGTGCTGCTGCGAGAAGACACGCCGGGCATGCCGCGGCTCGCGGCGTACGTGGTCGCGCGCGCGACGGTCGACGCTCGGGCGCTGCCCGCGCAACTGGCCGCCTTCCTGTCCGAGCGGCTGCCCGACTACATGCTCCCGGCCGCGTACGTCGTCCTGGACGCCCTGCCCCTGACCGTCAACGGCAAGGTGGACCGGCGCGCGCTGCCGGTTCCCGACGTCACGGGCACCGTCACCAGCACGTACGTGGCGCCCCGCAACGAGATCGAGACGTTGCTGTGCCGCCTGTGGGAGCAACTCCTGCACGTCGCGCAGGTGGGCATTCACGACAACTTCTTCGGGCTGGGCGGGCATTCACTCCTGGCCACGCAAGTGATCTCGCGCCTGCGAAGCGTGCTGCAGGTGGAGGTGCCGCTGGCGGCGCTCTTCAGGGCGCCGAGCGTGGCGGCCTTCGCGCTCGAGATCGAACGCGCGCGCGACAGCCGACAGGCGCCGCCCATTCTGCGCCGCCGCACGGGCGCCGCCGCACGGCCGGCGCGCACGCAGAGCTAGTGTCCTGTCCCAGAGGTTGCCGCGCAGCGAGGGCGCCGAGGCGCCCGGATCGCAAGGCGCGAGGAGCGGTGCAGATCGGGAACATGCAACCGACGAGCAACGCCGCGAGTCGGGATGCATCGACGGCCGAATGCCAGCGCGTCTCGGGGACCGGACACTACACGTCGCGCGCGGAACTCCGCGCGCCTCGTCGTCCAGACAACTCGGGGAGGCGGAGCCCGTAGCGCCCGCGTGGCGGGGTCAGCGGCTCGGAGGCTCTCCGCCGTCGCGCGCGGCGTCGCGAACGCTCGCGCGTCTCCTCGGGGCGCGAACGGCCTCCGACGCCGCCCAAGCCAAGAGCTCGCAAGAGAGGGATCGCAAGAGACATGGGGCACATCCAGCCGCCTGGCGTCGCGCCCAGCATGGACCCGTCGCAGGCGGACCCCACCGCTGACGACCGCTCGTTCCCGCTGTCCGCGCAGCAGCGCGGCTTGTGGTTCATCCAGCAGCTCGACCCGGAGAGCGCGGCCTACAACATGCTCCAGGCGCTGCAACTGACGGGCGACCTGGACGTCGCGGCTCTGGGTCGCGCGCTCAGCGAGATCGTGCGTCGGCACGAGGCGCTGCGCACGACCTTCACGGTGCGTGACGGGGAACCGCGCCAGGAGGTGCAGCCGCCACACGCGCTGCCTCTGCCGCAGGTCGACCTGGGCGGGCTCCCGGAGCCCGTGCGCGACGAAGCGGCGCGCCGCCTGCGACAACAGGAGTGCCTGCGCCCGTTCGATCTCCAGGCTGGGCCGCTGTTGCGCGTCAGGCTGTTGCGACTGGCCGAACGGCGGCACGAACTGCAGCTCGTGGTGCATCACATCGTCAACGACGGCTGGTCAGAGAGCGTGCTGGTACGCGAGCTGACGGTGCTGTACGAGGCCTTCCGTCGCGGGCAGCCCTCGCCCCTGCCGGAGCTCGAGATCCAGTACGCCGACTACAGCCTGTGGCAAGACGAGTGGCTGCAGGGCGGCGCGCTCGAGACCCAACTGCATTACTGGCGGCGCCAGTTGGCGGGCCTACCAGCGCTCGAGTTCTCGCGCGATGTGGCCCGCTCCGGACGGCGGGGGCGCGGCGCGATGGTGCTGGTCGCGCTCTCACGCGAGCTGTGCCGCAAGCTCAAGGATCTGGCCCGCAGCGAGGGCGTGACGCTGTTCATCGTGCTGCTGGCCGGCTTCAAGTTGCTCCTGAGCCGCTACGCGTCCCAGAAAGACGTGGCGGTGGGCACGATCATCGCGAACCGCCGCCCCGAGACCGAAGGGCTGATCGGCTTCTTCGTGAACAACATCGTGTTGCGCACCGACCTGCGCGGGCCGCTGAGTTTCCGCGGGCTGCTGCGACGGGTGCAGGCGACGACGCTCGCGGCCTACGAGCATCCCGACGTGCCCTTCGACAAGCTGGTGGAGGAGGTGAATCCGGAACGCATCGTCGGCGCGACGCCGCTCATCCAGGCCGAGATGGTGTTCCAGGACGCGCCAGGCAAGGAGCTGCGACTGCCAGGCATCGAGTTGCAGCGCCTGCCGACGGAATACACCTATTCGCTGGTGGACCTGGCCTTGTCCATCGGCGAGGAAGCCGAGGCGCTGGTCGGGAATCTCATGTATTCCACCGACGTGTTCGCGCCGGCAACCGTCGAAGGGTTGCTGCGTCATTTCGAGCGGCTGCTCGAGCAGGCCGCGGACGCACCCGAGCGCGACGTGGACGACCTGCCGATGCTCACCGAGGAGGAGCACCGCCGTTGGGTCGTCGAGTGGAACGCGGCGCGCCGGGACGAGACGCCCTGGCGCGGCGCGCAGGAGCTCTTCGAAGAGCACGCCCGCCTGGCCCCCGAAGCGCCGGCCGTGGGTCGGGCGGAGACGGCATGGCTCACCTACGGCGACTTGAACCGACACGCCAACCGCGTGGCGCATCACCTGCGCGAGCGGGGCGTGGGACCGGAAACGCGCGTCGCGATCTGCGTCGAACGCGACGCCACGATGGTGGTGGCGCTGCTTTCCGTGCTCAAGGCCGGCGGGGCCTACGTGCCGCTCGATCCCGCCCATCCGGCCGAGCGTCGGGCATTCATGCTGCGGAGCGCAGGGGCTTCGGTGCTGCTCACCACTTCCGCCCTGGCCGAGCGCTTTGCCGGACAGGGGCTCGCGCTCGTGTGCCTGGACGACGAGCCAGCGCTCGCGCATGGACCCACGCACGACCCGCAACGGCGCAACGGCCCCGAGAACCTCGCCTACATCATCTACACCTCCGGTTCGACCGGGGAGCCGAAGGGCGTCATGGTGACGCACGGCGGTCTGGCGAACATGGTCCGCACCTCGATCGAAGCGCTCGGCACGACGCCGCGCTCCCGATTCGCGCAGCTCGCCCCGTTCACCTTCGACGCCTCGCTGGCCGAGATCCTGACGGCACTGTGTGCCGGCGGCTCGCTGTACATCGTCGCCGACCAGCGCCGCCTGTTGGACGGCCCCGGTGCGCACGGCGAGCTGCGCGACGCCGGGGTCACGATCATGGAGTGCGCGCCATCGCTGGTCGCGGTCCTGTCCCCCGAAGGGCTGCCCGCGCTCGAGATCCTGGTCGTGGGTGGCGAGGCATGTCCGGCGCCGATCGCGGCGCGCTGGTTGGGCCGGCGGCGCGTGTTCAACGCCTACGGGCCGACCGAGGCAACCGTGTGCGCTTCGCTGTCCGAGTGCGACGCGGCGAACGTCGCCGACGGCCTGCCGATCGGCCGGCCGCTCGCCAACACGTGCCTGTACGTCCTCGACGACGGCTTGAATCCCGTGCCGCCCGGCGTGGCAGGCGAGATCTACGTGGGCGGAATGGGCGTCGCGCGTGGGTACGTGGGGCGTCCAGACCTGACCGCCGAGCGCTTCGTGCCCGACCCTTTCAGCGCCGAGCCCGCGCGTCGTCTCTACCGCACGGGGGATCGCGCGCGCTTCGAAGCCGCGGGGTACGTCGCGTTCCTCGGCCGGCTCGACGGCCAGGTGAAGCTGCGTGGCCAGCGCATCGAGCTGGGCGAGATCGAGACGCGCCTGCGCGCGGCGCCGGGCGTGCGGCAGTGCGCGGTGGTGGTGTGGGAGCAGGGCCCGGGCGATCAGCGTCTGGTCGCCTACGTGGTCCTGGAGCCGGGCGAGCCGCTCGACCGCCGCGCGCTGCGCGATCATCTGGCGGGCAGGCTGCCCGAGTACATGCTGCCGGCGGCGTACGTCGGCATCGAAGCGCTGCCGGTCGAACGGACGGGGAAGCTGGCGCTGCGGCGGCTGCCGGCGCCGAGCTTCGGCCACGAGGCTGCCTTCACGCCGCCGCGCAGCGTCCTGGAGCAGGTCCTGGCCGAGATCTGGGCCGACGTGCTCGGCCTCGAGCAGGTGGGCGTGCACGACGACTTCTTCGCCCTCGGCGGCCACTCACTGCTGGCCACGAAGGTCACCGCCCGCGCGCGCGCCGCGGGCATTGCCGTGACGCTCGGCCTGCTGTTCGAGGCCCGCAGCGTGGCGCGCCTCGCAGCGCAACTCCGCGAGGCGCAGGCCGGCGAGGCCCGGCTCGTCCCGCCGCCGCTGCGCCGGCGTGCGGTCGAGGGCGAGGCGCCGCTGTCCTTCTCGCAGCAACGCCTGTGGCTGCTCGATCAGTTGGAGCCCGGCCTGCCCACTTACAACATGCCGCTCACGCTGCGACTACGCGGGGACGTGCGCGTGGACGCGCTGCGCGAGACGCTGGAAGCCATCGTGCGCCGGCACGCGGGGCTGCGCACCAGCTTTCCGGCCCGCGAGGGCCAGCCGTACCAATCGATCTCGGCCGACGCTCGGACGCCGCTGGAGCTCGTCGACCTGAGCGATCTCGCTCCGGAAGAGCGCGAGCCGCGCGCCCGGGCGCTCGTGGTCGAGGACGTGCGGCGCCCCTTCGACCTGGCGCGCGGCCCGCTGCTGCGGACGCGGCTGTACGTGCTGGGCGACGACCGGTACGTGCTGTGCCTGACGATGCACCACATCGTCGGCGACGCGCTCTCGCTGCGCATCTTCCTGCGCGAATTCGTGGCGCACTACGAAGCCCTGCGGGACGGGCGGCCGGCGGCGCTGCCGGAGTTGCCGCTGCAGTACGCCGACGTGGCGGCCTGGGAGCGCGACTGGCTGCGCGATGAAGTGCTGGCGCGGCACCTCGACTACTGGCGCCGGCGCCTGGAGGGCGCGCCCACGCTGGCGCTGCCCACGGACTTCGCGCGCCCGGCGGTCCAGTCCTTCCGCTGCGACCGGCGCAGCGTCAGCCTGCCGGCGGAAGTGGCGCGGGGTCTTGCCCGGCTGTGCCGGCGTACGGCGTCGACCGAGTTCATGGGCTACCTGGCGCTGATCGACGTCTGGCTGCATCACTGGAGCGGGCAACGCGACGTCCTGGTGGGCGCGCCGATCTCGAACCGCCATCACGTCGACACGGAGCCGCTGATCGGCTTCTTCATCGACACCATCGTTCTGCGCACGCAGCTCGACGAACGCGCGTCGTTCGCCGAGCTGCTCGCGTCGGTGCGCGCGCGTGCCATCGAAGACTACGCCTATCAGTCGTTGCCCTTCGAGAAGCTCGTCGACGAGCTGGGCACGCCGCGCGATCCGAGCCGGCATGCGCTGTTCCAGGTGATGTTCAACATGGTGACGGCTCCCGAGCCGGAGCTGGACCTCACGGGCGTCGAGATCGAGGACTGGGACGCGGGCCTCGCGCAATCGGGGTTCGACCTCCATCTCGGCGTGCGCCCCTGGGAGGAGGCGACGACGCAGCTCGTGTGCACCTACAGCTCCGACCTGTTCCGCGCCGCCACCATCGAGGCCCGGCTCGAGACCTTCGGCGAGTTGGCGCGGCTGGCGGCCGCCGAGCCCGAGACGGCTCTCGGCGAGCTGGTGGCACGGCTGTCCGTGTTCGACGACGCGCGCCTGCGGGAGCGCCGCAGCCGGCAGGCCGAGGGGCGGCGCGACGCGCTGCGTGCGCTGCCGCGCCGCTCGCGCAACGCCGTGGGCGGACCGGAGGTCGCATGAGCGGCGCGACGCCACGCGGGCAGCGCTTCGGCAAAGCCAGCCCCATAGGGCAGGCGGACGTGGTGCGCATGGAGCCCCTGGCGCCCGACGCGACGCTGCCGCTGGTCCTGCAACCGAGCGTGGCCGATTTGGACTTGGTCGCGTGGAGCCGCGATCGGCGCGGGTTGCTGGAGCCGCTCCTGTGGCGCCACGGCGCGCTGCTCTTCCGCGGCTTCCACGTGGACGGCACGGCCGGCTTCGACGCCTTCGTCAAGGCGGCCTGGGGCGAACCGCTCGAGTACATGGAGCAGACGTCGCCGCGACACAAGGTCCACGGCAACGTCTACACCTCGACGGACTATCCGCCCGAGCACCGCATCCCGCTTCACAACGAGAACTCGTATTCCGCCG
>WBZQ01002690.1_pt1 | contig 11331 bp, 10 predicted proteins | sample 5204251 | NCBI WGS metagenome assembly WBZQ01 (sample SAMN12412402, study PRJNA552823) | activated sludge metagenome | isolation source: activated sludge from nitrification reactor of wastewater treatment plant... | place: USA: Virginia | collected 2017-09 | reverse complement strand
ACAACCAACGCCGCCGCGTACGCTGGGCCTGCACCCGCCAATCACGGCAGGCGCCACCCAGGGCCAGACAACTGCGCCCCTGCTAACTCGGAAGAGCCCCGTATCTGGTGGCCGCGGCCGACCGCGGCGAGATCGACGCGGAGAACCTCGACGAGTCGTGCGAATGGGTGGCCCGGGTGGTGCTGAGTGTCACGACCATCCCGTCGGACCTGCTCGATCCCGACGACGGCGGCGCGCTGGTCGGCCACCTGCGCCGTTATCTGCTGCCCGCGCTGCGCCGGAGCTGACGACCGGGTCGGACGATGCAAAATCCCCCGGCGCGCCCTGCGGTGCTCCGGGGGATTTCGGCTGGTCGAACTAGTCGGCGTCGACGCCGCCCGGGGCGGTCTTGGACACCTGCACCAGGAACTCGTAGTTGTTCTTGGTCTTGCGCAGCTGGCTCATCAGCAGGTCGATCGCCTGGTGCGAATCGAGCCCGGAGAGCACGCGGCGCAGCTTGTGCACGATCGCGAACTCGTCGGGGCTCAGCAGCAGCTCGTCCTTGCGGGTGCCGGACGGGTTGACGTCGACGGCCGGGAACACCCGGCGCTCGGCGATCTTGCGGTCCAGCTTGAGCTCGGCGTTGCCGGTGCCCTTGAACTCCTCGAAGATCACCGTGTCACCGGTGGAACCGGTCTCCACCATCGCGGTGGCGATGATGGTCAGCGAGCCGCCGTCCTCGATGTTGCGGGCCGCGCCGAGGAACCGCTTGGGCGGGTACAGCGCGGTGGAGTCCACACCACCGGAGAGGATGCGGCCCGACGCCGGGGAGGCGTTGTTGTAGGCGCGGCCCAGCCGGGTGATCGAGTCCAGCAGCACGACGACGTCCTTGCCCTGCTCGACCAGGCGCTTGGCCCGCTCGATGGCCAGCTCGGCGGCCTGGGTGTGGTCTGACGGCGGCCGGTCGAAGGTCGAGGCGATGACCTCGCCCTTGACCGAGCGCTGCATGTCGGTGACCTCTTCGGGCCGTTCGTCGACCAGCACGACCATCAGGTGGCACTCGGGGTTGTTGCGGGTGATCGCGTTGGCGATGTCCTGCATGATCGTGGTCTTGCCGGCCTTGGGCGGCGACACGATCAGCGCGCGCTGCCCCTTGCCGATCGGCATGATCAGGTCGATGATCCGGGTGCTGAGCTTCTCCGGGGTGGTCTCCAGCCGCAGCCGCTGATTTGGGTACAGCGGGGTCAGCTTGCCGAACTCGGGCCGGTTCTTGGCCGCCTCGACCGGGCCGCCGTTGACGGTGTCCAGGCGGACCAGCGGGTTGAACTTCTGCCGCTGGTTCTTGTCGCCACCACCGCCCTCGCCCTCGCGGGGCACCCGGACCGCGCCGGTGACCGCGTCACCGCGGCGCAGGCCGTTCTTACGGACCATGTTCATCGAGACGTACACGTCGTTGGGTCCGGCCAGGTAGCCCGAGGTCCGCACGAACGCGTAGTTGTCCAGCACGTCGAGGATGCCGGCGACGGGCTGCACGACATCGTCCTCGCGCAGGTCGGTGTCAGCGCCCTCACCGGCCGGACCGCCGCGGTCCCGGCGACGACGATCGCGGAACCGCCGGCCCCGACGGCCGCCGCGGCCGTCGTCGTCATCGGCGTTGCCGTTGTTGGCGTTCTGGTTGCCGCCGCCCTGGTTGGCCTGGTTGCCGCCCTGGTTACCGCCGTTGTTGCGGTTGCCGCGGTTGCCGTCCTGGCCGGTGCGTTCGGGGCGCCCTTCGGCGCCACCGGCGCCGGCCTGCTGCCCCTGCTCACCGGCGGGGGCGCCGGCGTCGCGGGAGGCGCCGCGACGCTCGCGACGCGCGGGCTCGCCGCCTTCGCTCGCGGGCTCGGCAACCTGGGTCTGGGCGGGTGCGGCCGACGCCTCGGCGGCGGCCGGCCGGTCGGTGACCTGCACGGCGGGGGCGTCGGTGGCGGGAGCCTGCGCGGCGGGTGCAGACTGTGCGGCCTTGGCCGGCGCGGAGCCCTTGGCGGGCGTCCCGCTGCCACCGGCCTGGTGCGCGCGAATAGCGGCGATGAGGTCGCCCTTGCGCATCCCCGAGGTGCCCTTGACGCCGACCTGACCGGCCAGCGCCTTCAATTCGGGCAGCAACATCGAGGTCAGGGCGTTGTCGAGCTTCCCTCCGGGCGCACCGTTGCCGGTTGCGGCCGTCATGAGGTCCGTATCAGTCACGGATTTCCTTTCTTACCCCGGCTGTTGTTGTCATGCAGGGGGTTGGGTGCGCTCAGCAAGACACTGGGCGCGCAGTTCCGCCGGCGCCTCGGCAACGGCAATCGCCGGGATTCGCGGCATACGGCGGGCAGTCCATCCACGTGTGGAACACAAGAAGAATTGGTGGTCGTCGGAGTATCGGCGCTGGAAACACCGCAGTCACCCGGGACGGCACGAGAATAACCCGCCTCGTTAGTCTACGCAACAACCGCCCCGCGCGGCGTGGCAGGTCAGTGCGCCGGTCGCGGACCCGCGCCCCAAGCCAGCGGGTGCCCGACCGTCAGCGGCTCGACGGCGAACCCGTGCTCGGCGGCGTACTCGTGGGCCCGGGCCGGGATATCGGCCGCGGTGGTCAGCCCGAGCACCGACGGCCCCGCTCCCGACATCACCGCCGCTATGCCACAACCGCGCAGCAGCCGAAGATATTCCGCCGACGCCGGCATCGCCGGGGCTCGTTGTGCCTGATGCAGCGCGTCTTCGGTGGCCGCCATCAGCAGGTCGGGCCGTTCGGTCAGCGCCAGCACCAGCAGCGCCGAGCGGCTGAGGTTGAACCGGGCGTCCTCGTGGCTGACCTGGGCGGGCAGCAGCACCCGGGTCTCCGCGGTGGAGGACCGCACCGACGGAATCGCCGCGAACAGCCGGATCTCCGGGTGCAGCCGCAGGCCGACGGCCTGGTAGACCGGAGGACACCCGGCAGCGACCGGCGGCGAGGTCCACGACACCACCGCCCCGCCGAGCACCGACGCCGAGGCGTTGTCGGGATGGCCCTCGAACTCCGAGGACAGCTGAATCAATTCCGGTACGCCCAACGGCAGGCAGTCCGCCGCCACCGCAAGGCCGTTGGCGATGCCCAGACCGCCGACCACCGCCGCGGCCGAGGAACCGAGGCCCCGCGAGTGCGGAATCACGTTGCGGCACAGGATGTTCAATCCTGCGGCCCGCAATCCGCAGGTCTCCAGGCCGCGCTGCACGGCCCGCACCACCAGATGGTCGGCGCCGAGTGGAACCTGACCGGCGCCCTCCCCCTCGACGGTAACCGACAGCCCCGAATCCGTTGTCTGCGCGTCGATCTCGTCGTACCGGCTCAACGCGAGACCCAGGCTGTCGAAGCCCGGGCCCAGGTTGGCGCTGGACGCCGCCACCGAGGCGTGCGCGCTCAGGCCGGCGGGAAGCAACTGCACAGACATCAGCGGTACCGCTACCCCAGTCCGAGTTCGACGACGACGGCCGACGGGTCGACGGCGACGGTCACCGGGGTCTCGATGCCCTTCAACGCGGAGTCGGGGTCCTTGAGTCCGTTTCCGGTGACGGTACAGACGACCGTCGAACCCCGCTGCACCCAACCGTCTTCCACGGATTTGAGCAGGCCCGCGATGCTGGCGGCCGAAGCCGGCTCGACGAAGACGCCCTCGCTGCGCGCGACCAGGCGGTAGGCCGACAGGATCTCGTCGTCGGTGGCGGCCAGGAAGCGTCCGTCGGACTCCTGCTGCGCAGCGACCGCGGAGTCCCAGGAGGCCGGGGATCCGATCCGGATGGCGGTGGCGATGGTCTCCGGGTTGCTGACCGGGTGCCCGAGCACCAGCGGCGCCGCACCGGCGGCCTGGGTGCCGAGCATCCGCGGACGCTTGTCGGCCACTCCGTCGCGGTGGTATTCGCTGTAGCCACGCCAGTAGGCGGTGATGTTGCCCGCGTTGCCGACCGGCAGCGAGTGGATGTCCGGGGCGTAGCCCAGCACGTCGACGATTTCGAACGCCGCGGTCTTCTGCCCCTCGATGCGCACCGGGTTCACACTGTTGACCAGCGAGATGGTCGGATAGTCGGCGGTGAGCTTGCGGGCCAGTTCCAGACAGTCGTCGAAGTTGCCGTCGACCTGGATGATCTTGGCGCCGTGCATGACCGCCTGGGCCAGCTTGCCCATCGCGATCTTGCCCTGCGGGATCAGCACCGCGCAGGTGATTCCGGCGCGCGCCGCATAGGCCGCGGCCGAGGCCGAGGTGTTGCCGGTCGATGCGCACAGCACGGCCTGCTGCCCCCGCTCGACGGCGTCGGTGACCGCCATCGTCATCCCGCGGTCCTTGAACGACCCGGTCGGGTTGAGCCCCTCGACCTTCAGATGCACGGTGCAGCCGGTCATCTCACTGATCCGGCGGGCGTGGATCAGCGGAGTCCCGCCCTCCAGCAGAGTCACCGGCGTCCAGTTGGCGGCCACCGGCAGCCGATCCCGGTATGCCTCGATCAGCCCCGGCCAGCGCCGGTGCACAGGTTGGTTCATTCCTCGGTTCCTTCCATCCGCAGCACACTCGCCACGGTCGACACCACATCGAGATCCTTCAGCGCGGCAACGGTTTCCGACAGCGCGGCGTCGGTGGCGCGGTGGGTGAGCACCGCGATCCGCGCGCCGATGCGCTGACCATCCTCGTCGACCATGCCCTCCTGGCGGACCTCGGCGATGCTGACCTCGTGGCGGGCGAACTCGGCGGCGACGGTGGAAAGCACACCCGGCCGGTCGGACACGTGCAGGCTGACGTAGTAACGGGTGGGCACCACCCCGATCGGGGCGATCGGCAACTGGGCGTACTTGGACTCCCGCGGTGCGCGGCCGCCCTGCACCCGGTTGCGCGCAGCCATCACCACATCGCCCATCACCGCGGATGCGGTCGGTGCACCACCGGCGCCCTGCCCGTAGAACATCAACCGGCCCGCGGCCGCGGCCTCCACCACCACCGCGTTGAACGCCCCGTTGACCGAGGCCAGCGGGTGTGTCAGCGGGACCAGCGCCGGATAGACGCGAGCCGAAACACGCTCGGAGCCATCCGCATCGGTGATCCGCTCGCAGATCGACAGCAGCTTGATGGCACAGCCCAGCGCGTGCGCCGACTTGACGTCGTCGGCACTGACCTTGGTGATGCCCTCACGGTAGACGTCGTCGGCGCGCACCGGGGTGTGGAAGGCGATCGACGCCAGGATCGCGGCCTTGGCCGCGGCGTCGTAGCCCTCGACGTCGGCGGTGGGGTCGGCCTCGGCGTAGCCCAGGGCGCTCGCGTCGGCCAGCGCGTCGGCGTAGGAGGCGCCGGTATCGGCCATCGCCGAGAGGATGTAGTTGGTGGTGCCGTTGACGATGCCCGCCACCCGCAGCACCCGGTCACCGGCCAGCGACTGGGTCAGCGGCCGGATGACCGGGATCGCGCCGGCCACCGCGGCCTCGAAATACAGGTCCACATGCGCACTTTCGGCGGCATCGGACAGCTCGCCGGTGGACTGCGCCAGCAGCGCCTTGTTCGCCGTCACCACCGACTTGCCGTGGCGCAGGGCGGTGAGGATCGCGCGGCGCGCCGGTTCCACCGGTCCCATGAGTTCGACCACGATGTCCACGTCGTCGCGGGCGGCCAGGCCCTCGATGTCCTCGGTGAGCAGTTCCACCGGAACACCGCGGTCCGGGGCCACCCGGCGCACCCCGATGCCGCGAAGCTCCAGCGGCGCACCGATGCGCGCCGAGAGGTCGTCGGCGCTCTCGTGGAGTATCCGCACCACCTCGGTACCGACGTTGCCCAATCCGAGCACCGCCACGCCCAGCGGGCGTTGTCCAACCGTCATCACCGTCATACCTCCAGACTCAACAGGTCGGCGAGCGTCTCCCGGCGCAGCAGCGGGCGGGACCGGCCGTCGGCAACGGCCACCACGGCCGGGCGCGGCAGCAGGTTGTACCTGCTCGACATGGAATAGCAGTAGGCGCCCGTCGCGGCGACCGCGATCAGGTCGCCGGGGCCGACGTCACCGGGCAGCCAGGCGTCGCGAACAATGATATCGCCGCTCTCGCAGTGCTTTCCGACGATCCGGCAGAGCACCGCCGGGGCCTCGGTGGCCCGGGAGACCAGCCGGACGTCGTATTCTGCCCCGTACAGCGACGGGCGGATGTTGTCACTCATCCCACCGTCGACGCTGACGTAACGGCGCTGCGCGGTGGCGCTGACGGCGACATCCTTGACCGTGCCCACCCGGTACAGGGTGACGGTGCCGGGTCCGGCGATGGCCCGGCCGGGCTCGACCACCAGCGTGGGTGCGGGCAGGCCGACGGCGGCGGACTCGCTGGCCACGATCGCCCGCAGCTTCTCGGCGAGTCCCTCGACCGGCGGCGGGTCGTCGTCGGGGAGGTAGGAAATGCCCAGTCCGCCACCGAGATCGACGATGTTCATCTGGGCGGTCTTGGCCACCCCGAATTCGGCGACCACCTCGGCCAGCAGACCGATCACCCGGTGCGCGGCGAGTTCGAAGCCGTCGACCTCGAAGATCTGCGAGCCGATGTGGCTGTGCAGGCCGACCAGCCGCAGGTTGGCCGTCTCGAACACCCGGCGCACCGCGTCCATGGCCGCGCCGCTGGACAGGGAGAGTCCGAACTTCTGGTCCTCGTGTGCGGTGGAGATGAATTCGTGGGTGTGCGCTTCGACGCCGACGGTCACCCGGATCAGCACGTCGACGACCGCCCCGGCCGCCCCGGCGATGGTGTCAAGCCGGTCGATCTCGGCCATCGAGTCGATCACCACGTGCCCGACGCCGGCCTGCACCGCGGTGGTCAGTTCGTCGACGGATTTGTTGTTGCCGTGCAGGGTGATCCGCGACGGCGGGAATCCGGCGTGCAGCGCCACACCCAGCTCGCCGCCGGTGGCCACGTCCAGCGACAGGCCCTCCTGCTCGACCCACCGGGCGATCTCGCTGCACAGGAACGCCTTTGCCGCGTAGTGCACGTGCTCGCCGCCGCCGAACGCCGCGGCGATCCGGCGGGCGCGGGTGCGGAAGTCGGCTTCGTCGACGACGAACAGCGGTGTGCCGTACTGCTGCGCGAGTTCTTCGGCACCGACTCCGGCGAAACTCACCTGTCCGTCGGGCCCGCGGTCCACCCCCATCGGCCACACGTTCTCGGCCAGTCGGGCCAGCTCGGCAGCCGAACCCGGGCGGGCCGGGACTCCGGGCGCGTGGATCTCCTCGGCGTGCCGGGGACCGGCGGGGTGGGCGTTCACATCCGCTCCGGGGCGCTGACGCCGAGCAGCTGCAAGCCGTTGCCGATCACCTGGCGGGTGGCCGCGCACAGCGCCAGCCGGGCGCTGTTGAGCTCACCGGCCGGCTCGTCGCCCTGCGGCAGCACCCGGCAGGAGTCGTAGAACCGGTGGTAGTCGCCGGCCAGGTCTTCCAGGTAGCGGCAGATCCGATGCGGTTCGCGCAGCGCGGCAGCGGTTTTCACCACGCGGGGAAATTCCCCGAGGCTGCGCATCAGCACACCTTCCTTCTCGTGGGTGAGCAGACCCAGGTTCGCGGTGTCCGCCGCCAGCCCCAGTTCGGCGGCGTTGCGGGCCAGCGCGCTCAACCGGGCGTGCGCGTATTGCACGTAGTAGACCGGGTTTTCACTCGACGCCGAGGACCACAGCTCCAAGTCGATATCGATCGGGCTGTCGACCGAGGACCGAGTCAGCGAGTAGCGGGCGGCGTCGACACCCAGCGCATCGACCAGGTCGTCGAGGGTGATGACGGTGCCGGCCCGCTTGCTCATCTTGACCGGCTGGCCGTCGCGCACCAGGTTGACCAACTGCCCGATCAGCACCTCGACGGTGTCGGGGCTGTAGCCGAACGCCTGGGCGGCCGCCTTGAGTCGAGCGATGTAGCCGTGGTGGTCGGCGCCGAGCATGTAGATGCACAGCCCGAACCCGCGTTCCCGCTTGTCCAGGTAGTAGGCCAGGTCGCCGGCGATGTAGGCCGGGTTGCCGTCGCTCTTGATGACGACGCGGTCCTTGTCGTCACCGTAGTCGGTGGTCCGCAGCCAGGTGGCGCCGTCCTTCTCGTAGACCGCGCCGTTGGCGCGCAGCCGCGCGATGGCCTCCTCGACGCGCCCCGAGGTGTGCATCGAGTCCTCGTGGGTGAACACGTCGAAATCGGTGCCGAACTCGTGCAGCGACTCCTTGATGTGGGTGAACATCAGGTCCACACCGATACGGCGGAAGGTCTCCTGCTCCTCGGTCGGCGGCAGGCTCAGGACATCCGGGGACTTCTGGAGCACCTGGGCGGCGATGTCGATGATGTAGTCACCGGCGTAGCCGTCCTCCGGGGGCGGTTCCTTATGCGCGGCGGCCATCAGCGAGCGGGCGAACCGGTCGATCTGGGCGCCGTGGTCGTTGAAATAGTACTCCCGGACCACCTTTGCACCACTGGCGGTCAGCAGCCGGCCCAGCGCGTCGCCGACGGCGGCCCACCGGGTGCCGCCGATGTGGATGGGCCCGGTGGGGTTCGCGGAGACGAACTCCAGGTTGATCTTCTGGCCGGCGAGGTCGTCGCCGGTGCCGTAGCCGGCCCCGGCGGCCAGGATGTCGGTGACGACCACGGCCTGGGCGTCCGCGGCGATCCGCAGGTTCACAAAGCCCGGCCCGGCGACCTCGGCCGCGGTGATGCCGTCGGCGCAAGTCAGCGCCTCGGCCAGCCAGCCGGCCAGCTCCCGAGGGTTGACTCCGACCTTCTTGCCCAGCTGAAGGGCGAGGTTGGTGGCGTAGTCGCCGTGCTCGAGGTTGCGCGGACGCTCCACCGTCACGGTCTCCGGCAGGGCGGTGACATCGAGATCGTGCTCGGCGAGCACCGCTGCGGCGGTGGACTTCAACAACTCGGCGAGGTCGGCGGGGGTCACGGGTGTTCATCCTATGGTCTGCGGTGCTGCAGGCACCGGTCAGGCCGGTCCTGGCGGCGGCCGCGCACCCGGGCGCTGCCCGATGGAGAAAGCATCCGCTGGGATGCGTTACGCTATCGGGGCCCAATGGCGCCGTCATTGACCGCGCCCCCGTAGCTCAGGGGATAGAGCGTCTGCCTCCGGAGCAGAAGGCCGCAGGTTCGAATCCTGCCGGGGGCACCACGTGTGTCGAGCCGGGCCCGGTGCCAGCGGGCGATCAACGGCGAAAGTCACTCCAAAGTCACAACAGGCCCGAAACAGGTCTGACTCCCCGGCCGAGCTTCTTGCCGCACGGCGCGTTCGCCAGTGGCTCGACTCCGAGATTGTTCACGGCTGGGCGTCCTGCGCGATTACTCAGAACGGCTTCATCCGCATTGTCACCACCGTATAACCGTCAGCAGCGACTCGGAGCGTCACACCTTCTTGGTGGTCCCGTAGTAGGCCTGGATGGAGTCGGAGACTTCGGTGGAGCGGGTCAGCACCGCATAGGAGCGGATGAACGATTCGCCCACACAGCCGTCGATCTTGACGCGGAAACCGTTAACGGACACCCACGGATCGGCGCCCCGGTACTCCTTCTTGGAGACCGGGACCATGTGCACAATGCCCGGTTTCATGCCGATCGCGATGCCCCCCACCACCGGCGTCGCCAACTGCGGCAGGATGCCGTCGGCCACCGCACTGGTCCCGTCGTCGAGGCCGAGGACGCCGATCGACGGAGTCACCCCGACGCTGCCACTGAGGGTGACGCCCTGCGAGGTGGACATGTCGACGCCGCAGCCGATCTGATAGCCCACCTCGAGCACGCCACGCGGGGACTCCCCCTCGTCGGGGCCGCTGACCGAACCGTTGAACACGGCGCCCACCTCGTAGTCGCGCGAGGACAACGCCGTGGTCAGCGGGGCCACCGGCCGCAGGGTCTCGTCCTTGGCGCCGACGGTCAGCGTCCAACCGTCCGGCGACACCGAGGTCACCGGCGGCGCCGAGACCACCGTGCCGTCGGGTGCGGGAGCCATCGGGTCCGTCGGGTCCAGCATGGCCGCCGGGCCCGGCCGCCCCGGCAGGACAGCGGGGTCGGCGTGCATCTCCTCGACGACGACCGGATCGGCACCGGCGGGGACAGCACTGGCCAGCGCCAGGACCCAGGCCCCCAGGACGACGGGCAGCCTCACCCGCATTCCGGCGCCTGAACCTCCGGCCTGCCGATACCCCAACACCACGTTGCCTCTCCGGGGCCGGCACCGGCCCCTCGATTCTGCGAACGGCCCGGTGCAGCGACGGTCACGGAGCCCTGTTCCGAACGTAGCCACGACCCTAGCCGCCGACCGCGGATCTGCGGCCGAACGACATCGGCTCGAACTCGTAACAGACCGGGCCCGGGCGGATAACGGAACACGTTGCCCGGCCAGCGGTCCCGATCAGCATGCCCAAAGCGAGTTACCGGCGCGCCCCGTCGACCGGATGTTGGTAGGCGGCATCGAAGAACGCCAGTTCGATCGCGACGGCCCGGGCGAAGAAATCCTCCGCGACGGCGCTCCGCGCGGGCCCGACCCGGTCCAGTTCGGCACGCAGGAACGCGACGATCTGGCGGAACTCGGGATAGTCGTGCAGCGTGATCCAGTCCGCGTGCACGAAGTTCTCCGGCAGCGGCTTGGGGGCCCGCGACGCCCAGTCCAGGTAGAGCCACTCGGCGACTAGCAGCACCGCCAGGATCGCCGCGTACTCGCGGGTCTCGGCGGCCTCCCGGAAACAGCGCCGTGAATGCCGTCGTCGGCGCGGTGTCCGGAATCTCTCGTCGCTGTTCCTCGGTCACGCCGAGTGCGTCGAAGGCGCGCAGGAAGTAGGTGTTCTCCTCCCCCGCGATCTCGCCGATGAAGCGGGCCAGCCGCAGCCGCGGCGCCAGCGCGTCGGCGCTGGCGACGGCCGACCCGAGCAACACCAGGAAGCTGTCGATGAACCGGTAGTCCTGCACGAGATAGCCGGCCTCGGGCCAAGCGACACAGCGGCTAACATCGAGCACGCAATCGCCGGGTAACGGTCGGGAGACATCATGGGCTCCACCCGAACCGTTCTGATCGCCACACTGATCATCGGCGCCGTGCCGGGCACAGTCGTGACCGCGGCACCGGCCACGGCGGACTGCACCATCTCCGGCGCCACCACGATCTGCTCCCAGGGTGAGGTTCGGGGCTCACCGAACGCGTCGCCGCCACGGACCAGCGGTCCGGCCTACCCGTATCCGTGTACCTATGACCATCTGTGCGGTAACGGCGGCGCGTCGATCATCTTCACACCCGGCCGCCGCGGCGGCCGGGGACCCATCGGTGGCTGGTGACCGGCACGGACATCACCGGAACCCCGCAGCCCGAACCGTTCAAGGAGTC
>WBZQ01002686.1_pt1 | contig 11337 bp, 5 predicted proteins | sample 5204251 | NCBI WGS metagenome assembly WBZQ01 (sample SAMN12412402, study PRJNA552823) | activated sludge metagenome | isolation source: activated sludge from nitrification reactor of wastewater treatment plant... | place: USA: Virginia | collected 2017-09 | reverse complement strand
GCGACTCCTACCGCATGAAAGACGCCCAACACCGAAAGGAGCAACCCAACCGAACCTAGAAATCACCGCACGGGGTGGATACTTTTATCCGGCCACCAACGGATACTTCAACTTGGCCATTGACACGGCCCTGCTCGATATCGATCAGGACGTTGCGCGTCACTCCCGAACGCAATGCGAGTGCCTCCTGCGTCAACCCGCGTTCTAGGCGGAGTTCGCGAAGGTTCTGTCCCACCACTCGCCGCCGACGCTCCCACTGCGCGACCCGCTCTGGGTCATTCCCCCAATAACCGGCGCGCTGACAATCCAAGCAATGCAGAATGCCCCCAGGCTGTAGCCTGGGGGCATTCTCACTGAGTAGCGGGGACAGGATTCGAACCTGCGACCTCTGGGTTATGAGCCCAGCGAGCTACCGAGCTGCTCCACCCCGCGTCGGTGAACACAACGTTACCGGGCGGGTCGCGAACGTGCCAAATCGCCTGTTCAAACCACCAAACCCGCGTCGCACCAAGCCCGGACACCCGATCGCCGACCCCAAGAAAGTGTTGCTGATCACACGTTCAGAACGGGTACCGGGCCACCTGGCCCACCCGCAGCACACCCTGCGGGTCATACCGCTCGGCCAGCGCCGCCAGCTGGTACAAGGTGTCGTCGTCATAGCAGCGGGCCAGCCGTCCCGGGTCGGCCGCGGGCGCGAAGTTCGGCAGCTGCCGTCCGGTCGACCACGGCTCCAGCGCAGCCATCACCGCCGCCGCGTGCTGGCGCACCGGGACGGCGAGCTCGGGCACCGGGGCGCCGATCGTCGTCAGCGCGAACGCGGCGTCGCGAGGGCAGAACGCACTCCGCTGCCGCGGCCAGCGGGCGAACGCCCCGCCGAGGTGGCGCAGCTCCACCATCGCCTGCGCCGACCCGACCCCCGGGCCGGCCAGCGCCAGCAGCGCATCGACCGCCTCGCCCGGCAGACCCGACAACAGCGCGTGGTCCTCGTAGCACGGCATCGGGTGCGGCGGGTCGGCGTGCACGGCACCGATCGCCGCGTACGGCAACTCCGCTACCGCATCCAGCAGCGCCGGGGCGACGGCCCGCATCGGGGTCAGCAGATCCAACGCCTGACCTCGGTCCCCCACCGCGGCGTAGCGCACCGCGACGACGAACCGGCCGGCCAGCGGAGCAGGGATCTCCGGGGCGTCGGGCAGCTGCAACAAAGCGATCGAAGTACTCACCGATTCCGGCAGCCCGGGGCACCAGCGCGCCCAGGCGTGCAGCACGTCTGCGGCCTGAGCACCGTCGAAATAGACTGCACCGCCGTAGAACCCAGGCAACTCGGGCAGGTCGATCTCCACACTCACGACGATGCCGAGCGTCGCCTTGCCGCCGCGCAGACCCCAGAACAGGTCCCCGTGGCGCTCCGGGGTGACGGTCAGGATCTCCCCCGCCCCGGTGACCAGCTCGAAGGACCGCACGTGATCCGAGGACAGCCCGAAGGTGCGCACCAGCGGCCCGATCCCGCCGCCGGTCAAAAACCCCACCACCCCGACCGACGGGGCCGACCCGCACAGCGGCGCGAGACCGTGTGGGGTTGCGGCATCGAGCACGTGCTGCCAGGTCGCGCCGGCCCCGACCCGGGCGGTCCGGGCGGCGACATCGACGTGCACGTCGGTCATGTCGCCGGTGTGCACCAGGATGGCATCCGGCCCGACCGGCAGCGCGCCGTGCCCGGTGGCGGCGACGGCGACGGTCGCACCGACTGCGGCGGCATACCGCACGGTCGCGGCGATGTCGGCCGCACTGCGGGCGAACACCACGGCCTGCGGGGCCACCTCTACCGCGGTGTTCCACGGCGCGGCGCGGGCGTATTCGGGGTCCGAGGCCACGGCGACGGTCCCCTCGATCAGGGTGCTCAGATGCAGATCGGCGGAGGCGATGGTCATGACGGTCCTTTCGGCGTTTGGCTGTCATCACCATGCCGGGGCGCCCTTGGCGGGGACTTGGTGTGCAGGCCGGGGCACCGGCGCCAAGGAAACTCCAAGGATCAGCGCCGCGCGGCGGCCGCCACCCCGTGCATGCCGAGGCGCTGCGCGTCGGCGGCCAGGTCGTCGTCGCGGGCATCGGGATCGAGTTGCCGCGCGAGCAGCCGGCAGCGCAGCAGCGACGGCACTCCCCCGCCCCGCTGGGCGATCTGGCGTGCGTGTTCCAGGTCGCACCGGGCGGCGTCGGTGTCTCCGAGCAGGGCGTGCAGGCGGGCCGTGGCCAGGGCCACCGGGCCGATGACACCGACCTGGCCGATCACCGCGATCTCGTCGCGGTGCCCGTCCAGGCGCGCCAGGACCTCCGAGGCGTAGTCGGCCAGGTGAAAGTCGGCGCACAGGTGCGCCATCAGCGCGGCGCGGCCCAGGGCACTCCAGACGTGTGCGTCGCCGAGCCCAAACGCGGCCAGGGCTACGGCCTCCTCCGACGTCGCGCAGATCGCGGTGCGTACGACGGCGATCATGTCCTCACCGCCGTCGTCGCGGTGCTCGTCGAACGGGATGCCGTCGCCGGAGAGGTCACCTTCCTCGCGCAACAGGCTGGCCAGGGCAAGCAGGGCGCTGCCTGCGCCGTAGAGCTCGGTCTGGCCGTGCACGGCGGCGGCGATGCGGTGGTGGCGGCGCGCCTCGGCGAAATCCCCTTCCCAGACCGCGAGAACGGCTTCCAGCCAGCGCAGTTGGACGCGCAGCACCGGTAGCCGCAGTTGTTCGCTGCCGGTGATGCCGGCCTGTAGGTGCGCGCGGGTGGCGGGCAGGTCGGCGAGGTTGAAGGTGGCCATGGTGGCCACCGAATGCGCGGTGACGGAGTCCTCGCGGCCACGGCTGTGCGACAACGCAATCAGCTCGTCGGCCCACCGTAGCGACGCGCGGCTGTAGGCCGACACCCCGGAGTAGGCGATCAACCGGCCCAGCAGGACGTCGGCAGTGACGTCGGGGTCCCCGGTCGCGGCGGCCAGGGCATCGGCCTGGCCGAGCAGTCCCGCGACCACCGTCGGGTCGGGGTGATAGCAGCTGCCGACGGCCAGGGCCGCGCGGACCCGGGCTCCGGCGGCCGGGTCGCCGTCGACCGAATCGACGGCGCGCCACAGCAGTTCGAGCAGGGCGCTGGGGTCCCCGCCGGGTGCGGGCCAGGGCCAGCCGCCGCTGACCCGCAACAGTTCGGCGGCGATGCGCCCGACGGTCACCGACCGGCCGGACTGCAGTGCTTCGGTCAGCCCGTCGGCGGCGGCGTCCAGAACGGTCTGCCCGCGCCCCGCCCGGGCCAACGACTGCAGCAGCGCCACGGTCAGTGCATCGCCGTCGGCGTCGCAGCGCTGCGCGGCCGGGATCAGCTCGTAGGCGGCCCGCGCGGACTGCCACCAGTGAGCGGCGGTCTCCGAACTCCACTGCGCCCCGGCCTGTTCGGCGGCCACCCGGCAGGCCGCGACCACGTCGGTGGGGTCGGCCAGCGGCAGCGCGTCGATCAGGTGCTGGGCGCGGCGTCCGGCGTTTTCCGGTGCGCCACCGAGCAGTTCGGCGACACGCATGTGCAGGCGCCGCCGGCGCAGCGGCGGCATACCGGCCAGCAGGTGTTCGCGCAGCAGTCCGTGGGCGAACTCGTAGGCACTGGAGGCGTGCGCGGTCACCAGGATCCGGGCGTCGGCGGCGTCATCGAGCCGATCGGCGAGGGCGTCGAGGTCCAGGGCGGTGACCGTGCGCAGCAGGCCGAGCGCCTCGGCGTCGAGACGGTCGCCGATCACCGCGGCGCTGCGCAGCACGGTGATGACCGGGTCGTCGAGGCCGGCGAGGCGGCGGTCGAGCACCGAACGCACCGCCGAGGGGATGTCGGTGCCGCGGTCGCGACGGGGCAGGCGCGCGTATTCGCCGACGAAAAACGGGTTGCCGCCGGTGCGTTCGGCCAGCACCGCCGCCTCATCCGTGCTCAGCGGTTCCTCGGCGATGCCGTTGGCCAGGGCGGCGACATCGTCGGCGCCCAGCGCCGGGACCGGGAGGTGGCGGCCGCGGTCGCTGCGGGCCAGGGTGGTCAGCAGCCGGTCGAGTTCGGGTCCGTGGCGGCCGTCGCGCACGGTCAGCACCACGCCGACCGGGTGCCCGCGCAGCACCCCGGCCAGATAGGCCAGCGCACCGAGGGAGGCGGCGTCGGCCCACTGGGCGTCGTCGATGACCAGCAGCCGGGGCTCGGCGGTCGCCAGCAGCAGGTGCAGGCGTTCGTAGACCAGGAACCGGGCGGCGTCGGGGTCCGCATCGGTCGGGACGGCGAGGATCTCGTCGGCGTCGGGTCCCAGGGCGCGGACCAGCCGGCGCATCGGCCACCAGGGTGGGGTGCCGGATTCGTCGGGGCAGTCCACCCAGATCACCGGCGCGTTCGCGCGAGCGGCGGCCTCTTCGGCGAGCCGGGTTTTACCGATGCCGGGCGGCCCGGTGAGTACCAGCCAGGAGGTGTCGCCGGCATCGATGTCGTCGAGAAGTGCGGTGATGACGGGCAATTCGCGTTCCCGGCCGACCAACGCGCCCGCCGAGGGTTCCGGGCTTGGTAGCTCGGGCGGGTCGATGACCGGGGCCTGCACGTCGGTGGCGCCGGTCCACGCCGAGGGCCGCGGCCAGGTCGCCAGCTCGGGCGACTGGGCCAGAATCAGCGTCTGCAGTTCCCGCAGTTCAGGGCCCGGGGTCAGGCCGAGCTCGGTGTCGAGGTGCCGCGCGTAGTCGGTGTAGGCGTCCATCGCCTCGGCGGTGCGCCCGGCGCGGTAGGCGGCCAGCATGTGCAGCCAGCAGGCCCGGTCGCGCAGCGGCTGGTCGGCGCGCAGGGCGAGCGCACCGGTCAGGGCCTCGGCGGTGCGACCCAGCGCCAGCAGCGCGGCAATGCGGGTCTCGGTGCATTCGGTGCGCAGTTCGTCGACGCGGACGGCTTCGGCGGCCACCCAGTCGGCGTCGGCCAGGTCGGCCAGCAGGGGTCCGCGCTGAAGGCCCAGGGCGGCCTCTGCTTCGGCCAACGAACCAGTCCACTGTCCGGCGGCGGCGGCCTCGCGCGCCGCGGTGCACGACGCGGTGAACTCCGCCAAGTCGATCCGGGCGTCGGCGGGCAGCGCGAGCCGGTAGCCGGGGGCCTGGCGCACGATCGGCGAGCCGAGGCCGTCACCGCGCAGGGCCTTGCGCAGGTTGGAGATGTAGGCGTGCAGCCCGGCGGTGGCCGAGGCAGGGGCGTCATCGCCCCAGACGGCATCGATCAGCCGGTCGGCGGAGACCACGGCCCCGCCGGCCAGCGCCAGCACAGCCAGTACCGCGCGCTGTTTGGGCGGTCCGAGCTCCACCGGGCGGCCGCCGACGACGACCTGCAGCGGTCCGAGGAGCTGTAGGTGCACGCGGGAAGACTACTGGCCGCTACTTGGCCTTGTCGTAGGCGTCCATCGCGGTCTGCAGGCCCTGCAGGGCCTGGCCGTAGTCGGCGAAGTTGCCGGACTGCTGGGCCTTGCGGACGGCGTCCAAGGCGGTGCCGATGCCGGCCAGGGCCGCGGACTTCTCCGGCGACAGGGTCACCGTCGCGCCCGGGGGCACGGCGGCGGCCGGGACCGGGGTCGCCGCCGGGGCCTGGGTGCCCGGGTTGGCCTGCGGTTGCGCGGGTGCCGCCGGGGCACCGGCCGGGGAGCCCGGGCCCGGGCAGACGGCGGCGGACTTGCCCGCGTCGTCACCGAAGATGCCCTTGAGCGCCTCGCACACCGTCGCGCCGTAGCCGACCTTCTCGTCGTAGCGCATGGCCACCCGGATCAGTCGCGGATAGGTCGAGGACACGTCCCCGGAACCCGGCGAGGCGTACACCGGCATCACGTAGAGCAGCCCGCCCTCGCCGACCGGCAGGGTCAACAAGTTGCCGAACTTGATCCGGTTCTGGTTGTCGCGCCCGATCAGACCCAGATGCGCGGTCACCGTCGGGTCGGTGTTGATGGCGTTGAACGCCAGCTTCGGACCGTTGACGTTGACGCTGTCGGGGATCGTCAGCACGGTGATCTTGCCGTAGGTGGCCGGGTCACTGCTCGCGCTGATGTAGGCGGCCAGAAAGTCGCGCTGGAACCGGTTCATCGCCGTCGTCAACTGGAACGACGACGAATCATTCTTCAGGGCAATGTTTTTCGCCACGATGTAGTACGGCGGCTGGTAGCTCGACGCGGTCGGGTTCGGGTCCAGCGGCACGTCCCAGAAGTCCGGGGAGTTGAAGAACTTCACCGGGTCATCGACGTGGTACTTGGCCAGCAGCGCGCGCTGCACCTTGAACAGGTCCTCCGGGTAGCGCAGGTGCTGAGAGAGCTCGGGGGTGATGTCGCTCTTGGGCTTCACCGTGCCCGGGAACACCTTCATCCACGCCGCGAGCACCGGGTCGCTCTCGTCCTGGGCATACAGCGTCACGGTGCCGTCGTAGGCGTCCACGGTGGCCTTGACCGAGTTGCGGATGTAGGACACCTGCTGGTCGGGCATCAGCCGGTTCAGCGCAACGTCATTGGAGTCCGTGGTCGCCGAGGACAGCGAAGTCAGCTCGGAGTACGGGTAGTTGTCCAGCGTGGTGTAGCCGTCGATCACCCACACCAGCCGCTTGTCGACGATCGCCGGGTACTGGCTGGAATCGGTGGTCAGCCACGGTGCGACCGCGGCGACCCGCTTGGCGGGGTCGCGGTTGAACAGGATCTTGGAGCCGTCGCCGATCACGTTGGAGAACAGGAAGTTCCGCTCGGCGAACTTCAGCGCGAACATGCTGCGGTCGATCCAGGAGCTCACCGGCACCCCACCGGTACCGGTGTAGGTGTAGTTGCTGGTCTCGCTGTCGTACTCGCGGGGGTCGCCGGGGCCGCCGACGATCGCGTAGTCGGCGGCGGTGTTGGCGATGATCGGGCCGAAGTAGATCCGCGGCTGCTCCAGCGGGGCCGGGCCCACATCCGGGGACAGCTTGCCGTTGGCGCCGATGACCCGGGTCTGGAACACCGGGTAGCCGCCGTTCTGGTTGGGGTCGTTGGCGATCCGGCTGACGGTGTTGGCCGGTGCGGCAATGAAACCGTTGCCGTGGGTGTACACCGAGTGCCGGTTGATCCAGTCCCGCTGATTCTCGGTCAGCTTGGTCGGGTTCAGCTCACGGGCGGCCACCACAAAATCACGCAGCTGGCCCTCGACGATGTAGCGGTCGATGGACAGCTGGTCGGGGAAGCTGTAGAAGTTCTTGCCCTGGTTGAACTGGGTGAACGCCGGGCTGATGATGGTCGGATCGAGCACCCGGATGTTGGACACCGTGGCGCTGTCACGGCCGATCTGCTCGGCGGTGACCGATGGTCCCCCGCCGTATTCGCGGTACTCGACGTACTGGGGCGTGAGCCCGTATGCCTGTCTGGTCGCGTCGATGCTGCGGGTGATGTAGGCGGATTCCTTCTGCGCGGCATTGGGTTTGACGTTGAACTGTTCGACGATCAGCGGCCAGCCGGCGCCGATCACCAGCGACGACAGCAGCAGCAGCGCCAGGCCGATCGCCGGGATCCGCAGGTCTTTGAGCACCAGCGCGGAGAACACCGTGACCGCGCAGATCAGCGCGATGGCCATCAGGATGAGCTTGGCGGGCAGCACCGCGTTGATGTCGGTGTAGCCGGCACCGGTGAACGGTTTGCCGCCGCGGGTGTGGCTGAGCAGCTCGTAGCGGTCCAGCCAGTAGGCCAGGGCCTTGAGCAGCACCAGCGTTCCGACCAGGCACACCAACTGGATCCGCGCGGGCCGCGACAGGGTGCCGTCGCGCCCGGCCAGCCGGATGCCGCCGAAGACGTAGTGGGTGGCGACACTGGCCAGCAGCGCCAGGAAGAACGACACCAGCAACAAGGTGACGATCATCCGGTAGAACGGCAGGTCGAAGGCGTAGAAGCCGAGGTCCTTGTGGAATTCGGGGTCGGTGACGCCGAACGAGCCGCCGTGCAGGAACAGCTGCACCCGGGACCAATACGACTGTGCGACAACACCGGCCAGCGCGCCGAGGACTGCGGGGATGCCGATGCCGAACATCTTCAGGCGTATCAGCGCGGCGGTGCGGTAGCGGGCCACCGGGTCGTCGGGACCCGACACCGGGACGAACACCGGCCGGCTGCGATAGGCCAGCGCCATGGCGCCGAAGATGATCGCGCCCATGCCGACGGTCACCGCCAGGAAGATCAGCGCGCGGGTGACAAGCACCGTGGTGAACACCGAGCGGTAGCCGAGCTCGCCGAACCACAGCCAGTCGACATAGGTGTCGATCAGCCGCGGGCCGATCAGCAGCAGCACCACCACCAGTGCTGCCAGCACGATCAGAATTCGGCCTCGTCGGGTCAACTTCGGCATCCTGGCGCCGGGCCCCATTGCCACGTGTCAGCACTCCTGGTCGGTACGGAAAGTTCGATTCCGCTCAACTCTACGCAAGGCGCTTACAGGAAGCGGCCCGACGACCGGGCCGGGCCTAGCAGCTGGGCGCGTCCTGGCCGGAGGTCAGCCGGTTCAGGGAATCGACCGCCGAGGTCAGGGTGTCCACCTTGACCAGGGTCATGTCGCCGCGGTCGGCGGTGCTGGCCTCGCTGCAGTTGTCGGCGGGCACCAGGAACACCGTCGCGCCGGCCTCCTCGGCGGCCAGGATCTTGTGGCTGATGCCGCCGATCGGGCCGACCTTGCCGTCGGGGGTGATGGTGCCGGTGCCGGCGACGAACTTGCCGCCGTTGAGTTCCCCGTCAGTCAGCTTGTCCACCACGGCCAGCGAGAACATCAGCCCGGCCGACGGACCGCCAATGTTGGCGAGGTTGAAGTCGATGGAGAACGGCGCCCACGGCGCGTCCAGCAGCGCCGCGCCCAGGTAGCCGTAGTCGCGACCCTCCTTGGCGCCGAGGGTGACCGTCGCCGTCCCGGCGGGGCTGTTCTTGCGGCGGTAGTCGATCACCACCTGCTGGCCCGGCTTGGTGGTCTTGAGGATGTCGGTGAGCGCATCGACGGTGGCGGTGGGCTTGCCGTCGACGGCGTCGATGGCGTCGCCGACCTTCAGCACGTCCTTGGCCGGGCCGTCGTCGGACAGGGTCCGCACGGTGACGGCGTTGTCATACTTCAGGTACGACAGGGCGGCGAACTCGGCGCTGTCCTCGGAGTTCTTGAAGTCGTCGGTGTTCTGCTTGTCGACGTCGTCCTTGGACTTGTCCGGCGGGTACACCATCGCCCGGGGCACCAGTTGCTGCTGGTCAGACAGCCACAGAACCAGCGCCTGGCCGAGCGTCAGGCCGTCGCGCTGGGACACCGTGGTCATGTTCAGGTGCCCGCCGTAGTCCTTGGTGTCGGTGCCGGCGATGTCGACGACCTTCTTGCCGTCGTACTCCCCCAGGGTGTCGAAGGTGGGTCCGGGACCCAGCGACACGAACGGCACCCGGACGGTCCCCAGCAGCGCACCGAACACCAGAATCGGCACCAGCGCCACCACGAGCGTCACAATCCGCCTGTTCACCCGCAACACAGTAGTCGGCCAGGATGGGTGCCTTCTCTGACAGCGCAACCCGGGTGCGCGCGCGCCGCCCGCGGGCGCAGTACCGTTGGGGGCATGGCTGACCTGCCCTTCGGCTTCTCCGCCGGCGACGACGACGACCGCGACAAGCAATCCCGGGGTTCGGGCGCGGACCCGTTCGGTTTCGGCGGCGGCTTCAACCCCAATGATCTGGGCCAGCTGTTCAGCCAGCTCGGCCAGATGTTCAGCGGAACCGCGGCGGCGATGTCCTCCGGCGGCGGCGGTGCGGTGAACTACGACCTGGCCCGCAAGCTGGCCACCAACTCCGTCGGCTTCGTCGCGCCGGTGCCGGCCGGAACCTCCTCGGCGATCGCCGACGCCGTGCACCTGGCCGACCTGTGGCTCGACGGGGTCAGCGCGCTGCCGGCCGGGACCAGCACCGCGGCGGCGTGGACGCCGGCGGACTGGATCGACAACACGCTGGACACCTGGAAGCGGCTGTGCGACCCGGTGGCCGGGCAGATGTCGTCGATGTGGTCCTCGGCGCTGCCCGAGGAGGCCCAGGCGATGGCCGGGCCGCTGATGGCGATGATGGGCCAAATGGGTCAGATGGCGTTCGGCACCCAGCTCGGCCAGGGCCTGGGCACGTTGTCCAAGGAGGTGCTGACCTCCACCGACATCGGGCTGCCGCTGGGCCCGGTGGGCACGGCGGCGCTGATGCCGGCGGCCATCGAGGAGTTCTCCGAGGGCCTGGAGCAGCCGCGCAGCGAGATCCTGACCTTCCTTGCCGCCCGCGAGGCCGCCCACCACCGGCTGTTCGCCGGGGTTCCGTGGCTCGCGCCGCAGCTGCTCGGCTCGGTGGAGGCCTACGCCCAGGGCGTCACGCTGGACATGTCCGGCATCGAGGAGCTGGCCCAGAACCTGGACCCGGCGAAGCTGATGGACCCGTCGGCCATGCAGGACCTGCTGGGTCAGGGTGCGTTCGAGCCGAAGATCACCTCCACCCAGACCGCGGCGCTGGAGCGCCTGGAGACCCTGCTGGCGCTGATCGAGGGCTGGGTGCAAACCGTCGTCGCCGCCGCACTCGGTGACCGGCTGCCCGGCGCCGACGCGCTGGCCGAGACGATGCGGCGCCGTCGGGCCAGCGGCGGGCCGGCCGAGCAGACGTTCGCGACCCTGGTCGGCCTGGAGCTGCGGCCCCGCAAGATGCGCGAGGCCACCGCGCTGTGGCAGCGGCTGACCGACGCCGTCGGGATCGACGCGCGCGACGGCCTGTGGGACCACCCGGATCTGCTGCCCGATTCCGACGACCTCGACGAGCCGGCCCGGTTCATCGACCGGGTGATCGGCGGGGACAGCTCCGGTATCGACGCGGAGATCGCCAAGCTGCAGAGCCAGCTCGACGAGCTCGGCGATCCGGGCGCGCCGTCGGACGGCGCCACCGACCCCGAGTAGGCCCCCGCTTCGGGCCCTGTGGACGACGGATCGGGGTGACCGGCGGGTCCGTGTCACGCTGCGGTATGTCCGCGACCACCTACCGGCTCGACCCCGCGATGCCGATCCTGCTGCGTCCCGACGGCAGCGCCCAGATCGGCTGGGATCCCCGCCGCGCGGTGCGGGTGGCGCCGGCGGCGGGCTGGACGGCCACCGCCCTGGCGGCGGTGCTGCACCGGCTGGCCGCCGGGGCCAGCGCCGAGCAGCTGGCCGCCGAGGCCCGTCCACACCTGCCGCCCGGCGCGGACCACGCGGCGATCGGCGCGCTGATCGACCAACTCGTCGCCGCCGAGGTGGCCGGCACCGTCGAGGACCCGGGGCCGCGGCGCACCCCGAACGTCC
>WBZQ01002683.1_pt1 | contig 11339 bp, 9 predicted proteins | sample 5204251 | NCBI WGS metagenome assembly WBZQ01 (sample SAMN12412402, study PRJNA552823) | activated sludge metagenome | isolation source: activated sludge from nitrification reactor of wastewater treatment plant... | place: USA: Virginia | collected 2017-09 | reverse complement strand
ATGCAATCGTGATGAGTGAATTTTACACTTATTCATACATGTGATAAAGGACATTATCACATATAACAATATCATTATTTAAGCAAATAGATTGTATTATAGGGGTACTCAATAGTATGATATATTAGTATTCATTATATTATGATAAAGATATGACACATCGAACAACTGTCACTTTAGATGATGAAAGTTTTGCCTTTCTAAATAATATTGCTGGTGAGAATAGAAGCGCATACATCAATGAGCTACTAAAGCAGGAAAGCAAGAATCACCTTAAGCAAGCTTTGCTAAAAGCAAACTTAGAAGAAGCTGCTGATTCTGAGTATCAGGAAGAATTGAAGGAATGGAACACAGTTCTATCAGATGGGCTGTCAAATGACTGAGTTTAGTCAACTTGATATTTACTGGGTTGATTTGGAACCTACTAAGGGTGCTGAAACGCAAAAACTGCGACCCTGCGTGATAATTCAAAGTGATCTGGTGAATATACAATCAAAAACTTTGATTGTGGCACCTCTGCTACCTAATCATAAGACTTGGCCATTTGCCGTAAATTTGACGCCAACAAATGATAATGGATTGGACAAAGATCGTCATATCAATCTCAAACAATTGCGTGCTATCGATATCTCTCGAATTGGCAAAAAACAAGGAAAGATTGAAAATCAATATTTGCAAGAGATTAAGCAAGCCCTAATAATCATATTCGACTTGGCCTAATTGGATGACCATATTCAACACTAAGAAATAGGCTATAAAAATAGCTCAATTAATGAATTGAATTTCACAAGTAAACAGTAAAATCCCCTATCTTATCCTACTCTTGATTCAGAGCATGTAGATATCTTGAGCAAGATCCAGACTCATTGGAGAGGTCTCTGGATATTGTTTTATGCAATCAGTCTACTATAGATCTACTAATTTTAAGATACAGTGCTTACATTTCTGTAAGTCACTGTTCTATTCGTGAGTTCTATTAATAACTGTACGAAAAAATAAAAATAATCAATCTAGTCAAGTTCCCAGATATTTATCTACCTACTATTTAAGTAAATATAGGACAGATAATCATTGATTTGTTTAATAATTTCTTTAAAATCAATACCCTTATAAAGAAGGAATCATGATAATGAAATCTGCGCTCTACAGACTAAAAAACTTAATCAATTCACCAATGTTCCTGCTTCTTTTGCTTCTGCTCTTGATATTTAATCCCAGCACTATCAAAGCTGAGATAATTTCTTATCCTGCGCAGCTCGAGGGGTGTCTGCTCGGAGGAACTCCATTCGCATCTGTTAAACCTACATGTCCTGCTACAGTTGCGGCATATTACAATGCAATATCAGTTTCTTGTTCACATGAAATAATATATGAATTCCAAAATGTTACCTGCACTGTATCAAGTTCTTTGGGGGCACCTTGGACATCATTAATGGGGATGTGGCCATGGTATGTCTGTTCATATGGCGGATTGCCAGTTGCTGGAGTAGCAGCATACAATTGTGAGCAAAATACTACAAACATTTTTCCAGCAAAGAATTTAGGCGCTGATTCGAACAGCTGTGCGCTATATGCAGGAAATCCAATACATACTCGAACTGGCAACAAATACGCATTTGAATCTGATTATGATTCCCAATCATTTAAATTCACACGCTACTACAACAGCGCACAAAATACGCTTGATCGTCACATTGGCACGCAGTGGCGGCATAGCTATAATTCTCAACTAGCGTTTAACCAAACAACTAATTCGATACCAATTACCTTTGCAGAACGCCCCGATGGCAAGACAATATTCTTTAGATTTAGTGGTGGTCAATGGGTCGGCGATGGTGATATTTCCGATGAACTCATCGAAGTTCCTGGAAGCGGCTGGCAATTGATCACTGCCGACGACACGATAGAAACCTACAATACAACTGGTAAATTACTATCCGTTTCCAGCCGAGACGGCCGCACGCAGACACTGAGTTATGATGTTAATGACCGCCTGATTACAGTAACCGATGACGTTGGCCGTGCATTAAGCTTCACCTACGATGGCTCCAGCCGCATCAATACGATAACCGATCCGGCCAATGGTGTCTTTCAATATACTTACGACGCTGTTGGCAATCTTGCTTCGGTGATCACCCCCGACGCCAAAACCCGCACCTATCATTACAACGAATCTATCTACATCGCAGGCGGCGCTAATTTACCCAATGCATTGACCGGCATCACCGATGAAAACGGTGCGCGTTATGCGACTTACAAATACGATTCACAAGGTCGTGCAATCAGTACGGAACATGGTACTGGTGGTATTGACCGGCATACATTGAGCTACAGCACCGATGGTAGCAACACCCTCGTGACCGATCCGCTGAATAGCCAATACACGCACACCTTTCAAACCATTCTGGGTGTGGCCAAAAGTACCGGCCAATCGCAACCGGCGGGATCGGGTTGTAGCGCCGCAGCAAGTAGCATTACCTATGACGTCAACGGCAATGTCGCCAGCCGAGCCGATTTCAATGGCAATAAAACCTGCTATGCGTATGATCTGACCCGGAATCTTGAAATCGCCCGGGTTGAAGGCTTGAGTTCAGGCAGCGCTTGTCCGGGTGATGTGAGTGGTTACACACCAGCCGCCAACAGCAGCGAGCGCAAAATCCTCACGACCTGGCACGCCAGTTTTCGGCTACCCACGCTCATCACTGAATCCAAGCGCGAAACCAGCTATGTATACGATACTCATGGCAACGTCACACAGTTTCGCATTAAAGATACCACTACCAACGCCACGCGCACGTGGAATACCAGCTATAGTTATCACCCCAGCGTTCCCGGCGTGATCCTGCAAAAAACCGAGAACGGCCCACGCACCGATGTGACCGACATCACCACCACCGATTATTACGCACCGGATGCAGCTTGTGTCGGCGGTCACAAAGGTTGCCGCGCTCAAGTCGCGAGTATCACCAATGCATTGGGCCATATCACGCAAATCGCCCGCTATAACGCCCACGGCCAACCGGAAGAAATCATCGATCCGAATGGTCTTACAACAACACTGACTTACGATGCTCGCCAACGACTGCTGTCGCGCACCAGCGGCACGGAAATCACCGGCTACCAATACGACAGCGTGGGGCAGCTCAAAAAAATCATCCTGCCGGATAACAGTTTCTTGGATTACACCTATGACGCCGCGCATCGTTTGACCGATATTGCGGATAATCTCGGCAATCGCGTGCAGTATACGTTGGACAACATGGGTAATCGCACCAAGGAAGAATTGTTCGATCCGCTCAATAACCTGACAAAAACCCAACAACGCGAATTCGATGCCTTAAGCCGTCTGTGGAAAGACATCGGCGCACAAAGCCAGACCACCCAATACCAATATGATGCGCAAGGCAATCTGAAGCAAATCACTGATCCTTTGCTGCATACCGTTGCCAATCAGTTTGATACGCTTAATCGCCTCAAAGAATCCATTGATCCGGCTAATGGCCATACCCGGCAAACTCTGGATGCGCTCGATCAGATCACGCAAGTATCCGATCCACGAGATATTGCCACCTCTTACACGGTCAACGGTTTTGGCGATATGACCCAGGAAATCTCAGCCGATCGCGGCACGATTACCTACACCTATGACACCGCCGGTAATCTCAAGACCGTCACCGATGCAAGAGGTGTCAAACATACCTATACCTGGGACGCGCTCAATCGCCCGACCAAGCGTATCCATACCACGGTAACCGGAGTTCCCGGCGCAACCGCGCTGATCTGGAGCTACGACACGGGCACCAATGGCATTGGGCGCCTGACCGGCATGACGGATGAATCGGGTTCTACCAGTTTTAGCTATGACTTACATGGCCGTCTGCTCAACAAAACCCAAATCGCTAAGATCGGCACCATCAATTACACACAGACTCTGGGCTACCAATACGACAGTTTTGGCCGCCTGAGTCAAATGACTTACCCTTCGGGCACGCAAGTCAGCACCACCTATGGCGCCGATGGCCGTCCAGTTGAGATCCGCGTCAATGGTAATCTGCTTCTGAGCAATATCGTTTATCAACCATTTGGTGAGCCGAAAAGCTGGGTGTGGGGAAATAACCAGACGTACACCCGCAGTTTCGACGCCGATGGCCGGCTCAAAACTCATCGCGTCGGCAACGATACCCGCACGCTCACCTACGATGCCGCCAGTCACATCATCCAAACAGCCGACACCAACCCGGTATATAACCGCACCTATGATTATGACGGACTGGATCGCCTCATTAGCCAATCAGACAACACCAGCTTCAAACTCTGGGGCTATGACGCCAACAGCAACCGCGCCAATGCCCAGGCTGGCAGCACGAATTATCCGTATACCGTGGCAACAGATAGTAATCGTTTACTCAATGTGGCAGGCCCGGTCACGAAGATCTACAGCTACGATGCTGCCGGTAACCCATTGAGCGACGGTGTCACTACCTTTACCTGGAATGCCGCCGGCAAGCTCTCGACGACAGTCAAGAGCGCCAAAACGCACACCTATAAATACAACGCACTGGATCAGCGCATCAGCAAAAATGGCCCGTTGAGCTACAAATTTTTCTTCTTCTACGACTCGGCCGGGCAATTGATCGGTGAATACCGGGACAATGCCAGCACAGCCACACCAACCGATGATTGGCTGGTGCGGCAAGAAACCATCTGGCTGGAAGATATTCCGGTCGCCGTAATCCGCAAACCCACCGCAACAGGGCCAATCCAGGTGTATTACATTCACGCCGACCATCTCAACACCCCGCGAGTGATCGTGAACCAAAGCAACACACCAGTCTGGCGCTGGGAAAACACCCATGCGTTTGGCGCCAACCTGCCCGACGAGAACCCGGACGGCAACAGCCAATTGTTCGAATACCACCCTCGATTCCCAGGGCAGTATTTTGATAAGGAAACGAATCTTCACTACAATTATTTCCGGTATTATGAGCCGGAGACGGGGCGATACATCTCACCCGATCCGATTGGACTGGCAGGCGGAATAAATGTCTGGGGGTATGTGGGGCAGAATCCGTTGAGTTTTACTGATCCATTGGGGCTTTGGAGCGAGGAATACATTTATTATGTAGGTGGCGCGATTAATGGTACCGGAGACTTCATTAGAAATTATCGTGATATGAGGAATGCTAACACTATTAGCAGCGATAAGTACTTCCACTGTAAAGCTAATTGTGAAGCTACGCAACGCGGTAAAGGTGGCAAAGATGCTGCACGATGTATAAGTAATGCCCGAGAATGGTTTGACCAAAATATTAAAGCTGATCCAGCATCCGAATCTGCTGCGGATCAGATTGCAAATCGTTATGGTCGAACACAAAGCATAGCGAACCCTGACGATGACTGTCGTCAGATTTGCGTTCCATTTAGACCCAATGGCCTGTCATCGCAATACTAACGATTAAGAGGCCAGATGATATGAAAAGGCTACTAATATTCCTATTAGCTCTACTGTTTCTTTCAGGTTGTGATTTTTTGGAAATAGATAAGTGTTTAGACGGAGGCGGGAAATGGGATTACGAAGAAAAAAAGTGTGTATTTAACGAAAATGATCAATTTAATAAATAATACGCAAACACGGGGGCAGGTTTAGAATTGAGAATGGCGACTATCTTAATAAAGAACTCGACCGCAAGCGACCGAGTTTTAGAAGAGTGGCAGTTGCCCAAACCTCCCTTCCATTTCATCCATCACTTTGAGTTGATTTTGTACATACTGACGAATAACCTCCTCGTTAGCGTTACCTATAGTTTCAACAAAATAGCTTTGTGTCCACAACTTACCTCCCCAAAAATATTTTCTCTTTATCTCTGGGCGTATACGAAAAAATTCTCGAGCTGATATGCTTTTTATTACTTGCATAACATATGCTGGTGAAATCTTCGGGTCCGTTCTTACTACCATATGGATGTGATCCACTGGAATCTCTAATTCCACAATCTCTATATCGTAGTCATACCCTATCTTGCCAATAATGCCTTTTAACTCACTTCTATATGGCTCCATAAATACTTTATGACGATATTTCGGAATCCATACAAAGTGATACATCAATCATGAATACATGATGACTATTTCTCTGCAGTTCCATAAGCGATGCGGTTAAATAGAATTTGTCCGAGCGCATGTCCAAACAGAACGTTGCGGTTTAGTCCGATGTTAAGTTTTATTTTGTCAAACACTGGTAAGCTGTCTTCATCAATTGCCTGCCTGATATTGGTTATCAGATCGAGGGAGTATGTTTTGGGCTTGGTCAAAAACGTTCCTTTTTTTGTTAATGTCAATGTGCCATTTTCAATTAGTAGTTCTTGTCTGCCATTAACTAACCATAAAAACTGTCGGATGAAGTGGTACCCAAAAACTGGACAGGTTGTTAAGCTCTGGCAAAACAGAAAAGGAGTGAAATAACCATGAGCAAGAAACGCGTACAATATTCCAGTGAATTCAAAGCGAAAGTTGCATTGTCAGCCATCCGGGGAGAAGAGACCGTGCCGCAGTTGGCATCCCGGTATGGAATCCATCCGACGCAGATCAATAGCTGGAAGCGGCATTTGATTGAACAGGCTGCGGAGTTATTTGTCCGTGGTGATGGCGCCGGCAATGACAAGGGCAGCATCGACGATTTGCATCGCGTGATCGGGCAATTGACGGTAGAACGCGATTTTTTGGCCAGAAAGCTCAATCATTGAATGTGCAGGAACGCAAGGTGATGATTGAGCGCAATAATCAGTTGAGTCTTACCCGTCAGTGCCAGTTGCTGGATTTATCGCAGTCGAGCTATTATTACCGGTCGAAACCGGCTGATGATAGCCAGCTGGCTTTGTTACGGCAAATGGACGAGCAATATCTCAAAACACCGCAATACGGTGCGCGCAGTTATGCGACCTGGTTCCGGCGCCAAGGCATCCAGGCTGGCCGGAAAAAAGCGGCATCGATGATGAGGATACTGGGGATTATCAGCATAGCCCCCAAACCCAGAACCAGCATTCCGGGAAAGCAGCATACGGTCTATCCCTATCTGCTCAAAGGGTTGATCATCAACCGGCCTAACCAGGCCTGGGCTGCCGATATCACATATGTGCCGATGGAAAAAGGGTTCGGCTATCTCGTGGCCATTATCGATTGGCATTCCCGCAAGGTGCTGAGCTGGCGTCTATCCAACACCATGGATGCGGATTTCTGTGTTCAAGCGCTGGATGCGGCAATTCAGATCCACGGCTGTCCGAAAATTATGAATACCGACCAAGGCGCTCAATTTACCAGCACTGCATTCATCGAAATGTTGCAGCGGCATCAAATCCAAATCAGCATGGACGGTAAAGGTTGCTACTATGACAACATCTTTGTCGAACGGCTATGGCGCACTGTCAAGTATGAACATCTCTATACCCAAGCATTCAGCAACTTAAAGGAGGTAAGAAGCAGTTTAACTGGCTGGTTTGACTGGTACAATCAAGAACGCTTTCATCAGGGACTCAACAATCAGACACCCGATGAAGTTTATTATCAGAAACTATCGCGTCAACAAGCCGCCTGAGCTTGATAACATTACATGACAGAGCTTAACTTTCTCTCAGGTTGTTCAGTTCAAGGGGGCCACTTCAGGAGTCCTGCAAGTCCGGCAATAGGAAGGATAATAAAAAATACAATTACAAACCCACTTGATAGTTCATTATTAAATGCCTCAATAATTCCGGAGAACAAAAGCCCGCAAGAAAAGAATGTAAAGAATAATGCAATGAATGTGTTTTTAGAAGTATTCATTGCATACAGTTTTTCCGTTGTAGAAATACACTCAAATTTTTTTCTGTTAAATCCTGGATTTAAAAATTGACTGTATTGGTACTGTAAATTTAATAAGATGTTCCTCATAGCTGGTTTTAATAGTCTTGTCCTGTAAATTTCCGATAACTGATCAATGGTCTTATTCTTTATAAATATAGGTTATTTTAAATCGGCTAAGAAGAATTTAAAATCAGTTGATCATGGCGGCTGGTAAGGAGCTGTTGGAAACTCCTCATTTTTTCTATCTTTATGCTGTTGCAGAAAAATTTTCATAACAGTGAAAAAGTACATTTTATCGAAGCGTTATCGCAAGGCCTGTACTTGAGTACACTGATGGAATGAAAATGATGTTTCGCAAAGCTGTAAAGTGATCAGGAATTAAGCATATTTTTTTTAAGCGAAGCAAGCAATGAGTTCACATATCGGAAAAATTTCGAAAAATAAAAATGAGGTTGCTGATAATTCGCCCAAACGACAAAGCAATGTCGAAGCTACTTTTCAATTGGTGGACAACAGGCCGGAAGCCATTGCTCAGCAGGAGCTCCAGCAAGCAATCCATAACAGCCCCCGTGTGCAACAATTGCAGGCTTATCAGGACATGGCCGATAACAGCCCGCAGGTAAAGCAATTGAGCGCTTACCAGGAAATGGCTGATGAATATACATCACCAACAGTACAACGAAAAGCAAATACAGGAACGCACTTACCTTCAGTTGAATCAGAACCTGTTCAACGAAAAGCAAACACAACCGGATTACCGGATCAGTTGAAATCGGGTATTGAAAATCTTTCCGGTCATTCCTTGGATGATGTCAAGGTTCACTATAACTCAGACAAACCAGCACAATTACAGGCGCATGCGTATGCACAAGGTACGGACATTCATGTAGCACCCGGACAGGAAAAGCATGTGGTGCAACAGAAGCAGGGAAGGGTAAAACCAACCAGGCAGATGAAAGGTAAAGTAAATGTGAATGATGACAAAGGACTGGAGAAAGAAGCGGACATCATGGGGCAGAAAGCCCTGGATGTAAAGAAGGAGAAAACGATAAACAATGTTTCAAAATCGGTTCAAAGAAAAGAAAAAGAGGAAGCTCCGCTTGATCCATTGGTAACACAACGGGCTCCGATAACAAAAGAACCGCCGGTGTTAAAAAGCATGCTGCTGCCTTGTGGACATGAAAGCACCTGTGTGTTGCAACGGATGATCACTGTTGAACCACCGGATACTACAGACCTGGAGGTGCTGGAGAAGTATGTTTTTGGTATACCTGTTAATAACAGGAACCAAACCTTTGAACATGCAGTAAAAGGAAATGCAAATGGCGAAATGTGGTTCGAACGTTTGGAGATCCTATTGAATAATAAGGAAGTAAACGCAGCGCTGTTGGATATTCGCCGCATCATTAGACTGATAAATACTACGGAAGCAAAAGAACCCGATCATCCTAACCAGGTGTGGAGAGGAGTAAAAGCAGAAGATAACGCCAAAAGTTACGAAGCCCCTTACTCCATTTCAAAGACCGGTGCAAGCATCGCTATGGCAAATGACGCAAGGAATATCATTCTTTCAGCAGGCATATTAAAGGAGGGTAAGTTTATGTTAGGGGTATTGGTACTGCCCGACGGAAAAGTGATTGTAGCCTTATCCGGATCCAGAGCTGATCTGCTTGGACCTCTTGGTGATCTGTTGAAAAAGCCACTACCATTGTTTGATGACCAGGTGTATGACATACGTTCAATAGCGTATGATGATAAAATTACGTATAGAAGTGATGCTGAGCACGAAGCAGCAACCCTCGAGCATTTTGGTGAAGAACAAGGTAAAATTGTTCGTAAAAGAGGCCAGGATAAAGAAGACCTTGGATCATATCCTGCTACCTGTGCTGCTGCCGTGGCTTTATCAGTTGCCAAGAGTGTGAGTCCTAAATCGTTTGCAAGTGGAGGAAAGATGGGATTAACCGAAGTTTTTGTTTCCACCAATAAGCGATCAGAAGTCATGATCTATAATAAACATACATCGGACGGTGAACGGTTTACAATGGATTCTCCGGATGTACCTTCCTGTCATGTATGCCAGATGCAGCTGGGGCATGTTGCCACAGAGGTGGTGGCACTGGAACGAAACGGAATTCTTGTCCACCTGGAAATGAGTATGGATGAGAAAAAACAAGAGATGGTCCTGATGCAAAAGGAGCTGGAATCGCTGCTCATGAAACAGAAAAAAATGGATGTCATAGCCTCCGCCAAAGAGGAGCTCGAAGCACTGTTGCAGGAAGGTAATAAGAGGCAGAACGAGATTAAGGTACAATTACAGGAGACGCAGGTATTGTTAAAGCGATGTACCGATCAACTTCAGGACATGACTTTGCGTATGGGAGATTTGGACAAACGAATAAAAGAATTGGATGCATTGAATGAAGATCGAAAGTGGCAAATAACGAAAAAGCGACAAGCAGCAGCTTATGTGTTTCAATTGGAAAAGGAAATAAAAACGCTGGAACAAAAAGTAGCGAAGCTTACAAAGGATGAAACGGATCTGTCTCAGGCAGCCTCCACTTGGAACGCACCTTTTTACACAACCTGGCATGAAAAAATAAAAGAATTACAGAGCAGGAAAGAGTTTGCCGGCGTGGAGAAAGATAAGATGGATACCAGCCTGGCCACGCATCTGAAAGCGGAAAAAGGTAATCTGGCAGAAATGAAATTGGGGATACAGGACGAATCATCATCTGCAGAATTAAAAGAAAAGGCTGTAGCACTGGAGCTCACACGTAAAGAAGGGAATGTTGAAAAGACAGAAAAAGAAAAAGCACTTCGTTTATTAAAACCAGAGGCAGAAAAACTAAGCACTGAACACCAGCAATTAAATAAGTCGACCAGTGAACTGGAGGCTGAATTAGAAACATCTCTTGCCAGCACCAAAGATCTGAAGATCCGGGTTGATGAGTCATCTGAGACAGCAAACGCCTTAAGGAATACAAAACGCCTGGTTAAAAACCTGGAAGTTGCTATCTCGAAAAAAGAAAGAGAAATGATACGACTGGATATGACACGAAGTGTATACAAATAATGAATAGTTGTATCGCTATCTCCACATCTTAAGAATTAAATTTTAATAGCATTGAATACATTATTTAGAATTTGTGCTCTGTACATTTATACCTGTCATCTCTGCTACGTATGCGTTTAACGCTACCATCTTTTAATTTTCTATTATAGTGATTCAATGAATTCAGGTGCCAAAGGTAACAACTCGTCGATACGATTATTGGGTTAAATCCCATAAAGGTACGTAACTACCAATGGGATTTTTCCGGAAGCGTTTTGGGCCGTTTATTTCAATGATTTTGACGGCTGTCTTTATTCGTGTTGATTATGTTGCGATTTTTGGGAGTCGGATTCCGGCAGTATCTTTAAGTTTCTCATCTGAAAAATCATATTCACCAAGCAGATTGGTATGTGCCCATGACATAGGCGAATGCGACGAAATCGCGGAC
>WBZQ01002681.1_pt1 | contig 11345 bp, 13 predicted proteins | sample 5204251 | NCBI WGS metagenome assembly WBZQ01 (sample SAMN12412402, study PRJNA552823) | activated sludge metagenome | isolation source: activated sludge from nitrification reactor of wastewater treatment plant... | place: USA: Virginia | collected 2017-09 | reverse complement strand
GCGACCCCACCCCGCCCGAGCAGATGTCGCCCAGCACCCACAGGGTGTCGGTGTCCGGATCAAGTTCGCTCAGCGCCGCCAGAACCGCGGCGTCGTGATCGGCCACGGTGTCGAACCCGCGCAGCCCGGCCAGCTTCGGGTGCGCCAGGTGCAGGTCGGCGGTGAAGTAGTGCACGCGTCAATGGTGACTCAGGGTTCCGATGGCCGCGAGCGAGTTTCCGTCTAACTCGATCATCACAGAATGTGAAATCCGGAAAGTTTGCCCGGTCAACGTCGCCCGAAAACAAAAACCCCTGCGACGACGGGTGTGGTGGTCCCGGCTGGTTTCGAACCAGCGACCTTCCGCGTGTGAGGGGTACGGGAAACCGTTTCCCCTGGTTGCAGACGGTCGATGCAGTTCCTCCACCTGGTCTTTTAGTAGACGATTTCCTGGGCGGAACGGGCCTTGAGTGTGAAGTCCGTGTGAAGTCAGCGGCTCATGTGTGAAGTTTCGGATTCCCGCCGACGATGGTTCCCGCGGACCTGCTCGCGTTCATGTCAGCCCAGCCCATCGAGGCCGTCTTCGAGCAGATGCGCGAAGGTCGGTGGGGCGAATCCGGGAATCCTGGATGCTCGGCCATCGACACGCCGTGGTGGCCCTTCGATGAGGTGTGGCGACGACTGACTGCGGCACGGCGCACGGAGCTCGAGGACTTCGCCGGGTGCTCACTGCCTGACGCCTAAGCACTCCGGCGCGATGGCGAGAGATCATCGACGGTCATCGCGATGTTTGGGGCCGGCCGAGCCGCGTGAAATCCGTTCGACGCTGTCGGACCCTCAGCGCATGATCGCGGCTACTCGCCTTCTTCGTCGTATTCCTCATCGCCTCGGATCATCGCGTCCCATTCGGCCGCCGCCGCTCTCACCGCGTCACCCAGCTCCCGAGCTTCCGGACTATCGACGTCCCGCAGATCGCCGAGGGATTCGCATGCTGCGTAGGGCAGCAGTTGATCCATTGCGGTCAGCGCGGCGTCGAGTTCCGGCGTGATCGCGTTGTAGCGGATCATTGCGGCTTGGAGGAATCCTCGCATCGCTCCGGCCGTCCGATAGATCCGAAACATCTCCGCTCGCCGGGCAACTTCCGAGTTGCGGTCCCAGCGAAGTTTTTCAGAGGGCTGATCAGTGTTCGTCATGGCTGGACCGTAGCGGGCGAGTCCGACATTCCAGGCGGCCAAACGAGCCGTTTCACTGCGCCCATACGATCTGTTCACCGGCCGACCCCAGCCACAGCTGAATCCGGTCGCCGCAGATGCCAACCGCCCTTACCGTCTCCCCTATGAGGCTCTTCGTCGACGACCTGCGTCCGGCGCCGGACAACACCTGGACAGTCGCGCGGACATCGGCTGAAGCCTTGGAGATCCTGCGCAGCGGCGCCACCGTCAAGGAACTGAGCCTGGACCACGACCTCGGCGGAGAAGACACAGCGAGACCGATCGTGCTGTGGTTGGCCGAGCACGGCGGCTGGCCGGCGACCGTTCGGGTGCACAGCGCAAACCCTGTCGGCGTCGAGTGGCTCGTCGGGATGGTCGAGCGCTACGGCCCCGGAATCACACCGCGGTGAGCGTCAGCACTGGCTGTTCCCCCGAGGCCGCCAGCACCTTCGCCGTCGTGTCGTGAGAGACACCGAGCTCCCGGCGGATTCGGGTCGGCGACCATCCTTCGTCGGCGGCCCGGAGGATCCGCGCGTAGTCGACAGCGGCCTTCCCCCGGATGACCCGGGCCACCTCGAGCTCCCGAGCTCGGTCCATGAACGGTGCCAACGTCGGGTCCTCGACAGGCTTCGGCGGCCGCTTCCGCGACTGCGCCGATGACGTCCGGCGCGGCTTGGGCGACGGCTCGCTGACCGGTTCGGTGACCGTCTCGACGACGTCCGCCTCGAGGTTCGGTGATGCCCCCGCAGACACCGTCGCCGGTCCGGCGAGCACAGCAGCGACCCGGTCCGTGGCGGCGTCGGCGAGTCTGCTCCACCGTTTCGGTGTACGGGTCGGCGACGCCGCCGGCGCGAGTCCGTGGCGGCGCATCCGCAGCGACAAGACGCAGGTCCCGGCCATGATCATGGCGATGTCCGGGACCGCCGCGAGGCCTCGGTTCACCCAGAGCGGCGAGGGCGCGTTCCACTCCGTGACGACACCGAGAATCGCGATGTAACTGGCCACTGCGACGATGCCGAACACGGTGAACAGACCGGTGACGATGACCCACTTCGCCGGCCGATGCATCGAGCTGAGAGCCACCAGCTCCGCCAGCATCCCCGCGACGATCAAGACCGCGGGGATCGACGCGTGAAACACGACCTGCTCGATCGTGGCGCCGTCACCGAACATGGCCCGGCGCGCGTTGAGGTAAGAGGACAACGCCGTGAACACGATGAGCGTCGCCCATCCGGCTCGTGCGGTGATCCTGTCCCAGTTGTTCATGCCCGTCCGATCCCTTCGACAGCGAGGATCGTCGCAGCACGGTCCGACACGCGGAGCCAGTTGTTGTGCAGCCAGTCCCTCATCAGGTGCGTGCGGGCACGGCGCCACGCAATCTCCTCCAGGGCTTCTTCAGCCGCGGGGTTACCGGCGGCGACCGCGTACACCGACTGGCCTGTGAGCCGAGCCTCGGCTTCGATGGCGTAGAACATCGTGGCATCGGTGCCGAGGATCTCACCAGCACTCATCGCCTCCCGCGCTGCCTCCATCGCCGCGCGCCGGAACGCATCGATCCGTCGAGCTTCCTCTGCAGGGTCACGCAGCTGTGCCCGGCGGGCGGCGATAGCCGTGCTGAGATCGTCCAGATCAGCCGCGTCCATCACCGCGATGACGCGGACGATCTCGGCGCGGACTCTCGCTTTGAAATCCTCCGCGGTTGCTTCGATCCGATCGCTCACCTTCGCAATCTTTTCCGCGTCGCCCTGCGCCGCGAACAACTCCTCCACGATTCCCACAGACCTCACCTCATCCCGGTCAGCGCGGGTTGATCCCGCGCGGTTGCCGGCACTGTGGCACGGCTGAACCGCCGAAACGGTGTGGGGCGCGGTTGCCCGCGCCGTATGCGGGACGGTTACGCATACGGCGGTAGCTTCCGCGGCAACGAACCCCGATCTGAGGAGTCCACATGGCACCCCGATTCACCCCCAGCGACGACGTCGTGCGCGAAGCCGCCGACGGCTTTCTGGCTGCCGCGCTGCGTAGCCTCGCGGTCCGCACCGAGGTAGCTGCCGCACAGCTGCGGGAGTGGGAACCAGAGGGCCGTTGGCCCGAGGATGCGCTGAAGGCACTGATGATGTGGCGCCGGGTTCTGGCACGGCTGCGAGAGGACGAGGACGAAATCCTGGCATTGCTGATCATGCGGGGCGCCAGTAAGCGGGGGCTCGCTGATGCTCTCGGCATGAGGCCACACACCGTCGCCACACGCGTGGCCGGCCGGCGGGCCACCACCGCCACAAGGGCCGATCTAACCCGCGATACAACAGGCAAGTGGGCCTGGCGCGATTCCGCATAGGGGTATGTGTGTAGCGCACCGTGACCTGGGGAAATGCAGCGTTTTCGGCGCTGAAATCGTCGGTACGGCGATACAACACGCGATACACAGGGCCATACGCGGGGCTATACAGGGCTCGATACGTAACACACCAGCACACTTGGACGTAACCGTCCCGCATACGTGTGCGTAACCGTCCCGCACACGAATGCTGGTGCGTTACGTTTCCCCAGGTCACGGTCCATTTCCGGAGAGTCGCGGCGATCTGGACCGAGCGACTTTTGGACACGGACGAAGCGGCGATAGACATGCACCAACCGTCGATAGACATGTCCCGAGGGACCTTTAGGCTCTGGCCCCGCGGCGATCGCGCTGGTCAGCGCCTCGAGGACCTTCTCCTCCCCAGTAGGTGAACCAGGCGACGATTGCCAGGCCAAGGCGCGTTCCACGCAGGAACATGTCGGTGCCCCCGCATACCCTCCCGCACATGGACACCACCCACCTGGCCCTCGACGGTTTCGAGATCACCTGCGACACCACCGACGCCGAGATCGACGCGCAGGTGCTCGCCGCGTGCCGGCACCGTGCCGCGGAGATGGATGCGGCGATCGCCGCCGAGGGCGAAGAGCTGCGGACGAAGTGGCGGTACGAACTACGGGAGATGCGTGACAACTGCGCGCCTGGCGAGGCAGAGGAGCATCCGGAACATTTCCTGTCGCAGCTGGTTCCGCACGCCGACGGCTGCAGCTTGTGGTGGGCACCGTTCACAGTCACCGCCGACACGTCCGACACCGCGATCGAGATGGTCGTCGACGGCGGCGTCGCCCGGTGGGGCGCCGACGGACGGTCGGAGAAGCGGCACAAGCTGGCGTCCTATGCCGACGCGTGGACCGAAGAACTGCGGCGGCTGCGGGATGAACGGCGACAGTGAATATCCGCGTGCGTCGGGCGGCGGCGACTGCTACTGTCGCAGACATGCCTCAGCAACGCTAGCCCCGTCCCGGGGCTGCCCCGACCGCTGAGGACATTCATGACTGACACTTTGAACGGCCTTGAGAGCCGTCACCCGATCGTCGACATCGGCGCTTGGTCCCGCAATCTCGACGACCCGACTCGCAACGCGCTGAAGGCGTTCGCGGAGTTGATGCTGGGCGTGACCGACCTCGACGCCGATAAGTCCGAGACGGCAACGAAGTTCACCGTCCGCAGTCTCGGCATCCGTCACATGGGCCAGACCGAGATCGAACTGCAGAGCCTTGAACCCGTCACAAAATTGACCACGGCCTTGGCCCTCGCCGAACTGATCGAAGAGCACGGCGCGGAGATCGGCAGCGGCCAGTACACGAACCCGCCCGCGTGGACCACCACGACCATCGGCGACAAGACATACCACCACCCGTCGAGCCTCCGAGCTGCTTTCCCGGCCGGCACGCTGCTCGCCGACGCCCCGGTTGTCGCCGCGATCCGGACGGCTAATTCGCACATCGACGATCCGCAGATCACCGTCTTCGCGCCGCACGGACATCGCGGCGGCGCACGTGCCGTGCTCGACCGGATCACCGCTCGCGGAGCTGAACTCAGCCCCTACCGCGGCCGGGTCGTACGTGCCGTGCAGGTGTCCGGATACGGTCTCGCGTTCACCATCATCGACCTGCCGGAGACGCTCAGTCGCGAGACTGTGGTCGTCGAGGAATCTGTGTGGCACGAGATCAATCTCGCTGTCCGCGCCGTCACGACGCAGCGCGAGATGTTGAACTCGCACGGGCTCGCATCCCGCCGCTCCGTGCTCCTCGCCGGCCCGGCCGGCACCGGCAAATCAGCGGTCTCCGTGGCGGTCGGCCGAGAAGCCGTCGCCGCCGGATTCACCGTCATCTACGTCGAAGCCCGCTGCGGGGCGAACCTCCTCACCTCGGTCGTCGAGGAAGCGCAGAAATTCGGCACTCCTGTGCTTTTGGTGCTTGAGGACCTGGACCTGTACGCGCGTGAGAGGGGAACCGCCAACTCCGGTGGCCTCTCGGAGCTGTTGCAGGCCATGGACATCTCCCCCGACGGGCAGATCGCCACGCTCGCGAGCACCAACGATGTGACGGCGCTCGACGCCGCGGCCATCCGCACCGGCAGGTTCGACAGCCTCGTCGAGATCGGATACCCGAGCCGCGAGGCCGCTGCGAGAATCCTCTCCACCCTGGTTGCTGGAATCCCTGGTGGTGACGCCGTCGACACCACCGCGGTCGCCGCACGGTTGCCGGAAAAGACGTCGGGCAGCGACGTCCGTGAAATCGTGCGCCGCGCAGTCCTTTCCGGCGACGGCACGGTAAGCACCGCCGCGCTCGTCGCGGAGATCGGCTCTGGCCGGTATCGGGCGCAGGTGCCGAGCGGCGGGCAGTACCTCTAATGGCCGGCGCCGACCTTCTCCGCATAGCCGACCCGCGCAGGATGCCCGGCTGGCACGGGATCATGGCCCGGCTGGCCGACGACCTCGACGCGCTCGACACCGATGTCCAGGTCCACGACTTCAAAGAAAAGATGGGCACCCTCCGCGTCTCGGTCTCGGTCGCCGATCCCGAGCTGCGCGACGAGGCCGAGCGACTCGTTGACGAGGCAGAGGACGAGTCCGAGCGCACCTGCATCGTTTGCGGTGAGCCGGGCGAGCGCTACGACGCCTGGAGCTGGGTGCTGACGCTGTGCCAGGACTGCGCCGACGAGCGGAGCGAGCAGCGCGTCGCCAACGCCAAGGCGTACCAGCGGCGGACCCGGTGGCCGCGGCTGCTCATCGGGCACGCAACCGGGTGGGCGACGATCCTCGCCGAGCTGAAACACGACCTCGAACTGATCGATCCGGAGCTGTTCGTGATGCGCGTGGATACGAAGAACGGGACTCTGCGCGTTCAGTTTTGGGCTTCGCGCCACGAGCTGCGCGGGGTGGTGCAGGAACGGATCGATGCGGCCGCCGCGGCCGCAGACGGGATCTGCGCAAGGTGCGGTGCGCTCGGCGAGAAGCGTCCGGTCGGCGAACGGTTCTGGACACAGCCGTACTGCGATTCGTGCAAGGAGCTGCGGGGCTTCCAGGAGGAGCACCGCTTGTGGCGCAGCGAAGGCCGCACCGTCGACGACTTCGCCGCATGGGAACACCGCTGGACCGCCACGGCGCCCGTGCTGCTCCAGTTGCCGGACGGACAGCTGGTGGCGGCCGGGTACCCGGATGAGGTGCAGGTCGTCGCCGTCCACAGCGGCGACGAGTTGGGTTGGGCCAGAGCGGAAGAAGCCGGGGCCGACACCATCGGCGGGGCGGTGCCCGCGGTGATCATCAAGGCGCAGGGCTCGGACGCGTAGCCGGGCCGCGCCTCGGGAGCGGTTTCTCCGGGGTCTGCCCTATCGTGCGCGCATGAAACCGATTCCGAACGCAGACCGGTCCACGGTCGCGTACTTCCACGCCCTCGGCGCCTACGTCGCGGCCACGGCCGGCAAAGACGCGATCCTCCTCGATCTCGACGGTGTCAATGAGCCGAGTCCTGCCGCGCAAAAAGCCGCCGTTGCTGACCGGCTCGCCGAAACGATGGGCCACGTGGAGCGGATGCTCCGCGCGAAGAAGACGCCGATCACCCAGAAGCCAAACGCAACGTGCGGTCGGGAGTTGGTGCAGGGAGGCGAGGTGTTCGACGCGGTCGCCAAGACCTACTCCCCCGGACCCGGCTTCGAAGCGCTGATAATGGGCGCTGCGGTCGACGGGCTCGCGGCGGTGGAGAACGCCGGGGAGTAAGCCGTCGGACGACTACTCCCGGGCGCCGATGCCCGTCGCCGACTCCGCCGCGTCGACGGTCTGCTTCAGCAGCAACGCCACGGTCATCGGTCCGACGCCGCCGGGGACCGGCGTGATCGCGCCGGCGACCGCAGCCGCATCGGCGGCCACATCCCCGGGCGTGAACCCGGCATCAATGACGGTTGCGCCAGGCTTGACCATGTCTACGGCGATCAACCCGGGTCGGCCGGCCGCGGCGACCAGGATGTCCGCGCGCCGGGTATGTGCTGCGAGATCCTGGGTACGCGTGTGGCACACGGTGACCGTTGCGTCGCGGGCGGTGAGCATCGCGGCCAGCGGCTTCCCCAAGATCGCTGACCGGCCCACGATGGCGACGTCCGCGCCGGCCAGTTCGATCCCGTAGTGGTCCAACAGCCCGACGATCCCGGCAGGCGTGCAGGAACGGTGGCCGGGCTGCCCCAGCGCCGCGGCCGCGAACGAGGCCGAACTCGTCCCATCTACGTCCTTCGCCGGCGCGGTGGCGTCGAACGCCGCGCGCTCATCGATGTGCGCAGGGAGCGGGTGCTGCAGCAGGATCCCGTGCACCTCGGAATCCGCGGAGAGCTGGTTCAGCACTGCGACGAGCTCGGCTGTGGTGGTCGACGCCGGTAACTCGACGTGGCGGGCGCCGAGACCAAACTCCGCGCAACGGCGCTGCTTCATCGCAACATACGCACGAGACCCCGCGTCGTCGCCGACCAGCACGGTGGCGAGTGTCGCGGTCACGGGCAATGCCGCAGCACGGGCGGCGGTCTCGGCGTTGATCGCGGCGGCGAGTTCCGTGCCGGACAGGATTTTGGGACTGGGCATGGCGGCCTCCTGGGCGTTGGTTGCCCAGGCGCACGGCTCGGATTCGGCGGACCGCTCCCCGGTGGTGCTCCACCTCAGCGCCAGTTGCGGCCGCACCCAGGATATCGCGGACCAGGCGTGGCGGAAACGGCTGATGTGGGCGGTGCGGGGGCCCGCGTCGGCGTGTCGCGCCGGCTCGTTTGGACGGGCACGCGGATTGCGGTATAGGCGGCGAGTTTGCTGTCGCCAACCGGCACATTCTCTGTTTTGGAGAGTTTATGCAGGCTATTAGATCGTGCGTGTTGCGACACGCGGATATAGGCGTGTCGCGACTGTTTGCTACATCGCCGAAAGCCTGTTCTAATGGGTTGAGGCGAGTTACAACGAACGAGAGAAAATGGAGAGGGTCATGAGCGCCACTATCACCGCGGAGAGGCAGTACCTCTCCGTTCCGGAAACGGCCGCGATCCTCGGCCTGCACCCGCACACCGTGCGGAGCCTGATCCGCGAAGAGCGGCTTCCGGCGATCCGCCTGGGGCGGCATTTCCGGATCCCACGAGACGCCGTCGAGAACACACACGCCGCCCCCTGAAACGCGAAAAACCCCGGCTGGCACGCCGGGGCTCGCTTCAGAAGTTGTCCCCCCGCTAGGCCGCTAAACCACTAGGAGAACACCCTCATGCTAACACTCCCGCCCGCCGATCCCCGTGGGCGACGCCGCGCTGCTGCTGTGGCGCGTCACCGCGCCCGCGAGGCCGCCAGGCCCGCCCCGGGCCCCGCGCCCGAGCCGGTGTTCCCGATCGTCGCCTCGCCCGGCGGCCTCACCGTGATCGAGCGGTCGGGCGGAGCCTGGGCGGACTGTGACCGGCCCGACGACCCGGTCGCCGTGTCCGACGCTCTCCGCGGCATCGGGTACCGGCTGAGCTACCGGGTTGGCGAGATGATGGCGGTGCTGGATCGAGGTGGCGACCGATGAGCACCGCCGCCGCGCCGGTCCTCACCCAGGCCGAGTTCGAGGCGGCCAACGCCTCCGCGATCGCCTGGCTGACCAGCCTCGGCGCGCACCTGATGCCGCTACGGGAAATGGAAAAGCGACCGGTGTCCGCCGGGTGGCCCGTCAACCCGGCCGTGACCCCGGAGTCCGCTGAGGGATGGGTTGCGCAGTTCGGCAACCTCGGCGTCAATGTCGGGCGCTCACAACTGGTTATCCTCGACGCGGAGGACGCGCTGGCGACGGCGTGGGTGCAGGAGACGTTGGGCTTCACCCCCACGGTCATCACGGCGAACGCTCAGAACCCGGCCAACGTCGAGAAGTTCGGCGGCAGGCATTTCTACCTCCCGCTCCCCGAGGGTGTTGCCGGCGAGCCGATGCACTACCGCCGGACCACCGTCCTGCCCAACGGCGGCAAGCTGGAAGTCCTCGCCGGCCACGGCCGATTCGCCGTCGCACCGCCGACGTGCACCGCGGAGAGCGGGTACCGGCGCTACACCGTGGTGCCCACCGAGACGGGTGAGCTCCCCTTGCTGGAATGGCTCCGGGCACGCCAGACGGCGCCGTCGTGGCTGTGGGATCGGGCAACTGCGCTACCTGCCGGTGTGCCCGTCGAGCTGCATGGTTGCGTGGCTCCCCGCCCCGAACGGCCGAAGCGGAAGCTCGGCGTCGACGACCGCAACGATCGCCAGAGGGCCATGGACGAGCAGCCGATCAGCGAGATCCTCGACCTGCGCTTCAGCGAGGGTGAGGCCGACGGTTGCGGTTGCCCCGCCTATCACTTCGCCGGTGCCACAAACCCGAAATCCGTGACCCTGCATGAAGGATGCGCGTTCGGACATACGGTGCGGCTGTGGTCCGGCACCTGCGCCGAGCAGCTCGGGCTGGACGCCGATTGCTCGTACGACAGGTTGCGGTTCGCCGCCGCGGTTCGCGGGGTCGATCAGGACGAACTCGCCCAGGAATGGGGTCTCCCGGCGCGGCCGGATGGGCTGCAAGCGCTCAATCCCGACGACCTTGAGGCATACGCCGACGATATCGACTCTTGGGCCGAAGCCGGAGAAACTGAGATGCCGATCCCTGGACCCCATGGCGCTACGGACTGGGCCGTGGTGGACATGGCCGCCTGGGCAGCCGCGCACCGACGCGGCGCCGCAGCGATCCGCGCCGATCGCGAAGCCGCCGCTGCCCGGGTGCAGCAGCTGGGCCAGGCCGGCGGCGAGAGCTTCGCCCAGTTGCCGGTGGTCGGGTCGGTGGCGACGGCGACGGTGTTCCCGGCGGCGGCGGATACCGTTGGCGCGGCCGAGGAGGCGGCGGAGGTCAGCGAAGCGGACGAGGACGAGGATCTGCGGCTGGTGCGGAACCTCCGCGCCGAGGTGGAGGTGCTGGAACGGAAGCTCGCGACGATGACGCCGGGGCTTGGCCGCATCGCCGACCTCGCCGAGGCCGAGGGCATCTACATGAGCGGCCTGCTGGTGGCACTGGGACCGCTAGTTCTGAGTAGTGTTCCACCGAACGTGCTGCTGCCCCCGACGAACGGGGTGCTCCACAAGAGCAAAGGCGTCAGCACCAACGTGTTTGCCATCCCTGTCGCGCCGACCTCGGCTGGCAAGGGCGTCACCAACGGCGCGGCCTATGCCGCTGTACCGCCGCACCCCGACCTTGTGGACGTCGTACCTGAGGGCACCGCCGAGGGCACCATCAAAGCGGGGCGAGTCGGTAGAGGCAAGTCCGCGACCGTAATGGCCACGTCTCTCCTGGTGCACTCCGATGAGATCGATGTCATCACGGCTGAATTCGTGCGCCTCGGCAGCAAGTACCGCGGCTTCATCCGGAAATCGTGGATGGGCGAGATGGTCGGTCAGATTGCTTCAGATGACAAGCGAAAGTCCGAACTGCCGCCGCACAGCACGCGTATCGGCATGCTCGTCTACGCCCAGCCCTACGCCATCGGCCCCATTCAAGAAGACGCTTCCGGTGGGACGCGCGCTCGCTTCATGCGTGGACTCGTCGGATTGGTCGACGAGGAGGACCATGGGCCCCTATACGGAACGACCGTGGCCCCCGTCCTGGCCAACCAGGACCGGCTGCCTTGGCGGGCACCGACAGGCATACCCCAGGCCTTCATGCCGGAAATGCTGATCCGCAACGAGTCAGTGCCGGCCGACAGCGAGGAGGCAAAGGCGTCCGCAATCCCGGTCTGGGATAACTGCCCACCCTGGTGGGTGGGGATCAGCTCGGGGGTCCGCGCAGCGATCAGAG
>WBZQ01002680.1_pt1 | contig 11347 bp, 11 predicted proteins | sample 5204251 | NCBI WGS metagenome assembly WBZQ01 (sample SAMN12412402, study PRJNA552823) | activated sludge metagenome | isolation source: activated sludge from nitrification reactor of wastewater treatment plant... | place: USA: Virginia | collected 2017-09 | reverse complement strand
AAATAAATATGCCTGAAACCATGTAAGGTTCCAGGCATATTGTTAAGATTTTTTCCTATATTAGCGCTGAAAGGTAGCGACGATCTGGCGAATTGCCTCTTCCTGCGCTTCAATACTTTCCACTAATTTGAATTGGACCAGCGCCCGGTCGAGGTTGTGGGTGGGATGTTTCACCTTAAAGTAAACATTGCCGGCCAGGTGATCGGTAAAGAAGCGCAGCCCCAGTTCAAATGTAATCAGCCGAATCGCGGTGTAAACATAGTCGTAATCGTTGGAACTGAAAAAACGCGCTGCCTCAGCCAAATAGCCTTCCAAAATCGCCCGGCACAGCTCGAGATCAAAGTGCACTGTGCTTAGCTCGGTGGTTTCCTCGCCGGCTGGGTTACAGCACGAGCGCAGACAATCGCCAATGTCATAGTGCACCAGCCCCGGCTTGACTGTATCTAGATCGACGATACTGACGGCATGGCCAGTCACGTCATCAATCAGGATATTGTCCACTTTCGGATCACCGTGCATGGCCCGCAGCAGCAATTTACCCTGGGCTTGGGCTTCTTCCAGCGCAGTGGCTACCTGGCGGCGCTGGGTCACAAAGCGAATGCCCTGGTTGACCTCTGCGGCGCGTGGCTCAGTGGCCTGGACTGGGCGTTGGGCCAGTACGGCATCATATTTCTCCAGATAAGTAGGCGTAATATGAAAGCCCGGCAAGGTGTCGTGTAACAAATTTGGATCCAGGTCGCTGATCAAGCCGTGAAAACGCCCTAACGCATAGCCGGATTCACGTGCGTGAACCGCATCGCGTATTTTGGGGTAGGTTTTGGCATGTTCGATCATGCTAATGGCTCGCCAAAAGCCGCCTTCCTCATCCACCCAATAATCCTGCCCAGCGCTGGTGGCAATGACCAATGGCACCTCCCAGCGCCGGCCATCATTGCGGGGTGCGGCTGCCAACTGCGCACGCATAAAATCGCTAAAGGTGCGCATATTGGCCAAAATCAGCGCTGGTTGCTTAAAGACATGCTGATTGATGCGTTGCAGAACAAAGCGATTATTCTGAATATCTTCTGCAGGGGCAACTAGTTTGACCAGAAAGGTATCGTTGACGTTGCCGGTGCCAAACGATTGCACGTCAGCAACCGCGGTGGCTTTGGCAAAGTGTTGCGCAATGCTCGACAAATTTCCCGCTAAATTTTCCACAGCTAACCCTTTCTTACTGCCAAACAGGCAGGTACTTGCTGCCGGCAAAATGATTTCAAAACTAAATTATAATGGTCAGACTACGCCGATCGAAATAGAGGCTGTTACTCTATTGTAAAGCACGAAGATGAGATGCAGAAATATTCCTCAAACTCGGAAGGTCAGAGCAAAATCTCAGTGTCAGCAAATCGCAACAAACATTTGAGAGGATGTGGTGTAGACTACGTTTACCTCGTTGTACCTACGAACCCATGCGATGCACTCCTGTTTCGTCAAATTGATTTTCGTTTTGAGGGAAAGCATGATGAAAGTCCGAACAGCTATCAGCATTGTCTGTATCTTTGCATTTTTTGTACTCACGCCACTCCAACTTTTGGCTGAAAGTAGTGGTCCACAAACCACCTACTTGCCGGTGGTGGTGCTTGGCGGCGCCAATGGTGTTGCCGAAAATGACGATAACGCCGATGCTACGATTGACGCTGCGTCGAGCCAAAACGGCGCTGGTCATGGCCATGTCGACCGCGAAATTACCGTCATGACGCGCAATCTCTACTTTGGCGCCGATCTGACCCCTGTTATCACCGCGCCGGATGTGCCAGCCTTTATTACGGCGGTCACCCAAGCCTATCTCGCTGCCCAATCTACCGACTTCGCTGGGCGGATGAAAGCCATCGCCTCTGAAATTGAGGCCACGAAACCCATGTTTGTGGGTTTGCAAGAAGCCGCCATTTGGCGTACCGGTGCCTTTGGTGATCCGGCGCCGGCGGCCACTGTCGAAGCTGATTTTGTCCAATTGATCCTGAACAACCTGCACAACCGATATGAGGTTGTAGCAGCCCGCTCGGGTTTTGAGGCGGAGGCACCAACCGGTGTAGGTGTGGATGTGCGGCTGACGATTCAAGACGTGTTGCTTGTCCGTTCCGATGCAAAAACAGCCAATCTGAAACTCTCTAACATTCAAACCGGCACCTATGCGGCGCAGCTTGTCTTCAACTCACCGGTTGGTCCAATCACCTTTCCCCGCCAGTGGATCGCCGTCGATGCCAAACTGCGCGGCCAGCGCTTCCGGCTGATTACCACACACCTGGAATCTGTGGCCGCTCCCTTGCGGGTGGCCCAGGCCCAAGAGCTGTTGGCAGGGCCGGCCAATAGCAATCTCCCAACTGTGATCCTTGGTGATTTCAACTCGCAGCCAGGTGATAGTGGGGATGCTGCGGCTACCCTGCTGGCTGGTGGCTTTACCGATGTCTGGAGCGCTGTGCATCCGGGTAATGCGGGGCTAACCTGTTGCCAGGCGGCTGATCTGCGCAATGACAAGCCACTCTTCGACCAGCGCATTGACCTGGTATTGGTGCGCGGCCACTTAGAACCTGAGTCTGCCAAACTGGTTGGCAACCGCCCCAAGGACAAAACGCCATCCGGTGTCTGGCCTTCGGATCATGCCGGTCTGGTGGCCCAGGTAGAGTTGGATTGACGACGGTTCAGTTAAATAGTGGGACAGTAGGACAGTGAGTGTTTTACTGTCCCACTGACTCACTGTCCCACTGACTTCCTGACACCCCTATCCCCACCCCGCGCAATACTTGGAGCGGGCCGTATTGCCGGATCAGCGCCATCTGGGTTGCATCCCGGGCAAAGAGTGAACCGGCAAAGCCCAAGGCATTGACCGAGATCTCCTGGAAGCGTTCCTGACCACGGGGGATAAGCCACAGCCATTGGCGTGTTGCCAGCAAGTTGTAGGGAAAGGGTTGTTGGGTGCCTTGTGTTGGTGGAACGGGGCCACCTACCGCACGCAAAAGCAACCGATAATATTCAAGGGTCATGGCGGCTGCTTCGGCAGGCGCGTTGATCCAGCGCGGATCCAACTTCACCAGCGCGTGGGCAAAGGGCAAAGCATTCGCCCTCCCGATACAACCGTCAAAGTGGGCTTGGGCCAACGCCTGTTCCATGGGGAGTTGGGCGCCATTGGCGCCCAAGGGGAGCGGGATATATTGTAAATGTTTGTGGCGCTGGCTGGCGCCGGCTGTCGGCCCACCGTTATAAAAAGCCAACCCTTCAAACTCGGCCAGACAGCGCCACATGGCCGTAAAATCTTCCAGGGTCAACAAGGCGGTCTGTTCTTCAAAGGCGCGGGTAACCATTAACAGGTGGTGATTGACCACATTGAACTTGTTGAGCAAGCAGATATGCGTTGGCGAGAGATCGGCTACAAAAAGTTCTACTTCGTATGGCAAAAACGGATCGCGACCTGGCGCCTCAACTGATTGGCCGGCGTTGACATGACCACTCGGTGACGGCGCTTTATCCATACAGCGGACAATAAATTGCAGATCATGGTCTGCGACCACGGCGAGTGTGGTTGGAATCGGTTGAATAGCCCCACTGTGCAGGGCTTGTTCGGTCACCTGGAGGGTGCGCGACCACAATGTGCCAGGTAACAAAGTAGATTGTTGCTCACTCATCTTTACGCCACGGGTAGATTGGCAAAGACATCCAGACTGAGGTCGCACGGGAAGCTGGTGTTGTTCCGCCAGCGATAATAGGCTGCGGCGCCGATCATCGCAGCATTGTCGGTGCAATAAGCCAACGGCGGAATGTGCAGTGGCAAACCAAGTTGAGTAAAGCGGGCTTGTGCTACCTGACGCAGCATGGCATTGGCGCTCACCCCGCCGCAGATACAAACCTGGCGGACACCAAAGGTTATGGCGGCATCGGCACTTTTGGCCACCAACACATCGGCTACGGCTTCCTGAAAAGCAGCTGCAATATCCGCCACGACGCCTGGTTGCTCGGCCAGGGGCGGGCCAGTTTGTTCCAACTGACGCACCAGGTTGAGTACGGCGGTCTTCAGGCCGGAAAAACTAAAATCGAAACGATGTTCCGCACTGTGGCTCAAGGCGCGCGGCAGCGGATAGCGGGTAGGATCACCCTGGGTGGCCATTCGTTGAATGACCGGGCCGCCTGGAAAACCCAGGTTGAGCAGGCGGGCGACTTTGTCAAAGGCTTCGCCGGCGGCATCATCCAGCGTGCCACCCAAGCGCTGATATTGGCCGTGCCCACTCATCAGGATCAGCTCGGTGTGTCCGCCGGAGACAATCAGAACCAGTGCGGGAAAGCTATCTTCAGGCACCGGTGCAGGGCGCTCCGGCAAGGCCAGCCAGTTGCTGTAGATATGTCCTTCCAGGTGATTAACCGGCAAAAGTGGCAATCCACTGGCAAAGGCTAGCCCTTTGGCGGCATTAACGCCCACCAACAAGCTACCTGCCAACCCAGGGCCGTGTGTAACGGCAATAGCATCCAGATCCTGAATCGCAGCAATATTGGCTTTGGTCAGGGCCTCTTCGATGACGGGCTGAATGGCGAGGACATGCTGGCGGCTGGCCACTTCGGGAAAGACCCCGCCGTAGCGGCTGTGCAGTTCAATCTGTGAGGCAACAACATTGCTGACAACCCGCCGCCCGGCTTCAACGACCGCTGCGGCGGTTTCGTCACAACTTGTTTCAATAGCAAGAATACGATTCATAACTCATACAAAGCGAGTAGGACAGTAAATCAGTAAGACAGTAAATCAGTCGGTCAGTCTTGCACTGTTTTATTGACTCACTGATCTACTGGACTAAAGCACATTGCGATATGCATAGGTGCGGCGGTAGCCATAATCGGTACTGAAGCTGCCAAAGATCTTTTTGCTGGCTTTTGCCAACGGATACCGCCCCAGTGAACGCATACCACGGCGGGCAATTTGGGAGGGGCTGTAGATCTTGCGGCAGAGCCAATCATAGGCGGAGCGCAGTTCATCGACGGTGAAGTTCTTAGGCTCAAAGGTCACATGGCAGGTATCATAGTGACTCCACGGCACATCTAACAGGCGATTTTCTGCTTCCACCTGGGCGCGAAATGGCGTGCCAGGATAAGGTGTTAAAACCGTCGTACTGACGCTGTCTAATTCACTGCCACGAATAAAGTCCCACATGGCCTGGAACGTGGCTGGCGTGTCTTCATCAAAGCCCATGACAAACAACCCAACCACGCCCACCCCGGTCTTGCGGATGGTGCGGATGGCATCCACGGCCTGATTGGCCACCCCTTTGGACTTGCCGCCGAGTTCGCTGCGGTTGTCGGGATTGACACTCTCAAAACCGATAAAGTGTTTGTCCAGGTGAGCAGCAACGCTCATCTCCAGCAGTTCGGGGAATTTGGCAATGCTCATCTCGGATTGGCAGGTCCAGCCCTGCAGATCAAGCTTGCTGAGTGCTTCAAAGAGATTGGCGCAATAGTCGGGGTCGGTGGAAAAGTTGAGGCCAAAATTATCGTCAGTGAGAAAGAAGCGTTTGATGCCACGCCGCTTGATCTCATCCACCACCTCGTCAATCGGGCGCAGCCGCATCTTGCGGCCACTGACACGAATGGCCGTGCAGAATGAACAATTGCGTGGACACCCGCGGGTGATCTCCAGATAGGGTGTCCAGTAATTGTTCTGTTCATCCACCATCTGAATCACGCGGTCACTGATCGGCGCTAACCCTTCCAGATTGGCCCAGCTTTCATCGTTGTAGAAGGGTTGCATGCCCTTGATGCCTTCGGCGGCAAAATCCTGAATCAACTGTTGCCAGGTAAAATAACCCTCGCCGACCATGACCGTATGGGTAAAGGTTTTGGAATGATCCGGCATCAGTGTGGCATGAACCCCACCCAGCGCCACGCCAGCACCCTGTTGCATGGCCCGCCGCCCAATCTCCTCGGCTCGGTCAATGGTGACGGTCATAGAAGTGATGCCCACCAGATCCCCTTCTCGCAGCGTGTCAAGCGGCAGATCCCGTACATTTTCGTCCCAAATTTCGACGGGGATTTCATTGGGCACCAAAGAGGCCAGGCGCATCATGGTATAAGGAGAACCAGGAGCCTTGCCAAAAATTCGTCCGTCACGTTTGGGTTGAATGAGTACTACGCGTCGCATCGTTCCTCCGCTACCTGCCGATCAAAAAATAGTGTGTACTAAGATTACATAACCAATCTGCGCAATCATACCATAAGGCGGATTGAACTACCAACTAATTTGTCTAAAATTTATGATAAAAATTGCCTATGCTGACCGTTGCGGCAGCAGAACCAGTAAAAAGGCCAAGGCAAAGCCAATTCCTAGCAAGGCGCCTACCACGACCTCGACGGAGGTGTGCCCCAGCAATTCTTTCAGCTCCTCTTCGCTAATCGGGCGCGGACGACCACTAAAAAATTCCCGCATCAACTGATTGAGGACTTTGGCTTGTTTGCCCGATTCCTGGCGCACGCCGCGCGCATCGTACATGACAATCAGCGCCACGACGGTGGCAATGGCAAAGAGTGGGCTGTCTAGCCCATAACGATAGCCCAGGACAGTGAATAGGCTTGTCATCATGGCAGAATGGCTGCTGGGCATTCCACCCGAATTTAAGATGGCGCGCAGGGTAAAGCGCCCTTTACTCCACCACCACCAGAGTGGCTTTAAGAGTTGGGCAAAAACGGCTGCGCTCACTGGTAACCAAAGCACATCATTTGACCAGAGGGCTTGCATGTACGTTATCCTTCTTGCCATGCCGTAAAGGGTACAGTTTGATGCCCTGGCTGCCATTGGCTAACCCGTAGTTCAGCTTCATCCAACTTGCGGGTACAAAAAGCCGTCAGTGTAACGCCTTGCTCATACAAAGTCAAGGCCTGTTCTAGAGGCAGCTCTCCCCCTTCTAGCGTCTGTAAAATTTGTTCAAGCTGAGCAAAGGCTTGCTCATAGGTAAGATCATCAGCTAGATTTGCCATTCTCGCCCTCTCCTATTTCTGTCCGTTAGAGCGTGTTTGAAAATTATCGTTCTCGTACTCCTCCTTATTCTCGTCCTCAATCCAAGATTGCGAGGAAGAGGACGAGCAAGAGGACGAGCAAGAGCCGGTTTGATAATTCAGGCTCTTACTGATGGGCAGCATCTATACCTTCTTCGCCCTTGAGTACGCGACCTACAGTATACCAGATCAGATTGTCAAGCGCCGAAGTTTACAGCAAGACGCGGATATGATATGGTGAGAAACGCCGTGTACGTGGGTAAATGGGAGAGAGTGTCATGTCGGTTGCCGAACAACAGGGTGCAGCGCCAAAGCATAGGGAAAGCCATGCCTTGCCTGCAAACCAACCCGGCGCGTCGCCTTCTGACTACCCTGTAGGTTGGGATGAACCACTCAGTGCAGCGGCTTATCAGGGCGTGCTCGAGTTTAATCATGGTCATTACTTTGAGCAGCATGAATTTCTGGAAGTAGCTTGGCGTGCCGAGTTGCGCCCGATCCGAGCTTTTTATCAAGGAGTTTTGCAGATCGGTTTGGCCTTTTTTCAGATCCAGCGTAACAACTGGGTGGGCGCGCTCAAGATGTTCCGGCGTGGCTTACCCCGCCTGAATACCCTACCGGCTGTCTGTCAAGGCGTGCGCGTTGATCAATTGTGCACTGCGGCAACTGCTATTCATCAGGAGATTCTCGAACTTGGCCCTGAACGGTTGGCTGAATTTGACCAAAGCCGTTTTCCCAAGATCGAGTTTGTAGAGATCGTATAAAACGAATGCGGTGCACAGGCCAAGCATACGCTACAGGTTTATGATTGTGTAGCCTGTGTTCGCACTCTGGGTAGCCTTCCTTGTTCATAAACTTTTCAAGCCAAAGGAGTCACAGTATGCTCGACAAAGCACAAGCGATTCACGATCAACTCATTGCCTGGCGGCGTGAAATCCACATGCACCCCGAATTGGGCTTTCAAGAAAAGGGCACCGGGCGCCTGGTGGCCAATACCCTTAGCGATCTAGGCATGGAAGTACAGACCGGCGTGGCCAAGACCGGTGTGGTCGCCTATCTAGGCGAAGGTCACCCGGTGGTTGCTATTCGCGCCGATATGGATGCCTTACCGATTCAAGAAACCAACGATGTGTCCTATGCGTCGCAAACCCCTGGCGTCATGCATGCCTGTGGCCACGATGCCCATACGGCTATGTTGTTAGGCGTTGCCCAGTTGTTGTCCACTATGCCGGATCGTCCGGCTGGCCAGGTGCGCTTTTTGTTTCAGCCCAGCGAAGAATGGTCGGACGATGAAAACAAATCCGGGGGCAAGCGCATGGTCGAAGAAGGTGCGTTGGAAGGGCTGGATGCTGTGATTGCCCTGCATGTAGCCAGCGAGTTGCCCGCCGGCAAGATCATGATCGAATCTGGCTATGTCACCGCAGCAGAAGATTCCTTTTACATTACCATTACCGGCACCGGTGGTCACGGCGCTTATCCGCACCAGGGTACTGATCCAACCTTTATGTTGGCCCAGGTGATCAACGCCATTTACGGTATCCGCGCCCGCCGCATCGACCCGATCAGCCCAGCCACGATCTCGATTGGCTCGATCCACGGTGGCAGTGCGACCAATGTAATTCCTAGCCAGATTGAAGTGACCGGCACCATCCGCAGCTATGACGAGGAGACACGATCTCGCTTAAAAGACGAATTGGCCCAAGCCTTACAGGTGGCCCGTGCCTTGGGCGGCGATTTTATCTTGTCGTTCAAGCCCGGCTACCCGGCTACCTATAACGACCCGGCGGTGCATGAACTGATCCGGCAGACGGCTACCGAGATCTTAGGCGCCGATAGCCTGTTGCCACCACACCGCGGCATGGGTGCAGAAGATTTCAGCTATATGGCCCAGAAAGCACCGGGCGCCATGTTTATGCTCGGCGCCAAATACGATGAACAAAACCGCCCTCACCACACGCCAGTTTTTAATATCAGCGAGGAAGCCTTGCCGGTAGGGACCGCCATGTTGGCCGAGTTAACTTGTCGGCTGTTGAAGCAAAAAGCCGCTTGATCGATGATGAGTGACAGTGACGAGTGAACTTACTCGTCACTGTCACTTTCATCCATAGCCTAAATGCTGGCATCTCCCACTCCCTACTCTTCACGTTTGACCCTACTTCCACGCAATGATATAGTGAATCGGCTACTCACCAATGTAGCGCACTCTTTTCCAACCACCAATCCAAAACAGAATCGAATATGAACGCAGCCATTACTTATTATGAACAAACGCTGGCCCTGGTGCAGCAGATCCATGATACGCAACTTCCGCAGATTGAAGCTGCGGCGGAACTCTGTGCTGAACGTATTGCTCGGGGCGGCTTGATTTTTCTCTTTGGCGCCGGCCATTCACGCATGATGTGTGAAGAGATCACCCCGCGCCAGGGCTGTTTTGTCGGCTTTTTTCCGCTGGTAGAGCAGGCGCTCTCTAATCATGCGGCCACCGTAGGCATGAATGGCCTGCGCGGCCCGCTCTTCCTGGAAAAGGTCGAAGGTTATGCCGAAGAAATTCTGCACAGCTTCAAATTTGGCCCGCACGATGCCTTTATCATCATTTCCACCAGCGGCATCCGGCCCATCATTGTGGAGATGGCCCGGGGCGTCAAAGAGCGTGGCATGCCGGTGATCGCCATGCTCTCGCGTAAGCATTGCGAAAATGCCAAACCCGGTCACAGCTCTGGCAAAAAGCTCATCGACTATGCCGACATTGTGCTTGACAACCAATGCCCGCCGGGTGATTGCGTTGTGGGGCTCGACGGCTTGGAATGGAAGACCGGCCCCACCTCCACAGTCACCGGCGCCATGATCATGAATATGTTGCGTTGCGCCATTGCCGAACAGTTGCTGGCGCGTGGTCACAAACCGGTCATGTTGCCCAGCCATCACTTTGTTGGCAACACCAGCGTGGAAGATCAGCTGGAAGAATATTACGAAGCCTATCGACGTAGTTTGGCCCATCTGTACACATAGGATGATAAGTGATGAGTGAATTAAGCTCACTCATCACTCATCACTTATCACGCATCACTTTTGACTCAACCATGAACAACAGAATTCTTCTTCTTACTGGTTCCACGGGCATTGCCGCAGCGACGGCGCGGCTGGCGATTTCGGCTGGGTTCAGCATCTTTTTTACCAGTCGCACGCCGGAAAATTGTGCAGCCCTGGCAACAGAATTGGGCGCGGCTGGCGGTGATTGTGATTATCACCCCGCCAACCTGGTTGATGCAGCAGCTGTCGAGGCAGTGGTACAGCGCTGTGTGGCCCGTTATGGCCGTATCGACGCGCTCTTCAACGTGGCCGGTATCAGCGGGCGGCGCTTTGGCGATGGCCCACTGCATGAATGCACCGAGGAAGGCTGGGATACCACGCTGGACACCAACGTCAAAAGCCAGTTTTTGATGAACCGCGCCGTGCTGCGCCAGATGTTGAGCCAAGCGATGGGCACGGATGGGCAACGCGGCGTCATCCTCAATATGGCCAGTGTCCTGGGCTTTTCGCCCGAGGCCAAACATTTTGCCACCCATGCCTATGCCGCCAGCAAAGGCGCCATTCTGGGGCTGACCAAGTCCATGGCCGCCTATTATGCGCCACACAAAATTCGCGTCAATGCCATTGCGCCCGCCTTGATCCGTACGCCGATGAGCGCACGGGCGCAGCAGAATCCGGTTATTCTTGAGTACATGAAGATCAAACAACCGTTGGCTGAAGATCTAATTGAGGCCGAGGAAGTCGCCAAGGCTGCACTCTTTTTGCTAAGTGATCACGCCCGTTATGTGACGGGCGACGTCTTAACCATCGATGCTGGCTGGTGTGTCAGCGGATAAACTCAGTGGGTGAACCTATGAGCCAAGTCTATTGTTCAGGCAACCTGGTGGCCGACGTCCAGGCCAAAACGCTGGAGCAATTGCCGCCCGAAGATGTGGTGGCCATTGTGGATGAAATTGAACTGATTCTCGGCGGAAACGCCTCTAACGCTGCGGCTTGCCTGGCCCGGGTCGGCGTAGCCAGCGCAGTGATTGGGCGTATTGGTGCGGATGCCTTTGGTCAATTTGTACGCGGCGAACTGGAGCGTGCTGGCGTCAATACCGCCATGATGTTGACGACCGCCGGCGCCAAAACCGCGGCAACTGTAGCGGCGATTACCCCGGCTGGTAACCGCAAATGTGCCCATGTACCAGGCGTCACCGGGCAATTTACGGCCCAAGATTTTGACTGGGCGCAGATTGAGCAACAAATGCGCGACCAACCGACAGCCCAGCCACCCTTTCTGCATTTTGGTAGTTTTTTCCTGCTACCCGGTTTT
>WBZQ01002679.1_pt1 | contig 11347 bp, 10 predicted proteins | sample 5204251 | NCBI WGS metagenome assembly WBZQ01 (sample SAMN12412402, study PRJNA552823) | activated sludge metagenome | isolation source: activated sludge from nitrification reactor of wastewater treatment plant... | place: USA: Virginia | collected 2017-09 | reverse complement strand
CGGGCCGAGGTCGCCGTCGGGTGCGGCCCATTCGTCCCAGATGCTGACGCCGTTGTCCTTCAGCCAGTGCACGTTGGAATCGCCGCGCAGGAACCACAGCAGCTCGTAGATCACCGATTTGGTATGCACCTTCTTGGTGGTGATCAGCGGGAAACCGGCCGACAGGTCGTAGCGCAGTTGATGGCCGAAGATGCTGCGGGTCCCGGTTCCGGTGCGGTCGGACTTCGGCGTGCCCCGGCTCAGCACCAGCCGAAGCAGATCCTCGTACGGCGTCGGGATGGGAGCCGTCGGCGAAGCTGACACGGGGGCCAGCTTACTTCGCTATAACCGAAGCATGCCGATTGCCACGGACACCGTGACCACTCCTGACGGCGACTGCCGGATCACCGTCGCCACCCCGCACGGCGACGGCCCGTGGCCGGCGGTGGTGATGTACCCCGACGCGGGTGGGCCGAGGCCGACGTTCGACGCCATGGCCGCGCGGCTGGCCGCCCTGGGATACGTGGTTCTGGTACCCGACATCTACTACCGGCACGCGGGTTGGGCGCCGTTCGACCTGCCCACCGCGTTCACCGATCCGGCCGAGCGAGACCGGCTGTTCGCCATGATGGCCGAGGTGACCCCGGAACGGATGACCACCGACGCCGCTGCGTTCTTCGACTACCTGCAGCAGCGCCCCGACGTCGCGGGCACCCGGTTCGGCACCACCGGCTATTGCATGGGCGGGCGCACGTCGTTCACGGTGGCCGGTCGCCTGCCGGAGCGGGTTGCGGTCGCGATGTCGTTCCACGGCGGCGGCCTGGTCACCGAGGGCCCGGACAGCCCGCACCTGGCGGCGCCGCGCATCCAGGCCGTCGTCTACGTCGCCGCGGCCGAGAACGACGCGTCGTTCACCGCCGAGAACGGGGTCACGCTGGCTGGGGCCCTGGCCGACGCGGGCGTCGAGCACACCGTCGAGTTCTACCCGGCCGCGCACGGGTTCGCGGTGCCCGACAATGCCGGCGCCTACGACAAACCCGCCGATGAGCGGCATTGGCAGGCCATGGAGCGGGTGTTCGGCGCGGCGTTGTAACCCACCCGTCGCGGACCCCCTGGCATCCGGCTACCGGCCGGTAGGCCACGATTATGGCGTGTACGACCAACCCTTCAGCACCGATTCCACCGACGGCGGCACCCGGCTCGACCCGGTCCTGGCCCGCAGCTGGCTGCTGGTCAACGGCTCGCACGCCGACCGGTTCGAGGCCGCCACCCGCTCACACGCGGACATCGTGGTGCTCGACATCGAGGACGCCGTCGCCCCCAAGGACAAGGCCGCCGCCCGCGACCATGTCGCTTCCTGGCTGGCCGGCGGCCGCGACGACTGGGTGCGGATCAACGGCTTCGGCACCCAGTGGTGGGCCGGTGACTGCGAACTGCTGGCCGGCACCTCGGTCGGGGGCGTGATGCTGGCGATGGTGGAGTCGGTCGACCACGTCACCGAGACCGCGCGGATGCTGCCCGGCGTGCCGATCGTCGCGCTGGTGGAGACCGCGCGCGGACTGGAACGCATCACCGAGATCGCGGCCACCAAGGGCACCTTCCGGCTGGCGTTCGGCATCGGCGACTTCCGCCGCGACACCGGCTTCGGCGACAACCCGGCGACGCTGGCGTACGCGCGGTCCCGGTTCACCATCGCTGCGCGGGCCGCGCATCTGCCCAGCGCCATCGACGGCCCGACCGTCGGCTCCAGCGCGCTGAAGCTGTCCGAGGCGGCCGCGGTGTCCGCCGAGTTCGGGATGACCGGCAAGATCTGTCTGTCGCCGGACCAGTGCTCCGCGGTCAACGCCGGCCTGTCACCGTCGCCCGACGACATCGCCTGGGCCAAGGAGTTTTTCGCCGAGTTCAACCGCGACGGCGGCGAGATCCGCAACGGCTCGGACCTGCCGCGTATCGCCCGGGCGACCAAGATCCTGGATCTGGCCCGCGCCTACGGCATCGGCTCCGGTGACGTCGGGTACGACGAGCGCGGGCACCGCCCGGCCCCGTCGGACACCTACCACTACTGACCCGCGGCTACACGTAGCGATGGCGCCCGGCCAGCGCGCCGGTGACCATCTGCACGGCGTAGACCGCCAGCAGCATCGCAAAGGGCACGGTCCAGGCTCCCGTCGCATCGTGCAGCACGCCGAACAACAGCGGGCCCACCCCGGCCAGCAGATAGCCGAAGCCCTGCACCATGCCGGACAGCGCAGCGGTGGTGTCCGCGTCGCGCGCCCGCAGCGCGATCACCGCCAGGGCCAGCGAGAACACGCTCATCCCCAGCCCGACCAGCACACTCCACAGGACCGGCGCCGCACCCGGGTCGATCAGCAGCCCGGTCACCCCGGCCACGCCGGCGACGCCGAGCCCGACGATCCAGCCGCTCTGGCTGGGCCGCCCGGCCGCCAGCGGCGCGACGACGAGGCTGATCGGGACGGCCAGCACCGAGATCAGCCCGAGTAGCAGGCCCGCCCGGGTCTGGCTCATGCCGCCGTCGATGAACACCTCCGGTAGCCAGCCCATCACCACATACGCGAGGAACGACTGGGTGCCGAAGAACAGGGTGATGGTCCAGGCCAGTCGGGACCGCAGCAGCGACGGGCCCCGCCGTGCGGTGGGGGTGCTCAACGGCCGGGCGGCCTCGATCTGCCGGGCGCCGAGCAACCAGAGTGCGAGCGCCAGTCCGGAGACCACCGCCCAGGCGCCCAGCGCCCCGGCCCAGCCGCCGAGGATCCGGTCCAGCAGCGGGGTGAGGGCCGAGCCCAGCGCTCCGCCGCCCTGCAACGCGGCGGTGTAGACGCCGGTCATCACCCCGATCCGGGTGGGAAATGAACCCTTGATGACGACCGGGATGAGCACGTTGACCAAGGCGATGCCACCGGTGGCCAGCAGGGTGCCGGCGATCACGACGGCCGGCCCGTCGAGGACCCGGACGATCAGACCGGCGGTCAGGATCGCCAGGCCGGCGGCGATCGCCCAGCCCAGCCCGATCCTCCGCGACAGCCACGGTGCCGCCAGTCCGGCGGCGGCGAAGCACAATCCCGGCAGCGTGGTCAGGACGCCGGCCCACACCGCCGATGCCCCGAGTTCGGAGCGCATCTCGCCGAGCAGCGGACCGATGCTGGTGATCGCCGGGCGCAGGTTCAGCGCGGTCAGTACCACGGCGACGATCAGCAGGGCGCCACCGGCGGCCATCGCCCGGGGCCGCAGTTCGGCCGCACCGTCGAGCTCGCGTTCGAGGTCGCGCTGGTAGTCCACGAAAGCTATCGTCGCACCGGCGCGACCATCACCGGCAACCGATTTTCCCCGCTATCGCGGCACTGACGGCCTCAGTTCCACCGGCGGCGGCGGAACTCGCCGAGGCCCTCAGCGAACCCGCGCAGCGCATAGACCGCGGCGATCACCGCCAGCACGATGAGCGCGATGAACATCGGCAGCCAGTGCGTCCGGTGGTGGTCGGCGTCCCACCACACGATGGCGAACAACACCGCACACACGAACACCATGACGTCACGCCAATTGCCCTGATAGGAACTGGCCACCGCGCGGAGATCCCGGCCCCGGGCGACGGCGGCCACGATGTCGTCGATGCGAGTGTCGATGGAGGCCTGCAACTCCGCCCGGCGCTGGGTCTGCTCGGCCGGCAACCCGTCCAGCAGTTCCATATCGGCCTTGATCGTCGCCCGCACGTCCGGTCCGCGAAAGTTGCCGGCAGCCATGCCCAGCAAAGCTCCACCGGCGATCGGCGCGGTACCCAACGCCAACTCCGCCAAACCGGGCATGTGACCCTCCTCACGTCAATCCGCTTGGTGCGAAGCGTACCTCGCACTCTGGCACTGTCTCAGGAAGCGCTGCTAATCTCAACGACATGGTCAACCGGCGCGTCACGGCGAACGCTGCGCTGGTTCTTTTTCTGGTTGTGGTGGGTTTGTTCATCCCGGCCGCCGAGAGCGCGGCGACGCCGGGCTTCACCGCGGCCGCCGCCGGCAACGCGTCCTGGCAGCTGCCCGAGGAGACCCACCACCACCCGGTGAACCAAGCGAACGCGATCGGCGACCGGTTACGGCGCGACGTGCCGCCGGGGCCGTCGTATGTGCCGGCCGCATTGACGTTCGCCGCTCTGCTGGCCGCGACGATTGTGGTGGGCCGTCCGGTCCGCGGCCGGGTGCTGAGCCGCGGCCCCGATTCACCGGGGCGTTCCCGGCTGACCGATATCGGTATCGATCGACAGTGACCGGCGCCGCGGCGCCTCCGTGTGGTGAATCGAGTTGACGGTTCCCCCGGTGGCGGCCGTACCGGCGCATTCTTGTCGACACCACTCACACCGATAGGCCCCACGATGGCTACTGCCTCCCTCGAGCACGGCTCGAAATCCTTCGCTCTGCAGAACCTCAAACACGACCTGCCCGCCTCACTGGTGGTGTTCCTGGTCGCCCTGCCGCTGTCGCTGGGCATCGCCTACGCGTCCGGCGCGCCGTTGATGGCCGGGCTCATCGCGGCTGTCGTCGGCGGTATCGTCGCGGGCCTGATCGGCGGCTCCCCACTGCAGGTGACCGGCCCCGCCGCCGGCCTGACCGTGGTGGTGGCCGGCCTCATCGACCAGTTCGGCTGGGGGATGACGTGTGTCGTCACCGTCGCCGCCGGTGTCCTGCAGATCCTGTTCGGACTGTCCCGGATCGCCCGGACGGCACTGGCCATCGCCCCGGTGGTGGTGCACGCGATGCTGGCCGGAATCGGCATCACCATTGCCCTGCAGCAGATCCACGTCCTGATCGGCGGAGCGTCGCGCAGCACGGCGTGGGAGAACCTGGCCGCGCTCCCGCACGGCATCCTCAACCACCACCTGCCCGACGTGATCATCGGTGTCATCGTCATCGCGATCCTGCTGCTGTGGCCGAAGCTGCCCGCCCGGCTGCGGGTGATCCCCGGAGCACTGGTGGCGATCGTCGTCGGAACCGCGGTGGCCGTCGTGGCGAAGCTGCCTGCCGAGCGCATCGATCTGCAGGGGAAGGACTTCTTCGATTCGGTGGGCCTGCCCGACGTGGCCGCGGCCGCCGGGGACGGCTCGCCGTGGAGCGCGCACATCGGCGCCCTGGTGCTGGCCGCGCTGACCGTCGCGCTGATCGCCAGCGTCGAGTCTCTGCTGTCCGCGGTCGGGGTCGACAAACTGCACACCGGTCCACGCAGCAATTTCGACCGCGAGATCATCGGTCAGGGCAGCGCGAACGTGGTGTCCGGTGCGCTCAGCGGCCTGCCGGTGACCGGCGTCATCGTCCGTAGCTCCACCAACGTGAATGCCGGTGCCCGCACCCGGTGGTCGGCGGTATTGCACGGCGTCTGGATTCTGCTGTTCGCGTCGATGCTGACCGACCTGGTGGAGTTGGTGCCCAAGGCGGCGCTGGCCGGCCTGCTGATCGTCATCGGCATGCAGCTGGTGAAGCTGGCGCAGATCCGGATGGCCCGTCGTACCGGCGACCTGGCGGTCTATCTGATCACCGTGGTGTGCGTGGTGTTCCTGAACCTGCTCGAGGGCGTCGCCATCGGCCTGGCCGTCTCGATCGTCATCCTGCTGTGGCGGGTGATGCGGGCGCACATGGAGGCCCGGCCGGCGGAATTCGGCAACGACGCCGACGACAACGAGGACTGGCACGTCGAACTCGACGGCACGCTGAGCTTCCTGTCGCTGCCGCGGCTGACCCGGATCCTCGGCGAGCTGCCGAATGGTTCGCGGGTCACCATCACCATCAACGCCGACTACGTCGATCACGCGATCTCCGAGACGATCGCCGACTGGAAGCGGGCGCATGAGGCCACCGGCGGCACCGTCTTGATCATCGAGTCGTCGCACGCCAAGCTGCACCACGCGCATGCCGCGCCACCCAAGCGGCACTACGGCACCCGTGCCGTGGGTCTGGTGCCGTGGCGGTCCTGGCTGGCCAGCTACCGCGACGAGGGCGGCTCGGTCCTCGACGGCATCGACGAGTACAACCGGCGTGGCCGCGGGGTGCTGTCGCCGCACATCGCCGAGCTGACCGAGGACCAGAATCCGGACGCGCTGTTTTTGACCTGCGCCGATTCCCGGATCCTGCCGAACGTGATCACCGCCAGCGGGCCGGGTGACCTGTTCACCGTACGCAACGTCGGAAACCTGGTGGTCAACGACGGGACGGACGAGTCGATGGATGCCGCCCTGGATTTCGCCGCCAGCAAGTTGGGCGTGAGTTCGATTGTGGTGTGTGGACATTCGTCGTGTGGCGCAATGACCGCGCTGATCGACAACGACGACGAGGCGCCGAACCCGGTGAGCCACTGGCTGGCGCACGCCCATGACAGTGTCACCGCCTATCACGACGGGCACCCGTCCCGGGCCACCGCGGCCGAGCGTGGGTTCGGTGAAACCGATCAGCTCGGGGTGGTCAATGTGGCGATCCAGGTGGGCCGCCTCATCGCGCATCCGGTGCTTACCGAGGCGGTGGCCGAAGGGCGCATCGAGGTGGTCGGGGTGTTCTTCGATCTCAACACCGCCCACGTCTATCAGGTCGACGAGCTGGGCATCACCGAGAACCGGCTGGCCTCCCCGGTGCACAGCTGAGCCGCCGGGCTCGGCAAGCGGTGTAGTTTCCGCGAGCACGAGGCCCGGCGCGGACTGGCGCGGCCGGCTACTCCATCAGTGACGCGGCGACGGTGGCACCCAGGTTCCAGCACACCGCAAGGTCGGCCTTGGTCGGTTTGCCCGAGACGACGACGGCGTCTGCAGCCCGGGCCCAGCCGAGTCCGGTGGTGATCGCGTCGAGCGCGCGGACCGCTCCCTCGGTGCCCTCGTTGCCGTGCAGCCAAACGCCGAAGGGTCTCCCGCGCGTGGCATCCAGACAGGGGTAATAGAGCTGGTCGAACGCGTGCTTCACGGCGCCGCTGAGATACCCCAGATTCACCGGGCTTCCGATCAGGTAGCCGTCGGCGGCCAGCGCGTCGCTCGGAGAGCACGTCAGGGCCGGTCGGCGCACCACCTCGACGCCCTCGATCTCGGGATCGGTTGCCCCCGCCAGCACCGCCTCGAACATCTCCTGGCAGTGCGGCGACGGGGTGTGGTGGATGATCAGCAATGTCGCGCTCACGGCTGGGCCTGCTCCAGCTCGACGGCGCGGCGCATGGCCTCCCGCGCGCGGCTGCGGTCCCCGGCGTAGTCGTAGGCGCGGGCCACCCGATACCAGCGGATCCAGTTGTCGGGGTCGGCGTCGAGTTCACCGCGCACCGTCTCGAACAGGGCGTCGGCCGCATCGCGCTGAATTCGGCCGCTGGCCCGGCGTGGCAGCTCACTGACGTCGAGCTCCATTCCGGCCTCGTCGGCGAGCCGGGCGAGTTTCTGATGCGCCAGTCCCGCCCGCAGTGTCGCGACCATCGCCCACAGGCCGATCAGCGGGAGGATCAGCAGTGCGATGCCGAGTCCGACGGCGGCGCCCCGGCCGTCGGCGATCATGCCGACGCCCATGCGTCCGAGCGTCACGAAGTAGAAGAGCAGTGCGGCGCAGAAGAATCCGATCAGCGCCAGAGTGCGCAGCGACTTCACGTCAGGTTCATCAGCGGCTCGATGCCGATCGTCAGGCCCGGGCGATCGACGATCCCGCGGACCCCGAGCAGCACACCCGGGACGAACGAGGTCCGGTCCAGGCTGTCGTGGCGAATGGTCAGGGTTTCGCCCTGGGTGCCGAACAGCACCTCCTGGTGCGCGACCAGGCCGGCGACCCGCACCGAGTGCACCGGCACCCCGTCGACGTCGGCGCCGCGGGCCCCCTCAAGGCCGGTGCTGGTGGCGTCGGGGTTGGGCGGCAGGTCCTTGCGCGCGGCGGCGATCAGCTGCGCGGTCCGGGTGGCGGTGCCCGACGGGGCGTCGGCCTTCTGTGGGTGGTGCAGTTCGATGACCTCGACGGATTCGAAGTACGGTGCGGCCTGGGCGGCGAAGTGCATGCACAGCACGGCGCCGATCGCGAAGTTCGGGGCGATCAGCACCCCGACCTCCGGATGTTGGTCGAGCCAGCCCCGCACGGTGTCCAGGCGCTCGGCGGTGAATCCGGTGGTTCCGACGACGGCGTGAATCCCGTTCTTGATCAAGAACTTCAGGTTGTCCATCACCACGTCGGGGTGGGTGAAGTCGATGACGACCTGGGTGCCGGAATCGGTGAGCAGGCTCAGCGGATCACCGGCGTCGACGGCCGCCGACAGCTCCAGATCCGGCGCGGCCTGCACCGCCGCCACCATCGTCGTCCCGACCTTGCCCTTGGCTCCCAAAACCGCTACCCGCATGGCTTGAGCTTATCGGGTGGTCCGGCGTGCGCAGCGAGCGTCCAACTACGGTACGAACGCTCCATGGCGTACGCCTCGGGTCGGGCCGTCCTGGGCTTTTGCGTTCCTGGTTGGCCGCTCGTTCCCCGGATGGCCGCTCGCGCACCAATTGCGCGCTCGCGCCCGCGAGGACCGGGGCGCCCAGCTACCGGTCGATGACGATCCGCTCCCCCCGGCCGCGAGACACACAGACCAGCATCTCGTCGTCGGCCTCGGCGGTGCGTCCGTGCCGGTCCACCTCGCCGCGCAGCACGGAAATCCGGCAGGTGCCGCAGAAGCCCTGCTGACACGAGTACGGAGTGGTCGGGTCGTCGTCGAGCATGACCGCCAGCGCGGAGCGGTCCGCCGGTACCGACAGCACCCGGCCCGAGCGGGCCAGTTCCAGTTCGAACGGCACGCCGTCGATGATCGGGGCCGCGGCGAACCGCTCGTAGTGCAAAGGTGCGTCGGCGTGTTCGTCGCGGGCGATGCGCACGGCGTCGAGCATCGCCGCCGGCCCGCACACATAGACCGCGGTGTGCGGGCCCGCCCCGGCCAGCAGTTCGTCGACGCCGGCGAAGCCGCCGCGTTCGTCGTCGGCCCACACGGTGACCCGCTCCGGCGCCACCGCCAGCACTTCGTCGAGCAGCGGCATGTATTCCCGGTCGCGTCCGGCATAGACTGCGCGCCAGTCGATTCCGGCTGCGTGCGCCTCGCGGATCATCGGCAGGATGGGGGTCACCCCGATGCCGCCGATGACGAACAGCACCTCGGATTCCCCGCTGCCCAGATGGAAGGCGTTGCGGGGCCCCTCGAAGGTGAGCGGGTCGCCCTCGGCGAGGCCGTGCATCTCGATGGACCCGCCGCCGCCGTCGGCGATGCGTCGCACGGCGATCCGGTAGTCGGTGCGCCGTCCCGGCGGGCCGCTCAGCGAGTACTGCCGGATCCGTCCCGACGGCAGGGCCACGTCGATGTGGGCGCCGGGGGTCCACGACGGCAACAGTCCGCCGGCCGGGTCGGCCAGGGTCAGTGCCACCACGTCGGGGGTGATCAGTTCCCGTTTGACGATGACGGTGTCGACGGTGCGCCGCACCGGGGTCACCTTCGAGGGCTTCCACCGGGACATGGCGGTGACGACGCCGAACGCCGCACTCAGCGTCCACAGTGCGTTGGTCAGCCGGTCGTGTTTGCGGTGGCCGTAGAGGGCGGGCGGCCGGCTCTGCCAGATGGAAGCGGTCATGTCCGTCTCAGTTCTGCCGGATGTCGTAGCGGGCCAGCAGCCGGATCGCACCGGGGCTGAGCCGCCGCATGGCGTAGCCGAACCGGGATTCGGGCGCGATCGGCAGCACCGGGGGTCCGGTGCGGATCGCCTTGACGATCGCGCGGGCGGTGGCCTCCGGGGTGTAGTTGCGGCGCCGGTAGGCGGCGTCGGCCTTGGCCCGGGCCCGTTCCTGCTGTTCGTCGCTCATCCCGGCGTAGACGGTGTTGCGGGCGATGTTGGTGTTGACGAATCCGGGGCAGACGGCGGTGACGGTGATGCCCTCGTCGGCGAGGTCGGCGCGCAGCGATTCGCTGAACGCCAGCACCGCAGCCTTCGTGGTGCTGTAGGCGACCATGGACTTCGACGGCAGGAACGCCGACGCCGAGGACACGTTGATGATGGTGCCGCCCTCGCCGCGGGCGACCATCTGCTCGGCGAACGCCCGGCTGCAGTTGAGGACGCCGCGGAGATTGACCGCGATGATGGCGTCCCAGCGTTCGGGGGTGGTCTCCAGGAATCGGCCGGCCATCCCGATACCGGCGTTGTTGATCAGGATGTCGATCACACCGTGTTCGCTGTTGACCTGTGCAGCAAGGTTTTTCACGGCGTCTTCGTCGGTGACATCGGTCGGGTAAACGGCGGCTTGGGCTCCGGCGGCGGTGACCGCCTCCGCGGTGTCGCGGGCGGCGGCCTCGTCGCGGTCGACGATGATGACGGTGCACGCACCTTGGCGGGTCAGTTCCAGTGCGGTGGCCCGGCCGATGCCGGCTCCCGCGCCGGTGATCAGAGCGGTTTTCCCGGCCACCTGGCGCGGCCCCGGGCCGACTTCGGTGGGCCCGACCGGTGCGCGGCCGGTCTCGACCTGGTCGACCCAGTCTGCGGTCAGCCGGGCAATGACCTCGGGACGGGCGGTGACCACCCAGTGGCCGCCCTCGATTTCGACGACTCGACCGCCGTCGGCGATCGAGCCGGTGAACCGTTGCAGAGCCGGGGTGACGAAGATGTCCTTGCGGGGCACCAGCACCTGGACCGGCACGGTTGTCGGCGGCAGTTCGGCCGGCGGGCGGACCATGGGTGCGGGCATGTTCGCGCGATAGAGGTTGAGCCCGTTGGTGTAGTCCCGTTCGGAGCGGGGCACCGCGTCCCGTCGGGACCGGGTGCTGGAACGCCCGATGCGGTCCAGGGTGGCGATGACGCGCCCGCCCAGGCCGGATCCGAAGAAGGCCTCGGGCAGCCGCGGGGTGAGGAACAGCCCGATGTAGCCGGACGCGAGGAGCTGTTTGGCGACGTCACCGAGGTCGGCCGGTCGGCGGACCGAGCGCAGGAAATGCCCGGCGTATTCCAGGTTCGGCCCGGAAATCGAGGTGTAGGAGGCGATTTCGGGCATCAGGTCGGGATCGGTGACGGCGGCCCAGCCCTGGATGGAGCCCCAGTCGTGGCCGAGCAGGTGCACCCGGTCCACGCCGAGGTGATCGATCACGGTGCCGATGTCGGAAACCAGTTGCGGGAAGCGGTATCCGGCGCGGTCGGCGGGTTCGCCCGAGTCACCGGCGCCGCGCACGTCGAAAGCCGCCATGTTGTAGCGGTCGGCCAGCAGTTCGGCCACTCCGTCCCAGACGTGGTGGTTGTCCGGATAACCGTGGATGGCCAGGATCGTGGGGCGGGCGGCGTCGAACTCGTTGTAGCGGTGCACCGCCAGCGCGACGCCGTCGGTGGCCGTCACGGTGGTGACGGGAGCTGTGGTGGTCA